>JADMIO010604167.1_pt1 | contig 15511 bp, 13 predicted proteins | sample 8958161 | NCBI WGS metagenome assembly JADMIO01 (sample SAMN16585339, study PRJNA669376) | soil metagenome | isolation source: Crop rotation soil | place: USA: Cullars Rotation, Alabama | collected 2011
GCCGCGACTTCAAGTCACGTGAATTCCAAGCTTCGGATCCCACTGTGCTGGAAAGCGGCCCTTCGTGTCTTCGTGTCTTCGTGGTTCATCCCCCCCTCGAGCATGCGCGCCGCCGCGGCCGAGGCACCCAGCCCGACGAGGACGAGCTTGGCCGCACCGGTCTCGGCGGTGAGGTCGAGCTCCGCTCGCGTCTCCTCGAGAGCCCGGATCGTCTCGACGTGCTGGGGCTGCACGACGAGTCTGTCGCCCTTCCTCGACGCGAAGAGGAGCCGTCCCGCTCCGAGGAACGCGTTGCCGGCGGTGACCGTCCGCAACCCGTCGCGCAGCTCGAGGACGGCGACCCACGCGACGTTCTCGAACCCCTTTGCAGCACGGTCGCGGCGGGCCCGTCGCGAGTCCAGGGTGAGCCCGATGACGAGGCCCGGCAGGATGAGGCCGGGTGCTCCGTAGATGGCGACGTACATCGCGAGGACCACCGCTGCGGCCGGATCGCCTGCCACCGCACCCACGGCCGCGACCGCGAAGGCGAGGATGAGCCCGATGATGCCGCCCATCAACCCGAGCGTGTTCGCCATCGAGCGTCCGGCGTCGCCCATGACCAGACGCTCGACGCACTCCTCGCAGACGGCGTAGCCGCCCGCCTTCGCCTCACCCTCGAGGAAGTTCCCGCAGCGCGCGCAGGGGCTCAGTGCGGCACCGGCGGCGCGAACTCGCGGAAGAGCCTGAAGCCGACCGCGATGAGGACCCCCACCACGCCCGTGTAGACCGTCGCGTAGAAGAGCGCGCGCCCGATGCAGGGGACGAGCTTCCCCGCGAGCGCCTCCTGCTTGTTGACCGCGAACGCGAGCGCGCCGTAGAGCGCCCCGTAGATCGCCAGCACGATGCAGGGGAGCAGCACCTCGACCGCGAGCCACGCGACGAAGGGCAGCACGACGGCGATCACGATGATCGCGAGGAAGATGAGGATGATCCCGCCGATCACGCCGTCGAGCTCGCTGCCGGTGCCGCTGCAGCCGCTCGCGTCGTTGCAACCCGGGTTGCAGCCCCCGCCGCTCCCCGAGCCCGAGCCGGAGCCCGAGCCCGACGTGAAGAAGTAGTAGTCCTTCAGGTCGCGCTCGCCGACCTTGAGCGAGAGGTCGTCGTGGAGGTGCGCGCCGCGGTAGAGGAGGGTCGCGATCCACGTCGCGAGGATCACGAAGAGCGACCCGAGGACGACCTCGACCTCGACCTTGCGCGAGGCGTGGACGTGATAGAGGAACGGAGCGAGCCCGAGGCCGGGCACGAAGCACGAGAGCATGAAGAGCAGGACGACGCTCTTCCCGCCGATCCGCTCGCGCGCGTTCGTGAGCGCGGCCCCGATCGCGTGCTTGCCCGCGGCGAGGACGATCCGCGCCGCGCCGACCTTGTCGAGCGGCTTGTGCGCGACCGAGCTGCAGCCGAAGACGGAGCACTTCTGGCCGTGCTCGGTCCAGCACTCGAGGTGATGCGGCGCCTGGCACCGCGCGCAGCGGACGCCCTCGCCCTTGGTCTCGATACCCTCGTGGCAGAACGGGCAGCGCATCATGGGGAGACCCTCATCGGGGCGTGTCGTCCTCCGCGCCGCGGAGCGCGATCCCGAGCTTCTTCAGCTTCTCGCGGAGCGACTTCCGGTCGAGCCCGGCGGCGCGCGCCGCGGCCGAGAGGTTCTGGCCGTGCTTCGAGACGAGCTCGTGGAAGTAGCGCCGCTCGAAGGCGTCGAGGATGCGGCCCTTCGCCGCGTGATAGTCGAGCGGCAGCGGGCTCGCGGGGGCGATCCCCGCGACGCCCGACGGCTCGAGCGTCGCGATCCGCGAGGGGAGGTCGCGCACCTCGATCGTCGGACCGAGCGCGCACGCGACGAGCGCGCGCACCGTGTTCTCGAGCTCGCGCACGTTCCCGGGCCAGTCGTAGGCGCCGAGGCGGCCCAGGACCTCGGCCGCGATCTGGGGGACGGGCTTCGACTGCTCCTTCGCGAAGCGCGGCAGGAAGCTCTCCACGAGGAGCGCGATGTCGTCGCGCCGCTCGCGGAGAGGCGGGATCTCGAGGACGAAGCCCGAGAGGCGGAAGAACAGGTCCTCGCGGAAGCGCCCGTGCTTGGCCGCCGTCTCGAGCTCGCGATTCGTCGCGGCGACGATCCTCACGTCCACGCGCTCGGCGGTCGTGCCGCCGACGCGGAGGAACTCCTTGCGCTCGATCGCGCGGAGGAGCTTCGGCTGGAGGTCGAGCGGCACCTCTCCGATCTCGTCGAGGAAGATCGTGCCGCCGTTCGCGGCGTGGAAGAGGCCGTCCTTGTCGGCGAGGGCGCCCGTGAAGGAGCCGCGCACGTGGCCGAAGAGCGCGCTCTCGAAGAGCGTGCGCTCGATGTTCGCGCAGTTGACCCGCACGAGCGGGCGGTGCTTGCGCGGCGAGAGGTCGTGGAGCGCGGCGGCGGCGAGCTCCTTGCCCGTGCCCGTCTCGCCCTGGATGAGCACCGTCGCATCGAGCGGCGCGTACCGCAGGAGGCGCGCGTAGACGACCGTCATCGCCTCGCTGTCGCCGACGAAGCCGCAGTTGCCCGCGGGCTGCTCGGGGGCGCCCGGGCGCGGCGCCGGAGTGTCTCGTGGCGCAGGCCGCGGCGCCGGTCGCGGCGGGGTCGGGATACGCTTCGGCGCCGGCGTCGGGCGGTCGCGCGTGACCGTCGCGACGACCTCGAGGAGGCGGTCGATCGGAAAGGGCTTCGCGAGGTAGTCGGACGCTCCGTGGCGGATCGCCTGGACGGTCTCGTCGATCGACGCGTATCCGGTGATCGCGACGACGGCGGGCGGCGTCGCCGCCTTGCGCGCCTCCTCGAGGACCGCGAAGCCGTTCTTCCCCGGCATGCGCATGTCCGTGATCACCAGATCGAAGCCCGTGCCGCGCCGGAGCTCCTCGATGGCCGCCTGGCCGTCGCCGACCGTCCTCACGTCGTGGCCCTCGTCGCGGAGGACCTGCTCGAGCATGGCGCGGAAGCGGGCCTCATCGTCGCAGACGAGGATCGAGAGCGGACGGGTCGTGCTCGCGGAGGCGGCCACGGGTGTCAATCAACACGAGCCGAGCCCTTCGCGCAACGGCCGCTCGAGCGTCAGGACCCGCGGCGGCGACCCGCACGCCGGCGCGCGGCGAGGTCCTTCACGAAGGCCCCGTGCGCCTTCGATGCGAGCCCTCGCTCGAGGGTCGCGTGGACCTTCACTCCATCCATCGCGAGGAGGCCACGGGTGTCGAGCCAGAGCCCGGGGTAGACGCGCGAGCGAATCACGCCCTTCGAGTCGGGGGCGAGCAGCACGAAGCCGTTCGACTCCCGGGCGAACCAGCGCACTTCGCCCGGGTGCGCGACGACGACGACGTACTCGAGGATCCCGTGCCGGAGGTAGCAGTCCTTCTTCTTGTGGAGATCGCGCGATGCGGATGAGTTCGCGATCTCCGCGACGAGCTCGAGGCTCCCCGAGAGGTAGAGTTCCGGATCGACGCGCGAGCGTCCACCCGACTCCGGCAGGAGCCTCAGCAGTGCGTCCGGCTCGGGCTCGTCCAGCTCGTCGAGGCGGAGCGTCGGCGTGACCCGCGTCTCGCAGCCGGCGGTCGCGAGGGCGTAGTTGCCCAGCCACACCGTGATGAGCGCATGGAAGGCGGCGTGGAGATCCTGCGTCGGAGATGCCATGTAGACGACTCCGTCGATGAGCTCGGCGCGCACGTGCTCGGGCGTCGCCTCGTAGAGGCGCTCGAACTCCGTCCGGGTGAGCTGAGCGCCGTTCTCGAGGGCTTGGGGCGTGACGGATGTGGCGTTCTTCGGAGCCACCGGGACCTCTGATCCCAGGGTAGCAGCTCGAACCGCAGCACGCCGAACGGCCGCGAATCAGTGCACCGCGACGATCCGCCGCGACCCCGGCGCCACGTGCTCCCGGAGCTGCTTGCCCTCGGGCCACGGACGGCTGCGGTGGAGCCGCCAGAGGAGCGGGCGGATCCGACCGTCGTCGGTCTCGAGGTAGAGCTGCCGCATGGGCCACCGCTCCGGCGCGGCCCAGACGAGCGCCCCCTCCTCGACGGCGACGAGCCGCGGTACGTGGGGGTCCTCCGATATGGCTCGCGAGATCGTGCTGAGAGGAGCGATCGCCTCGACGAGCGGCGACCCTCCCCGTCCGAGGAGGACGGTCGACCCCTCGATCGCGATGACGCCGAGACCGCCGTCGAGCGCGATCGCATCCCACCGGCGCGCGTACCCCGCCTGCGCCGCGGCGGCCTGGTAGACGTGGCGCGCGTCCGGGCGCTCGAGCTCGGGCGACCAGCTCGCCGTGTCCATGGTGTCGGCGAGCACGAAGTCGAGCCGCGCCGGCAGCTCGTAGGGCACGCTCGACCAGTCCTTCGTGCCGCGGAGAGCGCCCGGGAGCCCGAGGAGCTCATCGCGCGCGACGAGCGCGTGGAGGAAGTCGACCGACGCGAGGACGCTCGAGCCGGGCGTGATCCTCTCGACGAGCGCGCCCCGCGGATCGGTCGCGCCACTGCTCGCGAGGTCGCGGAGGTCGGCGCGCACCTCGGCACGGACGACGACGTTCGCGACGAGCGTCGCGCCCAGCAGCGAGGCCGCACCGATGCGCGCGCCTCGGCCAGGCCACCGCCGCTCGAGGCCGACGAGCGCGGCGGCCGCCGCGGCGAGCACGAAGGGCGCGATCGGCGCGTGGTAGTGCTCGGCGATCGAGCGCTGCGCGGGGCGCCGCGACGCGGCGCAGAGCGCGAAGACGAGCGCGCCCGGCGCGAGCCGCGAGGGCCGCGCGAGCGGCAAGAAGGCGAGCGGCCCGAGGAGAGCGACCGCGAAGAGGACCGTCTCGACGAGCGCGCCCCCCGCGAGGAACGCGAGCGCCGCGCGCGGGTCGCGGAGGTGGTCGTAGAGGGACTCGACGTGGAGCGCGCCCCCGCGGAGCCACCCGAGGACCACGAAGTTCACGAGCGCGAAGACCGCCGCTCCGAGCGCGAGGACGGAGGCCGCTTCGCGCCGGCGCCGCTCCACGAGGAGCCAGAGCGCGGCGCCCGGGAGCACGAGCGGGAAGACCTCGTCCGCGAGGAGCGCCGTCGCGAGGGCGACCGCGAGGAGTCGTCGCGCGCTCCACGCCCGCTCGATGGCGAGCGCGAGGAGGAGGGCGAGGGGCGCTCCCAGGCACACGTCGTGGAAGCCATCGAGCGCGAGGGCGCGCACGCCCGGGTGCGCGAGGGCGGCGACGCCGAGCGCGACCGCCGCGCCGCGCCCCGCGGGGCGCGCGAGCGCGTACGCGAGCGGCGCCATGGCGCCGAGCGCGAGCCCCTGGGCGAGGACGAGGAGCAGCGGCGTCGCTGCGCCCGCGAGCCGCGCGAGCGGAGCGAGCGCGAAGAGGAGCGGCGAGAAGTGGACCGCGAGGAAGCTGGTCCCCTGGATCGACGAGCGCCCGTGGCCGTGCGCGAGACTCCACAGCCCCTGCGCGAAGATGGCGAGGTCGAACGAGCGGACCTCGAAGCGCGCGAGCCTGTGTGCCTGGATGGCGGTCGCGGCGAGCGCGAACAGGACGCCGAGCGTCGCGACTCCGATCAGGTCCGTCCGGTCGCGGGACGTACCCCTCGAATTCTCGCTGGAAACAGGTGTTTCTCCCCCCTTTTCGCTTGTCCCGGTCATCGATCGCCGTAGGATCGCGATAGGAACGCGGATCCGACGTGGGGACGCGGACCTATGTCGAGTCGCTGTCTCTGTCTCAGGAGTGTACTTCTCATGTCGCGTGGCAAGGTCAAGTGGTTCAACGACGCCAAGGGCTTCGGCTTCATCACGGAGGATAGCGGGCAGGACGTTTTCGTCCACCACTCCGAGATCAAGACCGACGGCTACCGCACCCTCGAGGAGGGGGAGCCGGTCGAGTTCGAGGTCATCGCGGGCGAGAAGGGCCCGCGGGCGCGGAACGTCACCCGGGTCTCGGGTCAGCCGCAGCAACAGCAGGGCTGATCTAGAGGACGGGAGCAAGCACCCGGGCGCATGCGTCCAGCAGGCGCCCGGGCAGCTTGCGCGGCTCCATCCCGTAAGGGACGCTCGCCGCGAGGATCCCGAGGACGCTCGCCCGCACGCGCGCCACCGACGCGCCGCCGTAGAGGAGGGCGTTCAGCTCGAACGAGAGGTCCATGCTCCGGCGGTCCAGATTCGCGGAGCCCACGACGGCGACCTTCCGATCGAAGACGGCGACCTTCGCGTGGAGCATCTGTCGCGGGAGCGAGAGCACCTCGACGCCCGACTCGCGGAGCCACGGCACGAAGTAGCGCGCCGCGGCCTGCACGAGACCGATGTCGATGACGCCCGGGATCGCGATCCGCACGCGCGCGCCCCGGAGGGCGGCCGCCTCGAGCGCCGCGAGCAGCTCGCGGCCCGGCACGAAGTAGGGCGTCGCGATGAGCACCTCCTCGCGCGCCATCGAGATCGCGGCGAAGAGGACGCGCGACGTCGCGCTCACCTGCTCGGTGGGCCCGCTCGTGAAGAGCTGCACGACCTCGTCGCCCATGGGCCGTGCCGGGTCGGACGGCGCATCCTCGCGGGGGACGCCGCCCGCGAAGACCCAGTCCGTCTCGAACGTCTCGCGCGACGCCATGGCCGCCGGCCCCTCGATGGACGCATGCATCTCGCGCCACGGCGGGTCGTCGCCCACGAGCTGGTCTCCGACGTTCAGGCTCCCGAGGAAGCACTTCCGGTCGTCCACGACGAGGAGCTTCCGGTGGAGCCGGAAGTTGATCTTCGGGCGCAGGCGCGGGCGAAGGACGGGGAGGAACTTCATGAGCTCGCCGCCCGCAGCGCGGAGAGCGGCGGAGTCCCTCGCCTTGAGCGAGAAGGCGCCGACGCCGTCCACGAGCACGCGCACGCGGACCCCGCGCCGCGCCGCGCGCGTGTAGGCGGCGAGGAAGCGGCGCCCGATCTCGTCGGGCTGGAAGATGTAGACCTCGTGCTCGACGGTGCGCTCCGCGCGGTCGATCGCATCGAGCTGCGCGTCGAAGCAGGTGCGGTTGTCGTCGAAGATCCGCACGCGGTTCCCGCCGAGCGGCGGGAGCGCGCCGCTCACGCGGGCGACGCGCGCGAGCGCCGCGAAGTCCGGGTCCTCGAGCGCGTGCACGGCCGAGCTGACGAAGAGGCGCCGCGTCGCATCTCGCGCCGCCTTGGCGCGCCTCTCCATGCGGGCGATCTTCCGGTGGCCGAACATCCAGTAACAGACGGCGCCCACGTAAGGGACGAGGACGATCAGGAAGATCCACGCGACCGTGGTCCCGCGGTCGCGCCGCGAGAGCAGCACGTGGGGCACGAGCGCGAACGGGATGAGGTATCCCAGGACAGTGAGCGCTATGCCGAGCCAGTGAGGGACCATCGCGGCATGGCCGGACGCATGCCGCTTGCCGCTTCCGTCCGTGTCCGGGATCCGGTCAGCGGGGCGTCTTGGCGGCCTTCGCCGCGAGCTCGTCGCGGACGGCGATCGCCGCCCCGTGGAGCTCGTCGGGCGTGGCGCGCGTGAGGCGGGCCACGTCCTTCGCGTCCGCGACCGCGTCGTCGCCTCGCGGACCGGCGTCCGGCGCGAGCTTACGGATGAGCGCGCCCGCGACCCCCGCGGCGGCCCGCAGGCGCGCCTCGAGGGCCGGATCGAGCTTCGCCTTCGGGTTCGCGGCGATGTCGCCCGCGAGACCGGCCACGGTCGCGACGTGGCCGAGCGGCTCGCCCTGGATGATCGCCTCGAGGTACGTGCGCATCTCGAGCGCCACGAGGCGGTCGCCCGAGGGGCGCTCGACGCCCGTCCCGCGGAGCTTGTCGAGCTCGTAGGCCTCGTAGGCGGCGCGGAGCTCCTCGCGGTCGGTGTAGTCCTCGGCGAAGCGACGCTCCTGGATCTCGGCCGGCTGGTTCTGGACCCGCGCCCAGAACGTCTCGAGGCTACGCCACCGGAGGACGTCCTTCGCGAGCCCGAGGAGCCGCGGCGTGTCGTTCGCGAGGGCCACGAACGGCTTGTCGCTCGCGAGCGCCTGGCCGGCGAGCTCCCGGTACGCGGCGACGCGCGGGAAGAACTTCTCGCGTCCGATCCGGGACGCCGCCTGGAGGTCGAGGTAGACGTTCCGCCCGAGCGTGACCGCGGGCCGGACCAGGAGCGAGCCGGGCGGGGCGAGCTTCGCGGCGCGGAACGTCGGGTAGTCCTCGATGACCATCTCGTCGTGGCGGAAGACGGTGTAGGCCCACTTCTCGCCGCCCACGGAGAGCTGGTGCTCCTCGGGGCGCTGCGCCAGGCGGACGAGCGCGAAGTTGTCGCCGTCGGGCTCGACGATGAAGGCCCAGTCCCCGCCGTGGATCGCGTCGCGGAGGATCGGGATCAGGTCCGAGAGCTTCTCGGAGCGCCGCGCCTCGCGCGAGCCCGCGTCGATGAGCGCCTGCACGAGACGCGCGCGCCCGCGCTTCTCGGCGTCCTTCGCCGCGGCGAGCTCGCGGTCGGAGTCGCCCTTGAACACGTAGCCCGGCTCGGCGAGGAGGCGGAGCTCGTAGTGCGCGCGGACGGCGTCGCGGAACGCGTGGAGGAGGTCGCGCGTGACGGTGACCTTCTCGCGCTTCGGGTTCGCCGGGGTCGCCTCGCAGCCGCCCAGGGCCGTGGCCGCGACGAGGAGGAGGACGGTGCGTGCTCTCATGCCCTCGCAGGATCGCAGGGGGAGCTCATCGAGGGAAGAGCCGGCTTCAGCCGGGGGCGCAGCCCCCCGCAGAGGCCCGCGCCGTTTGCGGGCCTCGAGGACTTTCGGGGGTTTGGGGGCGAAGCCCCCAAGCGCGCGCGTCCTCACGCGATGACCTGGTCCACCGTCAGTCGCGCAGCCTCGCGGACCTCTCGCTCGAGCTGCGTCGCGAGACGCGCGAAGGAGACGAGGCGCCGCTCGCCCACGCGCTTGGGCGCGCGCTCCGCGAGGGCCACGGCCTCGTCGTGGACCGAGTCCCAGCCGTGGTAGTTCCGGACTCCGAGGCCCTGGAGCCGCTTCGCGACCTCGGCGCGGCCGAGCTCCGTCGGCGAGCCGCCGATCGCGAGCGCGACCGCGCGCTCGCAGCGGCGGCGGTAGCTCGCGACCGCGTGCTGGTCGACCGAGGCGCGCGCGTAGATGTTCGCCATGGCCGAGACGAACTCGCGCGACTCGATCCGCGCGTCGAGCCCCGCGCCCCGCACCCGCCGTTTCGGCCGCGCCGCGGCCCAGACCGCGAGGACGAAGGCGAGCCCCGCCTGGACGAGGACGACGTGGAGCCCGTAGCGCCGCGCGAAGCCCATGACGTTCCGCTCCGAGCGGAAGCCGTGCCGGAGCTCATCGAAGCGCACGAGGCGACCCCGTCCGTCCGCGGCGATCGCGTGGAGCACCTCGACGTGGCTCGCGCGCCCGACACCCGCGTTCGTCGCGATCGTGGGGTCGGCGCCGGCGTAGACGCGGCCCTTCTCCCAGTCGCACGCGAGGAGGACGGGCCGCCCCTCCTCGTCGGCGAAGAGAGGCGTCCAGGAGCCGCCCTCCGCGCCGAGCGTCGCGCGGCTCGCGAGGGCGAGGCGCCCCCCCTTCGCGGTGATCGGCGAGAGAGCGACGGGCCGGGCCGTGGCGACGGGCTCCTCCTGGAGCAGGGCCTCGCCCTTCACGCTCAGGCCGAGCTCGGCGTAGAGCGGGTTCTCGTAGCACTCGAGGACGAGGAGCCGCCCGCCGCGCTTCACCCACGAGAGCACGGCGTTCAGCTCGCGAGTCGAGAACGCCCCGGGCGCCACGAACGGGCTCTTCGCGGCCGTCGCGACCGGCGCCACCTCGGGCTCCTTGAACGGGTGGAGGAGCACGAGGAGAGAGCCGTCGTCCGGGAGCGTGAGGAGCTCCTCGGTCTCGCGGCGGCACTCGAAGCCGAGGTCGGCGAGGCAATCGTGGAGCGCCATGGCGCCGTCCGACTCGGCGCGGAACGTCGAGTAGGCCTCGAAGCTCGTGCCGCGCTGAGCGGCCGCGCCGAGGACGACGATCCCGCCCGCGCTCGCGACGAGCACGAGGAGGAAGAGCCACAGCGTCCCCGCGACGCGCCGCGGGCGCGGCGCCGTCACGCGGGCTCCGCCGCGGCGGGCGCGTCGCCCCGCACGGCGCCCGCGAACGCGTCCGTCTCGGCGAGGAACGCCTCGAAGGCCGCGGGCTCGACGGGCTTCTGGCCGTACCAGGCCACGTCGAACGTGCGCGTGAGCGGCTCGAGGCGCTGCGCGAGCGCGCGGTCGTTCCGGCGGAGCTCGCGGACGTGCTCCCAGTTCGTCTTGCCCTTGTCGAACTTGAGGCGGCCCGCTCGCTGGAGCGAGAGGAGCACCCCCGTGTAGAGGGCGCGGATCGCTCCTCGCAGCTCGCCCTGCTTCGCGAGTTGACGGGCCTCGCGCCGCCACTCGTCCTCGGAGTAGCTCTCCTCGGGCGCGATCCGGCGCGGCATGACCTGACCGTCGAGGCCCGCGTCGAGGGAGAGCGGACGGGCGTCCTCGAACTTCCGGCCGCGCCCCACCCGCCACCAGATGAAGAGGGCCACGACGAGGATGCCGACCACGGCGACGACGGCCCAGCCGAAGCGCGTCGTCGGGAAGATCGACGCGAGGAACCCGAGGAGCGCCGTCAGCCACGCCGGGCGCGGCAGGGTCGGCGTCGGCTGCATGAAGCGGATCCACCAGTTCAGGATGCGCTGCTGGACCGACTCGAGCTTCTCCGAGAGGCCGAGCGTGTCGACGTTCTCGGCGCGCTTCCGGTACTGCGGCCGGTCGAGGACCTTCGAGAGGACCTCGCGCGACCCGGCGGGGCCCGTCTCGCCCGCGGGCCCGCGAGGGCGGGCGGGCTGGAGCTGGTTCAGGCCCGGCTGCGGCGTCCCGTCCGCCGCGGGCGGCGCCACCTCGGCGGCGCGCCGCGCCTCGCGCTCGAGCGCGGCGAGGCGCCGCTCGATGTGGGCGACGCGGTCGCGGCGGCTCCCGGGCGAGGGGTCCTCGTCGAGGCGGGCTAGCTCCTTCGCGAGGCCCGGGTCCACGTCGAGCATCTCGGCGCCCGCCTTCACGCGCGCGCCGGCGAGGCGTCCCGAGTCCCGCCGCAGGTCGGCGAGGGCCGCGTCCTCGTCGTCCGAGTCGAGCCCGAGGAACGCCTCGTGCGCGGAGCGCCGCGCTCGCTCGAGGCGATCCGCGAGCTCGCCGGGGCGGAGCTCCTCGGCGCGCGCGATCGGCGCGAGGGCGAGGAGGGCGGTCGCCAGGAGACCGAGCGTGCGGAGCGGACGCTTCACGGAGCGGCCTCCGTGGGCGCGGCGGCCTTCTGGCGCTCGAGGATCAGCTGGACCTTGCGCTTCAGATCGAAGCCCTCGGTGCGGACGCGGCGGTCCACGTAGAGGAGCGCGAACGCGAGCGCCTTCACGGGCTCGAGGAGCGCCACGCCGAAGAGGAGCGCGCCCACCGCGAACGTCGGGTTCGAGAACGAGAGGACGGCCTCCCAGTAGGCGAGGTCCGCGTAGAAGATCGTGCGCGCGAGCTCGAGCGCCGCGCGGAGCGAGAGCGCCGTCCCGAGCGCGAGGAGGAGCGCTCCGAGGCCGAGGATGCACGCGACGGAGAAGGCGCGCCCGACCTCGAGCCAGCCGAGCTCGATCGAGCGCCGGAGGGTCCTGAGAGGACGGGTCTCCTCGCCCATGATGATGGGCGGCGCGAGGACGAGGAGCGCGAACGGCACGATCGCGGGGAGGAGCGCGAAGAACCCCGCCGCGACCGAGAGCGCCCAGAGGAGCGCCCCCGCGAAGACGAGCGTCAGCGAGCGCCGGAGCGCCGCCCACCACGCCTCGCCCGCGGAGACCGCGACGCCGCGGAGCCGCCTCTCGAGCGCCCACGCGAGCGCGCCCGTGGCGACGAACCGGAGGTGGAACAGGAGCGCGATCGCGGCGGCGCCGAGGACGACGCGCCCGCCGTACCCGTCCGGGTCGCCCCGGTAGTCGTGCGTCAGGTCGAAGAACCAGAGCCCGACCGCCGCGAGGGGGAGCGAGACGGGCGCGACGATCCCGTACCAGAGGACGGGGTCGTCGCGGACGTGCTCGACCGCCGCGTCGACGATCGCCGTGGTCGTGAGGGGCCGGAGGCCCGCGCCGACCGTCTCCAGCACTAGAAGCCCCGGCCTCCGCCGCCGGCCGCGCCGCCCGCGGCCACCATGGAGAAGGCGAAGAAGATGAGCCCGCCGCACATGCAGCAGACCATGATGAGCGGCCAGAGGACGCAGAGGAGCGCCTTCCCCTGCGTCAGGTTGTGCTGGATCCTGAATCCGTGATACTGGACCGCGAAGAGCCAGCCCACGATCCCGAGCTGGAGGACCATGTTCACCATGCCGCCGAGGCACGGGATGAACTGGAGGAAGAGGCCGATGACGGTCACCGCCGCCATCGGGAGCGCGAAGCTCCCCAGGGTGTAGCCGAGGATCCGGAGCGTCGTCGCGAACCCGCGCGAGCAGCCGACGATCGTCGCGACGAGGTGGTAGAAGGCGCTCCCCACGAACAGGTTGATCGCCGTCGTGAGCGGCAGGAGGACCGCGCCCACGACGAGCGCGCCCGCGTAGAAGCCGCCGAACGGCGCGAACTGGGCCCTCTGCCCCGGCGGGAGGCTCGCGATCATGAGGCCGAAGAAGAAGAAGAAGAACACGGCCATGATGAGCATCATGGGGATCTGGAACAGGGTGTTCGCGAGCACGTTGAACGAGACCGCGTACCCCATGTCGCCGTCGGGATTGACCGACTGCCAGAAGCGCTCGGGCTCCTTGAAGCAGAACCGCATCGTGTGCCAGAAGGCCCCGAGGGTCCCTCTCTGCTCGCGCTCCTGCTCCCAGGGCACGACGCCGGCTCCCTGGAACTTTCCGCCGGCGAACAGGTTCACGCACTCCGCGCAGTAGCGCTGGCCGTCCACGTACGTCTGGGCGCACGCGCCGCACATGAAGTTGCCGCAGCGCTTGCACACCTCGCCCGCCGCCGCGGTCGGGTGCCGGGCGCAGGAGGGACCCTGCGCGCCCGCCGCCGGATACGTCGGGGGCGGCGCGGCCGCGGGGAGCGGCGGCGGGCCCGGAGGGCTGCCCGCCTTCTGCGGGTCGAGGTCCACCGCGAAGACGGCGCGGCAGCTCGGGCAGGTGAACTGGCCCCCGCCCGGGACCTGGACGGTCTTCTCGCAGTAGGGACAGCGGATCTCCACGTTTGCGCTCCTAGTCCACGAAGATGATGACGTCGTCGCCCTGGCCCATGGCCTCGTTGCCGGCGGACTTGTTGCGGTCGACGGTGTCGAGGTCGGTCTCGAGGCGGCGGTCTCCGCCGCCCGACCCGACGAGACACGCGGTCTCGCCGGCGCGCGGCGGCCGGTAGAGGATCGGCATCGAGAACGCGTCGAGGGGCTCGCCCTTCGCGTCGGCGGAGGCCATCTCGACGTACGGGCCCTGCCAGCCGGTCGCGCTCGACGGACGGCGCGCGAGGGCGGCGAGGCCCTCCTTCGCGGTCGGGAAGGCGCCGGTGTCGCGCTTGTAGCTGCGGAGCGCACGCGCGACCGACTCCATGCGGTCCCTGTTGGCGACGCGGCGCGTGCCGCCGCGCGCGCTCTCTCCCATCACGGCGAAGACCGCGAAGACGAGGACGAGCGAGCCGCCGGCGACGGCCACGGAGAGGGCGAGCTCGAGGAAGCGGACGACGAGTCCGGAGCGGCGCGACGTGCTCGCCTGCGCGGTGAGCTGGCGCTTGGCGAGGCACTCGGTGCAGTGGTTGACGCCGTCGATCTTCGTCGAGCACTCGACGCAGAAGACGCGCCGGCACGCGACGCAGATGCCGACCCCTTCCCGCTCGGGATGGTTCCGGCACTGGAACGACTCGACGCGCAGACCACGAAGGTCCAACGGCTCAGCCCTTCTTCTCCGTGATCTTCACCTGCACCTCGATCCCCTGGAAGAGGGCGGCGACCCTCTCCGCGTCGGGACGCGGCACGTTCACGAGGACGGGGACCGGGTTCCCGTTGCCGAGGATCTCGAGCGCCTCGGCGCGGGAGACGTTCCGGATGCGCGCGACGATGTCCGCGGCCTTCTCCTTCTTCTTGCCTGTCGGGGCCGCGATGAGGACGGTGCACGTCCCCGTGCTCGCCCCGGGCATGACCTTCGTCTTCTTGTTGGGCGGAGGGAGCGTCGCCTTCTCCTCCTGATTGCCGACGTCGAGCTGCGGCTCGTCGCCCGCGAAGAGGTCCTCCTCGCGCGAGCCCACGAAGGCCGACCGCTCGCCGGAGATCGGAGGGAGGAGCCCGCCCGCCGGCTGCATCGGGTTCGTCCGCTTGGGCGGCGGCTTCGGCGCCGTCGCCGAGCCGAACGGGTCCTCGTCGAGCCCGGGCACTCCCGGCGGCGGACCGCCGAAAGGGTCTCCGCCATCGCCGAAGCCCGGCTGCGGAGCCTGTCCTCCGAAGGGGTCGAAGCCCTGATCGGGCGCCGGCCCGCCGAAGGGGTCGAAGCCGTCCTGCGCCGCCTGGCCGAACGCGGGAGTCGGTCCCGTCGTCGCGCCGTACGGGTCGAACGGAGCCTGGCCGCCGGGGGCGGGGTTTCCGAAGCCACCCGGAGGACCGCCGAACGGATCTCCGGCATAGCCCGCGGGGGGCTGCTGTCCGAAGCCGCCGCCCGTCGAGCCGAACGGGTCCTCGCCCGGGGGGAGCCCCGCGAAGTTGGGCGCGCCCGCGTCGGGTGCGCCGAAACCACCGGGCTCTCCGAACGCGTCGCCGCCCGGCGCTCCGAACGCGCCGCCGCCCGGCGCTCCGAACGGATCGCCTCGAGCGCCGCCCGGGCCGCCGAAGCCGCCGGGCGCCGGGCCGCCGAAGCCACCACCACCGCCGAACGGATCGCCGCCGGGTGCTCCGAACGGATCGCCTGCCGGTGCTCCGAACGCGCCGCCGCCCGGCGCTCCGAACGGATCGCCTTGCCCTCCGGCGGGACCGCCGAAACCACCCGCCGCAGGGCCGCCGAAACCGCCTGCCGCCGGGCCGCCGAAGCCGCCTCCGCCGAACGGATCGCCGCCGGGCGCGCCGAACGGGTCGCCGCCCGGCGCTCCGAACGCGCCGCCGCCCGGCGCTCCGAACGGATCGCCTCCGGCGGGGCCGCCGAAGCCGGCCGCGGCCGGGCCGCCGAAGCCGCCTCCGCCGAATGGATCTCCGCCTGGCGCTCCGAAAGCGCCGCCGCCCGGCGCTCCGAACGCGCCGCCGCCAGGCGCTCCGAACGGATCCCCCTGCGCTCCCGCGGGAGCGCCGAAACCACCGGCCGCCGGGCCGCCGAAGCCGCCTCCGCCGAATGGATCTCTGCCCGGCGCTCCGCCGGGGGCGCCGAAGCCGCCTCCGCCGAACGGATCGCCGCCCGGCGCTCCGCCGGGGCCGCCGAAGCCGCCCGCCGCCGGATCGCCGTAGCCGCCGCCGCCGAACGGATCACCGCCCGGCGCTCCGCCGGGGCCGCCGAAGCCGCCCGCACC
>JADMIO011609100.1_pt1 | contig 15510 bp, 15 predicted proteins | sample 8958161 | NCBI WGS metagenome assembly JADMIO01 (sample SAMN16585339, study PRJNA669376) | soil metagenome | isolation source: Crop rotation soil | place: USA: Cullars Rotation, Alabama | collected 2011
CGGCTCGCCGCCACGAGGATGGCGGGCTGCCCCCCGGCGGCTCCCGCCAGGACGGCGGCGAAGCGCCCGGTCAGGCCGCGCAGGTCGTCCGCCAGCGTCCGCAAGGCCGTCGCGTCAGCCTCCGGGAAGCTGCCGACGACGACCTTCGCGCTGCCCGCGTCCTGCGCACCGGCAAGTGCCGCGGCCGCATCCAGCCGAGTCGCTGGCGATGCCGGTGCTCGTGCCGCCTTCTCGGCCTCGCGCACGCGCCCGAGGAGCGTCTCCACGCGGGACGGGACCGCTTCCTCCTGCTCGCCGAGCAGCGTGGCGGTGGCATGCAGGGCGGCGAGGCGGCTCGCGATCAGGTCGGTGGCGGCCGCTCCGGTCAGCGCCTCGATCCGGCGCAGGCCGGCGCCGATGCTCGACTCGCCGGTGATGAGGAACGTGCCGATCTGGCCCGTCCGCGCCACGTGCGTCCCGCCGCACAGCTCCTTGCTGTAGCCGTCGACCTGGACGACCCGAACGGACTCGGGGACGTACTTCTCGCCGAAGAACATGTCGGCCCCGAGCGCCTGCGCATCGGTCATCGACATCGTCTCCGGCGTGACCCGCGCATCGCGGCGGATCTGCTCGTTCACGCGCCGCTCGACCTCGCGCAGGACGTCCCGCGGGGTGGCGCCCTGGGCCGGGAAGTCGAAGCGCAGCCCGTCGGGCGCGACGTACGAGCCGGCCTGCTTCGCCTGCGCGCCGAGCACGTCACGCAGGGCCCGATGGAGGAGATGGGTGGCGGTGTGGTTGCGGGCCGCTGCCCAGCGCCGATCGGCGTCGACTTCTGCGCGCACCGCTGCCCCGCGCGGCAGCTCCCCCTCCAGCGAGCCGATGTGGACAATCGCGTCGCCCACGCGCTGCGTGTCCTCGACGGTCAGCGTGCCGCCCGCTCCGACGATGATCCCACGGTCGCCGATCTGCCCGCCCCCCTCCGCGTAGAACGGCGTCCTGTCCAGCACGACGAGCGTTCGCCCTTCAGATGCCGTGGTCACACCGAGGACCGACAGGCCCTCCGCATCGGTCTGGTTTGGGTAGCCGATGAATTCGCTGCTGAGGCCGATCAGCTCGTCCGGCAGGCTGAGCCCGCCGCGTGCCGAGCCGCGCGACCGCTCCCGCTGCTCCGCCATCGCCGCCTCGAAACCGGCGCGATCGACGGTCACGCCCGACTCTGCCGCCATCTCGACGGTCAGGTCGATCGGGAAGCCGAAGGTATCGTGGAGCCGAAACGCCTCCACCCCGCTGAGCTCGCCTCCGTCGGCGACCAGCGCCGCCAGGCGCGCGCTCCCAGCCTCGAGCGTGCGGGCGAACTTCGCCTCCTCGGCCGCCACGGCATCGAGGATGCGGTCGCGCTCGGCAGCCAGGTGCGGATAGGCGCCGCCCATGAGCTCGATCACGACCGCGCACGTCTCGCGCAGGAACGGCTGGGCGATGCCCATCAGGCGGCCGTGGCGCAGCGCGCGGCGAATGATGCGGCGCAGGACATAGCCGGCACCGTCGTTGGCCGGCACGATCCCCTCGCCGATGAGGAACGTCATCGCCCGCGAGTGGTCGGCCACGACCTGGTAGCTGAACCGCTCCGACTCGACCGTCTCCGGGTCGTGGCCGATGAACGCCGCCAGGCGTTCGATGATCGGCACGAACAGGTCGGTGCGGTAGTTCGAGTCGACGCCCTGCACCACCGAGCTGATGCGCTCGAGCCCCATCCCGGTGTCGACGCTCTTGAAGGGCAGCGGGGTCAGCGTCCCGTCCGCGGCGCGGTCGAACTCCATGAACACGAGGTTCCAGACCTCGAGCCAGCGCGGGCAGTGCTCGGAGTGATCCGGCACGCAGCCTGGTCCCTCGGAGAGATCGGCGCCGCGGTCGTAGTGCAGCTCGCTGCACGGGCCACAGGGGCCGGTATCGCCCATCCGCCAGAAGTTCTTCTCGTCGCCGGCGGCGATGTTCCCCCAGCGGACGAGGCGCTCCGGCGGCAGGCCGATCTCGTCGGCCCAGACCGCACGCGCCTCCTCGTCGTCGGAGTACACGGTGGCGGCGATGCGTTCGGCCGGGATGCCGAGCTCATCGGTCAGGAACTGCCACGCCCAGTGGATGGCGTCGCGCTTGAAGTAGTCGCCGAAGCTCCAGTTGCCGAGCATCTCGAACAGCGTGTGGTGGCGGGGCGTCCGCCCCACCTCCTCGAAGTCGTTGTGCTTGCCCTGGACGCGGAGGCAGAGCTGCGAGTCCACCGCGCGAACGTAGTCGCGCTTCTCCTCGCCGGTCAGCACGCGCTTGAAGGGTGCCATGCCCGAGTTGACGAACAGGAGCGTCGGGTCGTCGCGCGCGAGCAGCGGCGCCGAGGGCACGCGGGTGTGGCCGCGCGCCTCGAAGAAGCGCTGGTACTGCTCGCGGATCTCGGCCGCGCTCTTCGGTTCCATGGTCAGCTCGGATGCTCCACAACGGCGAGAGCCGGCGTACCCACCGGCTCTCGACCCTGCTGCGTGATGCGGCCCGGGGCCGCGGGATGGCGGGTTACGAGACGGCGCCTCCGGCGCCCGCCTCGAGCTCGTACTCGGCCAGCATCTCCGCGCGCGCCTGCTCGGCGGCGGCGCGGCCCTCGCTCACCGCGTCGCCGAAGGCGGAGCGCTTGGCGTCGACGAACTCACCGACGTGCTCCCGCATCTGGTCCCCGGTCTCGGGGGCGATGAGCAGGCCGATGGCCGCGCCGACGAAGCCGCCGATCACGATGCCGGCCAGGAAGCTGCCGAATCCGGAGTTGGTCATGGATAGGGATCCTCCTCCCGTGGGTAGGGCGATTCTACCGAGCCGAAGGCCACCCGTCCGGGGGAGGCGGTCACGGTCACCGACTCCAGCGTGTGCTGGAGCGCGTTCATGAGGTCGTTGAGCCGGTCCAGCTTCACCGCCACGTCCTCAGACAGGACTTCCGCGTTGGCGGCCAGCTCACGCGAGTGGGCGAGGATCGGCCGCGCTTCCTGCTCCGCCAGCCGCGTCAGACGGCGCGCGTCCTCCGCCAGCGCTCGCGACTCGCGCAGGAGCGGCGTCGTCTGGATGACCAGGTAGAGGAGCGCGGCGCCCACGAGGAGCACGCCGAGCCCGACCCCCACGTTGAAGATCGCGGTCACGAGCTCCATGGTTCCCTCGCTGCTGGACCGATGGCGTGCGCCACGGCGCACGCAGTATGTCGCATCACCCCTCGTCGACCGCCGCCGGCTGCGGCCCCATCGTCGACAGGAGCAGGCCCGCCAGCATGGCCAGCTGGGCACCGATCGAGCCGGCCACGAGCCCCACGTCGCCGATGCGGAGCAGGTCGAGCCCCACCCGGTCCCCGATCGCGCTGCCGGCGAGCATGCCGGCCAGGCTCGCCGCGCCGAGGGCGAGCGTCATCCGTCCCCAGCGCCCGCGGACGGCGAGGAAGGCGAAGAGGTTGGCCAGCGCCCCGAGGACGCCGACCGCGATCCAGGGCGTCATGCCGCCCGCGCGATGCGGGCGCCGCCGAGCACCTCGTCGCCGTCGTACAGCACCGCCGCCTGACCCGGCGCCGGCGCCCAGACCGGCTCCGCGGTCTCGATCGCCAGCCGATCATCGCCGACGAGCGTCACCTCGCAGGCGACCGGCTCGGCCCGGTGACGGATGCGAACCCCTGCCGCGAACCGGTCCGCCGGAGGCTCGCCGGCGACGAAGTGGCCGCCCGCCGCCGCGAACGACCGGCTCGCGATCTCGTCCCGCCGACCGATGACGACGGTGTTCGTCGCCGGCACGACCTCTCGGACGTAGACGGCCTCGCCCAGCGCGAGCCCGAGTCCGTGCCGCTGGCCCACCGTGTAGTGCGCGTAGCCGGTGTGTGTACCGACCTCGGTGCCGTCGGCATCGAGGATGGGGCCCGGCTCGCCCTCGTAGCCGCGCCGCTCGGCCAGGAGCGCGCGGTAATCGCCGAGCGGGACGAAGCAGATCTCCTGGCTCTCCGGCTTCGCGGCGGTGGGCAGCGCGAGCTCGGCCGCGATGGCGCGCACCTCGGGCTTCGTCAGCTCACCGAGCGGGAAGCGCGTCGCCGCCAGCTGCGCCTGGGTGAGCGTCCAGAGGAAGTAGGTCTGGTCCTTCGCCGTGTCGCGTGCGCGCAGCAGGTGGTGCCGGCCGCCGGCATCGGTCGCGACCCGCGCGTAGTGCCCGGTGGCGACCGCATCGGCACCGTACGCGGCGAGGCCGCGCTGGAGGAGCACGTCAAACTTGATGTGCTGGTTGCACGCCTGGCACGGGTTCGGGGTGGCGCCTTCGAGGTAGCCGTCGACGAAGGCGTCGATGACCTCGGAGCCGAACTCGCGCTCGAGGTTGAGGACGAAGAACGGGATGCCGGCCAGCTGCGCCACCCGACGCGCGTCGTCGGCCGCGTCCGGCGAGCAGCAGCTGCGACGCAGCTCGTAGCCCTCGCCCTCGTCCGGGGAGAGGCGCATCCACACGCCCACCACCTCCGGGCCGCCGTCACGCCGCTCGGCGGCAAGCAGCGCGGCCGCCACGCTCGAGTCGACGCCCCCGCTCATGGCGGCCACGATGCGGCCGCTCACGCGCTCACCAGCGGAGCCGGGACGCCGCCCCGGAGGCGCGCGACGATGCCGGGCAGGATCGCCGCCGCGCGGTCGATCTCGTCGCTCGTGGTGGTGGGGCCGGTGGTGATGCGGAGCGACCCGTGGGCGACGTGCGGCTCGATCCCCATCGCGAGTAGGACGTGGCTCGGCTCGGTGCTCCCCGAGGTGCAGGCGCTGCCGGTCGAGATCTCCACGCCCTCGAGGTCGAGCGCCGCCACGAGGTCGCCGCCTTCGATGCCGTCGATCACGGCGCTCACCGTGCCGGGCAGGCGCGCGCGCGGATCGCCCGTCCAGGTGAGGCCGGGAACGTCGGTGAGGGCCTCGCGAAGACGGCGTGCGAGATCGAGCTGGCGCGCATGCTCGGCCTCCCGCTCGGGCGCGCTGGCGTGGACGAGCCCGAAGGCGACGCCGAAGCCGACGATGGCGGGCACGTCCTCCGTCCCCGCTCGCCGCTGGCGCTCCTGCGATCCGCCCTGGAGCTGCGGCAGCAGCTGCGTGCCGCGCCGCACGAACAGCGCGCCGGCGCCCTTCGGGCCGCCGAGCTTGTGGCCGGAGAGGCTGACGAGGTCCGCCTGCCAGGCGTCGACGTCGATCGGCAGATGGGCCGCCCACTGGACCGCGTCGACATGGAACAGCGCACGGTGACCCCGCACGATCTCGCCGATCTCGGCGATCGGCTGGAGCGTCCCGACCTCGTTGTTCGCGGCCATGACGCTGACGAGCGTCGTCCGCTCCGTCAGCGCGTCGGCAACCGCGGCTGGGTCGACGCGGCCGGATGCGTCGACCGGAAGGACGGTGACCTCGAACCCGTGCCGCTCCAGGACAGATGCCGCGTTGAGGACCGCCTTGTGCTCGACCGCGGTGGTGACGATGTGCTTGCCGCGACCGCTCGCGGCCCACGCGACGCCCTTGAGCGCAAGGTTGTCCGCCTCGGTGCCGCCGGAGGTGAAGACCACCTCGCGCGGTCGCGCCCCGATGAGGGCGGCGATTGTCTCGCGCGCCTCGTCAACGCCCTGGCGCGCGCGCCGCCCCGCCGCGTGCAGGCTCGAGGGATTGCCGGTGTGCTCGGTGAGGTACGGAAGCATCGCCTCGAGCACCTCCGGCCGCAGCGGCGACGTCGCCGCGTGGTCGAGGTAGATGGCCATTGGCGGTGATTATAGGAACCCGAGCGCCGACGCCCTGGCTAGCGCGGGTCGGTCGGCCGCGCGGCGACGTCTTGGATCCGGAGGTGGAGCTCGTCGAGCTGCTGCGGCGCGATCGGTGAGGGTGCGTCGAGCATGAGATCGGTCCCCGACTGGGTCTTCGGGAAGGCCATCACCTCGCGGATGTTGTCGACCTCGGCGTAGAGCGCCGCCCATCGGTCCAGGCCGATGGCGATCCCGCCGTGCGGCGGGGCGCCGTACTCGAGCGCATCGAGGAGGGCGCCGAACTGGTCGCGCATGCCCTCGATCGTGTGGCCCATGAGCGCGAATGCCCGCTCCAGCAGCGGCCGCTGGTGGATGCGGATCGAGCCCCCACCGCACTCCCAGCCGTTGAGGGCGAGGTCGTACTGCTGCGCATGGACCGAGGCCGGGTCGGACTCCAGCCGGTCGACATCCTCCGGGGCTGGGGCGCTGAACGGGTTGTGGGTCGCGTCCCAGCGGTTGCCTTCGGCATCCCAGGTGAACATCGGGAAGCGGTGGATCCAGACGTAGGCCAGCGTGCCCGGCGTCCGCAGCCCGAGCCGATCACCCATCGCCAGGCGCACGTGGCCCAGCGCCTCCGCCCCCACCACCTCATCCGCGTCGGCGACGACGAGGATGAGGTCGCCGGCCGCGGCCCCGGTGACGGCGAGCAGCTCGGTCTCGTGGCCGGCAAGGAACTTGGCGGCGGGTCCGTGGAACGTGCCGTCGTCCTGGACCGCGAGGTGGACGAGGCCGGCCGCCCCGTGCCGGCGGGCGAGGTCGGTCAGCTCGTCGAGCTGCTTGCGCGAGTAGTCACCACAGCCGGGCGCCACGATCCCGCGCACCGCGCCACCCGCGGCGATCGGCTCCGCGAAGACCCGGAAGTCGACCGCGCGGGCCGCATCGGTCAGGTCGACGAGCTCCATCCCGAACCGGAGGTCCGGCTTGTCGGAGCCGTAGCGGGCGATCGCATCCTCGTAGGTCAGGCGCGGGAACGGCTCGGCGAGGAGCGGCCGGTCCGGCACGATCTCCTTCGCGACGCGGGTCACGACGCGCTCGATGGTCGAGATGACGTCCTCCTCGGTGACGAAGCTCATCTCGATGTCGACCTGGGTGTGCTCCGGCTGCCGGTCGCCGCGCATGTCCTCGTCCCGGTACGCATGCGCGAGCTGGAAGTAGCGGTCGTAGCCGGCCACCATGAGGAGCTGCTTGAGGACCTGCGGGCTCTGCGGCAGGGCGTAGAACTCGCCGGGCCGCAGCCGCGATGGGACGACGAAGTCGCGCGCCCCCTCGGGCGTGCTGCGAATGAGGGTCGGCGTCTCGATCTCGACGAATCCCTCGTCGTCGAGCGCGCGCCGGATCGCCACCGCGAGGCGCGAGCGCATGAGGATCCGCTCCTGCATCGGCGGCCGCCGGAGGTCGAGGTACCGATGCTTCAGGCGCAGCGACTCGTCGAGGCCGGGCTGCTCCTCGTTGACGTAGAACGGCGGCACGCGGCTCGGGTTGAGGATGGTGAGCGCATCGACCGCGACCTCGATCTCGCCGGTGGCGAGCTCAGCGTTCGTCGTCCCTTCGGGGCGGGCGCGCACGACCCCGCCGACCTGGATGACCCACTCGTTCCGTGCCGCCTCGCCCGCCGCGTGCGCCGCCGGCGCGTCGTCCGAGGAGGTCACGACCTGGGTGATGCCGTGGCGGTCGCGGAGGTCGAAGAACGTCAGATGCCCGTGGTCGCGGCGGCGATGGACCCAGCCGGCCAGCGTGACGCGCTCGCCGACCGCGTCCGCGCGCAGCTCGCCGCAGGTGTGGGTGCGCAGGGACGTGGTGCGCGCGCTCGTCGACATGGGTCGGCCATGGTAGCGGATGGCCTGCGTATCATCGGCGCCGAATGAATCCGTTCCTCGTCGCCTTCCTCGCCCTCTGCGCCGTGCTCGCGGTGCTCCTGGTCGTGGGCGGGCTCGAGAAGGTCGGCGTCATCGGCGAGCTGCCGCGCTGGCACCCGGTCGCGCTGGCGGCGACCTGCGGCGCGCTCATCGGCTTCCTGTGCAGCATCTTCGTGGTGGCCCCGATCTTCCTCTCGCTCCTCCTCGGCGGGTTCGCCCTGCTCGCGCTCCACTACCGCGGCGACGGTCGCTGGCCGGAGCTCGGCTCCATGCTCATCGCCTGCGGCGCGGTGCTCGCGATCCTGTGGGGCAGCGTCGTCGTCCTGACCACGGCCGGCATGCGCACCGATGTCGACACCGGGCTCACCGTGCCCGTCTTCTTCGGCGTCGGCGTCCTGATCCTCAGCCTGGGCGCCGCGACCCTCGTCCTGCGGCCCGGCCGGCCGACCCCGGAATGACGCCCGGCTCGTCGCTCAGACGAGCCCGATCACCTCGTCGACCGTGACCTCGTCACGCTGCACCCCGCTCGCCATGTCCTTGAGCGCCAGCCGTTCACCGTCACCCACGATGACCGCCCATCGCGCGCCCGCCTTCGAGGCCGACTCGAGCTGCCGGCCCAGCTTCCGCGTCGACCCGTCGGAGCGGACGGCGAGGCCGGCGTCGCGGAGCGCAGTCGCGACCCGGAGGCGGCCGACGAGGTCGTCGCTCGCGCCGACCACCGCCACGAGAGGCGCGCCGACCGGCGGCTCCACGCCGCCGGCCTCGACTGCGAGCACCGTCCGGTCGATCCCGATCCCGAAGCCGATCCCCGGCGTCGGCGGACCACCGAGGAGCTCGACGAGGCCGTCGTAGCGGCCCCCTCCGCCGAGCGCGTCCTGCTGTCCCCCGCGCCCCGCGGCATAGAACTCGAAGCTCGTCCGGGTGTAGTAGTCGAGGCCCCGGACCAGGCGATGGTCGACCTCGTAGGCGAGACCGAGGCCGTCGAGGATGGCGAGCACGGCGGCGAAATGCGCGCGGCACGCGTCACACAGGTAGTCGACGCTCTTCGGCGCGCCGGCGGCGAGCTCCGGGTCGAGGAGCCGATCGTCGAGGACTCGAAGCGGGTTGACCTGCAGCCGCCGCCGGGAGTCATCGGTCAGGCGCGGCGCGTGCGCGCTGAAATACGAGATCAGCGCCTCGCGGTAGGCGGGACGGCATGTCGCGTCGCCGATGGAGTTGATGCGCGCCCTGACATCGGCCAGGCCGACGTCGCGGTAGAACCGATGCGCAAGCTCGACGAGCTCGGCGTCGACGGCCGGCCCCGGGTCGCCGATGACCTCGACGTCCCATTGCGTGAACTGCCGGTAACGGCCGGCCTGCGGACGGTCGTAGCGGAACATCGGGCCGATGGTGGTGAGGCGCAGCGGCCCGGGCCGCACGTGCATCCCGTGCTCGACGTAGGCCCGCACGATCCCGGCAGTCGGCTCCGGGCGCAGCGCCCATTCGGCGCGCTCCTCGTCGCTGCCCCGCGCCCCGCCGACGCGGAACATCTCCTTCTCGACCGCGTCGCTGCTCTCCCCGAGGCCGCGGGCGAAGAGCTCGACCCGCTCGAACAGCGGCGTCTCGATGCGCTCGAACGCGTAGCGTCGGGCCAGCTCGCGCGCGGTTGCCTCGACGTGCTCCCAACGCGGCGCCTCCTCCGGCAGCAGGTCGCGGGTGCCGCGGGGGGCGGTGATCCTGGCGGGCATGGGCCGCAGTCTACCGGGCCGGTGTCGTCAGCCCTTCGACACTGCCGCGCGAGAGTACCTGGTGCGTGTTCGCGTCGACGATCCGCACGACGCTCGACGTCCCCTGACGCCAGACGACGACCCATACGATCGGGTGCGCCTGCAGCTCCGGGCCGCCTGGCGGAGTCGCGCTCATACGCCCGAGCGAAGCCGACGTCACGGCCGCAACACCCAGGTCGGCATCGGCAGCGGCAATCGCCACGGCCGCATCCCGGGAGATGCTTCCCCGCAGCTCGGCAGGGCTGGCCTCCTCGAGAGTGATCCCCGATCGCCCCATGACCTCGCCAACGACGCGGTCATTGTGGTCGACGTTCATGAAGCTGCACCCCGTGAGGAGGATCGCGCTGACCACCCCGAGGATGCGTCCCCTCACGGCCTACCGGCTCCCGGACATCCGGCTGACGATCTCCCCATGAAACGCGTCGACGAGGACCGCCTGCCAGTTCGAAGATTCCTGCCAGAGGATCGCCCACACGATCCTCGATGCCTGCGGGAGGCCGATCGTCTCGAAGCGGCCGAGCGTTGCCGACGCCACGGCGTCCGACGGCTTTCCCAACGCCTGTGAGGCGATCGCTACCGCGCGCTCCCGGCTCATGGCGCCGCGCAGCTCAAGCGGCGCAGCTTCGACGAGGTCACTGGATCGGCCCATTCCTCCGAATACCCGGTCGTTGCGGTCCACCACCAGGGACCCGCAACCGGCGAGCAGCACGACCGCCACTGCCAGCATCGCTCGCTTCGCCACGGTCGCTACTCGCTCGAGCCGGCCCCGAGTCGCCGACGGGTCGAGACCTCCACGCCGCGGTCACTGACCTCGGCGGCGGGATGTTCGACGAGCGCCACGAGCCGCGTCGCCATGAAGCGGCCGGTGCGGACCGGCGTGCCGGAGCGGGTCACCTCGGAGACCTCCACCACGCCGCGCGCGGTCGTCACCTCGACCCGGCGTCCCGCCTTGGTGGCGGTGATCTCGAACGTCTGGGTGCCGCCCTGGCCGGTGTCGACCACCGCCTCGACGCGATCGCCCTTCACGGTCAGCGCACCTCGCGGGTGACGCTGGTCACGTCGCGCACGCGCTCGATCCGCGAAAGCACGCGAGACAGCTGCTCGAGGCTCGTGACCTTCAATGTGGCGGTGATGAGCGCCATCCCATCCGGGGCGACGCCGATCGACGCCGCGATGATATTCACCTTGGCCTCCGCCACCACGTTCGTGATGTCGTTCAGCAGCCCGGGCCGGTCGTTCGCCTCGATCCGCACCGTGATCGGGTAGGTCTGCGCGTCGACGCTCTCCCACTCGACGTCGATGAGCCGCTCGATGTCCCGCTCCGACAGGACCGATGCGCAGGTGGCGCGGTGGATGGTGACGCCCTTGCCGCGGGTCACGTAGCCAGCGATGGCGTCGCCGGGGATCGGCGAGCAGCACTTCGCGAAGCGGACGAGCAGGTCCCCGACGCCCTTGACGCGGACGCCCGTCGTGGATGGCGCTGCGGCCGTCGGCGCGACCTCGGGAAGGGTGATCTCGACGTCGTCGTGGATCTCGAGCTTGCTGACCACGCTCGCCGGCGACACCGCGCCGTAGCCGATGGCGGCGTAGAAGTCGTCGAGCTCGCGGTAGCGCAGCTGGCTCGCGATCTCGGTCAGCTGGTCGACCGGGACCGATGCCAGCGTCTCGTGCGCGAGGCGGCGCAGCTCCCGGTCGAGCAGCTCACGGCCCTGCTCGATGTTCTCGTCGCGCTGCTGGCGTCGGAACCAGCCGCGGATCTTCTCCCGCGCATGCGAGGTGCGCACGATGTTCAGCCAGTCGCGCGACGGGCCGTGCGCGGCCTTCGTGGTCACGATCTCGACGATGTCGCCGTTGCGGAGCTTGTAGTCGAGCGGCACGAGGCGGTTGTTCACCTTCGCGCCGATCGTGCGGTGGCCGACATCGGTATGGATCCGGTAGGCGAAGTCGAGCGGCGTCGCGCCGGCGGGCAGGTCCTTGACGTCGCCCTTCGGGGTGAAGACGAAGACCTGGTCCTGGAAGACGTCGAGCTTCAGGCCCTCCACGAACTCGGTGGCGTCGCTCACCTCGCGCTGCCAGTCGATGAGCTGCCGCACCCAGGCGAGCTTCTCGTCGTAGCGGCGGTCGCCGCGCGAGCCCTCCTTGTAGCGCCAATGGGCAGCGATGCCGGCCTCCGCCACCTCGTGCATCTGCTTCGTGCGGATCTGGACCTCGAGCGGCTTCGCCTCCGGACCGATGACCGCGGTGTGCAGCGACTGGTACATGTTCGCCTTCGGCATCGCGATGTAGTCGTCGAACTGGCCGGGGATCGGCCGCCACAGCGAATGCACCACGCCGAGCGCGGCGTAGCAGTCCTTCACGTCCTCGACGAGCACGCGGATGGCGTGGATGTCGTAGATCTCGTTGAACTCCGCCCCCTTGCGCTCCATCTTCTTGTGGATGCTGTAGAGGTGCTTCGGGCGGCCGCTGATCTCGGCCGCGATGCCCAGCCGGGCGAGCTCCTTGCGCAGCACACCGATGCTCTTGTTCACGTAGCTCTCGCGCGCCTTGCGCCGGTCGGCGAGCATCGTGACGAGCTTCCGATACGCATCGGGCTCGAGGTACTTGAACGACAGGTCCTCGAGCTCCCACTTGATCTGCCACACGCCCAGGCGGTGGGCGAGCGGCGCGTAGATCTCCATCGTCTGGCGCGCGATGCGCGCCTGCTTGTCGGCCGGGAGGTAGCCGAGCGTCCGCATGTTGTGGAGGCGGTCGACGAGCTTGATGATGACGACCCGGACGTCCTCGGCCATGGCCATGAACATCTTCCGGATGTTCTCGGCCTGCTGCTCCTCCATCGTCCGCGCGCTGCCGAACTTCGACAGCTTCGTCACGCCGTCGACGAGGCGCGCCACCTCACGCCCGAAGCGCTTCTCGATCTCGGGCAGGGTGACGTCGGTGTCCTCGGGGACGTCGTGGAGCAGTGCGGCGGCGAGTGTCTCCGCGTCCATCTGGAGCTGCGCGAGCTCGTAGGCGACCGCGATCGGGTGCACCACGTACGGCTCGCCCGACGCACGCAGCTGGCCCTCGTGGGCGGTGACCGCCAGGTCGTGGGCACGTTCCAGGAGGCCGACGTTCACACTCGGCCGGTGTCGCTGCGCCTCAGCGACGACGTCTGCGATGGTGGGCGTGCCCGACGCCGGGTCCGATGTGCGGCTGATGCGCTGGATGACCGCCGCCGGCGCCGCACGAAGGCGGGCCAGGTCCATGGTCGGCGAATCGTAGCACGGGCTCGAGCGAGCTCCGGATCGGCGGACCGGCGGTCAGCGGCGCGCGAGCAGCCTCATGACGCGCTGCCGCGTCTCGCGCGCCGCGTGCCACCAGCGATCGATCACCAGGTCGAACGTGCCGGGGTGGCGGAGCGACGTGCCGCCGAACGTGCGCTTGAAGGCCGAGAAGCCTTCCCATGCCGGGTCCGCGGTCGGATCGTCTGCCTCGACGACGCCCCACAGGTCGAGGTCGCGGACGCCGTCGGCCGCCATGCGGCGCTGGAGCGCGGCCATCACGGCATACGGGCCGTATTTGTGCTTGTAGGCGGGGTCGCGCAGCGACGCACCGTAGAGGTAGTAGGCCCGATCACCCATCCGCGGCATCGCCATGCCGGCGATGGCCGTCCCATCAACCCGCGCCAGGCCGAGGTACCAGCCGTCGCCGGCCGCGGACGCGGTAGCGAGCGCGGTGAGGAAGTCGAGGCTGCGGACCCGGAAGTCGGCCCGCTCGGCGGTCACCTCCAGCAGGTGGTGAAACGCGGCGAGCGCCGCGGGCTCGGCATCGTCATGGATCTCGACGGTCACGCCCTCCCGCTCGCTGCGGCGCGACAGGCGGCGCGCATCGGCATGCCACGACGCCATCAGCGCCTCGCCGCCATCGGCGAGGTCGACGACGCGGGTCGTGGGAGCCTGGAGGTCATCGGTCCGATGCAGCCCGTACGCGGTGAGGCGGGAGGCGATGGCGCCGTCGTCGTCTCCGGTGCCGCGCGGGTCGAGCTTGACCACGATCGCGCGTTCGACCCGGCCGACCTGGCGGAGGCCGTCGAGGAGCGCGCCGAGCAGCCGGTCCGCGTCGGGCGACTCGCGCTCCCAGATTGGGCCGTGCGCCACGTAGCCGACGCTGCGCCCCATCCCGGCGGGTCGGACGAGCGCCTGCGCCACCCCGCGCACGCGACCGTCGGCGGTCTCGGCGAGGATGCGCACCGGCGGCTCACCTGCCAGGGCGGCGCATTCGCCCCACGCCCAGGTCTGGAGCGGATCACCCTCCGGGCGGCCGCGGACGAAGGCGTCCCAGCGCGTTCGATCGGCGGCCTGGGCGGCAATGACCCGCACGCCGCTGGCGGGGGTCTCGGCCGTCAGCGGTGCGTGGTCAGTCATCGCTTGCCACCAGGCGGCGTCCGGCGAGCCGGAGCCGCAGCCGCTGGGCCATCCCGTAGGCGGGCAGCGCCACGCGCAGCAGCGCATCGACGGGGGCCCGCAGCGGCAGGTCGCGCGCTCCGACGTACCGATGGACCTCGCCGCCGAAGCCCTCCTTGAACTGCGCGATGCCGCCGGTCGCGATGCCCCACAGGTCGTAGCTGGTCCGGCCCTCGGCGCGGAAGGCGCGGATTGCCTCCCACTTCAGGAGGTAGTTCGCGCGCGAGTCGGCCCCGCGCTCCGTCATGCCGCCGTAGGCCTCGGCGACGCGTGCCCCGGTGAGGAAGTGAAAGAGCGTCGCCACCCGCTCCCCGTCGAGGGTGGCGAACGCGAGACGCGCCCGACCGCGCGGCGCGAACAGCTGCCAGACCCGTTCGTAGTAGGCATCGGCGCGGGCCACGAATCCGCCGCGCTCAGCGGTGGCCCGGTAGATGCGCATGAAGTCGGCGAGGCCGCGCGCCACCTCGGCCGGCGATGCGTCACCGGTCAGCCACTCCACCGCCACTCCCGCGCGCTCCGCCTTGTTCACGTACTGGCGGTGCTTCTTCTTCAGCTCGGCGCGCAGCTCGTCCTCGCCGCGGGTGAGGTCGAGGATCCGCGATGACGGGGGCTGGACCTTGTCCGCGGCGCGCCACGGCGCGGCGAGCAGCGCCGCGCCGAGCGGGTCGGCGGCGGTCGCGGCGGGATCCACCTTGAGCGTCGCGATCCGCTCCCTACGGCCGAGCGCACGCAGCGCCGCAACGAGCGCATCGCGCACCACTGGGTCGTCGAGCGCGCCAACCGGGCCGCGCGGCGCATAGCCGAGCCGCCAGCCGATGCCCGGGATGTCCCGCAGCAGGACCTGCGCGCCGGCGAGCGGCTCGTCCGGCCGTGCCCCGACGGCGAGCCGCACCGCATGCCAGCCGAACAGTCGACGCAGTTCGCCCCACTCCCAGAGCTGGGGAAACGCGGCGTACGGCGCCGATTCGACGAACGCGTTCCAGCGCTCGGCGTCGTCGACCATGAAGGCCCGCAGCTCAGCCACGGGATGCCGCCCAGCCCGCCGCCGCCAGTGCCTCGCGCGCGGCGCGCCGGTCGTCCCATGGCAGCTTGCGGGTGTCGTAGAAGATCGAGGCCTCGTGGCCCTTGCCGGCGAGGAGGATGACGTCCCCCTCCCTCGCCACCTCGACCGCGTGGCGGATGGCGGCGGTGCGATCGTCGATGACGACGAGCGACTCGCCGTCGACCGCGCCTGCCTCGCGCGCCCCGTCGGCGATCTGCTCGTTGATGAGCCGCGGATCCTCGAGGCGCGGGTCCTCGTCCGTCACGATCGACAGGTCGGCGAGCTCCGCGGCCGCACGTCCCATCGCCGGCCGCTTCGTGGGATCGCGCTCCCCCGCCGACCCGAACACGACGATGAGCCGGTTGCGGGTCACCGGCCGCAGGGTGCGCAGCACCTTCGCCAGCGAATCGGCGGTGTGCGCGTAGTCGACGACGACGCCGAACGGCTGGCCGGCGTCGATCTGCTCCATCCGGCCCGGCACGCCGGCCGTGCGCGCGAGCGCGGCAGCCGCGACCGCCAGATCGATCCCCTCCGCCTGGGCGATCGAGAGCGCAGCCAGCCTTTCCAGCACATTGGGATCCTAAGCTTAGAATTCCACGTGGACAAGTTGTCG
>JADMIO011053163.1_pt1 | contig 15509 bp, 15 predicted proteins | sample 8958161 | NCBI WGS metagenome assembly JADMIO01 (sample SAMN16585339, study PRJNA669376) | soil metagenome | isolation source: Crop rotation soil | place: USA: Cullars Rotation, Alabama | collected 2011
CGACGAATACGCCGACGAACACGCCGACCAACACGCCGACCAACACGCCGACCAACACGCCGGTACCTGGCCCGACGATCGTGGTTGGCTCTGGCGGGCAGTGCGCCGAGCCGAACACGCCGACCGGCACGCTCAACCTGATCGTCGGTGATGTGCAGCACGGGCCCAACGGTCTGACGCTCAGCGCCACGTCGTCGAATCAGTCGCTGGTGCCGAACAGCGGCATCACCTTCGGCGGCAGCGGCGCGAACCGTACCGTGACGATCGTCGCAGCCAAGAAGGTTGGCACCGCGCTGATCACCATCACGGTGAGCAATGGGTCTCAGAGCAGCCAGATCATCGTGACCCTCATCGAGGGCAGCAGCGGCGACGACACGCTGAATGGCACCAACGGCCCGGACATCCTATTCGGGCAGGGTGGCAATGATATGCTGAACGGCGGTAACAACAACGACCTGCTCTGCGGCGGCAGCGGCGAGGATACGCTGACCGGCGGCAACGACAACGACACGCTCGACGGCGGCAACGGCGGGGATCTCCTCGACGGCAGTAGCGGCGATGACATCCTGCGCGGTGGCAGCGGCGACGATCGCCTCTATGGCAGCGACGGCAACGACATCCTCGATGGCGGCGATGGCGACGACCGTATGTACGGCGGTGCCGGCAACGACACGCTCACGGGCGGGCCTAGCGCCGACTTCTTCAGCGGTGGTGCCGATACCGACACGGCGACCGACTTCAAGCCCAGCGAAGGCGATACCAAGGACAGCACAATCCCATAGTACACGACGGCTGAAATAGGCCCATAGTTTTCACCACCAAGACACCAAGGCTCCAAGCCTTGGTGTCTTGGTGATTCCTACAGCCTGTTGTTACGGCCCGGTACCCTCTGGGTGTCGCAGCAACAGGCTGCGGAGTGGTTGACCACTCAAATAAGGCCAGGCCGCCGGGTACCCTCTGGGTGCCGGCCTTCGTAATTGTAGCCGGATGCTTCAGCATCCCGGCCCCGCCCGGCGGCTGAAGCCGCGGGCTAGGCATACGAAGCCCGCCTGCGCGGGCTAAAATCCGTATTTGAAAGGTATTGCCACAGGGCGCGCGGGCACCTGCTACCTTGACACTCCCTAGTCCCTCGGCTACAATGCGGCTCAGATAGCGCATACCGCATAAGTGCGCACAAAGAGTGAGTTTCACTGCAAGGAGGCATGTGTGACTACAATTGTTGAGAACTCCCCCGCGATCGGCACAGAACCAATGGAGATCCCCGGCCCGCTCGCGCGTGCGATGGTCGAACGCGATACCAACATCATCGTCCCCGCTATTGGCCGCGTTTACCCGCTCGTGATCGAGCGCGGCGAAGGGTGCTTTGTCTGGGATGTTGATGGTACGCGCTATCTTGACTGCACCGCTGGTATCGCTGTGCTCTCCACCGGCCACTCGCATCCACGCATCGTAGGCGCGATCCAGCAGCAGTTGGGCAAATTTATCCATATGGCCGGCACTGATTTTTACAATGAGCCGATGATCCGGCTGAGCGAAAAGCTGGTCTCGCACATGCCCAAGCTCAGCGCGACGAGCACGCCGGCGAACCCCGACTGGCAGGTTTTCCTGAGCAACTCGGGCACCGAGGCGATCGAGGCGTCGCTCAAGCTGGCCCGCTACGCGACGGGACGCCAGGGCATCATCGCGTTCTTCGGCGCGTTCCATGGTCGCTCGTATGGCGCGCTCTCGCTAACCGCCTCTAAGCCGGCTCAGCGTCGCGGCTACTTCCCGCTGCTGCCGAGCATCATTCACGCCTTTTACGCCAACCCCTATCGGCGGCCCTTCGACGTGGACCTTGAGCGCCTGACGCCGCTGTGCCTCGATTATATCGAGAACACCTTATTCAAGACGATCGCCCCGCCGAGCGATTTCGCGGCGATCATCCTCGAGTCGATCCAGGGCGAGGGCGGCTATGTTGTGCCGGCACCTGGCTTCCTCAAGGGCCTGCGCGATATCTGTGATCGGCATAACCTGCTGCTGATCCTCGACGAGGTGCAGTGTGGCATTGGCCGCACGGGCAAGATGTGGGCGTTCGAGCACGAGGGGGTTGTGCCCGATATTGTCGCGTCGGCCAAGGGGCTGGGCAGCGGTATGCCGATCGGCGCGATGATCGCGCGGAAAGAGCTGACCCAGCGCTGGCTCGCCGGTGCGCATGGCAGCACCTACAGCGGCAATGCGCTCGCCTGCGTCGCCGCCCACGAGGTGCTCTCGATGGTCGAGGACGAGCTGGCCGAGAACGCGGCGTATGTTGGCGGCTATCTGAAAGAGAAGCTGGAGCAGCTGCAAGACCGCTATGAGCAGATGGGCGATGTGCGCGGGCGCGGCCTGATGATCGGCATCGATTTCGTCAAAGATCGCCGGACCAAAGAGCCCGACCCAGAGCTTGCCGAGACGATCATGGAGCAGGCGTTCAAGCGCCAGTTGCTGATCTTGACATGCGGCGCTTCGACGGTCCGCTTCTGCCCGCCGCTGAATATCACCAAAGACGAGATCGACCAAGCGCTCGACATCTTCGAGGCGACGTTGCGCGCCTCGATCTAGCTCAGCTTAGATGTAGCAAACCCAACGGAGAGAACGGTACCGCCGTGATCGAGGTCAAGCTGGTTATGACCTGGGATATCCAGGACGGGAAAGAGCGCGACTATATCGAGTTCGTGGTCACCGAGTTTGGCCCTGGTTTGTTGCGGCTCGGCATGCGCATCACCGACGCCTGGTATACCCAAGCGGGGATGGGGCCGCAGGTGATCGTCGGCGGTCTGCTTGAGAGCGCAGCGGCGGCGCGCACGCTGATGGGCAGCGCCGATTTTCAACGCCTGCGCGATCGCCTCTTCGAGTATGTCGAAGACTTCCACTGGCGCATCGCCAAGCCGAATAAGAGCGGATTTCAGATGTAGGATCGGAAGCGTGAAACGTGAAGCGTGAAACGTGAGCTGAGTGTACGTTTCACGTTTCACGTTTCACGTTTCACGCCTCACGCCTCACGCCTCACGCATCACGGAGAGGGTGCCATCGGCGGGGGCGCCATTGGCTGCTGGGCGGCTGGTTGGTTGCGGTTGCGCGTCGCCAGCCAGCCGCCGAGCGCACCCAGCGTGAGCGTGATCAAAAGTTCGAGCACGCCGAAGCAGATCGCAATGATCGGCCCGATCACACCCATCATCGCTGCCAGCTGGGCCGGGTCGATCTGAGTCGGCGTCTGCTGTTGCTGCTGCTGGGCCATAAACTGCCGTACCGCCTCTTGGTAGAGTTCGGGGTTAGACTGGATGATGCTGAAGGAGATCAGCCAGAAGATCGCCCCGCCGATCAGCGCGCCGACTCCGGCGATCGCCGCTGCGAGCAGCCCCTGACTCATCCGCGCGCCTTCGCCGCTCCAGCGTACGCCATAGTAGCCGGCGGCGGTGCCGATGCTCCCAGCCACCAGCGGGCCGCAGCACAGCGCGCCAACGAACGGCACGAACGAGAGCCCTAGCACCCCAACGATCCCCACGATTGCGAAGATCAGTCCAGATTTGAGCGTGCCAGACATGGCATCTCCTTTCCGGCCCTTTGCCGGACACAACCTGATACGCGGCGCATTATCGCATACCTTGGCGTCCGGCGCTACTCGCTGCCGAGGCGTTCCTCAGCTTGCCTTGTTGCGATAGTTGTAGAGATGCTTGCGGCCGGTTCGCACGAGGCTCACGCCGAGTGAGCGCGTGATCCGACCAATGCCATCCTGTTCGAGCAGGCGTAGAATCTGATGTGGCTGCTGACTGAGGTCGTCGGGTGAGGCAGGGCGAAACAGCGCCGTGTGGCCGCAGGTGTTTTCGAGCAGCCGCTGCTTGAGCCGGCTGATGCCAATCTGCGGCAGGATCGCGGCAGGCAGCGGCGCGTCGAGCAATTGGTTGGGCAGCATCAGCGCATAAAAGAGCGCCGTGCGGGCACCGGCCACGCGCGCCTGGCGCAGCACGTAGTCCCAATCGAGCGTGGGGCCGTGCCGGTGCAGCAGCTCGCCGATGTCGCAGACGAAGCGCAGCCGCAGCGGCGAGCGCGAGCGATGGATCGCCAGATGCAGCAGGGTATCTTCCGGCGAGAGAATCCGCACCGCGGCGCCGTGCAGCTGCGTGGCGACGGCGCGCTCCCAAAGGATATCCGAGTCGAGCTGGAAGAAATGCTCTGCCCAGAGCGCCCAGTGCAGCTCCAGGCAGATCTCGCCGGCAGCGGTCTGGCGGAAATACTGCGGGTCGTGGAAGTGATGATAGCGTTCGACGAACAATGGCACGGCGCGCTGGGTGAAGCCGAGCGCGCGCAGCACCTCGCGCGCCGCCGGCAGCGCCTGCGGGCGCACCAGCACATCCAGGTCGGCCGCTGGGCGCAGCGCCAGGTTGCCGTATAACGTCTCTGCGAGCACAACGCCTTTGACCGGCAGCGACGCGACGCCGGCGCGCTCCAGCGCGGTGCAGACGCGCACCAGCTCGTCGGCCAGGGTCGTGTTGTGCAGCAGTGTCGCGTAGAAGCGCCGTTGCGCGCGTGCCATCCAGTCGTCAGGGATGGCTGCGCGACCGGTCAGCGCGCGCAGGCTGGCGGTGACCAGCGGCAGCACGTCGTGCAGATGGCCCTGCGCCCACAGCCGCTCCCAATCGAGCGGGCCGTTCAGCAGGCGCAGCAGCCGCGCCTCGGCGTCGGGCCGGGTGCGCGCGGCGAGACACAGGGTGTGCTGTTCGGTATCCATCATCACACAGTTCCGTGAAACGTGAAACGTGATGTGCGACGCTGTTCACGCTTCACGTTTCACGTTTCACGCAAGCCCTTAATAGTGCGACAGGCTGCCATCGGTCTGGGCGATCCTGATCGCCAGATGGCAGGCCAGCAGCCCGAGCGGCAGCAGCACGATCGTCAGCCCAATCAGCGCCAGCAGCTCGCCGCTAAGCTGCGCCAATCCCTCGCCCAGCAGCAGCGAGCGGCGTAGCAGCTCCAGCGCGTGCGTCAGCGGCAGCAGCTGCGCGAGCAGGTTCAGCCAGCCGGGCAGCACATGCACCGGGTAGAACACGCCGCCAAGCACTACCGAGCTGACGCGGATCGCCCAGCCGAGCGGATTCCCGCGCTTGAACAGGATCACCAGGCTCGCCGCAAACAGCCCAAGCGCGTTGAAGCTGATGATCGCGATCGCGAGCGACAGCAGCGCGAAGGGGACATTCGCCTGATCGAGGTGCATGCCCAGGCCGGCGCCGAGCAGCAGATAGGTCAGGACGCTCAAGGTCGCGAAGAGATAGCTCCAGAGCGACGACGCGAACAGCACGATCGTCATGCGCGTCGGGCTGAGGAACATCAGCTCGAGCGTGCCGGTGACCTGGCCATCGCGAATGCTGTTGCCGATCGCGCTAATGCCCAGCGCCAAGTAGTCGCTGAAGGCCACGCCGATCACCACAAACGCGAAGTAGTTGCCGCCATAGGCTTGCAAATCCGGTGCCAGCCCGCCGAAGACGCGCGCGATGAAATAGTAGATCACGATGTTGAGCACTGGCCCCAGCACGCGCGCCGCGAAGCCGGTCTTGTAGCTCGCCTCAATGCGAAAATCGCGCACCAGAAAGGCCAACGGCACCCGCAGCTGTGCTAACATACGCCGACCTCCAGCGCTGCCGGCGTCGCGCCGAGCGTGTGCAGATAGATCTCTTCGAGCGAGACCTGGCGCGTCTGGCAGCCATAAATCTCGGCCCCGCACTCGACTGCTTCGCGCAGGACTGCGGCCAGCACCGGGCCCTCTTCGCTCAACGACAGCTCCAGCAAATGCAGCCCATCGCTGCGGGTCACATCCAGGCTCAGAATGCCGCGCATGCCTCGCAGCGCGTTGGGCAGCTCAGGCGGCATGTGGCGCAGACGCAGCTCGCAACGCCCGCCATAGTGCAAGGTATGCCGTAGCTGATCGACCGAGCCCTGCGCGACGACCCGACCGGAGCGCACCAGCGCCAGCCGATCGCACAGCTCCTCGGCCTCGGCCATCGAGTGCGTCGCCAGAATGACCGTCCGCCCCAGCTCGCCGATGATATACTCGGCCACGAAGCGCCGCACCACCTGGGCCGAGATCGGGTCGAGCGAGCGCGTCGGCTCGTCCATGAACAGCACCTGCGGTTGACTGAGCAGGCCGCGCGCGATCGCAAGCTTCTGGCGCATGCCGCTCGAATAGGTCCGAAATGGCTTGTCGGCGTGGTCGAGCAGCTCGATGCGCCGCAGCAGCTCGTGGATGCGCTGCCCGGCGATCGCTGGCGGCACGTGATAGAGCGCGGCGAAAAACTCAAGGTTCTGCCGCCCGGTCAGCCGCCAGTAGAACGAGCGCTCCTCGCCGCTCACCAGCCCGATCAGCGCGCGCACACGCCGCGCGTCGCGCACGAGATCGTAGCCGGCGACGGTGGCCTGCCCCGACGAGGGCCTGAGCGCGGTGCAGAGCATTTTGATCAGCGTGGTCTTGCCAGCGCCATTCTGGCCGAGGATGCCGAACAGCTCGCCCGGCTCGATGCGCAGCGAGACATTGTCCACTGCCAGATGATCGGCCCGCCGCCAGGGATACAGCAGCAGGTCGCGATAGGTATTCAGCTTGCGGAAGCGCTTGGTGAGCGCATGGGTTTCGATAGCTGGCTGCATAGGCGGGGTTCCTAGATCTGTTGCGCCGAAAGGGGTAGCCAGGGCGGCTACCCCTCTCAGCAAGAATAGGCGAGCACCTGATCGACAATGGCACCTGCTTTAGCCGCCGCCACCGCCGCCACCGCCGCCGCCACCGCCGCCACCGCCACCGCCGCCACCACCGTAGGACACGCAAACGGCAGCCTCTTCGACCAACTCCTCAACCGTATAGGTGGCGAGGACTGCTGGGCTCTCGTACTTCTGCATAGCTGTTTCACCTCCTCTCAATGCTGTGGAATGCGCACAATCTGTATACGCGCCGCCCAATCGAAAGGCGCAAGTAGTACTTGGGCGGCGACCCGTGCCAACGGCGGGATCGCACGAAGCGCCACACGCCGTAGAGGGTCTGGGAGAAATGTCGTCGCGCGCCGCACCAGCGCCGCGCCACGCCCGCTCCAGCGGGAAAGTTGGGCGATCATGCGTGCCGAGTGGCCGACGCAGCCCCATGTCGTGATCGGACCGGCGGGACCGTGCCGAAGCGCGCGCACCACACCGAGCAGATCGGATTGGTCGAGCGGCTGATCGCGATACGGCTCGGCATCGCCTTTCACGACCAAGCCGGTCGCCCCTGGCAGCCGCGCCACCAGCCGATGGGCAACGACCAGATCGTTGATCGGGAACAGAACAATATCGCCGACGCCGACCGATGCAGCGCCGAACTCGACCAGCATCCAGGTTCCCGGCGCGATCAGCGGTCGCATGCTGCCGCCACGCGCCGCAACCCAGCGACGGCTCGCCTCTTGGCGATAGATCTCGAAGGCCGCACGACGCGCCTGCGGCAACCAGCGTTGTCCCTGCTCAAGCATGGCGGGCCTCCAGCCAGGCGAGTACGCAATCGATCGTCGCAGGCAGCGCGCTGACGCGCAGGCGTGCGCAGGCAACGCCGTCGAGCAAGCGGCTGATCCGGTCGAGGCCGCCCGCGAAATTCACCGACGCGCCCCAGGTGCCGCGCAGCAGCGCGATCGCGGCCAGCGCCCCCGGCACCGGCGTGAGCAGTGGCTGGTCGTCGGTGCCAGGCGTTCCGTCTAAAAGCAGCACGTAGCGCAGCGGCGCGGCGCGGCCCAGGCAGTCGGGCAGCGCCCACTCAAGCTCATCCGGCGTCAGCGCCCACTCGGCGCCGCCGCCCAGCTCGTAGCGCGGTCGATCCGCGAGGAACTGTAGCTCCGGGATGAGATCGAGCGTGCCGGGCCGGACATGCAGGCTGCGCCGATACGGCGTAATCAGCTGGGTCGCCGGTTCGACGACCGCGAATTCGTCGGAGAGCAGCCCCATGCCCTGCTGGAGCAGCCCCAGCACCAGCGTGGTCTTGCCCTGGCCGCTTCGCCCGGCCAGCAGCAGCGCACCATCGCGATACACCACAGCGCCGGCGTGGATCGCATAGATGCCTTGTGCCAACAGCCGCCCGAGCAGCGCATGAACCAGCCGATCAAACAGGTCGAGCAGCGCGCCATCGAACGCCGCCCAGCGCCGCTCGTTCTGCCCGTCGGCGACCAGATAAGCTGCGCCCGCGTCGATCGCGTCGAGCCGCAGCTTCAGCGTGGCCCCCCCCGCCGGGTCAGCAGTGGTGCGAAAGGCCGCGTAGGTCTCGTCAACGCGGCGCAGCGCCTCGGCGACGTTAGAAGTCACGGCCACCGGCACGCCTAAAATAGAGTACCAGGCCGTCGAACGCGTCGAGCGCGGCGCGGTAGTCGAGTCGTGAAACCATGCGGGTGCAACCAGCATCTCGCCTCTGCTCTTCAGCCTACGCCCATGCGTCTGCGATTAGTTCAATACTTCCAATGTGCGAAACGTCGTAAGAATCTGCGCGACATCGTCGCGCACCGCCGCCTCGGTCATATCGTAGGCAGCTGCGAAGGATTTGGTGATATCCGCCATGCTGGTCTGCCCATCGCACAAATCCCAGATGCGCGCGGCTGAATCATTAATGACGTGGGCGCGGCCAAGCCGCCGGTCGTAGAGGATCGCTTCCTGGCCGACTCGCTGGAGTGTGACATCGGCGCTGCGGGTTGGTGGGGCTGCTTCCAATTCCATTGATACTACTCGTTCTCTGTTTCTATGTGACAGGGCTTAGTATAGCAAAAAAAAGCCATAACGGTCTAACAATTTCTTCATTCTATGGTTAAGTAATAGTTAAATAGCGCACTAAAGTTGACATGCATCCAGCGATCCCCTAGAATACCAGCCACCGCCCAAACAAGCGCTTGGAACATCATTATGCCTTTTGCTCAGGTGCGCGACCTACGCCTCTACTACGAAGATCATGGCAGCGGCGTGCCGCTCGTGCTGCTAAACGGCGCGCTCGATACGATCACGACCGACTGGGGCCAGCATCTGCCGGTTTTCGCCCAGCGCTACCGTGTGCTGGCCTATGAGCATCGCGGGCACGGTCGCACGAACAACCCATCGGCGCGCTTCACCAGCTACGACCAGCTGGCCGACGACTTGGCGGCGCTGCTCGATACGCTCGGCATTGCGCGCGCGCACTTCTGTGGCTTCAGCGATGGCGCGATCACGCTGTTCAGCTTTGCGCTGCGCTGGCCCGCGCGTGTGTCCTCGCTGATCCTGGCTGGCGCGCAATACACCAACGACGATATCACGCTGAGTCTGCTGAAAAAGATGACGCCAGAGCGCATCGAGGAGCGCCAGCCCGAGTGGGTGACCGAGCTTGAGCAGTTGCACGACACCCACCAGGGGCGCGGCTATTGGCGCGACCTGATGCGCCAGATGATCCCGCTGTGGCGCGTCGAGCCCAATTTCACATTGGCCCAGCTTGGCCGGATCGCCGCGCCAACGCTGCTGGTCGCCGGCGAGCGCGATCATTTTGGCCACCTCGATCAGCAGGTCGCGATGCGCCGCGCGATTCCCAACGCCACGCTTTGCATCGCGCCCGCCGCCGGGCATTTTGTGATCAAGGATCAGCCTGAGCTGTTTCAGCTCGTCGCGCTGCAATTTTTGGAACGTGTTGACACCCTATGACATTCCCCCGTGTACTCTCGCTCGACGGCGCGTGGCACCTGCTCCCGGTCGATTCGTTTCGCCAGGGCTTTTATCCCCTCGACGACGATTCGTGGATCGCGCAGGAGCTGCCGGCCCATTGGCAGCAGCATCCGCTGCTTGAGCGCTATGCCGGAAACATGGTTTACCGCAAGCGCTTCGCCCTGCTGCCGCCGATCATCGACGGCGGCACCAGCCCGCAGCCGCCGCGCCCTCAGCGCTACTGGCTGCGGCTCAACGGCGTCTTCTATTGGTCGCAGCCCTATTTCAACGGCGTGGACTTGGGCCGGCACGCGGGCTACTTCATGGCCCAAGAGCACGAGGTCACGCAGTGGGTCGCCGCCGAAAACACGCTGGTCGTCGAGGTCGCCTGCCCCGAGGAGCACAACAAGCTCGGCAAACGCCTGATCACCGGCGTCTTCTCGCACTGGGATTGCCTCGACCCGGCCACTAACCCCGGCGGCATCTGGCTGCCGGTCGAGCTGATCGCCACCGGCGCGACGCGGATCAGCGAGGTGCTGCTCGACGCCGACGTCAGCGACCAGATCGGGCGCGTTCACTATCGCGCCACGCTCGATGCCGCCCAAGCCGGCGCGGCGACGCTACGCTGGACCTTCGCGCCCAAGAACTTCGCTGGCGAGATCCAGGTGATCGAGCAGCAGCGCACGCTGACGCAGGGCAGCCAGGAGGTCACCGGACGGTTCGATATCCGCGATGCGCAGCTGTGGTGGACGCACGATCTGGGGCACCCCAACCTCTATCAGGTGACGCTGGAGTTGATCGACGATGCTGGTATCTCGGATGCGCACCAGCTGACCTATGGCTTCAGGCGCTTCAGCATGCACAACTGGATTCCGCATCTCAACGGCGTGCGCCTGTTCGCGAAGGGCAACAACTACCCGCCAGGCGACACGCGCATCGCGACGATGACGCCCGAGCGCTACGCCGAAGACCTGCGGCTGGCGCGGGAATGCCACTTGAACATGCTGCGCGTGCATGCCCATGTCGAGCACCCAGCCTTCTACGAGGCCGCCGACGCTGCCGGCATACTGCTCTGGCAGGACTTTCCGCTGCAATGGCTCTATCGGCGCAGCGTCCTGCCCGAAGCGCGCCGTCAGGCCCGCGTGATGGTCCGCCAGCTCTACAATCACCCCGCGATCGTGCTCTGGTGCATGCACAACGAGCCGATCTACGTGGCCGACACCAAGGACGAGCGCATCCGCACGGCGCTGCGCACGTATGCCTCGGTGTTCATCTGGAGCTGGAGTCGCAATGTTATGGATACACAGCTCAAGCAGGTCGCGCAGGCGGAAGATGCGACGCGCCCGGTTGTGCGCGCGTCGGGCGAGTATGCCGTGCCGCTGCTGCACGCCGGGACCGATAGCCACTTCTATTACGGCTGGTACAGCAAAGTCTACGGGCCGCTCCGCGCCTGGGAGCCGCTCGCGCGACACTTTCCGAACATTATCCGCTTCGTCACCGAGTTCGGCGCGCAGAGCTTCCCGAACCTTGCGAGCAGCCTCAAATTCATGGATGCCGATGTCGCGCTGATCGACTGGGATTACATGACCACGCGCCATCAATTTCAACCCAGCATCATGGATCATAGCCTCGACTGGCGCGGCGTCCGCATGCTGGATGGGCTGATCCAGCTCACACAAGAGTATCAGAGCGAGGTCAACCGTTTCTACATCGATCGGCTGCGCTACGCGAAATACCGACCGACCGGCGGGATATTGCCGTTTATGTTCCACGATCCCAACCCGGCGATCAGCTTCTCGGTCCTCGACTACTGGCGCGTGCCGAAGCGCTCCTACGCCGCGCTGCGCCTGGCCTTCAGCCCGCAATATATCTTCACACTGCTGGCGCAGGATCGCTACCCCGTTGCCACGCCGATCACCCTGCCGATCTATGTTGTCAACGACGCGCACCGCTCGGTGCCAGTCGAGATCGTGGCGCGGCTGCTCGCGCCCGACCAGACCGAGCTGGCGCGCGTGACGCGCTCGCTCACGCTGCCCTCCGACGGTATGGCGATGGAGGCCGATCGGTTGCGGCTGACGCCGACTGCGCCGGGTGACTACCAGCTGGCGCTGTCGCTATGCGATCAAGCAGGCAACACGATCGCGAACGAGTATACGATCACCGTCGAACGCATCGTGACGACTAAGCCGCTCCGCCGCTAGTATGACAACGTGGCTTTAAAGGCCCTCGTTCGCACCACAAAGGCACAAAGCGCACAAAGGCTCATCTGATCTTTGTGTCCTTCGTGCCTTTGTGGTGGGCTTCTGCGCGCAAGGCAGGTTGTCGTACTAGCCGGTCGGCGACTGGATAATTTTGAACATTGCGCCGCTCGGGTCCATCACGGCGGCCATGCGACCAAATGGCGAATCATCAATGGTGCCCATAAGCTTGCCGCCGTGCTTCGTTATCGTTGCCACGGCTTCGTCGGTGTTGGCGACCAAGAAATAGATGATCCACTGCGGGGAAACGTCGCCCCATGCGGGATCAGTCTGCATGATGCCACACAGCTGTTGCTCGCCATGTTTGAGCACGTAATACTCCATTCCGCCCGGCATCGCGTCCGCGCTAGCGCCCAGCACAGCCACGTAGAAATCACGCGCCTGTTGTGCATTCGCTGAATACAGTTCGTACCAGGCCGCTGACCCTGGCTCCTCGCTGAACTGTAAGCCCACATGGGTTCCCGCCTGCCAAAAGCTGAACGCCGCGCCCGTCGGATCTTCACAGGTCGCCATGTGGCCCAAGTCACCCACAGCCATTGCAGGGTACAACACCTTGGCGCCTGATGTCACCGCGTTTGCCACATCGGCCTCGATGTTGTCGGTGGCAAAATACAAATTCCAGGCGGCTGGCATTGCTGGAGCATCGGGCTGCTGACCCATCAGGCCCGCCGTCATGCGATCGCCCAATCGCGCGGTGGTGTAGCCGCCAAATTCCGGGTCGCCTGCGTCGTACTCCCAACCAAACACCGCCTGGTAGAACGCGCGCGCGGCGTCGATGTCCGGTGTCATCAGGTCGATCCACGCTGGGGTACCCGCCGGATTTGCGTGCGAAGACGTGGTCATGTTCACTCCTTTGTCCATTCACGTGCGATATAACGAGTATAGAACGTTCGTTCGGCGAGACCATCTTACCATATGCGTCAAGCGGCAAGACAAGCTGAAAACGCTTAGCATCATTCAGCTAGAATGTGCTGCTGCCAGCACGAGCAGCGCGATCCTATGGTACTATAGCGGCTGGCCGCTGATCCTACGGCCTTCGCTTCCTTGCTGAAGATGAAGAGGATGGTATGCTACAGAAAGCTACGTCGCTGTCTGAAGAACTCATCCGCCTACGACGCGACATCCACCGGCACCCCGAGCTGGCCTTCCAAGAGCTGCGCACGTCCAATTTGGTCGCCGAAACGCTGCGTGAGATCGGCGGGATCGACGTGCGCACCGGCGTCGGCAAAACCGGCGTCGTTGGCAGCCTCGGCAGCGGCGACGGGCCGACGATCGCGATCCGCGCCGACATGGACGCGCTGCCGATCCTTGAGGCCGACGACCGGCCCTATCGCTCCGAGGCGGCGGGTCGCATGCACGCCTGCGGCCACGATGCGCACACAGCCATCCTGCTGGGCGTCGCGCATCTGCTGAAGGAAGAGTTCGCGACCGCGAAGCTGCGTGGCACCGTGCGCTTCCTGTTCCAGCCCGCCGAGGAGGATACCGGCGGCGAGGCCATGAGCGGTGCGCCGATGATGATCCGCGATGGCGCGCTCGACGACGTGGATGCCGTGATCGCCTTGCACGTCGACTCGCTCCAGCCATTCGGTCAGGTCACTATTCGGCCAGGTGCCAGCTCGGCGGCGGTCGATTCGTTTCAGGCGTGGATCAGCGGCACCGGCGGGCACGGTGCCTATCCGCACGATGGGACCGATCCGATCTGGATGCTCGGCCCGGCGCTGATGGCGCTGCACGGCATCGTCGCCCGCCGCGTCGACCCGATGAAGCCGGCGGTGGTCAGCCTGGGCCAGGTTCACGGCGGCGCAGCCTCGAACGTCATCCCCGCCGAGATCTACCTCCAGGGCACGCTGCGCAGCCTCGATCCGCAGGTGCGCGAGCAGCTGCTGGCCGAGGTCGAGCGCGCGCTATCGGTCGTGCGCTCGTTCGGCGGCGACTACCGCCTTGAGGTGGATCGCGGCTACCCGGCAGGCAATAATGACCCTACGGTCACCGGCTGGCTTGAGCGCACCGCCACCGACCTGATCGGCGCGAATGCGATCGATCGATCGCGTGCGGGTATGGGTGCCGAGGACTTCGCGTATATGACTGCGCGCGCGCCCGGCGCGATGTTCATGCTCGGCGCCGCGCTGCCCGACGACGGCCATCGTGGCCACCACACGCCGATCTTCGACATCGACGAGCGCGCGATGCCGGTCGGCGCGGCGATCCTGGCCGAGACGGCGCGGCGCTTCCTGGCCGGGGAGCTGTAGCTGAAACGTGAAACGTGAAACGTGAACTCCAGCTACGTTTCACGTTTCACATTTCATGTTTCATGGTGTGCAGCCACTATTAGACACGTAAATGGGTACAAGCGAGCGCTTTCGTGCTATGAGCAGAGTCATAGGAGATGTTTTAATCGTTAGTACGCGCATACTAATGCTCGATAGCCGCCATTGCCTGATTCTTCCGTACCAACTAATGCTCGATAGCCACCATTGCCTGATTCTTCCGTACCACCTAATGCTCGATAGCCGCCATTGCCTGATTCTTCCGTACCAACTAATGTTCGATAGCCGCCATTGCCTGATTCTTCCGTAGGTCGCGCTCGCTGCCGATGGCTGCACCGTCGAGCGGTTGGCAATAGCTGGCGGCGCTCAACGCTCGCAGGCGTGGCACGAGATATGCTCGGTCGTAGTTATGCGGACAGCGCAATTCAACCTGTATACCTTGGCCTTTGGATGCCGAAGGTTTTTCACCATCAAGACATAAGCCTTGGAGTCTTGGTGGTTCAAATTATCGGCGTATTTCAGCCATTGTATACCCGCATGCTCTGGTGGAACGCAATTGGTGTGTAGGATAAGGAGAGCAAGCTCATGACCGAGCACGAGACCACGCGCGATGCGCTGATCCAGGGGCTGCAAGAGGATTTGGCGCGCGAGTACAAAGCGATCATCCAGTACGTCGTCTATAGCCAGGTGATCGACCAGCCACAATACATGACGATCGCCGCCGAGCTGGAGAAGCACGCGCACGAGGAGCTGGATCACGCGCTGCGCATCGCCAAGCAGCTCGACTACTTCGGCGTCTACCCCGAGACGACGCCCGCCGCAGTGCAGACCTCGGATGACCCCAAGCAGATGCTGGAGTTCGATCTGCAAGCCGAGGACGACACCGTCGCGAACTACCGCAAGCGCATCATTCAGGCGAACCGCCTCGGCGAATTCGCGCTCGCCGAGGAGCTACAGGAGATCATTCGTCAGGAGCAGGACCACCAGATCGATCTGGCGAGTGCGCTTGGCGTCGTCGCCGATCCTTCCCGGCGCAAAGAAAAGAAGTAGCCGTGAATCGCTGATTAGGCTGAGGGACCGGCAGAATCGCTGATTACGCAGACGGGGCTGATTAGGCTGAAGGACCGGCAGAATCGCTGATTACGCTGAGAGGGCTGATTACGCTGAGGGACGGCAGAATCGCTGATTACGCTGAGAGGGCTGATTACGCTGAGGGACCGGATCAGCGTAATCACTCATTCAGCGTAATCAGCGATTCTGTGGCTGCGGAGGCACGATGAAGCTCAGAGCAGATTCGCCCCCACGTTATCGGCTT
>JADMIO011621156.1_pt1 | contig 15509 bp, 15 predicted proteins | sample 8958161 | NCBI WGS metagenome assembly JADMIO01 (sample SAMN16585339, study PRJNA669376) | soil metagenome | isolation source: Crop rotation soil | place: USA: Cullars Rotation, Alabama | collected 2011
TTTGGGATTGCTTTATGTCATTATAGATTTAGACGCGCCTACCTCGCCCAAGGGCATCAACTCACAGATCTTCCCTACTATGCCAAAGGGTTCCCCTTTGGACCGATCTTTGCTCTGTGTCTTTCGATTTTAGTCGTCTTAGGACAACAATTTGACGCCTTGATCACCCACAAACTCAACATCGATAATTTAATTGGAACTTATATCGGTCTTCCCACCTTTCTTCTCCTCTACTTAGGATTTAAGTTCTATAAAAAGACAAAACTCATCCCCCTGAAGGAATGCAAGTTTGATTAGACCTCTTGCAAATGAAGTGGGCGTCGATTTTTGAACCTATTTTTTTAAGGTCTTTTTCTTTAAAATTACCCCATGTCTCTTCTCCCTAAAGACCTCAATGGGTGCCCTTATTTGCAGCTAGCTCCTATGGAAGGGGTAGGCGATGTCTCTTTCCGTAAGGCGATCGCAAGTGTGGGAGGCTTTAATGAAGCTGTCAAAGATTTTTTAAGAGTCCCTAGTAATGCTCATGTGAAATCTCTCAGTAAAGCCTACAATGCCACTGAATTAGATCCGATCCCCTTAGCTGCCCAGATCATGGGCTCAGATACAGAGCTGATGGCTGCTATGGCAATAGAACTTGTAGAACGGGGAGCCAAAAGAATCGATGTCAATTGCGGCTGTCCTTCCAATACTGTCACAGGACGGGGAGCGGGTTCTAGTCTTTTAAAAGATCCCCACGTCTTGCATGAGGTCGTAAAAGCGGTTGTCAAAGCTGTCTCTATCCCTGTCACCATCAAAATAAGAGCTGGTTATGAAGACACCTCTTTATTTAAAGAAAATCTCCTAGCTGCCGAAGAAAGTGGCGTTTGCTACCTCACCCTTCATCCTAGGACAAAAGTGGATGGGTATGGTCCCCCTGCTCGCTGGGAGCTGATTGCTGAGGCAAAATCTCTTCTGAAGATCCCTATTGTAGGCAATGGAGATATCCTGACTGTAGAAGATGCCCTTAAGATGCTCCATCAAACCGGCTGTGACGCTCTTATGATCGGACGAGGTAGTGTGATTAACCCCTTTATTTTCCACCAAATCCGGGCCCATTTTGCAGGAGAAAAATACCAACCTAAATGGGAAGAGTTGCTCCGTTACCTCTCTACCTACATAGAAAGTATGGCCTCTGATCTGTCTATCCGGTTAAAAATGAATAAACTGAAACAATTACTAAGCTTTCTATTTAAAGGAAATCAAAAGCTCCTGGAGCATCGTCAAAAAATTTTGACATATACCGAACCTGATCCAGAAGCTTTTTTAAACTACGCTAAAGAGCTACTAAGACAGGACTGGCAAGAGGGATGAAAATCCACTCAAAAGAACCGAAAAATCGACAGAACCTCAATTCCGAAAGAGGTCTATTTCTGTTTCACAAGCTGAAATGGCCAGAGGGGTCATATGAGGGGCACGAGCGAGACAAATAAAGGCTTTATTCTCTAGGACCCCTTCTTCAATCAGTGCCCGCGCTAAACTGGCCCTTTCATGGATAGGACCATCTGTATAAAAGTCTTCGGTGGTGGGAACCTTCCCTCTTTGGATTTTTTTATTACTTGCCTGTACAATGACCTCTTTAATTCCAAGTGAGCTCAATCTTTTTGAAACACGGATAGAATCCATCTCACAACCGCTCCACTGGATGATTTTTTTGATCACCCCTTCTAACCTCTTTGAGAAAATAGACCCTATTAGTTTAGCAGAAACATTGCTAACCCGATCAAAAGTCATCTGTCGCACAACTAAATATCTAATCTCTTTTTTAAAAGAGTGTTGTAAAATAGCCTCCCCTATAGCCGCTCCTCCTAAAGATCTCCCCGCTATCACAATGTATTTAGCTTTAAGAGCTGTCTCTAAAAATAAAAGGCCCATCCGTTGGGCATCTCCCATGGTTTTTGGAGTCGCTTGCCCTTGACTTCTTCCTACAGAGGGACCATTGACAACAAGAGTATTCAATTTGAATCCATGATACGTCTTTGCAAAATCTACAATGGAATGTTCTACTGGCTCTCCATTTCCCGTTGCTTGTAAAACCCATTGCCCATTTTCGAGTGTGCTTTCATGACAGACTAAAATGCCACTATAGACAATCCCATTTTTCTTGAGGGTCACATGCCGCACGATATAGCCCTTTTCTCTTAAATCTTTGGTAATTTTTTGCCTACACACATCCAATGAGTGACGCCCAAAAATGGGAAAGATTTTTTTTATCAGCCGACTTTGAGCGGGATAGAGAAAGAGCATGATCACTCTTTGAGAGGTATACCTTATGACAGAATGTGCAGCCCATAAGATCAGCATGCTTTTGTGGATGAAGAGAAGCTTTTTATAAGGGAGAGGACAGGCTGATAGACCTTGCGCGATCAGGTCTATTTCCATGACTTTCCCCAAAAGAGACTGAGAGGGAATATTAAAAAAAGAGGAAAGGGTATGTCTTGCCACTAGATGTAAAGCTAAAGAAAAAAGAACTGTCTTAAAAAAAATAAGCGTTACGGACTTAGCAAGATTCCCCCAGGTTCGATCCTCGACTGAAAAATCTGCCATACGGCTCGAAAGAGGCCCAATTAAATCAGCTTCTTGACTTCTAAAATCTTCCCATTTTACCTCTTTAGACAAAGGAAAATAGCGATCATATAAAGATGAATAATGGATCACAAGCTCTCCTAGCTTTGATGGCGTCTTTAATTTAAGAGGGGGATCATACTTAAAAAAGACTTTTAAAAAAAACAACTTTTAAGCAAGGATGAGGTTTAATGAAAAATCCAGGGTAAAACCTCTTAAAAACAGACAGGAGATCAGAGTGAACTATAAAAAACTTTCGTTAATTTGCTTAACCACTTTAATAGCGCAAACACTTCCTACCTTTGGAGCTCAAAAGACACAACAACAGGTGACAACTCCTCCAAAGACACAAGAGGGACCTGAAGGAATTCTCCTAGAATTTCGCACAAGCTACTTCTATCCTCTCTCTAGTTCCTACCGGGCTATTTTCCCCAATGGGAATGCAAACTACCAAATCACAGGAGCGTTCCCTGTCTATGATGGCACCAATGTTTGGGTACGTGGTCTCGATCTTTGGGCAGGGGTAGATTACTATGGGCAAAATGGAAAATCAACGATTTTAAAAGAAAAAACGTCCATCTGGATTGTCCCGATCACCCTCGGCCTCAAGTACTTTTTCCCTCCCCTGGGAGAAACTTACCCAGTGAATTTCTATGTCGCAAGTGGAATGAAATACTTTTTTGTGCACACCCATAATCACTCTTCCTACGTGCAACAGAATGTGAATACGAATGGAATGGGAGGCGTTGTCGAATCTGGCTTAACGATCACGTTTATTCAACACCTTGTTCTCGATGTCTTTGGAGCCTACTCGTTTAGAACATTTGGAGGCCCTGAAATCAATCTTCCTAACGTAGAATCCACAGGGCTTAATATTAGTAATATCAACGTCGGTCTTGGCCTCGGTTATAAATTCTAGATTTCTTTTGGAAAGAACCTAAAGGGGGGGGCTTAAAGTCCTCCCCTTGCAAGCGTCCGATCAAAATAGAGAAGTTTTTTCCAGGGTAAAAAGAGCTTGTCGATAAGAGGTGTGAGCCATTGTCACAGCAAGGCTCACGCGAAGAATGCCTAAAAAAGTCGCCAGAATATTTGTCCGATTTAAAACAAGAGAATGCTGGATGATTTTTAATAAAGAATCCGTTCTCACACGGTCTTTATTCATCACATGCAGCCGCGTGGCATCTATCCAAGCAGTCAAGGATGTCGCATAAGCGGCAGCGCCGAAAGAAGAAAGACCTTCCTGTGCCAAAGGAGGAGTGGTAGGAGAGTGGTCGGTGATTGCCTTCCCTATTTTATTTACAGCTGGGAAGTAAAGGGTTCCCCATACAAAATCTCGTACTATAGTCACTGCGACTCCTTGATAAAATCCCAAAATACCTCTCTTTTGAAAAATCGCCTGCGCGACAGAGAAAATAGGTTGGGGATGTCTGTCACGCATCAAGTGGACGCGGATGATATTTCCAGGTGCCAGTAAGCAATTGGGGACAATATTGGACACTCCCCCAGAAACCAAAGTCTGATACCCCCCTCCGATCTGATGCTGATCCAAATATTTTTTCATTGCCTCTTGTAAAGGCCATACCCCACCTGCTTTGATCACAGAAAGAGAAAGACCGAGAGATAACCCTCGGTTAAGAGTAGAGAGTTGCCCTATTTGATTTCCTAAGAGAAGACGAATACGCATCGTCTCTAAAGGAAATCCCACCCCCGTAGAAAGACAGCCAGAACTGAAGGAAGCTAAAAGGGCGTGAGAGAGTGAGGGAGAAGAGATCCCTTCTGAAGAGCCTTTGATACTCATACAACAAAACCCAGTTTTAATTACAATATAATTATGCCATCATTATCTGTATTTAAAAAGTTAAATAAAATAGAAGCAGATTATAATATTCATGATTTATTAAAAAGACAGGACAGAGTGCCCTGTCTTAGAAATTAGCGGGAAAGAAGACCCTCTTCAAAACCTTGTTGATAGCCTACCGTATAGCCTGCTTGATACCCCTGATCGTAAATTTCTGTTCCATTGCGGTATGTGGACATCCGTCCTTTCTCAAATCCTTTAGTCTCTCCCTCTTTTTTCGCTTCTTTATAGAGCATAGAAAGACAAAGAGCTGGATCTAAAGCGATTGCAAATAAAATCTGTCCTGTCCGTGTATTGGCAAAAAGATGAGTAGATTGTCTAATCATCTCTTGATTGGCAGCATCAGATTCTTTGACCTCTAAATTACCATACTTACGATAAACAGCGATCTCTGTTCCAATTAACCACTCTTTTGGCTGACAGTTATAATTTTCAGGGATCAATGCCTCCCCTCTCCACCACTCTGTAAGACTTCTCCATCTTTTAGAAAAAGCGATCACTTTCCAATGACTTCCATCTGCCAAAGTAAAATATCCCTGGGTATTTTCTAAAATGACCCTTCCTAAAAGCATTTCGACCTTTTCTGGCTCACTAGCTCCAAGAGAAGCTAAGCTAAGCCACAGGCACAGACATAAAAACCATTTTTTCATACACATCCCCCTTTAAATAGATCCCATTTTGGACCCCTCAAAAACCAAACAATTTTCTTTATTTTTTTCCTTCCAAAAAAGCGAGGAAGTCATTTTCCTCAATTCCTTCTATTTTCAATTTTTTAAGGCGGCTTGTCTGTCCAGAGAGGATCTCAATTTGTCTTCTAGGTAAAGAAAGGACTTCTGCTAAAAAAGAAACCAACGCGTCATTGGCTCTTCCTTGTTCTGGAGGGGCTTGAATTTTTACCTTGAGAATCCCTTCAAAAAATCCTTCGATAGAATTTTTGGAAGCTCCTGGAGAGACTTTCACGAAAAGAATCATAAAGATTCCTGTATAAATAGTGTGTAGTATCCACAAAGAAGAGGAAATATTTCCAGAGTTTTCTGGTATTTTTACTTCTTTTTAGCTATTCTCTTGACTTCTAGCGAGTATAGAAATGCTAAATGGATTGACAACGTACCTGCGCCACTTAAGTTTTCTCCAAGAGATCTTTTTTTATGCAGCTCTCTTTGGTTCTTTTTTTTCTCTGATTCAATCCCTTTTTCTTTTTTTTGGCATGTCTGATGACTCCTCTTCTGAAGGAGGCGATGAGAGCTCTTTTAAGTGGGTTTCTAAGCAAGGGATCACAGGGTTTGTGATGCTGTTTGGCTGGACAGGTCTGACAGCTAGCTGTCAGTTCCATTGCAGTTCTTTCCTCTCTATTTGTATAGCAACAGGAAGTGGAGTAGTGGCCCTGTTTCTAGCTGGCTATATCGTGAAATGGACGCGGAAGCTAAAAAGCTTAGGCTCTGTCTTTAATATTGAAGAAGCTGTTGGCAAAACCGCTGTTGTCTACCAAAAAATTCCCGCGGGAGGAAGTGGAAAAATCTCTATCTCTCTTAGTGGCCTTTCCTATGAAATGGAAGCCAGAGCCTCAGAGGGACAAGAGATTCCTTCCTTTACCCCTGTGAAAGTGATTTACACACATGACCTGCGCACTGTCGTGGTCCAACCCTTAAGGTGATCGTTATGGATATTCCCTATTTAAGTTTTAGTTTTTTATTTTTCTTTTCTTTCCTCTTTTCTACCTTCTTCTTCCTCGCTAAGCTCTATCGGAGATGTCCTTCAAATAAAGTCTTGGTTGTTTATGGAAGAGTCTCAGGGAGCAAAACAGTCCAGTGTTACCATGGGGGAGGAACGTTTGTATGGCCTTTGATTCAAGGCTATTCCTTTTTAGATCTTACTCCTCGGACGATCCACATCCCTCTCAAAGGGGCCCTTTCCCACCAAAACATTCGGGTCAATGTTCCTAGTACCTTCACGATCGCTTTAGGAATCACCCCAGAAATTATGAATAATGCAGCTGTTCGTCTTTTAGATCTGGATCAAAGAGGGATCGAATCAATGGCAACAGAGATCATCATAGGGCAACTGCGCCTCACTGTCGCTTCTTTACGTATTGAAGAGATTAACCAAGATAGAGAGCGTTTTCTAGAATCGATTAAAAATAACATTGAACCAGAGCTCCATAAAATTGGTCTAACTCTCCTCAATGTCAACATCACAGATATCACAGACGAATCAGAATATATCGATAGCATTGGAAAAAAAGCCTCTTCCACAGCTGTCAATCAAGCGAAAGTCGATGTCGCAGAACAAGAAAAACAAGGGGATATCGGGAAAGCATTGGCTGAAAAAGACAGACGCGTTTCTGTGGCTTCCTTCCAATCAGAGGCGATTGCGGGAGAAAATACAGCCAAAGCACAAATTGCCATGACAAATGCCACGCTTGCTGAGAAAGAAGCGGAAGCAAAACAAAGGAGTGAAGTGGCAAAGCAACAGGCAGAAGTAGAGATTCAAAAAGCAAGAGCCTTGGCTCAAACAGAGCTCTTATCTGCAGAACAAATCGTTCCTGAAGAGATTAAAAAGAGAAAAATCCAAATTGAAGCAGAAGCAGAAGCCCAAAGAAACATCTTGATTGCTAAAGGAGAAGCGGAAGCGATCTTAGCAATTAAACAAGCCGAAGCAGAAGGGATTCAAAAAGTGTTGGATGCAAAAGCCAAAGGCTACAAAGAATTGATTTTAGCCTGTGGAGAGGATGCAAAAAGTGCTTCTACAATGCTCTTAATGGAAAAACTTGAAGAGATTGTGAAACTTCAGACAGAGGCTATTAAAAATATTAAGATCGACAAAATCACGATTTGGGATAGCGGTCATGCAGGAGAGGGAGGAAAAAACTCTTCTACCTCTCATTTTCTCAGTCAATTTTCTAAATCCCTCCCCGCTCTCCATGATGTCGCTGCGATGGCAGGCCTTGAACTGCCTCAGTATTTAGGAAAAATTAAAGAAGATTCGTTAGATGATCAACTCTCAAAAATCAAGTAACCTTCATGCTACATAAAATTGAAACAAATCAGGCCCCTCAAGCTATTGGGCCTTACTCTCAAGCTGTTTTTGCTGGCGAGTTTCTATTTATCTCTGGCCAGATCCCCATCGATCCTAAGACAGGCGCCCTTGTAGACAACACCATTGAAAGGCAAACCAAACAGGTCTTGGCCAATCTTGAAGCAATTTTACAAGCCGCACAACTGGGAGTGGAAAGCATTGTTAAGACAGAGATCTTTCTAAAAAATCTGCAAGATTTCCCAGTTGTCAACCAACTCTACGCAGAGGCATTCCCTCACAGCATCAAGCCAGCGCGCCAAACGATTGAAGTTTCAGGTCTTCCTCTGGGGGCTTTAGTGGAAATTTCCTGTATTGCCTATAAACCTAAAACACTTTTCTAATAGACCTCTTGCCTAACTAAGGTTCTGTCGATTTTTCGGTTCTTTTGAGCCGATTTTCGATTCAAATGCGTGGGGTAATATACTAATTGTCGATATTACCCCACGCATTTGAATCGAAAATCGGCCAAAATAATCCAAAAATTCGACGAACCCTTAGTTAGGCAAGAGGTCTAATGGATTCTACTCTCGAGCTTTTTTAAAAGAGGCTCGACTTTACCTCTTCCTTTATGGTCGAGGTGATCGATGGTCAAAACTCCATTGAGATGATCTGTTTCATGCATAATCGCCCGAGCTTCCCACCCAGAGACCCTCTCCTCTCTTTGATTTCCCTCTAAATCGGTATACTGGACGGTGATCTCTTTAGGACGCCTGACCTCTACATGAATCGTTGGAATCGATAGACACCCCTCTTCTGCTTTCCACATCGTTTCAGTCGGCTTGGAGAGCTTGGGATTAATAAAGACTTTGACCTGACCCACGTCCTTTCTTCCTCGAGGAAGATCTTCAGGAACTCGGATGACAAAAAGACGGATAGAACGATGGACCTGAGGCGCTGCAAGACCTACTCCATCATAAGCATCCATGGTTTCTACCATCTCTTGGACAAATAAGCGCAGCTCCTCTGTGACCCCTTCGACAAGAGAGGCTTTTTGCCTTAAAATAGGATCTCCGTAATAGGCAAGAGGCAGGACCGTTGCAGAAGGGGTTTTAAACCCTCTCTGTATTCCCTCCACCACCACTCCTGTTCGATAAAGCCATTTCCCCTCTTTTTTTTCAAAAAAGCTCCGCTCGGTAAAACAACTCTCTTTCCCCTCTTGGAGTAGAGAGACACTAAAGATGACAACACCGACCTTGTCCCACTCTTTTGATCCTAAGATCTCTAACTTTAAAAAGTGGGTATGAGAAGAAAAATCATGAATTCGATCGCTCCACTGTTGATAATGACTGAGATATTGAGGGCTACCTGGATGTGTTGTGTCAATAATATAAGAAGGGAGATTGTGTACATAAGCACAGTATCTAGCTCTCACTAACTCTTCTACTGTCAAGGGTATCTTTCCTTGATGAAAAAGAGCACAGCACTCCCTATAAGATTTTCCACTTCCACAAGGACAAACGTCAACTGTGAATTTTAAAGACATAGCCACCCAAACTTTATGAGATCTTCCTCGAAAATAACTGATCTTTTAAGTTCCCTTCCATAAAAAAATTTCAGACGCCTTAAAGCACAAATAGAGCTCTTTGCAGAGGCTAAAGAATCTTTTTGCTCTTTATCAAAAATTTATGTATCTTTTCTTCAAAAGATATCCCCCTATAGAAAGGAGGCTTGATATCTTACCATTTCAACAGCAAGGAGATTTTTATGCATATTGTATCCCCAGGCTCTATTCCCCTCATCCCCCCTTCCTATCATAAACCCCTTTCTCTGATCAGCTCAGTAGCTTTAGGGACTTTTGCATTTATAAAAACTTATCAACGCTCCTTTTCCCCCCTAAAAGCATCTATGATTTCTGTGATGACAGTCGCTCTTAGCTACGTTGTCGTTCATTTTGTCCTCAAACTTCTTTTTAAAGACTCCCCTGTTGTAAAGTTAAACGGAGAAGAGGGATCACCCCATAACCCTGAGGGTGGTGCGGACGATTTTTCACTAATAGGAAATCCTTCCTCTTCCGATCTCGATTCCAAGAAAGACGGAGTTTTCCCACCGTTTAGACAGATGCTAAAAGACGGCAAAATTTAAAAAGGAAAAGAGAGGTTTTTGTAAAGCTCTTGCTCTAAACCTTTCAATCGATTATGTCTTAAGCGTCCAGACAGGGACAAAAGCTGTTAGTTGTTCTAATTTTTTGAAGGAGTGCCCTATGAGTAAAGCAAAAGAGCCACGAAAAGAAGACAAGAAGAAACCTCAAAAATCGCTCAAAGAAAAGCGTATTTTGAAACAAGAGAAGAAAAAGTCGAAGTAAACTAAAAAGCACCTGGATCGATAAGGTCCAGGTATTATTTTGGAAAAAGGCTTAAAAAAATAGAATCCATTTCTTGAGGGGAAAGCCCTCCATGCGCTGCTTTAAAATGTTGTTCAAAGTGATGCTTCTCATACCACCAGATGCTCTCTTTTGCATACGGTAAAATAACTAAATTTCCGATTCTCTCCAGAAGAAGAGCTGAGACGGGTAAAGTCCCAAAAAATCCCAGTTGAATCAACTCCTCTACTCTGTACACTTCTGCGATCCCTGTAAAGTGCTTTTTTAAAGTTTCTAACACGGAAAAAAGGTGCTCTTCTTGAATATGCAAGAAAAAATCACGGCAAGAACCCGCGGGAACTAGAGGCTTGCCTTGACGATTGGTTTTCAACGTCTTTTCTATTTCTGGAAAGACGTGGTTGAGATAAATCGTTTTTTCTGGGTAAACAGGCACCATCCCGTGATCTGCCGTCAGTAAAACAGCGCTTTTTTTCAAAAAATCTCTTCCCTGATTCCAAAAAAGCTCTTCCATGCTTTTCCAAAATTGATCGACACTGTCTAAAAAAGGCTCTTGATCAATCCCTTGCCGATGCCCTTTGCTATCAATTTCTCCAAAATAAAAATAGAAGTAACGCTTTTCTTTCCTAGGGGTTTTAAGATGCTCTACCACCGTTTTTAACCCTGCTTGATAAGAGGCATAGGGTACTTTTTCAGCTCCTTTAAATAGACTATCAGAATAGGGAGTATGGGCAATTGACTCGTGTTGAAAGACATAGGAACAGATCTTTTTTTCTTTTAAACTTTGATAGAAGGTTTTCTTGGGGAAAAAAGCTTCTTTAGGAACTCCTGAGTGCAGCAGGGTTGCCATTTCATGTTCACCAGCATAAGAAAAAGGAAGAGGGGCGATCATCGCATCTACAAGGGGTTCATAATAAAACCATTCGTAAACACCTGTTTGCCCGACCTCTTGTCCTGTACAAATCGTCGTCACATGCGCAGCTGTTGTAGAAGGAAACTGAGAGGTGATCTTGGAAACAGTTCCCTCAGAGATAAACCTTTGTAAAAAAGGGTATTTAGGAGCAAATTTCTCAAAAAACTCCCATCCAAAACCATCGACAAAAAACAAAAGGACATTCTCTACCTCTTGAGAGACGTCCCCCAAACAGTCGCTTGGTAAAGGGTGGGGGGCTTTGCCTATTAAAAGCTGTAGAATGGTATCTGTGATTCTGGAAAAAGAATAGCTCTCATAAAGAGGCTTACGAAAAGAAGAGGAAAAGAGAGAATTGCCACAGGCCTTAATCGATAAATGATTATACATACCCCCTATCTTACAAAATTTATTACAGCTCGTAAAGAAGTTATTCCTTAAAAACAATGCCTAAATATGTTAAACTCCCTCTTTATGCATCAAAAAACAGAAACATCTTGGGAAAACTCTGCCAGTTGGTATGACACAGCTGTGGGCAGCCGCGGTCACTATTACCATGAAAATGTCATTCTTCCCAATATTGCGCGCCTTCTAGAGGGGAAAAAAGAAAAAGAGCTCTCTGTTTTGGATCTTGCCTGTGGACAAGGGGTCTTAGAGCGCTCGCTTCCAAGCTCCACTTTTTATGTAGGGATAGATATTTCTAAGACTCTGATCTCTTTGGCAAAAAAGCGGGGAGGAAAAAAAAATAGAACTTTTACCGTCCATGATCTCTCTTTACCTTTGACCCTTTCTTTTCCCCCTTTTACCCATGCCACATGCATTTTAGCTGTCCAAAATATGGAAAACCCTCAAGAACTTTTTCGAACAGCCCATCGCCACTTAAAAGAGGAAGGAAAATTCCTCCTCGTGCTCAATCACCCCTGTTTTCGGATCCCCCGCCAATCTCATTGGGCGATCGATGAGGCAAAGAAATTGCAAGCACGTAAAATCGATCTCTATATGAGCTCTCTTAAAATCCCCATCCATACAGCCCCAAGCCAAGAAGACTCCTCTACCACCTGGTCCTTCCACCACCCCCTCTCTTTTTATAGTAAAATTTTAAAAGAGACAGGGTTTGTCATTGAAGTGGTAGAAGAATGGTGCTCAGATAAAAGGAGTTCTGGAGCCAAGGCTTCTATGGAAAACAGGAGCCGACGGGAATTTCCCCTCTTTCTCACGTTGGTGGCGAAGAAAGTTTCCTTAATTTAGTTCTTTTTCTTATACTGAACTTTCAGGAAGTGATCCTAAATATTTAAGAAAAATTTTAATTTATGTGTGGAATTTTTGGATATGTTGGCCCTCGCAGCCCAGCTGCTATTTGCTTAGCGGGTCTTAAAAATCTCGAATACAGAGGGTATGACTCTTCTGGGATTGCTGGGATTCAAGAAGGAAAGCTCCTTTGGTGTAAAGCTTCTGGAAAAATCCACTCTTTAGAACAAGCTCTAGAAAAAAAACTCTTTGAGGTCGAGCTTGCCATCGCTCATACACGCTGGGCAACGCATGGAAAACCCTCCGAACATAATGCCCACCCTCATTTTGATGCAGATCACAAAATCGCTGTCGTTCATAACGGAATTATCGAAAACCATCTCGCTCTTAAAGAGATGCTTAGAAAAGAAGGGGTCTCTTTCTATTCTGAAACAGATTCAGAAGTGATTGCCAAACTCATTTCTCATTTTTACAAGGGAGATCTTCTCGCTGCTACCCAAAAAGCTCTTTCCTTAATGCGCGGTTTTTGGGGGATGGCAGTGATTCATAAAGATCATCCAGGAAAAATCATTGCAGCTGCCAGGGAAAATCCCATTGCTATTGGCATGAATCTCCAGCGGATGGAAGCCTTTGTTTCTTCTGATGTCCATGCCTTTCACGAACGGGATCTCGATATTCTTTTTTTGCGCAATGATGAGATCGCTATTGTCACTCCTGGTCATGTCCAAGTCTTTGATCACGCCTCTTTACCGATTGAAAAAACGACAGAGCGATTGCTTTTTGATGAAGAGAGAGGCTCAAAAGAGACCTATTCCCACTACATGTTGAAAGAGATCCATGAGCAACCTCAAACTATTCAAAAAGCTTTTCATAATCGGCTCATCCCCGATTTTGGAACGGCTGAATTTGAAAATCTCACTCTTTCTTCTGCCGACCTCCTCTCTGTGAAAAGAATTATCATTTTAGCCTGTGGCACTTCCTGGCACGCAGGTCTGATTGCCGCTTCTCTTTTAGAGGATAAAGCTAGGATCCCCACTGTCGCAGAAATTGCCTCTGAGTTTCGTTATAAAAATCCCATTATTTCTGAAGATACTCTTGTGATTGCCATCTCTCAGTCAGGGGAAACACTCGACACCATTGCAGCCGTACGTGAGGTCAAAGCCAAAGGAGCGAAAGTATTGGGGATCTGTAACGTCAGACACTCCACTCTCACAAGAGAAGCAGATTCTACTCTCTTTTTAAGAGCTGGGCCTGAAATTAGTGTGTGTTCAACCAAAGCTTTTACAAGCCAGCTCACGACTCTTTCTCTTTTTACCCTTCTTATGGCTCGACTGCGCCATATGAGTAAAGAAGAAGGACAAGCTTTTATTCAAGAAGTAGAAGCCCTTCCCAATATCGTGGAATCGATTCTTCAAAGAAAAGAAACCATTAAAGCCCTTGCCCAAAAATATGCCCACTATGAGTGCTTTTTCTTCTTAGGGCGTCACTATATGTTTCCAGCAAGTCTAGAAGGCGCTTTAAAACTCAAAGAGATCAGCTATATCAATGCACAAGGATATCCTGCAGGAGAAATGAAACATGGCCCTAACGCGCTGATCGATCCTTCTCTTGTTGTGATCGGGATGTGTGGGAATTTACGCACTCTCGATAAAATGCTGAGCAATCTCATGGAAGTCAAAGCACGGCTGGGTAAAATCATCGCTCTAGCTCCTCATGATACAGAAGGGTTAGAAGAAATTGCAGATGATATCCTTCTTCTTCCTTCTATCTGTGATGAATTGGCAAGTATTCCCTATAGTATCGTCTGTCAACTCTTTGCCTACTATATCGCTCTAGAAAGAGGCACCGATATCGATCAACCTAGGAATCTTGCTAAATCTGTCACCGTGGAGTGAAAGAGATGTTAATACCAAGTCTCATAAATCATCTGCAGTTTGGACAACGCCAAAGCCCCGGGGTTGCTCATAAAAAGTGGGCAATATTAATGCTAATATGGCCCACTTTTTATGATCGCAACCGCGGGACTTTTCGCTGTTGCCCAAATGAAGATAATTTATGAGACCTGGTATCAAGCGCCTTTTATGGATAAGTGTCGCTTTTCTTATCTTCCTGATGAGCTTCCTCTCGTTTCTCCCCACCCTCTTATCGACTCGATGGGGAACCGATCTTGTTGCTTCTATTCTTGAAAAATCCCTTAACGCCACCGTTTCTATCGATTCCCTTTCCCTCTCTTTTTTCGGACCCCAGAAAATAGAAACGGTTAAAATTCAGCAAAAAGACCTCTCTTTTTCCGCCTCAGAGATCCTCTTGTCTAATTCCTTTATAGATCTCCTCCGTAAAAAGATTTTCCTCCGTCTTAAAGAGGGGCAATGCCAACTCTTTTCTCCCCCTCTTCTTTTTTCCAGCATTGAATTAGAACTTGAAACGACCTCTCCCTCTAGCCTAGATCTGACTCTCTTTTGTCAGGCAGGAGAGGGAAAACTCTCTTTGCAAGGAGCACTTGCTCAAACAGGCTTCCTTCTCCCTAAAATGCAACTGACAGCTTGCATCCAAGCGCTCCCTTTACAAGGGATAGATCAGATCCTTCACCACCTTTTCCCCTCTGACACTCTTTCTCTTGCCCCTCTTTTAGGCCCTTTTTTAAGCTCTGATCTACACATCGATTCTGATGGAAATTCTCTTACCGTTAAAGGAAAAGCGCTCTGTGAAAATCTCTCTCTTTCTATTGATTTAGCTACCTCCCAAGGAGTTCTCCTCTTAAACAAGCCCCTTCTGATCGATTACACACCCTCTACCCTGTCTGTACATGCAGAAGTCACCTCTCTTTCTTATCCTCTACAAGGCACCTCTTTTGACATACAAAAACTCCAAGCCCAAGGTTCTTTTACCACATCTCCCCTCCCTCTTTCTCTTGGTAAAAAAGACCTCCCACTCCCTCCCTTTCAAGGAGAATTTTCCTTAAAAGAGGGGCTAACGCTCCATGTTTCTTCTATAGGACAAGATTCTCCCCATCTGATCACCACCCTTTTTGTCCCTTTTCAAGAGTCTTTTTTCACACACGGCACCTGTCACCTAAACGCCTCTCATCTTCCTGTCGCGATTCTTTTAAGCGCTTTAGAACTAGATCCCTCTCTTTCCTCCTCTATAGGGAACACTCTCGATCTCTCTTTTGACTACACTCAAAATCAAGGCTCTTTATCTGCTAAAACCCCCTTGCTCGAAATGCCCAAGCTCTCCTTTACAGGAAAAAATAGCCTTCATCTCTTAGAACCTGCTCCTTTTACTTACACCCCTCAAAAAGGATTCTCTCTACACGGCTCTATTTCCAAGCTCACTATCGCCTCCCTTTCCCCTTTCTCTAAAATCGATGCCTCTTTGGAAGTCGACACGGACCCTCTTTTCTTTTCTTCTTTTAAAATGAACCCCACCCATTTCTCTCTGAGTTTGAGTGGACTGACCGATTTTGATCTTCTCCTTGAGTCCCCCTCCGTTCTCCTTTC
>JADMIO011631574.1_pt1 | contig 15508 bp, 11 predicted proteins | sample 8958161 | NCBI WGS metagenome assembly JADMIO01 (sample SAMN16585339, study PRJNA669376) | soil metagenome | isolation source: Crop rotation soil | place: USA: Cullars Rotation, Alabama | collected 2011
CTCGCGCCGCTCGACGGTCCGGGCGACCCGCTCCGCGACCGGCAGGAACACCTTGAACACCGTGCCGGCGCCCTCCTCGGAGTAGACGTTGACCATCCCGCCGTGCTGGTTGACGATCCCGTGGACCGTCGCGAGGCCGAGGCCGGTGCCCCGACCGAGGGCCTTGGTGGTGAAGAACGGCTCGAACATCCGTTCGAGGACCCCGGCGGGAACGCCCGAACCGGTGTCGCTCACGGTCAGGAGCACGTAGCGGCCGGCCCGGGTCCCGGGGTGGGCCTTGACGTACTCGCCGTTGATCACCACCCCGGTGGTCTCGATCGTGAGCCGCCCGCCGTTCGGCATCGCGTCGCTGGCGTTGACCGCGAGGTTCACCAGGACCTGCTCGAGGCTCCCCGGGTCGGCGTTGACGAGGCCGAGGTGCTGGCCCGGGATCCAGTCGATCGTCACGTCCTCGCGGGTCACGCGGCGGAGGAGCTTGAGCATGCCCTCGACCAGCGAGTTGAGGTCGATCGACTCCCGCCGTAGGACCTGCTGCCTGGAAAAGGCCAGGATCTGGCGGGTCAGATCCGCCGCCCGCTGGCCCGCGGCCAGGATCTCGCCCAGGTCTGCCGAGGCGGCAGGATCATGCTTGAAGGTGTCGGACAGCATCGAGGCGTACCCGACGATGCCGACCAGGAGGTTGTTGAAGTCGTGGGCGATGCCCGCGGCCAGCTGGCCGATCGACTCGAGCTTCTGGACCCGCCGGAGCTGCTCCTCGGCGGCCTCGAGCTCGCCGCGGGCCTTCATCTCCCGCCGCTTCGCCCCGAGCAGGTTCGCGACCGCCTGCAGGATGTGACCGTCGTCGGCGGTGAACGCGGGGCCGCCGCGCCGGTGGGCGACGATCGCCCCGGCCGGTCGCGGCACGCTGCCCGGCTGGGAGCCCGGGACCGCACCGTAGTGGATGACCGCGCAGGCACAGCGGGTGACCCCCGCGGCGAGCAGCGACTCCGGCGAGCGGCACCGGCGCTCGGTCCGCAGATCGTCCACCAGCACCAGGGTGTCGGACATGACCGCGTAGCCGTGCGGGGACGCGAGACCGGCGCCGTAGGACGCTGGCGGCAACCCCTCGCTGGCGACCGCGGTGAGCGAGTGGTCGATGCCGCCCTCCACCACCTCCACCGCGTCGACGCCGAGGGCGGAGAGCAGCCGTCCGACCACCGCGTGGTCGAGCTCGGCGACGGTCGGCAGGGAGACGGCCAGGATCCCGAGCTCGGCGACCATCGCCTGCCGCTGGGCTCGGGCTTCGGCCTGGGCCCTGGCGGCGACCAGGTCGGTCACGTCGCGGTAGTTGAAGACGATGCCGCCGATCGCAGCGTCGTCCTCGTGGTTGCCGAGGATGACGCTCAACGTCACCCAGTGGCCGTGCTTGTGCAGGACCCGGTACTCGAGGCGCTCCACGTGACCGGCGGTCGCGACCGTCCGCTCCCAGGCGCTCGTCAGCCGATCGATGTCGTCGGGGTGGAGCCGAGCGAAGTTCATCCGATCGGCGAACTCGTCGTCGGCGTAGCCGAGGATCCGCGCTGCGCCGCTGTTGCGGTACCGGACCACCCCCTCGCGGTCGAGGACCGTGATCCCGTCCCCGCCGAACTCGGTGAGGGCCCGGAACCGCCACTCGCTGACCTGAGCCGCCCGCTCCTCCGCGTCGCGGGTGGTCACGTCGCGGGCCTGGACCACGATCGCGCCGATCTCCGGCGCGCCCAGGAAGTTCTGTGCCACTGCGTCGAGAACCACCCACCGGCCGTCCCGGTGGCGCATCCGGTAGCGGAACGACGCGGTGGCGTCGGGGGTCGCGAGGAGCTCGCGGTACAGCTGCTGCAGCCGCGGGCTCTCCTCGGGGTCGAGGTGGGTCGTGAGGCCCGTCGCGAGGATCTCCTCCGGCGCCCGACCAAGGATCGCGGAGCTCGACGGGCTCACGTAGAACGGCACCGACGAGGCGTCGGCCAGCGTGACCAGATCGGAGCTGCGATCGAGCACCGCGCGCAGGACGCGGTCGTCGACCATCGGCATGGGGGGGATCCCTCGATGGGACGATCGCCCATTCGAACACGCTGGTCAATGCCGCGCCGGAGCCCGTTCCCGGGTATCCTCGCCGGGTGGGACGACTCCTGCCCGCCGGGTTGGCGCTCGCCGTCGTGTCCGGGGTGCTGCTCGCGGTGCTCGACACCCGGCACCTCCCCGGCTTCCAGACCGCGGTGAACGTCGCGGTTTGGGGCGACCCGTCGATGCCCCCCGACGTGATCGCATACCACCGCTGGCTGTACACGGTCGTGGGGGCGGTGATCGCCGGATGGGCAGCATCGATGCTGGTCGTCGCCAGGACCGCGCCACCGGTGACCACCCGTCGTGCCCTCGTGGCAGGGCTCGCCGCGTGGTTCGTCGTCGACACCGGAGGGTCGCTGTTCCACGGGGTCTGGCCCAACGCGGCGCTCGACGGGGTCTGCCTCGCGGTGGCTGCCGTCGGGCTGTGGGTCACACGGCGTCACACGGCGTTCTGACCGTCGGGAGCCGAAGATATCCGATCGGGCACCTCCCGGAGGGCCGATGCCGATCTCGTGGTTCCCCGTTCTCCAGGCCGCCGGATGGATCACCCGCGACGCCGCGGTCCGGCCGCTGGACGAGATCCCCGGCAACCTGTTCCTGCTGACGCTCGCCCGCGAGGACCAGCACGGGAACCTGGTGTTTCTCCCCCCGTCCGAGGGGCTCCCGGCCCACGAGGCGGCGGCGTTCCAGAACCTCGAGCGGCGCGGCCTGCGGTGGCGGGAGGTCGAGATGGGCGACGCCTTCGGGGTCGACCCGATGCCGATGCTGGCCTGCGACGGCGACAACTTCGCCGCCGAGGCGGTGCTGCTGCCGGCGATGCGGTCGGCGGCGGCGTCCCTGCTCGGGACCGATCGCCTGGCGGTCGGGCTGCCCCGGCGGGGGGTGGTGCTGGTGGCCCGCGCCGATCTGCCACCGGAGCAGCTGCTGGGGTTCGCGAAGCTCGTCGCGCACGAGCACGTCTTCGGCGTCGGGCGGGAGCTGTCCCATCGCACGCTGTTCTGGAACGAGAGCGAGGGCCGATGGACCGGGCTGTACGCGGAGAGCGACGTCGCCCTGGCCGACGTCCACGAGGTCGGCCCGCTGCCGGAGGACGAGACCGAGGGCCGCGCGCGGTTCGAGCGACGACCGGGCGCCAACGGCCAGGACTACGTCGTGAGCCTGGAGTGCGAGGACGAGGAGGAGCTCGGGCAGCTCCTCGAGTCGGTGCTGCTCGCGGTCTGCGACCGGTCGGCGGTCGACGGGGACTGGAGCTCGCAGCTCCACCTGAGCTTCGACCCGGGGTCGGTCGGGCGGGCGGAGGTGGAGCGGATCGTGAGCGCGCTGCTCGCCGAGCGCGAGGTCTACGAGACGATGGCGCTGGTGAGTCGGCCGATCGAGGTCCACATCAGCGCTCCGCCAGCCGCGCCGCCTTCATGACGAGGTAGTTCCGCTCGGGCACGCTGGTCGTCCGGTTCGCCGCCGCCCGGTAGTGGGCGATCGCGGCTTCCCGATCGCCGGAGAGCTCGAGGAGGTGCGCCCGGACCGCGTCGAGGCGGTGGGTGCCGGCCATGCGCGGGTCGGCGTCGAGGGTCGCGAGGATCGCGAGGCCGGCGGCCGGCCCGTCGACCATCGCCGCGGCGATCGCGCGGTTGAGCCGGACCATCGGGTTGTCGGACAGCCGCTCGAGCAGCCCGTAGAGGCCCAGGATCTCCGGCCAGTCGGTGTCTTCGGCCCGGGCGGCCTCGTCGTGGACCGCGGCGATCGCGGCCTGGAGCTGGTAGGCGCCCACCGGCCCCCTGGAGAGCGCCTCGGTGACCAGCGCGGTCCCTTCGACGATCGCCGCCCGGTCCCACAGGGCGCGGTCCTGCTGGTCGAGCGGGACGAGCTCTCCGTCGGGGCCCGTCCGCGCCGGACGGCGGGCGTCGGTGAGGAGCAGGAGCGCGAGGAGGCCGGTGGCCTCGGGGTCCTCGGGGAGCAGCCGGTGGAGGGCCCGGGTGAGGCGGATCGCCTCGGTGGAGAGCTCGACCCGGTTCAACGTCGGGCCCGTCGTCCCGACGTAGCCTTCGTTGAACATCAGGTACAGCACGTGGAGCACCGCCCCGAGCCGCTCGGCGCGCTCCGCGCCGCTCGGGAGCGCGAACGGGACCCCCGACGCCTTGATGCTCTGCTTGGCCCGGCTGATCCGCTGGGCCATCGTGGGCTCCGGGACCAGGAACGCGCTCGCGATCTCGGCGGTCGTGAGCCCGCCGACCGCCCGCAGGGTCAGCGCGATCGCGCTCGGCGGCGTGAGCGCCGGGTGACAGCACATGAACAGCAGCACCAGGGTGTCGTCGCGGTGGAGGGCCTCGTCGATCTCGACGGTGAGGGGGCCTTCCGGCTCGGCGGCCAGCGACTCCCGCCGGCGGCGGGCCCGATCGCTGCGGAACTGGTCGGTCACCCGCCTCCAGGCGACCGCGTACAGCCACCCGCCCGGGTTCGCCGGCACCCCGGACGCCGGCCACTGGCGGGCCGCGGCCAGCAGCGCCTCCTGGACCGCGTCCTCGGCGACGGCAAAGTCTCCGGTGCGGCGGACCAGGGCCCCGAGCACCCGGGGGGTGATCTCGCGCAGCAGGTGCTCGGGCGCGCTCACCGGTCCACGGCCGGCGGCGGGTCCGGCACCCGGCGGACCTCGATCGGGATGTTCAGCGGCGCGCCGCCGGGTCCGGGCGCGCCCGAGGCCTGGCGGGCGATCTCGATGGCCCGCTCGGGGCCCTCGCAATCGACGATCCAGAACCCGGCGAGGAACTCCTTGGCCTCCGGGAACGGACCGTCGGTGATCGCCGCCGGGCCGGTTCCCTGCGCCCGCACGATCTTCGCGTTCGCCGGCAGGTCGAGGCCCTCGGCCAGGACCAGCTCGCCCGACTCCCGGAGCGTCTTCAGGAACCGGTTCATGAACCCGATGTGGGCCTCGAGCTCGGCCGGGGACCAGCTGCCCATCGACTCCCATCCCTCGCGGGTCCCCTGCATCATCAGCATGAACTTCACGACGACCTCCTCGACGCGGTGGATCAGGTGTCGGAGCCGTCCGGGCGTTCTCGACATCGGATCGGTGTTAAGTACCGGCTTCACATGACGAGCCCCGCCCTCCTGCTGCTGCAGATCGTGGCCATCGTCTCCTGCGGCCGGCTGATCGGGCTGGTGTTCCGCCGGTTCGGCCAGCCGTCGGTGATCGCGGAGATCGTGGCCGGGATCGTCGTCGGGCCGTCGGCCCTCGGCTGGTTGTTCCCGCGGGCGCTCGACGCGCTGTTCCCGTCGGAGTCGATCGGGCTCCTGTCGCTGATGAGCCAGGTGGGCCTCGTCTTCTTCATGTTCCTGGTCGGGCTGGAGTTCGATCCCCGGTTGCTGCGCGGCCGAGGCTCGGCGTACGCCGCGATCAGCGGGGCGTCGATCGCGGTGCCGTTCCTGCTGGGCATCGGCCTCGCCGCCGCCCTGCACGGCACCTATGCGCCCCACGTCTCCTTTCCCACGTTCGCGCTGTTCATGGGCGCGGCGATGAGCATCACCGCGTTCCCGGTGCTCGCGCGGATCCTGCAGGACCGCCAGATCCTGCGGACCCGGGTGGGGTCGCTCGCCCTCGCGTGCGCGGCGGTCGACGACGCGGGCGCCTGGTGCATGCTGGCGTTCGTCGCGGCGTTCGCCAGGGGTCATGGGGCCGCGTCGGCGGCGACGATGACCGTCCTCGCGGTGGTCTACGTGCTGGTGATGGTCTTCGGGGTCCGCCCGCTGCTCGAGCGGATCAAGCCGGCGCCCGGGGCGGCTCTGTCCCCGGATCTGGTCGCGGTCGTGTTCCTCGGGGTGCTCTGCTCGGCGGTCGCCACCGAGGCGATCGGGATCCACGCGCTGTTCGGCGGGTTCGCGCTCGGCGTGGTGATGCCCCGGTCCGGCGGGCTCGCCCACGCGCTCGGCGAGCGGATCCAGGACTTCGTGACGCTGGTGTTCCTGCCGCTGTTCTTCGCGTTCAGCGGGCTGCGGACCGAGATCGGGCTGCTGTCGGATCCGTCGGCCTGGGTCGCGCTGGGCGGGGTGGTGGTCGTCGCCTGCCTCGGGAAGCTCGGCGGCTCGGCGGTGGCCGCGAGGATCATGGGCCTCGGATGGCGAGAATCGGCGGCCGTGGGGGTGCTGATGAACACCCGCGGCCTGATGTCCCTGGTGGTGGTGAACATCGGCCTCGATCTGGGGGTCCTCTCGCCCCGGCTGTTCACGATGCTGGTGCTGATGGCGCTGATCACCACCCTGGCCACGAGCCCGCTGCTGGAGTGGATCTACCCGAGCGCCCAGATGGCGCTGGAGATGGCGGAGGAGTCGGCGGTGCCGGCCCCGGAGCCCGCTCCGGCGGCGCTGGTGTGCGTCGCGGACCCGGCGGTGGCGTCCCCGTTGTTGGAGGTCGCCGACGCCCTCACCCGGCATCGTGGGGGCGCGGTGTGGGCGCTGCACCTGCTGCCCACCGACGGAGCGGCCGACCCGCTGCCGAGCGGCGCCCCCCTCGACCGGGTGCGCGACGAAGGGGTGCGCCGCGGAATGGACCTCCGAGCGCTGTCGTTCCCGAGCGCCGAGCGGTCGAGCGACATCGGGCGGGTGGCGGAGCTCAAGCGGGTGCCCCTGGTCCTTCTCGGCGCCCACGGGGCCCCCTCGGACGCCGATCCGTTCGGAGGGACGGTCCGGGCGGTGATCGGCTCCACCACGATCGCGGTGGCGGTGCTGGTCGACCGCGGGCTGCGGGCGGTCCGTCGGGTCGCGTGCCTCGACGGCACCGACCCCGACGGGGCCACCGCCCGGGTCCTCGGGGTCCGGCTCGCGGCAGGCGGCGCCACGCTCACCCTCGTCGCCTCCGCCGCCGACGTGCCCTCCGACACCGACCTGCTGGTGATGGGGCTCTCCGGGGTCTGTCCGTCCACCGGCCCGTCGATCCTCGCGGTCCGCGCCGCCGGGGTGGTGTGATGCACTTCGGCTCCACCCTGCGGCTGCTGCGGCTCGGGGCCGGCGTCGGGCTGCGATCGCTCGCCGAGGAGATCGGCGTCTCCGGGGCCTACCTGTCGCGGGTCGAGCACGGCCACGACCCGCCGCCCACCACCGACCGGCTGGTGCAGGTCGCCCAGGTGCTCGGGATCCCGCCGGAGACCCTCCTCGAGCTCGCGGATCGGGTCAACCCGGCCATCACCCGCTACGCCGACGAGGTCCCCGAGGCCGCCCGGCTCTCCGCGGAGATCGCCCGCCGGCGGCTCGCTCCGGCCCAGATCGGACGGGTGCTGGCGTTCGTCGAGGAGGAGTTCCCGATGCCCGGGGCCGACCGTCGCCGGGTGGTGGACCTGCTCGTCCCCGGCCGGGTGCTGCTCGGCGTGGAGGTCGGGACCCTCGGGGATCTCGTCGAGCTCGCCGCCCTGCGCTGCGCCGAAGGCGGACGGGTCGCGGAGACCGTCGCCGCCCTCCAGGGCCGGCAGCCGATCACCGCGACCGCAGTGGGACAGGGGATGATCCTGCCGAACTGCGCCGGCCCCGACGAGCCGCCGCGGGCGGTGCTCGCGACCCTCGCGACCCCGGTGGCGGCGCCGACCCCCGACGGGCGGCCGATCCGGGCGATGCTCGCGCTGGTGGGGCTGGGGAGCGGGCGCGACGGGCTGTTGCTCATCGCCTCCGCCGCCGGTCTCGCCCGGCCCGCACGGATCGACGCCCTGTGTCGCGCGCGAACGCCGGCGGAAGCTCTGGAAGTGGTCGACGCGCTGCCCTGACCCCACGATGCCGTAGCGGGGCGCGCGACCGGGGTGTTAAGTAAAAACTTAACACGACGGGGATCCATCGGTCCCCGATTCGTCACTCCTGGTCTGACTCGTTGGAGACTTCATGCGCCCTGCGGTGGTTGTTGCTCTGTTCAGCCTCCTGGCAGCCTGTCAGGAGGGACAGGATTTCTCTCCGCCTTCGATCGTCGGCGACACGCTGACCGACCCGACCCAGCCCCTCGCAGACGTTCACCCGGGCGTGACGTCGGTCGACATCGGCGTCGAGAGCGGTTTCCAGGACTGGAGCTTCGGTCACTTCAAGCGCGGCCGGTCGTGCGCGGTCGCGGACTTCGACAACGACGGTCGGCAGGACATCGCGCTCGGCCACCCGGCAGACGAGAGCTTCATCCTGATGAACGTCACGGAGCCGGGGGGCCCGATCAAGTTCGAGCCGGGGCAGCTGTTCGAGACCGGGAGCCTGTCGTGGGTGGTGCAGCCCGCGGACTACGACAACGACGGCGACTACGACCTGTTCCAGGGGATGGGCGGCATCGAGGGCCTCGAGTTCAACCGCCTGTGGCGGAACGAGCTGATCCCGAGCGGGCAGCTGACCTTCACCGACGTGACCCTCGAGGCCGGCGTCCCGGGCCCGAAGAACCAGGAGGGGCAGTTCGTGCCCGCGGCGAACGCCGGCGCGAACTGGGGTGACGTCGACATGGACGGCGACGTCGACCTGTACGTCAGCGAGGACGTCTGGCCCCTCCGGGCGTACGACCGGCTGAAGCCGAGCGACTGGATGGGCTACGACCTGCTGTTCGTGAACAACGGCGACGGGACCTTCACCAACCGGGCGTTCGAGGTCGGCCTCCGCAGCCAGGAGCCCACCCGCCACTCGGTGCAGCTCGACTTCGACAACGACGGCGACCTCGACATCTACGAGAACAACTTCACCAAGCTCAAGAAGCTGTGGCTGAACAAGTTCGTCGAGACCGGTGAGCTGCGCTACGTCGACGTGACCGCCGGTGCGGCGCTCGAAGAGAACGGGAACATGCAGTACCCGCTCGAGACCTTCGCGTCGGCCACCGCGGACTTCAACAACGACGGGTTCGAGGACATCATCGGCTTCGTCCGCGGCTATCCGAGCGGCGGGCCCTACCTGTTCGGCCACACGCTGTTCCTGAACATGCAGGGCCACGGCTACGTCGACGCGACCGAGGTGTCGAACCTCAACAACCCGTTCGAGCCCGGCCTGCGGAACCACGCGTTCAATGGGGTCATGGGCTGCAACCCGAGCGACGTGAACGGCGACGGCCTGATCGACGTGTACATCGGAAACGGCGGGCCCGAGTCCGGACAGGAGAACCAGCTGTTCGTGGCCCGCGAGCTGGTCGACACCGAGTTCCCCGGCATCGGCACGCTCAAGGTGCCGATCTTCGACAACTGGACCGACCTGATCGACTTCCCGGCCGCCGAAGACCCGAAGGCGATCGAGGCCGGGATCGAGTACCCGCCGTACCCGTACCGGGGCCACGGCACCTGCATCGCCGACTTCGACAACGACGGTCTGGTGGAGATCGCGGCCCAGGAGGGCGGCACCTACCTGTGGGGCGGCGAGGTCTCTCGCGAGCCGAAGCGCCTGTTCCAGATCCGGACGCCGGAGAAGCCGAACTGGATCACCATCCACCCGAAGGGCGACGGCGTCACCGTGAGCCGGGACGCGATCGGCACCCGGATCGCGGTCACCGTGCTCGGTCCCGATGGGGACGAGTGGACCGTCCACAAGACCCTCCACGGCGGGAACGGGTTCTCCTCGCAGAACGGGTTCGACCTGAACTTCGGCCTGAAGGACGCGACCGAGATCACCAAGGTCCAGGTCCTCTGGCCCGACGGCACCTCGTCCAGCATCGACGACGTCGAGATGAACCAGCGGATCGAGGTCCAGCGGTGATCCTGGCCTTCGCGGTGCTCGGGGCCTGCCAGGGAGACCCCGAGCCCACCGTCCAGCCGCCGGCTGGACCCCCCACCAGGATCGCGGCCAGCACGGCGGACATCACGGTCGCCTGGCCGGATCTGGCGTTCGCTCCCGACGGGACCCTTTGGGTCTCGTGGACCGAGCGAGACGTGAACGACGTGGTCGACGTATTCGTCGCCTCCTCGACCGACGGCGGCGCGACGTTCGGCCCGAAGATCCTGGTCGACGACGTGGACCAGCTGTTCCTCGGCACCGTGCGCCAGCCGGTCCTCGCGGTGTCCGCGGACCGGATCGCGGTCACGGTCGGCGGGGGGACCTACTCGAACGGCCCGACCATCCTCCTCTACGTCGCGTCGACCACCAACCCGGTGTTCGAGGGGCAGGTGCTCGACCAGGCGATCCCGCTGTTCAGCCCGGGGGTCCAGGACCAGGACAAGACGCTGGTGGACCAGCCGGAGCTGGTGTTCGACCAGGACGGCGAGCTCGTGCTCAACTGGAAGCAGGGGACCAAGCTCGAGTCGTTCCAGCTGGTCATCGCCCGCGAGCGCGACGGCTTCGCGATCTCCCGCCTGGAGGACGGGGCGCCCGGCCAGCCCTGCGAGTGCTGCCCGTCGGACTTCCTCGAGTACCCCGACGGCGAGCTGATGCTGGCGTTCCGGAACAACGACCGCAACCTCCGCGAGATCTACGTCGGGCACGCGCCCGCGGGCGGCGAGTTCGGGCAGAGCAGCCGGATCTCCACCAACGGCTTCACGCTCGGCGGCTGCCCGTTCGACGGCCCGCAGATCACCGTCGTGCCGGCGGAGGGCCTGCCGGACGGCGCGCTCGTCGCCACCTGGGCCGACGCCTCCCTCGGCGACAACTACCAGTGGCTGTCGGTGAGCCGGGATCGCGGCGAGACCTGGAGCGAGCAGTTCCTGGTCTACCCCGACGACGACCAGAGCCAGACCTGGCCTTCGGCGGTCACCGCCCCCGACGGCACGCTGTGGCTGTCGATCGTCGAGATCTACCACGGCACGCTGATCAGCACCTCCACCGATCTCGGGGAGACCTTCACCTCCCACGAGCCCGAGCTGCCCGGTGGGCCGCTGTTCTTCTCGGAGCTCGCGGCCGGGCCCGACGGAGTCGGGATGATCGGCACCACCGAGTCCGGCGAGCTCTGGTACGTCGCGCTGGAGTAGGCCTCGGACCTCCGATCCGGCTCCCGCGCCCCGTCACCGTGAGTCGCCCGGCCGGGCGGCCGGGCCCAGCACCGCGCAGGGCGCGGCGCCGACAGGAGCGGGCGGGAGCGGGAGCGCGGGAGCGGGAAGGGAAGTGGAAGCTACTCGAGCGGGCGGGCCCAGTGCCGATGCTGGGCAATCGCCCGCACGAAGGCCGTGGCCAGCTGGTCGTTGATCACGCTGGCGGTCGACACGCCGTGCTCGCCGCCCTCCGTCGCGAGTCCCGGGTCGGAGGCCCGGAGGAGCAGGCGTCCGTCGCTCCAGGCCGCGATGGCCTTGTAGTGCTCGAACGCGTCGCGGACGAACTGGAGCGCCGGTCGATGGCCGACCAGCAGGCGGACGCTGTCGGCGCCGCCGGGGACGAACAGGGCGTCGTAGAACACCGACGACCCGGTGCGGAAGGTCTTGTCCACCTCGAAGGTGGTCCCGTCGTCGCCGCGGAGCTGTCCGAGGTCGGTGGACACCACCTCCACGAGCGCGCCTTCCTCCATCAGCCGGTCGCGCATCGCCCGGGCGCCGGCCCCGTCGAACCCGTCGGTCACGAGCATCGCGATCTTCCGGGTGCGGATCGTGTCCTTCGGCTGGCGGTCGAGGCTCAGCGACGGCGCGGACTCGAGCCCGCCGTCGGCGGTTCGCCTCACCGAGTCGGCGGTGCCCGCGGGCGGCGGCAACCGGCGCTCCGGCACCGGGACGCCGATCCCCATCGACACGTCGTCGGCGAGCCGCGGATCGATCTCCGCCAGGGTCGCGAGGACCCGCATCCGGATCTCCCGCCGGACGACCTTGCCGACCTCGAACCGCAAGGCACCGACCAGGTGCCGGTATTCGGCCGGCGACTGACTGTGGAGGAACAGCGCCGCCTGGCTGAAGTGGTCCAGGAACGTCTCGCTGCGGGCGCGGACCTTCGGGGACTCGATCCCCTCCGGATGGTGGGCGAAGCCCTGCACCCCCGCGAGCATCGGGCAGCCGCCGCCGATCGAGTTCGGATGGTAGTTCGCCTTTCCGGTCGGGATGGTGGTGCGGTGCATCCCGTCCTGCTGGTGGTTGTGGGGTTGGACCAGCGGGCGATTGATGGGGATCTCCGGGAAGTTCGGTCCGCCGAGGCGGCTGATCTGCGTGTCGAGGTACGAGAACAGCCGGGCCTGCAGCAGCGGATCGTTGGTGAAGTCGATGCCGGGTACCACGTTGGCGACATGAAACGCGACCTGCTCGGTCTCGGCGAAGAAGTTCTGCGGGTTCCGGTCGAGCACCAGCCGGCCGATCCGCCGCACCGGGACCAGCTCTTCGGGGAGGAGCTTGGTCGCGTCGAGCAGATCGAATCCGTAGCGGGTCTGATCGCGCTCCGGGACGAGCTGCACCCCCAGCTCGTACTCCGGATAGGCGCCGATCTCGATGGCGTTCCACAGATCGCGACGGTGGTAGTCGGGATCCTTGCCGGCGATCTTCTGTGCTTCGTCCCAGGCCAGCGAGTGGGCGCCGAGCACCGGCTTCCAGTGGAACTTCACCAGCGTGGCGTGGCCCTGGTCGTTGATCAGGCGGAAGGTGTGGACCCCGAACCCCTCCATCATCCGGAAGCTGCGGGGGATCGCCCGGTCGCTCATCACCCACATCACCATGTGGGCGGTCTCCGGCACCAGCGACACGAAGTCCCAGAAGGTGTCGTGGGCCGAGGAGGCCTGCGGCATCTCGTTGGCCGGCTCGGGCTTCACCGCGTGGACCACGTCCGGGAACTTGATTCCGTCCTGGATGAAGAACACCGGGATGTTGTTGCCGACCAGGTCGAAGTTCCCCTGGGAGGTGTAGAACTTCACCGCGAACCCGCGGACGTCCCGCACGGTGTCGGCCGAGCCCCGGGATCCCACCACGGTCGAGAACCGCACGAACACTGGTGTCTTCACCGTCGGATCGGTCAGGAACGCCGCGCTGGTGTACTCCGCCATCGACTCGTACACCTGGAAGTACCCGTGGGCCCCGGAGCCGCGGGCATGGACCACCCGCTCGGGGATCCGCTCGTGATCGAAGTGGGTGATCTTCTCCCGGAGGTGGAAGTCCTCGAGCAGCGTCGGTCCGCGGGGACCGGCCTTGAGCGAGTCGTCGGTCTGGCGGATCGGCAGCCCCTGGTCCGTCGTCAGGACCTGGTCGGTAGGGTCCTCCCGAAACGTCCCGAGCGTCCGCAGCTTCAGGTTGGTGTCCGGCGCCTGCGCGCCCCGAGCCGGCATCGGATCGAACGGCTGCGGTCCCGTCGCCGGGTTGGACTTCGGACGCTCGTCTTTCATCGGTAGAACCCCGCAGCGCGCCGTATGCCGGGCTGCAAACCTCCGGCGGCGATATTCGCCATCGTCGGCTTGGACACACGTATTTTAGCGAACAGTCCGATCTTCGCGGACGCCTGCAATACACAGCCCGAACGAGGAAACCACCATGCCGACGATCAAGACCAAGAAGCCGAAAGAAGGCCGCGACAAAGCGCTGCACGACCTCCTGTACAAGGTGCTCGAGACCGAGATGGGTGGCGTGCAGGTGTACCGGACGGCGCTGCGATGCGCGGTCCTTCCCGAGCTGAAGGCGGAGTGGACCGAGTTCCTGCGGCAGACCGAGCGCCACGTGGAGGTCTCCCGCCAGCTGCTGCGGGACCTCGATCTCGACCCCGAGATCGAAGAGCCCGCGCGGATGCCGGTTCGGACGATCGGGCTCGCGCTGGTGAGCGCGATGGAGCAGGGCCTCGCCAGCGGGGACCTCGACGCCGCCCAGCTCACCGCCGCCGAGTGCGTGGTCGACGCCGAGACCAGGGACCACGAGAACTGGAGCATCCTCGGCAAGCTCGCCGACGCGACCCAGGGTCAGATCGCCCTCCGCCTCAAGGCCGCCTTTGCCGAGGTCGAGGCCGAGGAAGACCGCCACCTGTACTACTCGAGCGGCTGGGCCCGCGAGCTGTGCCTGCGGGCGGTCGGCCTTCCCGCCGAGCTCCCGCCCCCCGAGGAGAAGCGGGACGCGACCAGCCAGGCCGCCGCCGCAGAGGCCAAGGAGGGCCGGAAGGGCGCCGCCGCCGCGAAGAAGCGTCCGACGGCCCCGGTCCGCACCAAGTAGTCGGCCGACGACCGGTGACGTTCGCCGCCGGTGGCGGGCGTTGACCAGCAGCGGGAGGCACGATGCTGGTCAGTTGGGCGCTGGGGGCAGCGTGGGCGCAGGACGTCGACGGGGACGGCGTCCCCAACGGGCTCGACCTGTGCCCGATCGTCGCGGATCCGGCCCAGGAGGATCTGGACGGAGACGCGGTCGGCGACGTGTGCGACAACTGCGTCCTGGTCGTGAACGCCGATCAGGGGGACCTCGATCTGGACGGCCTCGGCGACGGGTGCGACAACTGCCCGGCGGTCACCAACCTCTCGCAGGAGGATCGCGACAACGACGGCTTCGGCGACGACTGCGACCACTGCCTGTTCGTCCCGACGGACGACAACGACGACCGCGACGGCGACGGGCTCGGCGATTCGTGCGACAACTGTCCGGCCGACGTGAACGCGGACCAGGTGGACGTCGACCTCGACGGCCTCGGCGACGCCTGCGACCCCGAGGACGACAGCGAGTCGGGCTGCGCGGTGCCGGGGCGCGCGCTGTTGGCCATCGGGTTGGTGGGCCTCCGGCGGCGCCGCCGCCCTCAGTGAGCGTCCAGGAACGGCAGCAGGACCGCGTTGAAGCGCTCCGGCGCTTCGACCGGGAGCGCGTGACGGGCTGCGGCCACGACCACGACCTCGGCCTGGGGTAGCCGCGACGCCCAGGTCCGGTGGGCCGCCGGCGGGGTGTAGTCGTGCTCTGCAGCCACCACCAGCACCGGAGCCCGGATCTCCGCGATCCGGTCCGCGACCGACCACCCGATCAGCGCGTCCTGGATGGCGATGTAGGCGGCGCGGTCGTTCGCGGCCATGCGCGCGGCGAAGGTCCGCCTCGCGTCGGCCTGGTCGGGGCCCGGAAACAGCCGGGGAGCGAGGAGACGGGCCATCCCGCGCGGACCGGCCAGGCGGGCGAGCCCGCGCCGCACCGCGATCCGAACGTGGTCTGCCCATCGGGTCGGGACGAGCGCCGGCCCGCTGTTCACGATGGTCAGCGTCCGCACGGTGTCCGGCCGGTCGACCGCGAGCTGGAGGGCGACCATCCCGCCCATCGACAGCCCGACCACGTGGGCCGGCTCGCCGACCGCGTCGAGCAGCGCAGCGACGTCGCCCGCGAAGCCGCTCACCGAGAACGGTCCCCGATGGCGCGACCGCCCACAGCCCCGCAGATCGGGGGCCACCACCCGGTACCGTCCGGACAGCGCCGGCAGCTGGCCCTCCCAGTCGAGGCTGGACGAGCCGAGGCCGTGGAGGAGCACCACCGGGTCGCCGCGGCCCTCGTCGAGGTAGGACAGCTCGAGATCGTCGATCGGCAGGATCGGCACGGCTAGGAGCCGGTGGGGCATTGCCGAAGGCGATGCCCGACTGGCGACGACAGCGAGGATCGCCCGAGCG
>JADMIO011167847.1_pt1 | contig 15506 bp, 12 predicted proteins | sample 8958161 | NCBI WGS metagenome assembly JADMIO01 (sample SAMN16585339, study PRJNA669376) | soil metagenome | isolation source: Crop rotation soil | place: USA: Cullars Rotation, Alabama | collected 2011
GGCCCGAGCCGCTCCTCCGGCTCGCGCGCTCGCTGGCGGCGCGCGGGCAGCCGGCGGCGGCGGAGGAGCTCCTCCGCGGCGCGCTCGTCTCGCACGAGCTGCCCGGCGACAGGCTCGGGGACGAGCGGCTCGGGGACGAGCGGCTCGGGGACGAGCGGCTGCGCGACGAGTGGCTGCGGCTCAGCTGGACCGACCTCGCCGCGAGCCCCGCCGATGTCCTCGCCGCGCTCGCGCGCCTGCCGGCCGGCGGAGACCCGCCACCGGGATCGAGCGAGGGCGCGCCGCTTCGCGGGCGGCGGAGGATCGAGGAGCGCCGCGAGGACCTGCGCTCTCTCCTCGAGACTCTTTCCGCCCATCGAACCGTCCGCATCCACGCGGGCGGCGGGGCGATCGAGGGCGCCGGGCGCGACTGGATGAGGGACGGGTTCTTCCTCGGCGGGCTGGCGCAGTACAACCGGCTCGAGGGGCCGGCGGCCGGGCATCCGTCGAGCGCCGTCTACCGGACGCAGCGCGAGTTCCCCGAGGCGGGGCCGCGACTCGCGGCGTACCGCATCCCGGTGCCGCCGGGCGCGTACTCGGTCACGCTGCACTTCGTCGAGCTCCGGAAGGACCCGCCGCGACGCTTCGACGTCCTCCTCGAGGGGAAGCGCGTCCTGGAGTCCCACGAGCCGCTCCGGGAAGGCTTCTCGCGCCCGCACTCGCGCAGGATCGACCGCGTGGAGGTGAACGACGGAGCGCTGGACATCGAGTTCGTCGCGCGGAGCGGGCATCCGGCGCTCTCGGGCATCGAGATCGAGCCGCTCGAGGCATCGGCCGCTGCGCCGCGCGTGCGCCGGACCGCAGCGGCGGCATCCTCGGGAGACTGAGCTCCCGTCGCGCCGGCGGGGTCCTACGACCGCCGCGGCGGCGACGGACGCACCGCCGGCGCCCTGCGCACGGGCGGCTGCGGCCTCCAGCCGGCCCAGGCCGTGCGGTCGAGGCACGCGAAATAGAGGTCGCTGCGCGGGTGCGTGCTCTCCGGGAGCCAGGGCTTCCCCAATCCCACGAAGTGGATGATGTACGGTCGCACCGCCATGGCCTCGAAGAGCCTCCGCGGGTAGAGCCCGACCATGGGGAGCGTGTCCTCGGGCCCTTGGATGAGCACGTTCCAGAGGAGGTCGAGCTCCGTCCAGTTCCCGCGCAGCACGACGTTGAGCGCGTCCTGCTCGAGGAAGCGGACCCAGTCGCGATTCCGGTCGAGGTAGCGGATCGTCCGCTCGCCGATCCCTTTCGTCCGCCACGCGCGGAGGTCCATGAGGAGGACGCCGGAGTTGAAGTAGGGCGTCGCGAGCGGCACGCCGAGGTCGTCGCGCGGCCCGAACGCGTTGCCCATGGTCTGGATCACCATGTCCTGCACCGCTCCCACCGGGCGGCCGCGGAGCGGCGTCCGCCAGAGGCGCTCGAGGTCGCGGAGGACGAGCACGTCGGAGTCGAGGTAGATCGCCCGCGTGAGCTCCTGCGGCAGCAGGTCGGGGATCAGGAGACGGAAGTACGCGGGGAGATGCACGGAGTCGCGGATCCCCAGCCGCTCGAGGCGTTCGAGGGGCGGATCGAGCCAGCGCACCTCGACCCGGCCACGGTCCCACGAGGCCTCGGCGCGCGCGCGGTTCTCCGGCGTGATGCCGCCGTCGAGGACGAAGAGGAGGAGCCGGCGGCCGGGGCGCAGGCTGTCCAACGCGGAGCGCACCGTGACCGCGAGCGGCATCGCGAAGCGGTCGTTGGCGGAGCAGACGAGGACCAGCGGGTCGATCGTGCGGCCGTGGGTAGCTTTGGTGGAGACCATACTGCCGCGCGACAGTATGCATCGCCGATCGCCTCGTCCTCAAGAGAGCCGTTCGGCGTCCGTGCTCGTTCCCGTTCCCGTGCCCGTGCCCGTGCCCGATCCCGTGAACGTGAACGTGAACGTGCCCGTGGTGTCGTCGTCTCGTCGCCCCGGTCGTCGTCGTGCACGTGGTGGCGCCGCCACCGCTCCCTGCCTATCCTATGGCCCCCATGGGATCCCTCTCCGCCTGGAAACGGGGCCGGCTGGCCGAGGAGCTCTGGCTGCGGGCGGACCGGAAGGAGGCGCGCGAGAAGCTCGAGGAGCTGTTCCGCGCCGCGAGCGACGACGCGCGCCTCGCGTCGCTGGTCGCGCACGTGCGCTCGGAGGCGGGCGAGACCGACGAGGCGCTCGAGGCGGCGGCGGCGGCGCGTCCGGGGCTCTCCGCGACGGCGGCGGCGGTCCTCGAGTCCTCCGTCCTCCTCGACGCTGGTCGTCGCGACGAGGCGCGCCGCGTTCTGGAGGCCGCCCGGCCGGCGGATCCCGAGGGAGTCGCCGTCCCGGGGCTGATCGGCGTCCTCGATCTGGAGGACGCGGGCTTCCGCGGCGCGCGGGCGAAGGTGGAGTCGCTCCCTCCGGGCGCGCTGTGGTGCACGCCGGTGCTCTCGCGCCTCGTCCTCGCGCTCGAGACGGCGATCGAGGCGCGCGCGGCGAGGGGAGACGTCCCGCCGGGCCTCCATCGCGCCCGCTCCGTGCTGGTGCGGCCGCAGGTGGAGGGCGCGGCGCGCCGCTTCTGGATCGAGAAGGCCGCGGGCGCGCTCTCGGCGCTGGCCGGACCGTCCGCGAGCGCGGCGCGCGGCCTCCGGAGGGATCTCGAGCGCGCGCTCCGCACGAGCGACCACGCCGCCGCCGCCCGCTCGCTGGAGGAGTTGGGGAACGCCCTCGGATCGCGCCGCTCGCGCGAGGCCGACCGCCGGAGCCTCCTCGCGCTCGAGCTGGCGTTCCTCCTCGAGCGCTTCGGGGAGATCGAGCGGCTTCGCGCCGAGTGGATGCGGTCCGGCGGCGAGGAGGACGACCCCTACCCGGCGGCGCTCGCCGCCCACGCGCAGGTCGCGCTGCGGAAGCCCGACCGCGCGCTGGAGCTCCTCGCGCCGTTCCGCGAGATGGCGGCGGCCGAGCCGGCGCTCCTCCACCTGGAAGCGATCGCGCGCCTCGCGCGAGGGGAAGCGGCGGCGGCCTCCGGCCTGCTGCGCCGGGCGGCGGGGCTCGACGACATCTCGCTCGTGCGCGTCGCGCGCGAGGAGGCCGCGGTGCTCGACGGCGAGCCGGCGGCGGCCGGCGCCGCGAGATGAACGGGGAGCGGTTCGACCGGCCGCTCCTCCTCAATTGCCTGCGGCGCCGAGCGCGGCCGTGCTCGGATGTCCGAGCGCAACGAGGTGGAGTTCTTCGTTCCTAGACGCACCGTGCCCTCGCCCATGGTCTCCGGTAAGCTGTCGCGCGTGACCTCCCAAGAAACGGACTTCGACCCGGACTGGATCCTCGAGCGGCCCGAGGGGCTGGTGGTGATCGACAAGCCCGCCGGCATCCCCGTGCACTACGGCACCGACCACCCGCGCGGCGTCGCGGAGATGCTCGAGGAGTGGATCCTCGCGAACCCCGGCACGCTGCACCTCAGCGAGGGCCGCCACGTGTCTCCGCTCCATCGCCTCGACCTGGAGGCGTCGGGCGTCCTCCTCCTCGGGCTCGAGCACGGCCGCTCCGCCGCGGTGCAGCAGGCGTTCGCGGAGGGGCTGGTGCGGAAACGCTACCTCGCGGTGGTCGCCGGCCCCGTGAAGCTGGAGGGCGCGATCAAGGGGAAGGTGCGGACGCGCTTGCGCGGAGTCTACCGCTGGCTCCCCTCACGGCTCACGTACCGGCGCCTCGCCGGCGATGAGCGGCTGAGCCTCGTGGAGGTCGTTCCCGAAGGCGGCCGCACGCACCAGATCCGCTCGCTCTTCGCCTCCGCCGGCCGCCCGCTCGCCGGCGACCTGCGCTTCGGGAAGCCGAAGCCGTCGCGCCAGTTCCTCGAGAAGTTCGGGCTCGAGCACCTCCTCCTCCACTGCCGTGAGCTCACGCTCCCCCCGGGGCCGCTCGGCGCGGAGAGGACGTTCCGCGCGCCGGTCCCGGCGGCGTTCCGCGCCGTGGCCGAAAAAAAGGGCTGGGCCCTCGAGACGATCGCTCAGGGCTGAGAGGAGGAGGAGCCGTCGCCGTCGCCCCTCCGTCCCCGGCGGCTGCCGCTCGTCCCCGATTCCGGACTGGTGCCCGGGTTCGAGTCGGTTCCCGTGTCCGTGCCGGTCCCCGTTCCCGTGCCCGGAGCCGGCTGAGAACCGCCCGGTCCCGTCTGAGGCGATGAGAACGACCCGCTCACCGCCCGGTCCTTCTCCTTCATCGCCTCGGGCATCCACTTCTTCAGGTTCTCCACGCGCTCCTTCGAGGGCGGGTGGTCCGAGAGGAAGGCGGGGGGCTCCTGCCCTCCGCTCTTCTCGATCATGCGCTGCCAGAAGGTCACGGCCTCCTGCGGGTCGTAGCCGGCGCGGGCCATGTAGATGAGGCCGATGTGGTCCGCCTCGCTCTCCTGCTTGCGGCTGAACGGGAGCTGGAGGCCGACCTGCGCGCCGAGGCCGAGGGCGCCGAGGAGGAGCTGCGTCTTCTGCGGGTCCTTGCCCGAGAGCGCGACCGCCAGCGCCTGCTCGCCGCCCTGGATGATCATGCCCTGCGAGACCCGCTCGTTGCCGTGGCCCGCCGTGGCGTGCGCGACCTCGTGGCCGAGCACGGTCGCGAGCCCCGCCTCGTTCTGCGTGACGGGGAGGATGCCGGTGTAGACGGCGACCTTGCCGCCCGGCAGGCACCAGGCGTTCACGGTCTTCGGGTCATCGATCACCGTGAACTCCCACTTGAAGTTCTTGGCCTCCTCGGAGTCGATCATGGCCGCCTGCGCGATGCGCGTGCCGACGCGGCGGACGAGCTCGTTCGCGGCGGGGTCGTTGCTGACCTTCGCCTTCGAGAGCTCCTCTTTGTAGGCCTGCTCGCCGAGCTGCATCATCTCGGCCGACCCCATGAAGGCGAGCTCCTTGCGGCCGGTGACCGGCGCGGTCTTGCACGAGGTCGCCAGCGGCGGGACGGCGAGGACGAGGAGGCCGAGGAGAGCGGAGAAGAGTCGGCGGAGAGTTCTTCGGGGGGCGTTCATCGATCCTCCAAGGGTATGGACTCTCGGTGCGGAAACCGTCGCCTTCTCTCTCCCCGGCTACACCGATGATGCGGGGACGTGCGAAAAGTTCAAAAACGTCAAACGGCCGCGCGCCGCGCGATGCGACGGTCCCGCGCGCTTCCTGCAAAAGGCGCCGGGGCGGAAGCCGTTCCCACCGAGACTTTCTGGCGGCGCCGGGCGCGACTACAATCTCCCCCATGCGCTCCTCCACCTCCCTCACAGCCTCGTTGGTCCGTCGCTCCGTCATGGCCATCACCGCGGTCTGCGCCGCGCCGCTGGCGGGACTCGGGCCAACCGAGCCGTCCGGGCCGCCCGGCGCCGCGCTGGACGTGCGCGATCCGCTCGAGCTGCCGGCGGCGGTGTTCGCGCGCGTCTCGCCGTCGGTCGTGGGCATCACCGTGTGGACGAAGGTGCTCGCCGAAGGTCCCGGCGACGCGTTCGGGACGGGAACGATCGTCCATCCGTCCGGCATCGTCCTCACTTCGATCACCGTGGTGCCGGAAGCGGCGAAGCTCATCCGCGTGCGCCTCCCGGGCGGCACGACCACCACCGCCGAGCGGGTCTTCAGCGTCCCCGACAAGGAGCTCGTGGTGATCAAGCTCTCCCGCCCGGCGAGCGGCGGCCGGCTGTACCCCTCGCTCGCGCTGGGACGGAGCGGCCGGGCGCGCGTGGGGCAGATCGCCTTCGCGCTGGGGAACGCGTACCGCTCCATCAACGAGGACGACCAGATCAGCTTCACGGCCGGCACGGTGAGCGGAGAGTACGTCTTGACCGAGACGCGCGACGAGTCGCGCTACAAGGGGCCGACGCTCGAGACCAGTGCGGCGGTGGCCGACGGCATGGACGGCGGCCCGCTGGTGGATTCGCGCGGCGAGGTGATCGGCATCCTCAGCTTGAACTTCTCCCGGAACCGCTGGCTCGGCACCGCGGTGCCGATCGACGTCTTGAAGCCGCTCCTCGCCGAGGGGCTCGGCTGGACGAGCCCCGCGCTCGAGAGCGGCGTGCACACCGGCCTCGAGGTGCTGCCCGCGTCGATCGTGGAGAACGCCCCGGGCGACGATGGCCGTCGCGCGGTGGTGACGGCGGTCGAGGCGGGCGGCCCCGCGGGCCGCGCCGGGGTCGAGGTGGGCGACCGCATCGTCTCGTGGAACGGAGAGCCGGTCGCGGGGGCCAAGGAGCTGCAGGCGAAGCTCGCGAAGGCGGGGCCGGGGACCAAGGCGAAGCTCGGGATCGAGCGCTCGGGCGCCCGCCGCGAGCTGGAGGTGTCGTTCTGGGGGCGCTTCTAAACGGCCGGCGCCCGGCGGCTGGCGGGGCGGCGACGGGCAAGGCAGAACGCCGACAGTTTGTCGCTGATGAGAGGGCCGTGTAAGATTCCAGGCATGCAGGACCGCCTCCAACGTCCCCACCGCGCCGTCATTTCGCTCGTCCTTCCCATCATCTCCCTGGCCGCCGCCGTCGCAGCGCCCGGCTCTCGGGCGAGAGGCGGCGCGCTGGACGCGGTGGTGGCGGACGTCTCGCGCTCCACGGTCGCGCTGGAGGTGGAGAGGGACCGCGACGAGCCCTCGATCGACCTCGCGCGGCTCGGCCTGCGCTCGACCCGCCTGGCGACGCCCGACGTCGTCGACTACTACCGCCGGCCGTCGGGGCCAGCCTCCGGCATCCTCCTCGACGCGGAGGGGAACATCCTCACGACTCACTACAACGTCGCGGGGAAGGTGCGGTCGATCTACGTGGTCCTCCCGGACGGCCAGCGCCGGGCCGCGAATCTGATCGCCACCGACAAGAGCGACGACCTCGCGCTCGTGCGCCTCCAGGAGGTCCCGGCCGGACTGAACGTGGCGCCGGTCCGCTGGTCCGAGCCCAACGCCCTCCGCGTGGGGAAGATGCTGATCGCGGTCGGCCGCTCGCCGGATCCCATGCGGCCGACGGTGACGTACGGGATCATCAGCGCGCTGGGGAGGAACGGCGGCCGGGCGATGCAGACGGACGCCAAGCTGAACTACGGAAACGTGGGCGGGCCGCTCGCGCTCCTCGACGGCTCCGTGGCGGGGATCGCGGGCTTCGTCGGCCACACCTTCCCGCTGTGGGGCCTCAACTCGGGAATCGGTTTCGGGACCAAGGCCGAGACGATCCAGGCGGTGCTGCCGCGCCTCCTCAAGGGCGAAAACGTGCCGCCGCCGGAGATCCCGTTCTTCGGCGTCGGCCCGTCGAACCTGCCCGCCGCAGGTAACGTGGGGGCGCGCATCGGCGAGGTGGCCCCCGGATCCGCCGCCGAGAAGGCGAATTTGCGCGTGAACGACGTGGTCCTCACGTTCGATGGCGAGAAGGTGGAGGACTTCCTCGACCTCCGGAGGCTCATCAACCGTCACCGGCCGGGCGACGAGGTGACGCTCCGGGTCCGGCGAGGCGATGAGGAGCTGGAGCTGAAGGCCCGCATGGGAAAGAGGTCCGAGTGATGCGCCGATCCGCCGTCCTCGCCGCCGTCGTGGGTCTCCTCGCGACGCGGGGCGCGCCGCTGCCCGCCATGGTGGACGCGGCGCCCGCCGGTGACGGGCCGTCGTCGATCGCCGACCTGAAGGACCTCGAGGACCACGTGGTGGCCGCCGCGGCGAAGGCGCTGCCGGCCATGGTGTTCATCGACGGCGGCTCGGGCGTCCTCATCAGCCCCGACGGGTACATCGTCACCAACAACCACGTGATCGCCGAGGCGGTCAGCGCGCAGAGGCGGCGCGCGCGGGAGGGCGATCCACCGCAGCCGGTGAAGATCACGGTGAACCTCCTCGGCGGCCGCCGCCTGCGCTCGGAGATCGTCGGGCGCGATCCGCGCGGAGACGTGGCGCTGCTGAAGATCGAGGAGCCCGGCCCCTACCCGTTCCTCGAGCTCGGAGATTCCGACGGCGTGCGGCAGGGGCAGTGGGTGATGGCGATGGGCAACCCGTTCCTCCTCGGCGAGAGCTTTGCCTTCTTCTCGGGGCCGTCGGACTTCAGCCCCTCGATTTCCCTCGGCGTGGTGAGCGCGCTCCACCGCTCCGACGAGCCCGGACCGGGCGCCCCGGAGTCTTCGGAGGGCCGCGAGCAGGTCGTCTACTCGGACTCCATCCAGATCGACGCCGCGGTGAACCCCGGCTCCTCGGGAGGCCCGCTCTTCACGCTGGACGGCAAGGTGGTGGGGATCAACGGGAAGATCCAGACCTCGCCGGCCCGTCCGTTCATCCAGGTGAACGCTGGAGTCGGCTACGCGGTCCCCTCGAACCAGATCCTCCGCTTCCTCGAGCCGCTCAAGAAGGCGGAGGGCGGCGTGGTGCGACGGGGAAACATCCTCGGGATCCGCTTGAAGGACGAGGACGAGGGGCTACGGGTGACGTTCGTCGCCGCCAACTCGCCCGCCGCGCGCGAGGGCTTCCGCTCGGGCGACCGGCTGGTGGCCGTCGACCGCTACAAGGTGCCGACGCAGCATCGTTTCGACAGCCTCCTCGCCACCTATCCCGCCGGCAGCCGCGTGAAGGTGAAGGTGGCCCGCGACGGCGCGGAGCAGGAGCTCCAGGCGTCGCTCGACCCCGAGGCTCCGGCCTGGCTGGGAGTCACCGGCGAGACGGCGACCGAGCGGAAGGGCGTGGTGCTGCGCGAAGTGATCAAGGGCAGCCCCGCGGAGAAGTCTGGCCTCCAGGCGGGCGACGTGATCACCGCCGTGGACGGGACGCCGATCGCGGAGCTGGTGTCGCTCATCGAGGCGATCGGCGACAAGCGCGCGGGAGACATGGTCCGCGTCCGGCGGCTGCGCGACGGCAAGGAGGAGGACCGGGAGGTGCGGCTGGAAGGGCGGCCGAACGGGTGAGGCGAGGCTCGACATGCGGTTGCCCATGACCGCGAGCGCGGTGGTGAAGTTCGTCACCGCCACCTCGCTCTTCGGCATGGCGCTCGGCGGCGGTTTCGGGTTCCTCGCGGCCTGGCTCTCGCCCGAGTTCTTCGTCCACTTCGTGTCGTGGACGGCGTTTCCCCATCCGGTCGGCCTCGCGGTGCTGCTGGGCGCCTTCGGTGGAGTCCTCTGCGGAGGCTGCCTCGGCGGATTCGCCATCGCGGTGGACCTGATCGGCCGCCGGCTGGCGGCGAAGGGCGAGGCCGGGGCCCTCGGACATGAGTGAGGCTGCAGGCACCGCGGGACTTGCCGACCCGCGGCGACCCTTCCGGGCGCTTCCGTTCGCCGCGGTCCTCTGCTTGCTCCACGTCCCTTGCTTAGGCGGCGACGCGGCGGCGCCCGCGGCCGCCGGGAACGACGCCGCACTGGCCGCGGCAAACCACTTCGCGGCGCCCGGGCCGTATCCGGTCGGCGTCCGGACCGTCGTCCTGATCGACGAGAGCCGGCGCGACGAGTTCGCCGGCGGCCCGCGGACCCTGGTCACCGAGTTCTGGTACCCCGCGACCGATGCCGCACGGGAGCTGCCGCGGGCGAAGTTCTCCGAATTCTTTGGACGTTACAGCGCCGAGGGCGCGCGGGCGATCAAGCGCGACCTCGCGGAGATCGACAGCGCGTTCCACACCGAGGCGAGACGCGGTGCAGTGCTGCGGGCGGGACGATGGCCGCTCCTCCTCTTCTCGCACGGGAACGGCGGCTTCCGGCATCAGAACGCCTGGCAGATGGAGCACCTGGCGAGCCACGGGTATCTGGTCGTCGCCCCCGACCACACCGGGAACGCGAGCCTGAGCCCGCTCCCCGACCGAGCGGTGGGATACGACAAGAAGGGTCGGCTCAAGTCGGGCGAGGAGAGGCCCGCCGACATCCGGTTCCTGATCGACCGGGTGACCGCCGGGAGCGACCCGCTCCTGAGCTGGGTGAAGGGCGCCGCGGATCCTGGCGCGATCGGAATCCTGGGCCATTCCTTCGGAGGATCCACGGCGGTGCGCCTGGCGGGCGAGGAGCCGCGCTTGAAAGCGATCCTCGCCATGACGGTGGCGTTCGTGGGAAAGCCGGGCTCGATCCCCACCCTCGTCATGCTCGGCGCCCAGGACCGGACGGTGGGCCTCGCCGGGAACCTGGCGAGCCGGGGCTATTTCCTTGCCTGCACCGGTCCCCGATATCTCTTCGTGATGCCGCGTGGCGGCCACTTCACCTTCACGGAAATGGCCCTGCTCAATCCGAACTTCGGCGACGGCATCGGAAAGGGAAAGGACCGCGATGGCCGGGAGATGGAATTCATCCCCGTCGACCTCGCCAAGAGGATGATCGACGCCTACTCCCTGGCTTTTTTCGAGCGCTACCTCCGGGGAAGCGACGAGGCGGGCAAGTTCCTCGAGTCGAATCCCTGGCCAGAGGAGCTGGAATGGTGGACCGGGGAGCGGCGGATCCCCCCGGAGTCCGCCTCCAAGGCAGGAGGAGCCCCTCCCCGGAAATCTTGAAAGGAAGTGGGCGAGCGGCGGTCTAACCGAGCATGCAGTTCTGCCTGCCTGGGTGGGCTCGGTTGCCCGGCTTCCTGGATCGGGCTCCAAGGCTCACCAACGGACGTCCTTCGAGGCAGGAGCGTTGCTTCTCGAAGCGGCTTATTGACTTAAGGCGAGAAATGCCTGTAAACAGTAGATACAACTTCAAGAAATGATTAAGTTTGCAATAAATTCAATGGCTCTGCAAATTTTCTTGACAAATATCTACCCAAAAGTAATCTAATAGGCAGGTCATCTCCGTACTCGGGGATGGCCGACAGGGCTTTCGGGCGATCGGTAGAAGCTGGAAGACGGACATGCAAAAAGAAGAGAGCGGAAATCATAGAGGGGTCCGCGAAGTGAGGCGACGGGGGATGGCCCGCCGTCTGGACAAGATCGAGAAGGAGATGGGCTACTGCGAGATCAAGCTCGAGAAAGAGCGACGCTTGCGGAAGCAGATCATCTTCATCGAGAACGACCTTCAGGCGCTCGAGAAGCTCGTCGACGCGTACCGCCGGCGCGGTCTGATTGACCAGACCACGACGGGGCGGTTCTACCTCGACCGGATGGCGAGGGAGCGGTTCCTTGCTGCGGGTCTCCTGGAGATCCTCCAGGAGGAGCACGAGATCTTGAACCGGGAGCGGGACGAGCTGCTGGCGCGGCTCCAGAACTTCACCGGATTCGAGTCGAAGAGGAACCTGCTCGAGGACGAGAAGCGGAAGGCGCTGAAGAACATATCGCCCTCCCACTCGGCCCAGCTGCGGAAGATCAACGAGGACTTCAAGAAGGTCGAGCGGGCGTGGAACTCGCTCACCGAGGACCTGATCAACATCGACGAGGGCCTCTTCTTCCTCGAGCGGAACCTGGACTACCTGCGCAGCGCTCGGACGTTCCTCATCTCGGCGAAGGGTTCGTTCGATATCGACTCCTGGGTTTCTTCGGGCTACCTCTCGGACCTCTTCCGCCACTCCACGATCGGAAGGGCGAAGGAGATGGCCGACGGCGCCGACCGCAACCTGAAGCTCGCGCAGAAGGAGCTCGTTTGCATCTCGAGCGTGAAGCTTCACTCCGAGCAGTTCCAGAGGATCCTGGTGCCGTTCCTGGAGGCGCTCTTCCAGGACATTTTCCTCGAGGGGAAGCTCCAGATCTCCCTCCAGGTGATCGAGGCGACCTTGGCGAACAACCTGAAGCTCGTCGAGCAGGTGAAGGCGAAGCGTCAGGTCGTCGAGGAGAAGGTCCAGGAGGCTGAGAAGCTCCGGAACGAGATGTTCTCTCAGCTTGGGGTGGACCGGTCGAGCCGATTGGTCGGCTGAGATCACGCGTGCTGCCGGAAGACCCGTGACGAGGGGGACGCTCGCCTTCCTCGCACTGGTCTTGCCGGTGGCGGCGTCTGCCCAGACCCCGAAGGGAATTCCCGAAGGGTCCCTTCCCCCACCGGCGATCACCTTCCACGGCCTCGTTCCCGGTCGCTCCACCGCCGCGGACGTGCGCGCGGCGCTCGGCCCTCCCGTGGAGGAGAATGCCTGGTACTCCTGGAAGCTCCTCTATCCGACTCCCGGACGGCCGGACCATCTGGACGCGGTCCAGCTGCAGGAAGGAAAGGAGAGCGGGCTCGGCTGCGTGGAGGCCGCGAGCGTTCCTCCCGGCTTCGAGACCTGGGAGAAGGTCCGGGCGGCGCTCGGCGAGCCGGAGTGGTTCCTCGAGCTGCGTCGATCGTCCCTGGCGGACTACACCGCCAAGGGCGCTCGGTTCGCCTTCGACGCGCAGGGAGCGACGATCGGCGTTGCGTACGTCCCCCACGGCCGACCTCGTGTGCCGGCCGGCGGCCGGCGCTTCCTCACCCTGCGCTCGCTCCGGCAGCGCTCTCCCGCTTCGCCCGATCCAGCTCTTCCACGCTCCGGCACGCTGGAGGTCGGGACATCGCGCGTCGACTTGACGCCGCGAGCCGAGTGGCTCGCTCCCGTCCTGACCGGGAAGAAGTTCCAGGTGCACGATCCTCTCTACGCCCGCTGCGCGGTCCTCGCGCGCGGCGACCTGCGGATCGCGATCGTCGGCGCGGACCTCTTCGGCATGTCGAAGGACGACGTGGACCGCATCGAGGAATCGGTTCGGTCCGCCGGCGTCTCGCACCTCGTCTTCGCCATGGCGCACAACCACGCCGCGCCCGACACGATCGGCATCTACGGCTACTATCCGAAGGACTACATCGCCTTCATCCAGAAGCAGGTCGCGGACGGCGTGCGGGCCGCGCTCGAAGCGCGCCGGCCCATCTCGAAGCTGGTGGCGGCGAGCGACGAGCTTCCCCTGGATGGGGCGCGGGTGGAAGGTCTCATCCGGAACGCGCGCAACCCCGGAATCGTCGACCCGCAGATCTCCGTCCTCCAGGCGCTCGACGCAGCGGGCAAGCCCTTGGTCACGTTCGTCCACTTCGCCTGCCACGTCGAGGGGCTCGAGACGGGCATCGCCGAGCCGAGCGCCGATTTCCCGGGCTACCTCTGCGACCGCCTGGAGAAGGACCTCGGCGGCCGGGCGGTGTTCCTGAACGGCGCCTTGGGAGGCATGGTGTCGGGCGACACCGCCGCGCGTACGCACGACGAGGCGCGGAAGGCGGGCGAGCGGTTCGCGGCGGAGGCGAAGCGTCTCCTCGCCACCGCGACGCCCTCCTCGTCGGATCGGCTCGCCCTCGAGCGCTATCCGATCGAAGTGCCCATGACCAATCCGCGGTTCCTCCTCTTCCAGAAGCTCAGCAACCGGCGGCCGCTGGTCGACGGGCGCATCGCGACGGAGATGTTCCACCTCTGGCTGGGCGACGCGGAGCTGGTGACGGTTCCCGGCGAGCTCCTCCCGCAGCTCGGCTTCGAGGTCGAGGAGCGCATGACCGGGTATCCTCGCCTGGTCGTCGGCCTGGTGAACGATGAGCTGGGGTACATGCTGCCCGGCGAGGAGTTCAAGGCGGGGGAGTACGAGGAGTCGATGTCGGTGGGTCCGGCCATCGGGCCGATGGTGCGCGACCAGGCGATCCGCATGGCGGAGACCGCTCGCGATCCAGCCCGCTTCCTCGGTCCTCGCTGAAGGGTCCCCTCGCGGTCTCAGCGTCCGCTGCCGCGCCCGTCGGGCTCCGATGGACCGAGCCGCCTCCCGCACCGGCTGCAGAAGCTCGCCTCCTCGTCGGACAGCGCGCCGCAGGAGCCGCAGCGCACCTTCACCGCAGGCGCTTCGGTCGGCTTCGCGCCGCTGCGCGCCGAGGCGATCTCCTTCAGCGCCGGCGCCTCGGAGAGCGCGGCATCGAGCAGCCCGCCGGCCGCCCGGCTCCACGGCTCCAGGTCCTCTCGCGCGCGAGGGGGGTCGAGCACGACGAGCGAGCCCGCCAGTCCGCGGATGCCGACGCGGCGCAGGAAGACGCCCAGGCCGATGCAGCAGACCGCCGCGATCGAGCGCATCGATTCCGCCCACAACCCGCTGGGAGTGAAGTGCCAGGGCCCCGCGACGACCCAGACCGCCAGCGCCGCGCCTGCCGCGAACGACAGGTAGCCCAGGTAGAATGCGGCCTTCCGGCCGGAAGAGACTTGCCTGCGATCGACCATGGAGTCCTCGCGCGCTCGGGGGAACCGGCCGCGCAACCACAATTCTATGGGCACGAGGCCCGGCCCCGGGTTTTTTTCTTCCTCGAGCAGCGACTCCCCCTCTGGCCAACCGAGCGGCGCTTGGGATAGGCTCTGCCCCGTGACCTCGATGGTTCCCCCTTCCGGTCCATCCGCCGCCTCCCTGCCCGCCTCGCCTCCCCGCGAGACGTTGGCAACGGGCGGAATTCGCGGGCACTGGTGGATCGCGCTGCTGGCGCTGAGCATCGCGGCCCGCGCTGTCGCGGCGTGGAACGACCCCGTGCTGCCGCGCGACGGCGTCCTCTTCCTGGGGCTCGCCCGCTCGGTATCCGAAGGCGATTTCTCTCCTCTCCTCCGCAACCCGCAGCACCCGCTCTACCCGATCGCGGCGGCGCTCATCCATCCGCTCGCCGGCGCCTGGGACCTCGCGGGCGTCGCGGTCTCGGTGCTCGCGGGCGGGCTCACCGTCGTCCCCGTGATCCTCGTCGCGCGTCGCGTGGCCGGCCCGTTCGCCGCGCTGCTGGCGGGCTGGGTCTTCGCGGCGTCGCGCTACCCCGTCGCCACCGGCGCCGAAGCGATCGCCGACGCCCTCGAGGGTCTCCTCTTCGCCTGGGCGGCACATGCGGGTGCGCGCGCGCTGCGTCTCGGGGAAACGGCGGGCGGCAAGTCGGACGCCGCGCTCGGGCCCGCGGGGAGCTTTCTCGCCGCCGGCCTCCTCTCGGGCGCCGCGTTCCTGGCTCGCCCGGAGGGGATGACGATCGGCCTCCTCCTGCCGCTCGTCGCTGCGGCGGTCGTCGTCGTCCGCCCGCGCCGCGCCGACCTCCGCCGCCTCGTAACCGGCAGCCTCCTCGTCGCCGCGGGCCTCGCCGTGACGGCCGGCCCGTACGTGGCCGCGATCAGCCTCGACGAGGGCCGGCTCCTGTTCACCCGGAAGAAGAAGATCGTCGAGACGCTGGGAGCCACGCGCGGCGAGGGCCTCCCGCCCTTCGCTCCGCCGACCTCGACCCCCGCGGGCGCCCCGAGCGGCGCGGCTCCGTCGGATGGGACGCCGTCTACGACTCCCTCGCCTCCCGCCGATCGGCCCGCGCCGCCGTCGGCGCCTCCGTCGCCCGCCCCCGGCGGCCCCGCGCCCCGCGCCTCGTCCGAGCGCTCGACGCGCGACCGCGAGCTCGCCCTTTCGAACGCCGCCGCGCTCTCGCCCTCTCACCCGCCGCTCGCTCTGTCCGCGCTCGCGCCCGCGCTGCTCGGGGCGGCGCCCGCGGCGCTGGACGGCGCTCTCGGCGGATTCTCGACGAGCGCACCCGCCGTTCGCCATCGCTGGGAAGGCGTGCTCGTCTCCCTCCGCGACTGCACCGAGGAGATCGGCTGGGTGCCGGCGGGCCTCCTCGTCTTTCCAGCACATTGGGATCCTAAGCTTAGAATTCCACGTGGACAAGTTGTCGCG
>JADMIO010806569.1_pt1 | contig 15502 bp, 10 predicted proteins | sample 8958161 | NCBI WGS metagenome assembly JADMIO01 (sample SAMN16585339, study PRJNA669376) | soil metagenome | isolation source: Crop rotation soil | place: USA: Cullars Rotation, Alabama | collected 2011
CTGTTCCCGCCGTGAATCGTTTTCCGATGGGGTTTTCGTTCGGCCAGTGACGCCTGGCCATCACGTCGTTGATGACCGCCACCGGATGCGAATCAGAGCGGTCGAACTCCGAGAACCCCCGGCCCGCCAGAATGGGTATGCCGATTGCTTCGAAATATCCCGCTGCAGTAATTGTCGCGAAGCACAGCGGCTCCTGTCCGGCCGCCGGTGCGGGTTGGCCCTCGGCTGTGACCGGCATGGCAAAGGCGTGGCCGGCGGTCACCAGCGGGAGCGCCGAAGCGGCGCCGGCGGCCAAGACTCCGGGTAGCGTCTCTAGCCTGGCTACCGACTCTTGAATGTACGCGGCTCGCTGCTCCGGTTTTGCCTGCCGCCTCCAGGTGAATACCTGAAGCGTGACGACCCGGTCAGGAGCAAATCCCGGATCGACGCGAACCAGCCTCGCGAAGCTTTGAACCAGCAGCCCGGCGCCGATCAACAGGACAAGAGCGAGTGCGATCTCGGAAACGACCAGCGCACTCCGAATGCGCTCGTGCCGCTTTCCCGCCGTCGAATTTTTGGATGATTCTTTCAACGAACCCTGTACCTCGCGGCCAGAGAACTGGAACGAGGGCGCCAGGCCGAATACCAAAGCCGTCGCGCCGCCCATCGCAACCGCAAGTGCCAGCACGCTCCCATCCAGTGCGGCCTCCTGGATTCGAGGTATCGCCGCCGGGGCGAGGGACGCGACCACTTTACTTCCCCAGTGCGCCAGCAGGATACCTCCCCCACATCCGAGCGCGGCCAGTAACGCGCCTTCCGTCAGCAACTGTCTGGCGAGGCGGCTTTGCCCGGCGCCGAGGGCGATCCGGATCGCAAACTCGCGCTGCCGCTCCGCGGCCCGCGCCAGCAGAAGATTGGCAACGTTCGCGCACGCGATCAACAGAACGAGCCCAACCGCCCCGAAAAGGGTCAGCAGCGCCAGCCGCACGTTGCCAACCATGTGGTCGGCCAGGGGGACTACATCCGCTCCGATATCCTGGCTGGACTGCGGGTATTCGGCGGCAAGGGCGGCGGAGATAGCTTCCATTTCGCCGGCTGCGTCCCGTATGCTGGCCGACGGCGCGAGCCGGGCGATGACCTTCAGATAGGTTGCACGCCTCTGTTGGCGCATTGCGTTGTCGAAAAACTGCGGAGCCCAGATTTCTTTCTGCGGGTCGATCAGGCCGAATTCAGGCGGCATTACCCCGACGATGGTAAACGGCCGGTTGTTCAGCACCAGCTTGCGCCCGATGGTGCTGGCATCCGACCCAAACCTCCGCTGCCATAGGCGAAAGCTCAGGACGCATACTTGACCCTTTCCCGATTCGAACTCATCGGGCGCAAACGTGCGTCCGTGCAAGGGACGGACTCCCAGGATTTCAAAGAAGCCCTCCGAAACCAGGCCGGTCAGGAACACCTCGGGCTCTCCATCGGAAAGATATTCCAGACTCCAGGGATTGATGGAAGCCATTGCTTCCACTGTGCGGGCGCGCTCGCGCCAGTCCAGGAAGTTCGGGGGCGACACTTCATCCCGGCCGGCGGGCTCCTTAAAGTTACGCTCCCAGAGGGTGACAATCCGGCCGGGGTCCGCATAAGGCAACGGCTTGAGCAGCACGCTGTTGATGATGCTGAAGATCGTCGTGTTGGCGCCGATGCCGGCGACCAGCGTGAAGATCGCAACCGCAGCGAAACCGGGCCGCCGGGTCAGCATGCGCGCGCCATATCTCAAGTCCTGAGACAGCAGGGCGAGATGCTCTCGAACGGCGGACTCGGACAGGTCCGCCAGAGTCGCCGCCCAGAGAAGAGCAAGCCCTGTCCATCCGCTCGACCGGACTCGATCCCGGCAACGGTCCCGAAAAACCTGGGACATTTGGTGCCCATATTCGGCGCGAAAGTCAGAGGGATAGACGAAAAGAAGGATCCGGTAGATGCGATCCGACAACGACACGCTCGGGTGGACGGTGTAGCGCATGGACTCTCCTCAAGGAGTGCCTGCTTTTGCGGCATGGTTACTGATATTCCGGACCTTTGAGGAGGCTTTTGGCCCGAGCGACCGTGACTAATTTAGCCAGGCGTTCGGCCTCCGCCACCGCTACCCGCCGGCCGAATCCGGTCAACCGGTAGTATCTCCGCCGCTCGTCGTCCAATTTCGGATCGGGACGTTCGTCCGACTCTTCAATCAGCCCATCCGCGATCATCCGTTTGATTGAGCCGTACAAAGTGCCGGGGCCGAGGCGCATCTTTCCATCCGTTCTCTGCTCGACCTGGAGCATGACTCCATAGCCGTGCATCTCTCCGTCGGCCAGCGCCAGCAGGATGTGAAAGACAGCCGGTGTGAGCGGCAGCAGGGTTTCAGGGTCGGAATCTTTCCCTTTCATAATCTTCCCAGGTGTCAGATTGCCGGAGGCAGCGACGGTCAGCCGCCGCTCCCCGGCAATTCGATCAGCCGCCCTTGTTTGAGACGGAGCCTGATTCGTGCGGTGCATTCGAACGTCTCGATCGGATTGCAGTCGAGGACCAGCAAGCTTGCTTCGTGCCCGTCCTTCAGCCGGCCGATCTTTCTGCCGGGAAAGATGGTTTGAGGGGTGACCTCGGACCAGAGTTTGAGCAGAGTCAGATTGTCGAAGACCGACAGGCTTTTGAGATACGCCATCTCATCTGAGGCAGTTAACGCGGTCACGTCGCTGCCGACCGACAGCCTGACCCCCGCTGCGTGCAGGAGGCGCAGGTTGTGAATTTGCACCGGTTTGGTCTGTTCTTGTTCCTTCGGAAAATATACTCGGCTAAAGCCGCAGGTTGTGTGAACGATCGTTCCGTGACGCGCGGCCTTTCGTGCCGTCGCTTCATCCAGAATATAGGCCGCGGCTCCTAGCGGATAGATCGTATTGTAGCCCGGAAGATGGGCAATTTCGTCCGTCCCGGCATCCACCGCAAGCGCGAAGTCCGCCGCTGTTTCAATGTGGGTAACTACGCGCAAGCCCGCGGCGTGTGCCCGCCTTACGGTGTGCCTGTAAACCTCGGGAGCCAAGCCGATTCGCTTGGCCGCCCGGTCGCTCTCCGTCGAAAATCCCAATATAGTCTTCACGAAATCCGATTTCGTCGCCAGGACGGCTTCCCACTTTTCATCCAGTTCTTTTACTGAATCCACGCGAAAATGGGTTGTACCATCCAGCTTTTCGGGATCGAGCCCCGGAATTACGCCGGAAGCCGCCAGCCTTCGGCGCAGCGGTTCGGGATGACCGCCATGAGAGGTGAGGGCCGGGCTCCCGAACAGAATGTCGAGTGAGTCCGGCCGGTTGACCCGATCTCGAATTCCCGCCGTCCTTGGATGAATGGAGGAGGGAACCCTCAGGTAAAAAATTCCCTCGCGAAAATATCGCGGGGCTTCGGAGTTCAGGCCCCATTCGCTGGTGATGTTGTGGTTGTGCCCTTCGGCGAAAGGGGAGACCACGTAGCCGCCCTTCAGATCGATTGTGCGGGTGATCGAAGCCGGTTTTCGCGAAGTCAGTTTTCCATCGATCGAATAGAACGTGGCCGGCCGGAATTTCCGGCCGTCGAACCAGAGCCCATTTTCGAAAGACAGAGCCTGCGGTGTGTCTCCGGCTTTCCCCAGTTCTATGCGATTGCCAGCCGAGGCAGTTGCCATCACAGCGGCCACCCCGATTGACCAGAACAGGGCCGATGGTCTCTTCATCAGCGTAACCTCGCTCCAGCAAAAGAGATCGATATATCCGTAAATGATATATCAGAGACGGATAGTATCCTGGATCGTTTGAAATGTCAATCGGAGATCGTTTCGGGTAGGTGAAATAAGAGGTGGTGGGCGTTACGTTAAGGCTAAGAGGCTAAGATAACAGTAACCGATGAATGCGGTAACGAGCGGACCGGGGACACTCCTCGCGCCCCTGCGAGTGGGGATCGTTTTCGGCGCCGCCTCTTAACGTAATGCCCGGATGGTTGCGAGCCTATCGAATATAAGCTCGCAGTTCTTCGATGCGGCGGCTTAGCTCAACCGGGGTCAGGGTACGATACCGTTCCGGCACCATGTCCCGGGAGGTCGCTTCCCGAGCGGCAACCAGCACCTGATACTCGATGGCCATTTCGTCGCGGGCTGGGCTGAACTCGCCCGCTACTTGCTCCAGATCCTGTTGGGCGACCGCTTTCCGGCCCGCCATCCGCGCGACTCGCCGCGACCGGATCAGCATCGATTCAATGTCCGCGCCCGACAGCGTGAGCGCGCTCTTGGTGACCGGCCCCCAATCCGTTACTTCGTGCTCGATCTTGTTCTTTCGGATCATCGCGTCGACGATCGCCGAGCGGTCCTCCTCGGTTTCCGGATAGAAGAGCGAGATATGTTCTTCGGCACGGCCCTGTCGCTTCAAATCGATCGGCAGGAGGTCCGGCCGGCTGGTCATAAGAATCCAAAGAATTCGGCCGCGATTCCGCGTGTCTCCCATCGAGGCAGCGAGCTTTGAGAAGATCCTCGCGTCGACGCCGGAATCGCCCCCGGTTTCCCGCGATCCGAGAGTCGCATCCGCCTCATCGATCAGCACGACGATCGGGGCGAGCGTTTGCAGCAGGTTCAGGATTTTTTCCAGATTCGCTTCGCTGGACCCGACCCACCTTTCGCGAAAGTTCTTGAATGCGACGACGTTCAATCCACAGTCGTGGGCAAAACATTCGGCCAGGAATGTTTTGCCGGTGCCGACCGGTCCGGAGATGAGAATACCCATGGGGGCTTCTTCCGTGTTGGCGTCGCGGATCGTTTTTGCGATGGAGCTCATGAAATCCTTGGCCTTGGCCATTCCGCCCACGGAATCGAGCCCGAATCGCGGTTGAACGAATTCCACCAGGCCCACGGTTTCGGCTTCGATCAGTTCTTTCTTTTTTCTTCGAATGCTGTCCAGGTTCAGTCCGCTCTCTTCGGCGGCGGCCCCCCGCAAAAGCGAATTCAAGTGGACCCGGTTCAAGCCCGACGTCGTCAGGGACAACTGTTCGTCGGTTACCTCAGACTTCAAATTGGGCAGTTGAGTCCGCATGTTGCGGATAAAATCGAGGCGTTCGGATTCGTCGGGATACGGAACATCGATCGCTACCATCCGCGAATTTTGCCGGATCCGAGGGTGGATTTCCGCCAGGCTCTCGGCGATCAGGATGACGATATTGTCTTTCTTGAGAAGCCGCGAGCTGGTAATCCACCTCTGGAAGGAAACCAGGTTGGTCCGGTCCTCGCCGGACATATAACTGACATCGCCGGCAGGAAGAATCGTATCCATGAAGTTGATCATTACCGCCACCTGATCGCCGTAAAGGAGAAAATGCTCGATCAACGGCAGCGCCCGGGCGGGGTCCTTGGGTATCTGTTTCAGAGCCTCGCGTCCGGCGAGCGGATCGGCGATCCGGAGTTGTGTTGCAAATGCCCGCTCGGCCTCCGCGGACCCGAATTTGATTCCCTCGCTGCGATTATAGGTGACCAGGTGTTTGGTTCCGACCAGCTCGCGCTGCAGGTAGTTGGGCAGGCTTATGTATTCGCCTCCCGACCGCACCAGGTCGTAGATGTTGTTATACAGCAGAAAATGGCTGGCCTCTCCCGCGTAGTATTTCCGGGCCATTCGGGCCGCCCAGGCGGGAAGAAGCTCGATTTCGTCAATCAGGAGTCTTGAACGTGACGACATAGTATCGATTCAGATTGGATTTATTTGATATGGATAAATAGGAGACCGTTCCGTAACCCGCACACGAACCCGTTTGTCTACTGCCGCTGCGGAATGGGAGGCCGCATCCCTGGCGATGAGCTCCTGTCTGCCGCGTCGAGCTGATTCAGCACCGGGGCCGTTTCCTCCAGGATCTCCTTCGTCAGCTCGATCGAAGAGAGCAGGGAATCGAAATCGAGCGAAGAGACGTGCTCGGGCGTCGGCATGGTGACGATCTGGTCGTTCACGAGGCTGAAAAAGCTCTCAATCGACTGGAGCTGCGCCTCGACGTGCTTCATTGACCGCTCGATGTCGGTATACGTTTGCAGCCGCTTTTCCAGAATTTGGAGATTCCGCTCGTACAGGCGCCGGGTGTCGTCATCGTGGGCGCCCTGCATTGCGCGGTCTGTCTGTTGGATCTGATTCTGGATCATCTGCCGGTTGACCGATCGCATGTGGTTCTTGCGGCGCCGATATACGTCCAGCAGATCTACGTACGATTCCCAGATCGCCTCCAGGCGCTGGATGCTGTCGGGGATGTACGAGACGTGAGTGAACTTTTGATAGTTCTGGTAGATCTGGTTCTTCATCCAGCGGAGGTATTCGACGGCCTCGCGTTCGCGAGGGTCGAAGCCCTTGATCAGCTCTTCCCGCCGGCGCCCGCGCTCCGCCATTTCGCGCCGGCGGGCACGCCGGTCTACCAACCGGCGGTAGGCAGATGTGGCGGGCACGGTGGATAAATAGAGGGTCTCGGCGGCGGCGCCTGCCGCCAGGGGAATCCAGGAGAGGTCAAACCACCCTGATGGCCCCGCGGTCGCCGCGTAAACGGATGCGGCGACGCATCCCACCAGCGCCCAGATGTTCAGCGGCTCTTTTATGGCCTCTTTTATGTAGCTGACATTGTCGGACATAGCCGTCTTTCGAGGATGACCGGAGTGAATCGGCGAGCGTCATCCAACATTTATCACTCGCCTTCTCGATTATTCAAGCGCCTTGGCTCTTTCCGAGGGGCCCAGAGACCGTCCCGGCTGTTCGCGCTGATAGGAGGGCGCAGCCGGAGCGGAGGTGTCGGCCCCCACGCCCATTTGCTGCTTGTAAGCCGACAGGGCGTCTTCGACCTGGATATTCAGAGATTCACGCTCGATGTCCTGGATCTGCGATTCCACGCCGCCGGTAGCCAGATCCATTCGAGCTTCGGCCGCGGCCGCGCGCCGTTGAATGCGCTCTCGCATCTCCTCGAATGTTCCGGCATCGTCACCCACGCGAAACGAGGCCATGGTCTGGGACAACTGCTCCTGCATCTTGGCGGCGCGCGCTTCGTTGACCAGCTGCTGCGCCTCGGCCGTCCGTTTCTTCATCTGCAGAATGTAATTGTCCAGGAACTTCCGCGCCTGCTCGGACGCGGTGCGCGAGGTTTCAAGCTGGGCCTTTGAACGCTCCAGAGCGATCTGCTTTTCCTGTAGAGCCGTGATGTAGGTGCGGGCGATATCGTCGCGGCCCTGTTTGATGGCCGCCTTGACCTTTGCGTCGTAGTCGACGATCTCGCGCTCGAGGGTAGTGACCTCTTTCTGCAGCAGTTTTTCCGTCGCCATAACTTGGGCGACGTTATTCTGCATCTGGGGAACCTTCTCCCGCATGTCACGAATGACCTGTTGGAGAATCAATTCCGGGTCCTCTGCCTTTTCGATGATCCCGCCGAAAATGGAACGGAACAGCCGTTTCAGTCTACTCCACATCTCTCCTCCTCAAGCTCGGTGCTCTCGACCTGCTTTACTGGCCTTGTTTACGGCCAAAAGCGGGAATCCGGCGGCTCAACAAGGCGCGGGGCGAGGCCATCCTATTCACGACAAGTCTATCATAACAGGATACAGCCGAGAATCTAAACTCAGATTTCTCGGCATTTCGCGGCACAGGCCGCGGGCGCATGCCGGCGCGCGGCCTGTGCCGTGGCCTTGGCACGGCCCGCAAATCGGCGTCCCCTGTCTGCATTGGAAGCGCGTTGACAACAAAACTCTCGCCATTTGATTCGCACACTCCGCCCTTGCTCATCCTCTTGTCGTTCCCGCGCCCAAAAGTCTGACAGCAACTCTGACAGCGACGGGCCGGGTGTGTTGCGCCGCACAACACGAGTCGCTATAACAGGCGTAGGTCGCGAAACTCAGGAAAAAGGCGGTTGACGCATCGTCCGCGAAGACATGGCGCCCGGGTGACAAAAGGGATAGAGGACGAAACCGCTTTGCCGGGAACAGGTGACGGGCAACGTGTGGCGTAGCGCTTCATTCTGCCCGAAACCTCTGCAAATGAGAAGGTTTGCAAGGCACAGCCGGTTTGATGAGCCTCCAGGCTTCCGCTTTGCCTTAGTTCGACGGGCTTTGTTATGATGAGGCGCGGCCCGAGTCTTCCGCGCACAGACGTCAGGCTGATGAAGAGCATGCAAGGTCACCTACACATCGACGCCCTGGAAGAACAAGAGCCGGTGATGTCGCCTGATGAGATCTTTGAGCTTGTCCGGCACGATTTGGGCCAGGTGGAGCATGAATTCCGTCGCCAGGTGGGCGAGGCCTCGGCTGAGGTATCGTCCGTTGTGCGTTATCTATACGACGGCGGCGGCAAACGGGTGCGCCCGGCGTTGCTGCTGCTTGCCAGCAGGTTGATCTCCGGCGAGATCAATGGCTGCTCGGTCCGGATGGCCGCGGTGATGGAGATGCTTCATTCCGCGACCTTGTTTCACGACGATATCATTGATGAAGCCCGCGTCCGGCGGGGAAGGGAATCCGCGAACGTCAAGTGGGGAAATGATGTAACGGTCTTAATCGGCGACTGGCTCTACATGACCGCCTTTGACATGAGCTTGCGCGAGCGGAATTTCGACATCCTGGATTCCATGACCCGTATGACGCGGCTGATGGTCGAGGGCGAGATCAAACAGCTCTCGATGCTGGGAAATAGCCGGATTACCGAGGGCGAGCACCTGGATATCGTCCGCCGCAAGACCGCGTACATGTTCAGTACCTGCGCGGAGGTGGGTGCGATCGCCGTCGGCGCGTCGGAGGCGGAGCGTGCGGCCCTGGCCCACTATGGGATGTGCGCCGGCATTTCTTTTCAACTCATCGACGACGTTCTCGACTTTGTCTCCACCGAAGCGAAGCTCGGCAAGCCGGTGGCGAACGACTTGCGAGAAGGGAAGCTGACGCTGCCGCTGATCTACCTCATGGAACGGGGCGACGACGCGCACCGGCAGATGATTGAAACTGTCATGCGTGAGCGGGGCTTCGAATCGGTGTCCCGCGACGAGGTGTTGAGGCTGATCCGCGAGCATGGCACGGTGGATCGCGCTCGTCATCAGGCGCGCCGCTATGCCGAAGAAGCCGCCGACGCGCTTCGAATTTTTCCTCCTTCTCCGTTCCGCCAGGCCCTCTCCAGCGTTCCGCGATTTATTCTGGAACGCGAAATGTAGACATCGCGGGCTGAGCCGGCCGGAATTGATTGCGGGCGTGACGCCCCATAGCTGCTCCATCTCCTCACCGAATCGAACAAATAGCGGTTGAAGTCGTAATCCTCTCTATGATAAGTGAAACCGGCGGTCTGGACGCGTTCGGCGCCGGATCGTTATAGTTAAAGCCGCTGCGCCGCGTTCTGCAGTCGCACAGGGTCGAATACATGTACTGTGAAATCTGCCATATCGACTTTCCCGAAGGTTTGCGTTACTGCAAGTGGTGCGGACAGGCGTTAGGAGAAAAGCGCCGGACCACCAGCGAGCTGCAAACGTGCCCGGACTGCTCGTCCTCCATTCAACCCAATTGGACCTTCTGCAAGTCGTGTGGAGGGCGTTTGACCGCTCCGATGACCAGTGTCGCGCCCGGTTGCCCGAACTGCGGGGCCGAAGTTCAGGCTGGCGCGCTGAATTGTGTGCGTTGCGGACAGAACGTAACGACGGGGGTGAGCCAGCGATTGGGCTCGACCCCGGCGCCTCAGCCCGGGACTGCCGTCATTGCGGCATGCGCGGTTTGCGGCGATCCGCTGGATCTTTCTTCGAGCTATTGTAAGTCGTGCGGGGCACCGACCGTGGTGCCCCAAACGCCGTTTGGAGGATCGTCGCTGCTCTGCGGCGTGTGCAACAGCCACAATCCGCTTGGCTCCAGTGAATGCCGGGTCTGTGGTTCCCGCCTGGGTTCCGCCACCGGGTCGAGCAGTCAGGACGCTCCGACTCTTAAGGTTGCTGCCGATTCCAGCACCCTCCCCGACCTGGGCGAACATTTTCCCGATAACGCCCGAGCCGTCATCGCCGAAAGTATCCAGGAAGAGCCCGTTGCTCCGGATAACCCGATGAACTCGGGAGCGAGAACGCTGGTGTTTACTCACCCGGAAGCAGCTTCGGGTGCCGAAGCCTCTCAGCCGGAGCAGCCGGCGCCCTTGGAGTCCGATACGGCGGAGGAGGCGCGGCCGGCGGCAGGGACGACCACCCTGCCCGGAGTCGCCGGATCAAAGACCGAGCAGCAACCGACGCGTGCGATTCAACAGCGCAGGATAACCAGCCCGGTTGAATCCGAATCCGCGGATCGAATGGCATCCGGCGGATCGCCCAAGGGTGCCGAGGCAGGGCAAACAGACGTTCTTCAAGCGGAGTCCGGAGGTTCCACACCGCCTCCGGTAAATCGGCCTGAGGCCGGCACCCGCGAAATTTTTGCGGTTCAGGATCCGGCTGCGCCGGTTTCTGAGACGAGCACCGTTATCATGGGGGCGGTGAAGCCTCCTCCCGTCTCTACGGAGGGATTGGCGACGAAAGCCGGTCCGCCGAACCAGGAAGAGGTTTTTTGGGCTTCGGGCTCCACCGCGCCATTCGGGATCTATCCGCCCGGCACCGCTCCGGACGTTTCGCCCGTGACGCGGACGGATATGAGGGGCGTCCCTCGGCCGCCGGCAACAGCCGAGCGCCCAAATCCATTCCCTGCGGCCGCGTATCCTCAATCGCCTGTCGAGGCTCCTCCTTCGTCCTATCCGGACTCCCAGGTCTCGTATCCGGTGTCGACTGCCCCAGCCGCTCATCCGGCGGAAGCGGCCGGCGGCTCAAGGAAGGTGGTTGCGATCCTTTCGTCCGCTGTCGTTATCTTGCTGCTGGCGACCGCGGGATACGTGGCGTGGTGGTATTTTGCGGGCGGGGCCAAACAGGCTGTCGTAACACCCCAGCCGCCGCCTTCGCCCTCGCCGGCAGATCCGCGGCCGCCGCAACCTCCGCCAGCCCCACCCGCCGTGCCCGAGGGAATGGTAATGGTTCCCGCCGGAACCTATTCGATCGGCCGCAACGAAGGAGACCCATTCGAAAAGCCCGCCCATCCGGTGGAGTTGAAGGCGTTCTTTATCGATCGCACCGAGGTGACCAACGCCGAATATAAGAAATTCATGGATGCCACCGGCCATCCTGCCCCCCAGGCGTCTCCGGACGACCCGAACGAGTGGAAGGACGGCGCCTTTCCGGCCGGCCGCGAGAATTGGCCGGTAATCAATGTTTCGTGGCAGGATGCGGCCGACTATGCGAAATGGGCGCAAAAAAGGCTTCCGACTGAACAGGAGTGGGAAGCCGCGGCCCGAGGTACCGAGGCGCGGGTTTATCCGTGGGGAGATCAGTGGCAAAGCGGAGTCGCCAATATTGGGTCGCGATCCGGAGCGATCGAAGCGGTCGGCCGCTACCCGGCGGGCGCAAGCCCCGCCGGAGCCCTGGATATGGTGGGGAATGTGTGGGAGTGGACGGCCGATGCGCTAAACCTTTATCCCGGCAGCCCGCTCAACGCCCAGTCGATGGGACGGTTGATACCCGATTACAAACCGGGATCCGCCTACCGGGTGATCCGGGGCGGAGCATACGACGGCGACCGCACTCATGCGGCCTCGTATCGCGGTTTCCTCGACCCGGCCAAGGGATATCCAAAGACGGGCTTCCGGTGCGTCAGGAACTCTGACCGTTAAGGCGCGATTCGCGGCCCTGGAAATCGACGGCTTTCCTGCGCGAAGCGCCGGCCTTTCCAGCGGCGAATTGAGACCTGTCAGTAAGAGCCGTGAGCTATGCGATTGAGCGAGAAGCTTGCCGGATTGTGCGCCGCCGCCGCGTTTCTTCCTTTCCTTATCGGTTCGATCGCCGTTTTGAACCTCTTCACCAACCGCTCGGATGAGCGCGCCAGGGATCTGGTCCAAAGCAGCGCAAAGGCGGCCGAAAGCATCTATCAGAAACGATTGGATCAGATGAGATCCGCCGTCCAGCGGCTGTCGGCCGAAATTGCGAACAAAGCGGTCGTCAGCGGTTCCGGTGATGAGCGGGAGAGGGGAATCGCCTGGCGCCGGCTGCAGGACCTCCTTGTACAGGCCCAGAACGAGATGAGCCTCGACTTTTTGCTTGTTACGGATCACCAGGGTGCTGTACTGGTCCGCCACAATGACCGTCCGGAAGCGGGGGAGACGGTAATGGCCGAAGGGGGGCGAAATCCGGTCGCTGAACGGGTGATTGCGGATGGCATCGCATTGCGGGTGGCGCCGCTCGCCGCCGCGGTCGTCGAGCCGCGCGAGCAGTTGGCCCGTCTCGGCCTCGGAGGCCTTGCCCTGGAAGCCGGCGCGGAGACCGTGATCGATGAGGCTCTGATGATCGAAGCCGGCGCGCCGATCTTCCTGACCAATCGATTCATCGGTGTCGTGCTGATCGGCCAGATGTTGAACACCTATTACGTCGACCGCAAGGGAATCCACCCTCTACAGACGCCGATAGTCGCGGAAGTCAGGAACGCGCTTTTCCCCGGTCCGGAGAAATCGGCGGGAGGGCTGATCGCGTTTCACGACCGGATCGTCGCTTCCAGTCTTCCGGCGCCGGAAGTGGGGGGCGGCAGGCCGGCCGCTCCGGCGCTGGCAGGGCGACGCTGCGACCCGGCCCGATCTCAGGAACCGATCGAGAGCGATGGGACTTCTTATCTCGCCGGTTGGCAGCCGATTAAGTCTCTCGACGGCGCTTCTGTCGGGGCCGTGGGTGTCGCCATCCGGCGGGAGGACCTGACCGAAGGGAGCGGGGGCGCCATCGTCGCGCTTTTCGCCGCCGGCCTTGCGGGATCGGCGGCGGCCGGAGCCGCGGGCTTCTTTTTCGGCAGCTTTTTGGCGGGGAGGATCCGATCGCTGGGGAACGCCGCAACCCGGATGGCACTGGGCGAGTTGGGCTCGTCCGTTAAGGAGACCGGCGGAACAGAGACCAGTGCCTGGATTGCGTTCCTGAGGCAGGATGAAGTCAACCGCCTTTCCGGCGATCTGGACCTGATGAGGGAGAGCTTTCGGAAGGCGCTGGAGCGCCAGAAGAAGCGATGAAGCGGCTGTCAAAGAGGCCGATTTCCGGCACGGCGGCCGGAAACGGCCGCTCAGAACCGGGTTCATGGGGGTGTGATCGGGCCGTTGGATGGGGGCGGTTCTGAGAATCGCTATCTTGCGTCTGACATTGGACAAGTTTCCTGTATAATCCTGCGTATGTGGATTGCTCACAGGGAGGCGATGGGAGATTGTTCCGCCGTTCCCGCCTCTTTACCAACGAGGTCGCTGTTCACCCTCGCGACCATACTATCGAGACGGAGGTTTCTTATGAGAGTCAGATTTGTGACGGTAGCACTCGCCCTGTTCGCGGCATGTACGATGGCGTCGGGGGCGTTTGCTTCGCCGGCGTTTGAACAAAACGCAAACGCCAGCATGACTAAGCCCAAGCCTCGCCGGAAGACGGTATCCAAGCCGGCTGCCCCCGCCGCGTCCGGCGACACCGCGACGATGCAGGGGGAGAGCAAGCCGAAGCCGCGACGCATGAAGAAAAAAGCGGCGCCCCAGGGTGTTCCGACCGGAGCTCAAAACTGCATCGATGCGTTGATCACGATGGCCGCGACTGATCCTCTTCCGGACTATGAAGGCCGACCGGCTGACATTATTAACAACGGCCTGTTGTGGACGGACGCCAAGTCGAAGTGTTCCATCGGGACCGATGCCGCCCTGCGCTTGAAGGTGTTTTCGCTGGCGGCGGCCTGGCGCGCGAAGGATGCGTCCAGGGTTCGTACGCTGCTGCCGGACATCAAGAGCTCGGCTCCGCAGAACTGAAGGATTGTGCCGATCAGGATTCGGGCCGGCGGCTTCGCAAAGAAGGCGGGCGAAAGGCGTGTGCATCAGCACTCTTATGTCCTTTTTGCGCGTTTGCAGGCCAGCCGCTGGCCAGCGATCCTGTTCCGGGCGGGAAGTTAGCTATCGAACCGCATGAAGAAGTATTCGTTGATTGCGATTGTCCTTTTATCGGGGTGCGCGGGCTCCCTTGGGTGCAGTATGTTTGGGGGAGAGCCAAAAATCGACGAGGGGATCGTAATCGCTCCGGTCTTCAAGGTCCGATCGTCGACCGCGCTCGCCGCCCTGGAGCTGGCTGAGGTGAAGCGGGGTGACCGGCTTGATATCCTGGAGCAGGCTGAAGTCAAAACCCCGACCCGCACCGAAGAATGGTACAAGGTCCGCACCAAGGGCAATGATTCGGTCGTCGGCTGGGTCGAATCGCGCATCGTCATCAACAAGGAGGTCGCCGACAAGGTAAACCAGCTCTACGAGGGAGCCAAAGCCCTTCCGTCTCAAGGTGCCGGCCGGCTGAAAGTCCAGACCCGGTTGCGGCTTGGACCGGATGGCGACGTCGTCACCTACCTGAACAAGCGCACCCTTGTCGAGATCGTCGGCAAAGCGCGCACCACCTATAAGCCGGAAAAACAGGATGATTCCGAGCCGGACGACTCACCCGACGAGCCCGAAACCAAGACCGTCCTCTGGTATCAGGTGCGATTGCCGGACTCGGAGGTTCTGCGAGCCGGATGGGTGGGCGCACAGCAAGTGCAACTGGATGTGCCGGATGAGATCATTCACCTGGAAGGCGAGGGCCGCCGGTTTACCGGATGGGTGGTCTACGATCAGGTCAAAGATAAAAACGGCACCGTTCGGAGCAATTATATCGGCTTGATGAAGAGCCTGACTTCTCAGGGTCCTTTCGATTTTACTCGTCTATGGATTCTTGTTTACGACTCGAATTCGGGCCGGTATTGGAGCCCGTATATCAAAGATGGTCTCAGGGGAGTCCTGCCCGTAACCCTGGATGCCCCTCCCGGACGCAAGGGGTTCACGATCCACGAGCTGGATGAGAACCAGAAGCCGGTGCCGATCCAATTCGAGGTCCGCAGAGAGGGTGGCCGGATGGTCGTGAACCGGCTTTCTCCCGTCATTCAAGTCAAACCCCCGCCGAAAAAGGCCGCTCGCGGGTAACGCCGACACGGGTTTACGAGCCGGTGCTGGTTGCTTGACGGCTCATCTCCGCAACCGTCGCAATCAAGGAATTGGCCACCAGTTCGACCATCGGCCGTGTATTCATTCGCGTCGCTTCGGCAAGCGCCTGACGGCAGGCCGTCAGGTGTTCCTGGTCGAGGATAAACGGCGGCATTCCTGCACGGATTGGAAACACGCTCACGGCGGCCAGCTCCAGCCCGCGCTCTTCATACAAACGCATCTCCAGAATCCGCAAATAAGCGATCGCCGTCTGCTCCGCTGGGTGAAGCTCGCAAAATGAATCGGCTGAAAACCACGCACAGAGGTTTTGCCAGATGGCAAACCGGCGCGCCGGCTTCTCGTCGTTTGCGTCTGCCTCGGCGGGTCGGCCGGCGCCATTCTCATCCGGCCGTCCGAGGCGAAGGAAGAATTCAGGAGTCAGGATCGAGGAACCCGTGGAGGCTGCGGCTCGCACCTGCCTGATAGCGGGAAAG
>JADMIO011827224.1_pt1 | contig 15500 bp, 16 predicted proteins | sample 8958161 | NCBI WGS metagenome assembly JADMIO01 (sample SAMN16585339, study PRJNA669376) | soil metagenome | isolation source: Crop rotation soil | place: USA: Cullars Rotation, Alabama | collected 2011
CTTTCCCTTACCGCCGGCGCGTCGGCACCGGAAATCCTCGTCAATGAAATCGTCGATGCGTTCCGCACCCATTACGAGGTGACGGTCTCGCAGGTCACGTTGCGCGAGGAGAATGTCGCCTTCAAACTGCCGCGCGAATTGCGCGAGGCAAAGCCCGCCGCATGACGGATAAGGCGGTCATCATCCATACCGACGGCGCCTGTTCCGGTAATCCGGGGCCAGGCGGCTGGGGCGCCATCCTCGCCTATGGCGACAAGGTGAAGGAATTATCGGGCGGCGAGGCCAATACCACCAATAACCGCATGGAGCTGACGGGCGCGATCATGGCGCTTGAAGCTTTGACGCGGCCTTCGCTCGTCGAACTCCACACCGACTCGCAATATCTGCGCGACGGCATCACCAAATGGATCCACGGCTGGAAGCGCAATGGCTGGAAGACCGCCGACAAGAAGCCGGTGAAGAATACCGAGCTCTGGCAGCGGCTCGATACGGCGTTGCAGCGGCATCAGATCAGCTGGCACTGGGTGAAGGGCCATGCCGGCCATGACGACAATGAGCGCGCCGATGAACTGGCGCGCGAAGGCATGGCACCGTTCAAGAAGGGCCCCTCATCCGCCCTTCGGGCACCTTCTCCCCATCAGCATGGGGAGAAGGGAAGAAAATGATACTTCCCTCGCCCCGCTCTAGCGGGGAGAGGGTGGCGCGCATGCGCCGGGTGAGGGGCGCTTTAAAGCTGTTCCAGGATCGTATCGGCGCCCGACACATTGACGCCCGGCTTGTCCTCGACGTTCAAGGCCTTCACCACGCCGTTGTCGACGATCATCGAATAGCGCTTGGAGCGCTTGCCCATGCCGTGCTGCGTCAGGTCGAATTCGAGGCCAACGGCGCGAGCGAAATCGCCATTGCCGTCGGCAAGCATCAGGATCTTGCCGTCGGCGCCGCTCGACTTGCCCCAGGCGTTCATCACGTGGACGTCGTTCACCGAAACGCAGGCCACCTGGTCGACGCCCTTGGCCTTGAGATCAGCAATGTGCTGCACGAAGCCCGGCAGGTGATTCATGCTGCAGGTCGGCGTGAAGGCGCCCGGCACCGCGAAGAGCACCACTTTTCGCCCCGCGAAGATCGTGTCGGTCGAAACTTTCTGCTGGCCGTCGCCGGTCATGGTCGCGAATTCGGCCTTGGGCAATCTGTCGCCAATCTTGATGGTCATTGCGAGCATCCCTTCCAGTAATTCCGGTGCGTCGACCTACTCGACGGTGACATCCTGTTCAAGTGCGATATCGGGGGTCACCATTGTGAGTTTTACCGGCCTGCCGTGCAAACGCGCGGGGTCACCGGTGAACGGTATGAACCAGCGACCTGCCTCGCCCAATGGCTTCGGTGCACGGAAATAGGCGAAGTCGGCGCCCTCCACGAAAATGTCGAGGTCCGGCAATTCGTGCTGGCCGTCAATCTCGACGACCAGTGCCGGCGGATCGCCGAGTTCGACCTTGGCGGCCTTAACACGAAATGGTGACGTGGCATCGACTTTCACCGGCACCCGCGCCGCGTAGGACGCAATCAATGCGGCGGCCACAGGATCAGCGCGGCCCGTCTTTGCCGTGAGTTCGCCATTTCCGGGGATGCAGATATTCTGGCACACGCCGAAAAAGAGCGAGAGATCGAGCACGACCGGCCCATCGGGATTGTCGGGCATGATGTTCAAGGGAAATACCACGCGATCCTTGTAACCGATCGCCTCGCCACCGGCATCGACGAAGCGATGCGGCGCCGGCCAGAGAAGCTCAACGGACTTCAGGTTCTTCGACTTCGACCAATCGAATTGCGGCGGAATGCCGGCATCGCCCGGAAGACGCCAATAAGTCTTCCAGCCATGATCGAGTTCGATTTCGAGACCGCCGATATAGCGCTTCGCGGCTGGGTCATAGTCGGCAACCATCAATGCCAGACGATAGGGCTTTGCCGCACCGGCCCCTGCGCGCGACGTCAACAGAAGCGCCAAAGGAAGCCCTGCAAACACGGCACGACGGTTCATCGGTCACACAATCTCCCAGTCCGGGGCGCATCTACACATGACGCACCATCACGTTCCAATCAAAAAGCGGTAAGGTTGCGCCCTTGTTACGCCCGCCTTGCTACAGTAGCCTGTGGTCAAAGCGGGAGCGCGCATGAAGCCTTCCTCCTATCTCGACGGTCAGATGCTCATTGCGATGCCGACCATCGGCGATCCGCGGTTCGAGCGCTCGGTAATCTATCTCTGCGCACATTCGGAAAATGGCGCGATGGGAATCATCGTAAACAAGAAATCGCCGATGATTTCCTTCGCCGAATTGCTTGACCGGCTGGAGGTGATCCCGGAATCGGAGCGGATCACGTTACCGACCGACATTCGCGACTTGCAGGTTCAATTTGGCGGTCCGGTCGAGCCGTCGCGCGGCTTCGTCCTGCATACTTCCGATTATTTCTCCAACGACACGACCTTGCCGATTGACGAGCGGGTTGCCCTGACCGCCACTCTCGACATCCTGCGGGCGATTGCCGGCGGCCAAGGGCCGCGCCGAGTCCTCCTCGCGCTTGGCTATGCCGGGTGGGGACCGGGCCAGCTCGAGAGCGAAATTCACCACAATGGCTGGCTCCATTGTACCTCGGACGAGGACCTGCTGTTCAGCGCCGACCTCGAAGCGAAATACACGCTCGCCCTCGCCAAGATCGGCGTCGATCCGTCCATGCTCTCAGCGGAAGCGGGCCACGCTTAGGTTGCACCCGGCCTGACACCCTGACGGCGGCGCTGGCGGCGGCGCAAGCGCTCGCCAAGCATCGCTGCCTGCGGTTTCTGCGCGGGGGCTTCCTCCGGCAGCGTCTCCTCTGTGGCTTCCGGCTCAGGCTCGGCCGATGGTGGCGGGGCCGCCGGCTCTTCCTCCGCCTCGGCTACGACAATCTCAGGCGTCTCGACGACTGCGGGAAGTTCGTCCGCTTCGGCGACAATCTCCACGACGAGGGGCTTATCCGCCTCCTGCTCCGGGTCAACGATCACGACATCCGGTTCGATCTCCGGCATTGGTTCAGGCCCGACGGCATCCAACACCGGTTCCGCATCCGGTTCTGCCTCGGGCTCCTCCTCGGCGACCAAAACCTCTGGTTCTAATTCAGATTCCGCTTGCGGTTCAGGCTCGGGTTGCAACTCCGCCAGCGGCGCTTCGCGCGCAGGTTCGCCTTCGGCGATGGGTTCGATATCGTCCTCTTCCTCGATCGGCTCAGGTCTCGGTGGCGGCGGCGGAGGTGGCCTGCGGCGCCTGGTCTCGGGCTTTTCAAGCGGCGGCAGCGGTTCGATGGCGGGCTCCTTGCGCGCCCCGGTCTTGTCTCCGACCATCCGCTCCCAAAGCAGTGTCATCACGTTCTTCTTCGAACCGGAATAGGGAACACCGCTCAAGGCATCGATCACCTGCTTGGCGGTCATCGGCTGGCCGATGAAGAAGCCCTGACCATACTGGCAGCCGAGCGCGCTCAATCGATCGATATTTTCCTGCGACTCGATGCCTTCCGCAACGAGCACGAGGCCAAGATCGTGCGCAAGCGCGATGATGTTGCGCAGGATGATGTAGGCACGCTCGTCGACCATCTCGGCTTCGAGGAAGGCCCTGTCGATCTTCAAGGTGTCGAAGGGCAATCGCCTGAGGTTGGACAATGAGGAATAGCCGGTCCCGAAATCATCGCAGGAGAGCCCGACGCCGAGCAGCTTCAACCGATCAAGAATCTGCGCCGCAAGCTCGGGGTTCTCCATCACCACGGATTCGGTGACTTCGATCTTGAACGTGTCGCGGATAATGGATTCGCGCGCCAGGATCGTCTGCACATCCTCGACCAGCGCGCTTCCGACGAGCTGGCTGGATGATACATTGACCGAAACGAAGAGCGGTTGCGTCGGCCTGAACGCGCGCTGCCAGATACCGAGCTGCCGGCCGGATTCAATCATCACATGGCGACCCAGGTCCTTGATCAAACCAGCCTGTTCGGCGACCTTCAGGAAGCGTTCCGGTCCGAGAAGGCCCAGGCTCGGATGGCGCCACCTCACCAGCGCTTCGAAACCAGCCAAGTCCATGTCTGACAGACGCGCGATCGGCTGATAGTGAACCTCGATCTCGCCGCGCTCCACCGCGCGGCGCAAGTCGCTCTCAAGCGTCACCAACTCATTGCGGTCGTCGCGCATCGTGGGACGGAATAATTCGGCGCTGTCCTTGCCCCTTCGCTTCGCTTCATAGAGCGCTACGGCGGCATCGCGCAGCAGGTCCTCGGCCGTTGGTCCCGATTCGCGCGCATTGGCAATGCCGATGCTCGCGGTGAGGAATACTTCCTGTTCGCGCAACCTGATCGGCACAGATACAGCGCGTCTCAGCGTCTTGGCGAATGTGGCCGGATCACGCGGCATATTGGTATTGTCGAGCAGGATCGCAAACTGATCGCCCGGCAGGCGCGCGACCGTATCCTCCGGGCCGACCGCGGCCAGCAGGCGGCGGCCGGTGATGTTGAGAAGCTGATCGCCCGTCTCATGACCCAATCCATCATTGACCGACTTGAACCGATCGAGATCGATGATGAGGAGATAGACATCGCCCGCTTCCGGGATGCTCGACTTGCCCAAGGCGCGTGCGATCCGATCGACTAGCAGCGCGCGGTTGGGAAGGCCGGTGGCGCGGTCATGCACGGCATCGCTCAACAGACGATCCTGCAAACGCCGTTCACTCGTGACGTCGCTCAAGGTTCCGACGCACGTGAGCGCGGTTCGGTCTACGCCGGGCATGGCGCGGCCACGCAATTGGAACCAGCGGTAAGAGCCATCGGCGCGCTGCAAGCGGAATTCTTGCGTGAAACCTCCGCGCCCACGCCTTTCGGCGGTTTCAATTGTGGTTTGATAGGCGCGCCGGTCGGATGGATGGATAAGCGCCAGCCAGGCCTGCTGACCGCCTTGCGCGAAATAGCCGCGCTTCAGCCCAAGCGCCCTTTCCAATTCATCGCTGACAAAAAGCTCCTGATCGAGGACCTTCCACTCCCAGACATATTGCTGAGAGCCGGCCAGCGCCCGCATGCGTCGCATCGCATCTTCGGAGGTGCGGCGTGACAGGATGCCGTGGCTCAGCGCGAACTGCACCAGTGTCAGCCCCATCATCAGGAGCACGAGCGTCAGCCCGGCCTGAACCAGAAGCTTCAGGATCATGTCGTCTTCCGGCGACAGGGCGGCGATCGCCGCAACAAAGGTCCAGACCAGGAGTGCGCCCCAGCTCAGGAGCGAGGCTTGGGCGCGTGCGAAGCCCCGGCGCCACAGCAGGATGATGATGATGAAGCCGACGACTGCCAGGACGGCGAATGCAACACGTGCAAGGCCCGTCGTATAAAGAGGTTCGAAGAGGCCATAAACCGGCAGAGCCAGCGTCAAACATGCGAAGGCGAGGACGAGGTTGCCGAGAACCGGCATGCGCTTGCGCAATTCGACGAAGCTCACCAGGCATAACGCGAGGCCGGTTAGCATGAGACTCTCGGTGATGGCGCGGATTTCCTGGGCTGTGAGGTCGAGCCCACCAAGCCACCCTTTTATCGCCGGCAAGTATCCAGCCTCAATCGCGATGAAGCCGATCGATGCCCAAATGAACAAAGCCGCAGCCGGGAAAACCGCACTGATGCGCACGGCATAAAGCGAGATCGCGACGAGGCCGACAAGAAGCGCGAGCCCGAGGATAACACCGCGGAAGAATGATTGCGCATTGGTCTTGTCGTCAAAAGCCTGCCGCTGCCACAATTGCATGCCCGCGACATCATTCGAATTCATTTCGAGCGCGACGGTGAGCGTCTGGCCAGGGTCCAGGTGCAGAGCGAGTGCGTCCGCGCCGTAGTCGACCAGGGGTGCGGGTTGTGGGCCGCCGATGCTGACGAGGCTTACGATGCGGCTGCCTTGCGATTTTGGCCAGAAGACGCCCGAGCCCACAAAGCCTTGATGCGGGACCAACATGACGACGTCTCGTGCGGTGCTCGAAGGATTAGCCAGGCTCGCAACGATCCAGCGATAACTTGGACCAAAGCCCTTGGCTTCGAGCGGCAACAGTACCGTCTGACCCTGCGTCGGTCCCGGTACTTCGATCGAGACCGCCGGCTGATCGGTCGTAACGGCTTGAAGATCCGGCAATAGATCGATGCTCGGCGTATCGAGCGCCGCATTGATCGTGTCAGCCGAAGCAGGGAGAAATCCGCCGATCAGCAAAAACCAGAGAATGGCTATAACTGCGCGCCACTGCGCCATACTCAAATACCGCTCCGTTCTCGCTGGGTAAGCCCTTTGGTACAGTTGCAGCCGCCCGCTGGCAAGCACTGCCGCGCCGGACGGGGCTTATGGCTAACGCGAATACTCGCTCGATACCAGACCGAAGAGAAGATGGTCTTCCCAGCGGCCATTGATCTTGAGATAACGCCGCGCCAAGCCTTCCTCGGTAAATCCGCACTTCCTCAGTAAGCGGATCGACGCTTCGTTCGACGGCAGGCACGCAGCCTCAAGGCGATGCAACCGCAGATGATCGAAGGCATAGGACGTGACCGTGCGGACGGCATCGCTCATGTAGCCGCGTTGCGTAAAGCCCTCGCCAATCCAGTAGCCGCAGGAGGCCATTTGCGCGACGCCACGCCTCACATTGGACAAGGTCAAACCGCCCAGAAGCTTCCCCGACTGTATGTCATGGATGAAGAAGGGATAGGCGAGGTCGTCCTCAACGTCGCGCCAGTAGCGCTTGATACGCAAGCGGAATGCGGTCCGGGTCAAGTCATCATGCGGCCAGGTCGGCTCCCACGGGCTCAAGAATTCGCGGCTTGCCTCCCGCAATTCCGCCCAGGCTTCGAAATCCGCCATTTGCGGCACGCGCAAGGTAACTTTTGTGCCCCGCAAGACGGGCGGGAGATCGGGCGAGAACGGGCTGCGCAGGAAGACCATTACGCGAACCGCGCGACGATGGCCTCATGTGACGTGAGGCCCGAGAGCTGGCCGACCGCGCTCAATGCGGGCTTGCGGCCGCGGAACATTCGCTGCGCCAGTGCGCCGACGCCCGCGACCTCGACGGCCTCGATCTTCGCCACCAGCCGGCTTACGTCCGGTACTTCGCCGAAGGCAAGAAACTGGCGGGCGATCTGATCGGCGCGCGAGGACGCACTTTCAAGATTCATCACAAGGCTCGCTTTGAGCTGTGCCCTGGCGCGGGCGATCTCGTTGGCAGTGACTTCGCTGGTCGCCCCCAGCATCACATCGGCCGTCACATCGATCAGTTGCTGCGCATTGCCCGGCGATGTCGCAGCGTAGATGCCGAATTGGCCGGCATCCTCATAGGCGGAGGCGTAGGAGAACACGCTGTAACACAGGCCGCGCTTCTCGCGTACTTCCTGGAAGAGTCGCGAGGACATTCCGCCGCCCAGGAGGCTTGAGAGAACCTGGAGCGCGTAGATTTCCGGCTCGCGATAACCCGGGGCTGAGAAAGACAGGACAACATGCGTCTGGTCGAGCGGCTTGCCGGCTTGCCGGTGGAGCGCCTCAAAGGCGGGGCGGCTGCGCATTGGCCCGGTACCCGGCGCCAGATGGCCCAAGAGCTTTACACAAGCCGCTTCAAGCCGGTCGTGATCAATATTGCCGGCCGCGGCAACGACCATGCGCGAGGCGCAGTAATGGCGATCACGCCAGGCGATGATGCCGTCGCGGGTGACATTCTCGACAAGCTCGCTGGTACCAAGGATCGGCCGGCCGAGCGGATGGGCACCGAAACTCGCCGCCTGCGCCAGGTCGAACACGAGATCGTCGGGCGCATCATTGGCTGCGGCAATTTCCTGCAGAATGACTTCGCGTTCGCGTTCGAGTTCGGCAGGATCGAAGACCGACTCTGTCAGGATGTCGGCAAGAATGTCGAGGGCGAGTGCCCAATCCTGTTTCAGGACGCGGGCATAATAAGTCGTCGTTTCCATGCCGGTCGAGGCATTGATCTCGCCGCCGGAGGATTCGATTTCTTCTGCGATCTGCTGGGCATTGCGCCGCTTTGTTCCCTTGAAAGCCAGATGCTCGAGGAAGTGGGCGATGCCGTTTTCCTCCGGCAATTCATCGCGGGCTCCGGCCTTGACCCAGATTCCAAGCGCCACCGTCTCAAGATGCGGCATGGCATGGGTCACGACGTGAAGGCCGTTGGGGAGCCGGGAAATACGAACACTCATGCCGACATACTACTCACGGGACGCTGCGAGCGAGAATGAAAGTTTTCACAGCTTCCGGGTCATTCGGCAAGATGGAAAATTTCTCCTTAGCCGACATGAGGTAAGCCAGCCGTTCCGGTAATGCGGGGCGAATGCCGGAAGCTTTCTCGACGGCATCGGGAAATTTCGCCGGATGTGCAGTCGCCAAGCAAATCATGGGGTTCGCCAATGATTTCGACGATCGCGCGACCGCCACACCAATTGCCGAATGGGGATCGAGCAATTCGCCGGTCGCGGCGTGGGTTTCGGCAATCGTCCGGGCAACCGTCGCTTCATCCACATGGCCCGAGTCGAATTCAGCGCGAATTGCTCCCTGCACGGAGGCATCGAGGGTGAAGGCGCGGCTCTGGGCGAGGCTTGCCATCATGCCCCGCACCTTGGCTGCGTTTCTTCCTGATGCCTCAAACAATAGGCGTTCGAAATTGCTCGAGACCTGGATATCCATCGACGGGCTGGTGGTGGGGAGCACATTGTGAACTTCGTAACGCCCGGTCTTAACGGCGCGGTCGAGGATATCGTTAATATTCGTCGCGATGACCAAACGGTCGATCGGCAGGCCCATGCGCTTGGCGGCGTAGCCCGCAAAAATATCGCCAAAATTGCCGGTCGGCACGCAGAAGCTCACGCTCCGGTCGGGCGCTCCGAGCGACAGGGCCGATGAGACGTAATAGACGATCTGCGCGACGATCCGCGCCCAGTTGATGGAGTTGACTCCCGACAAGCGGACCTTGTCGCGAAACCGCGCGTCACCGAACAACGTCTTGAGGATCGCCTGGCAATCATCGAAGCTGCCTTCGAGCGCGATATTGTGTACCGAAGGTGAATCCACGGTCGTCATCTGCCGGCGCTGGACTTCGCTCACGCGGCCATGCGGATGCAGGATGAAGATGCTGGTGCGCTTGCCGCCCTTGAAGGCCTCGATCGCAGCACTCCCGGTATCACCCGACGTGGCGCCGACGATCGTTGCATTCGCGCCTCGCCTTTCCAGCGCGAAGTCCATCATCCGCGCCAGGATCTGCATCGCGACATCCTTGAAGGCGAGCGTCGGACCGTGAAACAACTCGAGGAGAAAGAGATTGCTGTCGAGTTGCTTCAAGGGAACGACCGCCGGATGGCGGAACTGGGCGTAAGCATCCTTCAGCATGGCGCGCAGGCGTTCGGGCGGGATCGCGCCATCGGTGAAGCGCGTGATGACGGCTTCGGCGATCTCGGGATAGGGCCGGCCTCGTAGCGCTGCAAACTCGGACGGCGCAATCCGCGGCCACTCCTTGGGCACGTAAAGGCCGCCATCGGGGCTGAGGCCCGCCAGCATTGCGTCCTCGAAGCCTATTTCCGCGGCCTCGCCACGGGTCGATACGTATTTCAAGTCGGGGAAGCTCCAGCGGCTTGGGGCGGCCTATTGGCCCGTTCTCCCAGCCTGTTTCAGATCACTCCTGATAGCGAGCCCAGCCAATACGGCAAGTACCAGCGCCAGCGCAAACCAGGTTATGGCATATTGAAGATGGTTATTGTGCAAGGTTTCGGCCACCGGCACCGGCCGGGGAAAACCGCGATCATCGGCTTTTGCGTTGAGATGGAGAATGAAGGGCGCTGTTTTGAGCCCCTCCCCGATCGAGACTGCGGACAGCATGGCCGGCACGTCCCACCAGAACCACTTGTTCTGATCGACGGCATTTTCGGGATCAAACAGTCCCTGCCCCGCCCGGTGCCATAGGGCATAGCCTTCGATTGCCTGGTCGCCTGGAAGAATACGGCTGTCGCGGGCATCGCGCATATTATCCGGGACGACACCGCGATCGACGAGGACGAGAATGCCCTTGTCGCTGACGAAGGGCGTGACGACACGCCAGCCGGCATTGCCGTCGAAGGTCGTCAGCATAAGGATTTCCTTATCCGCAGCGTAGCGACCACGCACCGCAATGGGGAGGTAATCGACATCGCCGGTCGTCTCCGCCAGGTTCACCGCCTCATCGAGGCTGACCGGGGCCTGCGCGCGTCGTTCTTCCATTTGGCGGATCAGCGCCTGCTTCGTACCCAATCTCTCTACTTGCCAGATGCCGAGCCCGCTCAAAATTACAACGCCGATGATCGCTGCAACCAGGATTTGCCAGCTGCGCCTGCTCATTGCGCGTCGACGCGGCCTTCCTGGGCCTTGGTCAGATATTGCTGGCAGACAAGAATACCTTTGACCGGCCGCAGGAGGATGAGAGGCAGGATCAAGAGCAAGGGGATGGCGATGAGCGCATGTACCCAATAAGGCGGCGAATAGGCCGCCTCGATGCCGAGGATCGAACCGACGCCGACAAAGCCCACCACCAGCATGACAAACCAGGCGGCTCCGTCCCCCGCATCGGCGAAATCGAAGGGCAAGCCGCAGCTCGAACAGCGCGGCGCGAGAGCGAGATAACCTGAGAACAGTTTGCCGCGGCCGCAGCGGGGGCAACGCCCGGCGAGGCCCGTTTTCAGCGGCGACAGGCGCGGATAATAAGGCTCGCTCATTCAGGCCTCCAAGGCCTTGCGCCGCGCCACAGGTTTCATGGCGCGGCCGATCGTGGCATTGCCGCTAATGCCCGGAGAAATCGACGCCGGCCGATCCCCACACATAGATGCAGGCAAAGAGGAAGAGCCATACGACGTCGACGAAGTGCCAATACCAGGCTGCCGCCTCGAAGCCGAAATGCCCCTCAGGCTTGAAGTGCCCATTCAAGGCGCGCAACAGGCACACAATCAGGAAGATGGTTCCGACGATGACATGGAAACCGTGGAAGCCGGTCGCCATGAAGAAGGTGGAACCGTAGATGTTGCCCTGCTCTTCGGCTGGCACGCCGACGAGTTCGCGGCTGAAGGCGAAATGCGCGTGCGTGTACTCATAGGCCTGAACCGTGGTGAACAGCAGACCCAAGGCGATGGTCGCGGCGAGACCCCATTTCAGGCCCTGGCGATCGTTCTTCAGCAGCGCATGATGCGCCCAGGTGACCGTCGTGCCCGAGGTCAAAAGGATCAGCGTATTGACCAAAGGCAAGTGCCAGGGATCGAAGACCTGGATGTGGACAGGCGGCCATTGTCCGCCGGTGACCGCCGTGCGCGAGGCCTGGATCGGATCATCGGGGAACAGGCTTGCGTCAAAGAAGGCCCAGAACCAGGCAACGAAGAACATCACCTCGGAGGCGATGAACAACAGCATGCCATAGCGCAGATGTAGCTGGACGACCGCGGTGTGATCGCCCTCGTCACCCTCACGGATAACATCGCGCCACCACATGAACATGGTGTAGAGAACGCCGACCAATCCGACGATCGCGACGATCGGGCTCGCGCCGTGCATCCAGCGCACCGCACCCACCGCCAGGATGAAGGCGGCCACCGCGCCGACGAAGGGCCAGGGGCTGGGATTGACCAAATGGTAGTCGTGGTTCTTGGCGTGACTATCTGCCATTGCCCTCTCCTCGTCGCCCCTTAGCGTGTCACTGTGTCGGTTTCCGGCTCGGCGGAGGTGAAGTTCGCTCCCTCCTCGGCCGGGTAGAAAGTATAAGACAGCGTAATGGTGGTCAGCGTGCGCAGGTCCGGATCCTGTTCGATCTTGGGATCGACAAAGAACACGACCGGCATGTCGACCGTCTCGCCTGCCTTAAGCCGCTGCTCGTTGAAGCAGAAGCACTGAATCTTGGTGAAATAGGCGCCCGCCTCGGCCGGCGTCACATTGAAGATCGCCGTGCCCGTCGCCTCTTTGTCGGAGCGGTTGGCGGCGCGATAGAAGGCGAGATTCTGCTCGCCAAGCTTGACGTTCATCTCGAGCTGTTCGGGATGAAACGACCAGGGAAGACTTGCCGCCGTATTGGCATCGAAGCGAATGGTCAGCATCCGACTGCCGGCCGCGCCCGGTGCCACTTCGGCGCGCTGGGTGGTGCCGCCAAAGCCGGTCACCTGACAGAACAATCGATAGAGCGGCACCGAGGCATAGGCGAGCCCGACCATCGCGACAGCCACAAAGGCGGCGGCAAACGCGACCTGCCGATTGCGCTTCGGATCCAAGGGCCTTGTCTGGCGCGGCGGCGTGGTCATGGTCAGAAGGTCCGGTCCGCAACATTGCCGCCAAGGCGCACAATGGTCGTGATGAAGAACAGGACCACGAGTGCTGCGAGAACCAAAGCCAGCGCTATCGCCCGCTTGCGGCGGCGCGCCATGTCTTCAGGCCCGAAAGGCTTTATCGCCATATCCAGCTCGCTCATCCGATGAGCGCGTGGAAGGGCGCAAGCCCAGCCAGCTTCTCGATCAGGATCAAGGCGAAGACGCCGAACAGCCAGGCAATCGAAAAGCTGAACATGCGCCGGCAGGCGCGACGCTCGGCATCGCCCTCCGAACTGCGCAGGACTGCCCAGGCATGCCACAGGAAGCCGGCACCGAGGATCGCCGTGCCCGCCACATAGAGCGTCCCGGCGATGCCGAGCAATGCCGGCAAGAACGAGATCGGGACGACGAGCAGCGTGTAGATGAATATTTGGCGCCGGGTTTCGGCCGCGCCCGCTACCACCGGCAGCATCGGCACGCCAGCGCGCGCATATTCATCCTTGCCCAGCAATGCTAGCGCCCAGAAGTGCGGCGGCGTCCACATGAAGATGATGAGAAACAGCGCGATCGAACCAAGATCGACGGAGCCCGTGACCGCAGCCCAGCCAATCATCGGCGGGAATGCACCGGCCGCGCCGCCAATCACGATGTTCTGCGGCGTGCTGCGCTTGAGCCACATCGTATAGATGACGGCGTAGAAGAAGATCGTGAAGGCAAGGATTGCCGCAGCGACCGTATTGACGAAAAGACCAAGGCTCAGCACTGAACCGACCGCGAGGGTCAGGCCGAAGCCCAAAGCCTCGCCTGGCAGGATCGCACCACGCGGCACGGGCCGCGTCGTCGTACGCTTCATCAGCGCATCGATATCGCTGTCGTACCACATGTTGAGCGCGCCCGACGCCCCGGCGCCAATGGCGATCGAAAGCAACGCCATCGCCGCCATCCATGGATGGATGGTGCCGGGCGCCGCAACGATGCCGACAAATGCCGTGAAAATGACAAGCGACATCACGCGCGGTTTCAACAGCGCGAAATAGTCTCCAGCCGTGCCTTGGCCGCCTTCGCTTGCGGCTTCGCGGCCGGAGATCTCTGCGTGAACGTCGCTCATGCTTTGGGCTTTGCTACTTGATCACCGGCAAAGTGTTGAACTGGTGGAAGGGCGGCGGCGAGGACAGCGTCCATTCAAGCGTCGTTGCACCCGCGCCCCAGGGATTGTCGCCGGCGCGCTTCTTGGCGGCGAAGGCCTGATAGACGCCGTAGAGGAATACCAGCACGCTCGCGGCCGAGATATAGGAGCCGATCGACGACACGGCGTTCCAGCCTGCAAACGCATCCGGGTAATCGACATAGCGGCGCGGCATGCCGGCGAGGCCCAGGAAGTGCTGCGGGAAGAACAAGAGGTTCACGCCGATGAACTGCATCCAGAAATGCAGCTTGCCGATCCGCTCATCATACATGTAGCCGCTCATCTTCGGGAACCAGTAGTACCAGGCGCCGAAAATTGCGAAGACCGCACCGAGTGAAAGCACGTAGTGGAAGTGCGCGACGACATAGTAGGTGTCGTGCAATGAGCGATCGACGCCGGCATTGGCGAGAACCACGCCGGTGACTCCACCCACGGTGAAGAGGAAGATGAAGCCCATCGCCCACAGCATGGGGGTGCGGAACTCGATCGAGCCACCCCACATGGTGGCGATCCACGAGAAGATCTTAACGCCCGTCGGCACGGCGATGATCATGGTCGCGGCCACGAAATAGGCCTGCGTATCGACGTCCATGCCGACCGTATACATGTGGTGCGCCCACACGATGAAGCCGACGACGCCGATCGCCACCATGGCGTAGGCCATGCCGAGATAGCCAAAGACGGGCTTCTTCGAGAAGGTCGAAACGATCTGCGAGATGATGCCGAAGCCGGGCAGGATCAGGATGTAGACTTCCGGATGTCCGAAGAACCAGAAGAGATGCTGGAACAGGACCGGGTCGCCGCCGCTCGCGGGCACAAAGAAACTGGTGCCAAAATTGCGGTCAGTCAGCAGCATGGTGATCGCACCGGCGAGGACCGGCAGCGAGAGGAGAAGCAGGAACACGGTGACCAAGATCGACCACACGAACAGCGGCATCTTGTGCAGCGTCATGCCGGGTGCGCGCATGTTGAAGATGGTCGTGATGAAGTTGATGGCGCCGAGGATCGATGATGCGCCGGCGATGTGAAGGGCGAGAATCGCGAAATCGACCGACGGACCCGGATGGCCGGCATCGCTCGACAAGGGCGGGTAGATCGTCCAGCCGCCGCCTGCGCCATGGGCGCCCGCCGGGCCTTCGACGAACATCGATATGATCAACAGACAGATCGCCGGCGGCAACAGCCAGAAGGAAATGTTGTTCATGCGCGGGAAGGCCATATCCGGCGCGCCGATCATCAAGGGCACGAACCAGTTGCCATAGCCGCCGATCATCGCCGGCATGACCATGAAGAAGATCATCAACAGGCCGTGGGCGGTGACGAAGACGTTGAACATGTGCTTGCCAGCATCAACCGCTTCGGCGGCGGGGGTGCCGTAGACCATGCTGGCAAGACCGGGGAAATACTGGATGCCCGGTTCCTGTAGCTCAAGCCGCATCATGATTGACAGGATGCCGCCGATGATACCCGCCACGATGGCAAAAACCAGGTACATCGTGCCGATGTCCTTGTGGTTCGTCGAGTAGACGTACCTTCTCCAACCGGTCGGATGATCGGCGTGTTCGGCGTGGGCTGCGGCGTGTGCCATCTCTCAAAGATCCCTGTATGCGTCCCGTTGGGCCGTCGCCGGCCGTCTCGATTACTGACTTTGCGCGAGCTTGTTCTTTGCCGTGTCGAGATCGGCAATATACTTCTGGGCTGCGTCAGCGCCCGCCGTCTGGAATGTCGCGGCCCACGTCTTGTACTCGTCCTCGGATACGACGTGCACCTCGATCGGCATGAAGGCGTGGTTCTTGCCGCACAATTCCGAACACTGTCCGTAATAGGTGCCTTCGATCGTCGCCTGGAACCAGTCCTCGTTGAGACGGCCCGGAATAGCGTCGATCTTCATGCCGAAGGAGGGAATGGTCCAGGCGTGGATGACTTTCCAGCACATTGGGATCCTAAGCTTAGAATTCCACGTGGACAAGTTGTCGCG
>JADMIO010866725.1_pt1 | contig 15499 bp, 21 predicted proteins | sample 8958161 | NCBI WGS metagenome assembly JADMIO01 (sample SAMN16585339, study PRJNA669376) | soil metagenome | isolation source: Crop rotation soil | place: USA: Cullars Rotation, Alabama | collected 2011
CGCGACAACTTGTCCACGTGGAATTCTAAGCTTAGGATCCCAATGTGCTGGAAAGGGGTCCCCTGGACGGCTTCGCCGTGCCCGACCTGCTCGGCCAGACGGCCTTCGCGCTGATCGGCCTGCAGGTCGGGCTGCGCTTCACCCCCGCGACGGTCCGGCTGCTCGGCCGCCTCACCGGCCCGGTGCTACTGGCCATCGCGGGGCTGCTCGTCGCCTGCTTCGGGCTCGCCGTGCTGCTGGACGCGACGACCTCGGCGACGCTGCTCGACGCCTACCTCGCCACCACGCCGGGCGGGCTCTACGCGGTGCTCGCCGTGGCCTACGGCTCCGGCGCGGACACGACGTTCATCGTCGCCGTGCAGGCGCTGCGCGTGGTCGCGATGGTGCTGCTGGCGCCGCTGGCGGTGCGCTGGCTGCTGCGCTCGCGCCGCCGCGCGCGCGTCTAGGCCCGCGGCTGGGCGGGCAGGCAGGCCGCGACGACGCGGGCGATCTCGTTCGCGGCGCGGACGATCCGCGGCAGATCGGAGCGCCCCAGCGGGCGGCCGCCCGGCACCGTGGCGACCCACAGCGAGCCCCAGACCTCGCCGTGGACGCTGATCGGCGCGGCCGCCTGCGTCTCCTTGCCGAGCCGCGCCGCGAGGCTGGCGGAGGAGACGTCGACGCGGTCGCCGAGGCCGAGGCAGTAGGGCGTGCGGCCCTCGAGCAGCGACGCGAGCGCCGGGAAGGTGTGCACGGGGTAGGTCTCCTCCGTGGGCCGCTCGTGCTCGCCGGGGGCGAGCGTGCCCGTGTTCACGATCGTGCGCAGGAGGCCGGCATCGCGCTCCCAGACGCTGACCGACGCCGTCGCGACCCCGAGCGCGCGGCGCGCGCGCTCGGCCCCTTCGGCCAGGCGGTCCAGCATCTGCTCCCGATGCGCTTGCATCAGGAGCGAGCCTCCCAGACGGGTCGGCGGTCAGTCCGGCGCGACTGCCGCGATGAAACGCTCCATCGCGGCATCGACGGCCTCGCGGTCGCCCGTGGCGAGGAGATCGAGGAGCAGCCCGCGGACGACCGCGACCCCCAGCCGGGCCTCGGCGCGCGCCTCCGCCGGCGGGCGCTCGGGCGCCATCAGGCGCGCGAGCGGCTCCACCCACGCGTCCACGATCCCGTCCAGCAGCGGCAGCGCGTGCGGGCTGCCCTGCAGCGCCTGGGCGTAGACCTCGAAGAACAGCCGCTCGTTGGGCCACAGCGCCGGGTCGGCGACGCGCGCCCACATGCGGCGCATGACCTCCTGCGGCGGGGCGTCGGCCTCCTCCTCGAGCATCTGCGCGAGCGCCGCGCGCTGCTGCTCCTCGACGGTGCGGATGACCTCGATCAGCAGGGCCTCGCGCGAGCCGAAGTGGTAGAGCAGCATCCGGTGGCTGGTGCCGAGCGCGGCCGCGAGCTGGCGCAGGCTGATCTCCCCCACGCCGTGCTGGGAGACGTGCGCGATCGCGCCGGCGAGCAGGCGCTCGCGCGGGCTCGTGGCCTCTTCCGCGGCGGACATGGGCGGCGAGCGTAGCACTTGCGTGTACCAGTCGGTACATGTACCATCCGGTACACCATGAGCCGCCAGCGGATCGAACACACCGCCACCACCACCGCCGATCCCGCCGCCGTCTACGCCCTGCTGCGCGACGGCGCCACCTGGCCCGTCTGGGGCAAGCTCGACTCCTTCGAGCTCGAGCGGCCCGGCTCGGGCGAGCCTGAGGGCCTCGGCGCCGTCCGGATCTTCCGCCAGGGCAAGGTCGAGGGCCGAGACACCGTCGCCGAGCTCGTCGAGAACCGCCGCTTCTCCTACACCCACGAGTCCAAGCTGCCGGTCAAGAACTACCGTGCCGACATCGACCTCACCCCGCGCGACGGCGGCACGGAGATCCGCTGGGTCTCCCAGTTCGACCCGAAGTACCCGGGCACGGGCGGCCTCGTCCGGCGGGGGCTCGACAAGTTCATCGCCGAGAACGTCAACGGCCTCGCCTCCTACGCCTCCACTCGCTGAAGCTCGCCGCCGACGACACCCAGCCGCCCGCCACGCCCCCGCGCGCAGCCGCCGAGCCAGGATGAGAACGCCCTCATGATCTGAGCCGCCCGGGGCCTACCCTGCGCGCCAATCAGGCGCCCAGGGGTGGCGCCGGACCTCAGGAGGGTTCCTCAGATCATGCTTTCTCCGAAGGCCCGCAGGGGCCTCGTCGCAGTGGCGCTGGCGACGGCCGCGTGTACCGTGCTGCCGGCCGGCGCCTCCGCCGCGGCCTCGCGCGGCAACGACCTCGGCATCCAGGTCGTGCGCTTCGCCAAGGGCACCTCGCCCGCCGCGATGCGCGCCGCCGTCAAGGACGCCGGCTCCGAGGTCGTGACCGACCTGTCGGCGATCGACGCGCTCGCCGTCGTCCCGACCGCGGACAACTTCAGGACCAGGATCAAGGGCGAGAAGGGCGTCAAGGCGGCCTGGCTCGACCGGGTCTCGCAGACCAACGCGTTCCAGCCCGATCCGCTGCACGACCTCGACGCCTTCAACGGCGAGAACGCGCCCGGCGTCCTGCAGTGGGAGGACGACCGCGACGGCGTGCGCCAGGCCTGGAACACGACCAAGGGCGCCGGCATCAAGGTCGCGGTGATCGACTCGGGCATCGACCCGTCGCACCCCGAACTGCGCGACAACGTGCTGTTCACCGACAACACGATCCCGTGCAACCGGCTGACCGCCATCTTCGGCGGCGGGGTCGGCAGGCTGCACGACTGCTCGAAGTCCGACACCGACGGCCACGGCACGTGGGTGGCGAGCCGGATCGTCGGCGACGACAACGGCATCGGCACCAACGGCATCGCGCCCGACGCGAAGGTCATGGGCTACAAGGCGCTCGCCACCGGCTACGGCGGTCTGACGAGCTGGATCGCCGACGCGATGCTGCGCGCCTGCGACCACGACGCCGACGTGATCAACATGTCGCTCGGCGGCTACGACGACGTCAACGACCCGGAGTTCGCCAAGGACTACGCGGAGGACTACTTCCTCTGGAAGGACGCCGTCGACTACTGCCGGGCCAAGGGCACCGCGATCATCGCCTCGGCCGGCAACGAGCACGTCAACGAGCAGAAGCGGACGGTCACGCTCACGGGCTACAGCGGCACCCGCACGATCAGCGGCGCGGGCGTGGTGTCGAGCGCGATCAACGAGGGCGTCAACGCGTTCCCCGGCGACGCCAAGATCGAGAAGTACGTCAACGACTACCGCGGCATGCTCGAGACGCCCGCCGGCGTCCCCGGCGTGATCATGGTCTCGGCGAGCTCGAACGCGATCCCGGACCCGGCCGGCAACGTCGTCCCGGCCTACGCGCCGGGCGCGGGCGTGATCGGCACGCAGGACAACCTCGCCTACTACTCGAGCTACGGCGACCGTGTCGACGTCAGCGCCCCCGGCGGCGGCCGCAAGTACGGCGTGCCGAAGTTCGACACCCGCCCGGGCACCGACGTGCTCTACGGCGGCTGGGGCCAGCTCGGCGCGACGGTCAAGAACGCCGACATCTGCCGCACGATCGGCGGTCCCGCCGACTTCGCCTGCTTCCAGTACGACGGGGCGACGTTCGGCTGGTTCCAGGGCACGTCGATGTCCTCGCCGCAGGTGGCGGGCGTCGCGACGCTCGCGCTGGCCGCCAAGCCGTCGCTGCAGGAGCACCCGGACCAGCTCGCCGCGCAGCTCAAGAGCACGGCGCGCAAGGACCTGGTCAACCACACCGGCAAGGTCTCGCCGTCCACCGGCGCCGCCTGGGACGGGACGCCGTGCGGCACGGGCTACTGCCACGTGACGTTCACGACCTCGCCGGCGGACCCGAACGCGATCCCCTCCGCCCAGGCCTACGGGGCGGGGATGGTCGACGCGGCCGCGGCTGTCCGCTGATGCCCGGCGGGCGCGGGGCTCCGGCCTCGCGCCCGCCCCATGCGGCGGGGCTTGTAGCCTGCGCGGCGCATGGATGAGCCACGACCGTTCGAGGTCGGCGAGTCGTTCGCCCGGATCCTCACGGAGACGACGCGCTCGCTGGTCTGCGTGTTCGATCGCGACGGCCGCATCCTGCTCTTCAACGAGGCCTGCGAGCGGGCGACGGGCTACCGCCGTGACGAGGTCATCGGCCGTGACGCGCGCGACTTCGTGATCCCGGCGGAGGAGCGCGAGGCGTTCGGCGAGTTCCTCACCTTCGTGTGGCGCACCGGCGCACCGAGCCCGCAGGTCGGCCACTGGCAGGGCAAGGACGGCCGGCTGCGGCTGATCGCCTGGTCCAACCACCCGATGCCGGGGCCGGACGGCACGCCCGCCGCGCTCGTGACCACCGGCATCGACCTGACCGATCGCGAGAGCCCGAGCCGCGACGTGGAGGGCGCGCTCACCGCCGACCCCGGCGAGAAGCTGGCCGAGATCGGGCGCCTGGCGACCGAGCAGCGCGCGCTGCGGCGGGTCGCCACGCTCGTCGCGGCCGAGGTCAGCCCCGAGCGCGTCTTCACGGCCGTCTCGGAGGGCTGCGCGCGCGTGCTCGAGGTCAACGCCTCGACCGTCGTCCGCTACGAGCCCGACGGCACCGCCACCGTGCTCGGCCGCCACAACCGCGACAACATCGACGTCTTCCAGGTCGGCGAGCGCATCCGCGCCGACGAGGACTCGGCGCTGGCCCGCGTCCGCCGCAGCGCCGCGCCCGCGCGCATCGACGACTGGGGCGGCCTGGCCGGCGAGATCCGCGAGGCGATGTTCCGCACGGGCTACCGCTCGACCGCCGCGGCGCCGATCGTCGTCGCCGGCGCGCTCTGGGGCGCGGTCGCGATCGCCAGCGAGGACCCGCTGCCGCCGGACAGCGAGAACCGGCTCGGCGCGTTCTGCGAGCTGGCCTCGCTGGCCGTGGCGAGCGCGCAGGCGCGCGCGGACCTCAACGCGTCCCGGGCGCGCGTCGTGCGCGCCGGCGACGAGCAGCGGCGCCGACTCGAGCGCAACCTGCACGACGGCGCGCAGCAGCGGCTCGTGTCGGTGGCGCTGATGCTGCGGCTCGCGCGCTCGAAGCTCGGCGAGGGCGACGAGGCGGCCAGGAAGCTGCTCGACGACGCCTCGCGCGAGCTCGACACCGGGCTCGCGGAGCTGCGCGAGATCGCCCGCGGGCTGCATCCCGCCGTGCTCAGCGACCACGGCCTGCTGCGCGCGCTCGAGGCCCTGACCGCGCGACTGCCGGTGCCCGTCGACCTCGACGTGCAGCTCGAGGAGCGCCCGCCGCGAGACGCCGAGGCGACCGCGTACTACATCGCCGCCGAGGCGCTGACCAACGTCGCCCGCCACGCGGAGGCCTCCGGCGCGCGCGTGACGATCCGGCGCGACGGCGCCGTCCTGCGCGTGGAGATCGCCGACGACGGCAAGGGCGGCGCGGACGCCGCGGCGGGCACCGGCCTGCTCGGCCTGCGCGACCGCGCCGAGGCCGCCGGCGGCACGCTCGGGATCGCCAGCCCGCCGGGCGCGGGCACCGTGGTCGTCGCGAGCCTGCCGCTTTAGAGCAGGCGCCCGAGCGGCCCGAGATCGAGGTTGAGGTCCTCGGGCTCGAGGCCGAAGTGCCCGCGCAGCTCCTCCATGGCGCGGTCGAGCTCCATGAACGTCCGGCCCAGGTTCTCGACCTGCTCGTCGCTGAGCCCGCCGCCGTCGATGCGCCGCAGCGCCTGGCGTTCCATCAGCTGGCGGAGCAGCTCCACGATCGTCAGCACGAGCTGCGCGAGGCCCTGCTGGACCGAGTCGGGATCGGCGTCGATCCGGCGGCTGAGCGCGTTGGAGAGGTGCGGGATCTTGCGCTCGAACGCGTCGAGGTCGCCGTCGAGCGGCCCGGCCAGCACCTTGTCGCCCGACCGGCCGCGGCGCGGACCGGGGCTCATCGCGCCTCCGTGAACGAGTACGGCGGCCACGGCCCGGTGCAGAGGATGCTGAGGGCGGGAAGCTGGTGCTGGAGCTCGCGCACGGCGGCCACGAAGCCGTCGACCGCGGCGCGGTCGACCAGGTAGGCGGCCCGCAGCGCCTCCGGCCCCTCGAGGCGCGCGTGCTCGCGGGCGTGCACGGCCAGCCGCCCGTGGATCTCGTCGACGGCGCCCACGCCCGCCCCGTCGCGCTCGACCGCGCGCACGGACAGCTCGACGGCACCGCGCACGCGTTCGAGCGCCGCGACGAGCTCCGCCGCCCGCGGCGCGACGGCGTCCGCGGCCGCGGCATCGTCCTCGACGCGCGTGCCGAAGCGGATCGGCAGCAGCGGCCGCTCCACCATCAGGTCCTCGAGCAGCGACTCGCGCGCCCACATGGCCTCAGCGTCGACCTCACCTTCAGGGACGGGTCCGACGACCACCGCGACCGGGCCGGCGGGCACGATCCGCAGCGGCGGCGGAGGCGCCGCCCGGTCGTCGGTGATGGCGAGCAGCTCGATCACGGCTCTGCGGGCGGGCGGGCCTTCTCGACGGAGCTGACCAGCGCGCGCAGCGAGATGTGGACGAGGTCGACGTCCGCGACCGCCAGCGTGATGTCGCCCGCGATCACCACGCCCCCGCCGAGCAGGCGGTCGACGAGGTCCACGAGCGCCACGTCGCGCTCGGCGATCGCGCCGCCCCCGGCGCTCATGCCGGCTCCGGCACGAACGAGTACGGCGGGTACGGCCCGCCGAGCTCGATCCGGGCCCCGAGCGGGCGGTGGCGCGCCTCGAGCTCGGCGACGAGCCCACGCAGGCCGTCGGCCTGGTCGCGCTCGACGAGGTAGGCGCCGTTGAGGACCATGTCGCCCTCGTGGCCGGACAGCTCCCGGTTCTGGGCCGGCCGCACGCGGGCGTCGACGGCGCGCTCCTGGAGGCGCGCGTGGACGTCCTCGGCAAGGCTCGCGGCGCGGTCGCCGACCGCCTCGCGCAGCCGCCGCTCCTCGCGCCGCAGCAGCAGGTACGCCGCCCCGCTGCCGGGATCGGCGGGCTCGGGGCCGGGCTCGCGCAATCCGGCGGCCATCGCGTCGGGGTCGACGAGCAGCTTCACCGCCCACTCCTCGCGGCCGGCGAGCGCGTCGAGCGCGGCGGTCAGGGCCTCACGGCGCTCGCCGAGCATCCGGCGGGCGCCGTCCTCGTCGGCGAAGATCGTGCACAGCCGCAGCGGGATCACGGTCTCGCGCGCGAAGGCGTGCGCGATCGCCGCCTCGTGGGCGCGCGCCGTGCGCTCGAGCCAGGCCATGTCGTTGAGGTTGCGCCGCAGCGGCTCCTCGCCGAACTCGCGCAGGGGCACCGTGCTGCACAGCACCGCGAGGCCGTCCGCGCGCACCCACGCGAGCGCGCCCTCGGCGACGGCCGGGCCGCCGTCGGCGGGTGCGGCGTCGTCGCGCGCCACGCAGTAGGCCCACAACGCGTCGCCGGCCGGCGCCGGCACCGGCGCGGGCGGCGGCACGGGAGCCGCGGCCTCGACCGTCGCACGGGCCTCCAGCGGGGGAGTCTGCCCGGTGCGCGGCTCCGCGGCGGCGCGCAGCAGAGCCGCCTTGAGCTCGGCGACCGCCTCGGCCTCGGCGCGCGCGATCAGCTCCGGCGCGCGGGCGGCGGCCCAGCGGGCGAGCTCATCCACGGCCGCCCTCTTCGATCAGGCGCTCGAGCCGGTCCAGGCGCTCGCGCAGCTCCTGGTTCTCCCGCTCGAGCTCCTTGACGTCGCCGCCGTCGGAGACCTGGCCCTGGTCGTCCCCGAGCGCCTGCAGCGACGGGTCGTTCTCCCACCAGTTGATGCCCATCTCGCGCGCCCGGTCGACCGAGGCCACGAGCAGGCGCAGCTTGATCGTCAGCAGCTCGATGTCGAGCAGGTTGATCTGGATGTCGCCCGCGATCACGATGCCCTTGTCGAGCACCCGCTCGAGGATGTCGGCCAGGTTGGTCGTCGTGTCGGGGCGGCCGGGAAGGCCGCCGCTCCCGCTCCCCCGCGCACCGAGGGGCGCCGAGCTCATCGCTCCTCGGCTTCCCCGCGCAGGTAGCGGCGATCGCGCTTGTAGCCGAGCAGGCCGCCCGAGTCGTCGAGCTGGACGACGTAGCTGGCCATGATGTCGGTCGTGTTGGGGATCTTCGAGAGCTCGCAGGTCTCCACGGTGATCAGCCAGGTCTCACCGTCCCACTGCAGGGCGCTGACCGTCTCGGGCGCGCGCCCGGTCAGGTCTTCGATCGTCGCTCTGGCCTCGCGCGCTAGGTCGCGCGCCGACAGCCGCGAGTTCGAGTCCGAGCCGTTCTCGCTCATCGGTTCCGTCCCTCCATAAGGCGCTGGAGCAGGGCGTCCTCCGCCGCATCGGCCTCGGCGTCGGAGATCGTACCTGCCGTTCGCGCAGCGTCGATCTCGCGCAGCTGCGCTTGGATCGCCGTCTCGTCGTAGTACTCCGCCTCGGCGGCGGCCTGGACCTGTTCGGCGATCCAGACGGTGCCGGTGACCGGAGCGAGTGGGAGCTTGAGCAGGCCGCTGATCAGGCCCACGCGGGCGCCTCCTCGGCGACGAAGCTGTAGGGCGGCAGCGGGCCGAGCAGCCGCAGCGCGATCCGGTCGCCGAGCTCGTCGCCGAGCGCGGCGACGGCGCTTGCGAACTCGTCGGCGCGCCCGCGCTCGACCAGGAACGCCGCGTTGACGGCGGCCTGCAGGCCGGAGGCCGGCTCGCGGCTGGTCGCCACGGCAAGGCCGTCGAGCCGCGCGTGCAGCGCCTCGGCGTCGCGCTCGCGCCGCTGGTCGACCTCGGCGGCCACGAGCTCGCCGAGCCGGACCCGCTCGAAGTGGCCGGCCGCCTCGGAGAGCCCGCGGACCCGCTCGCGCAGCTGCGCGACGGCGGGCGAGCCCTCGACGACCGAGCGCAGCAGCGCCGCCTCGTCGTAGGTGCCCTTCAGGGACAGCTGGACCTTGCCCTCGAAGGCGTCGAGCTGCGCCTCCAGCGCCTCCCGGCGCGGGCCCAGGAACTCCTCGGCGACGGCCTCCTCGGAGGCCATCGCGGTGCCGAACTGCACCGGGACCACGGTCGCCTGCTCGGCGACCGCCTCCAGCACCCGCCAGTGGCGGCGCATCAGCTCGGCGGCGCGGGTCTCCCTCGCGGCCGTGCTCACGACCGCGAAGAGCCCGTCGCCGGCGACGGCGGACGCCCCGGCGGCCTCGACCACCCCGGCGTCCGCCCGCGTCACACCGTGAACGTAGACCTCAGTCATCGTCGCTGCTGCGCGAACGCGAGCGCGACCGGCGGCGGCTGCTGCTGCTGGACTTGTCGTCGTCGTCGCCGCCACCACCCGGCAGCTTCTCCTTCACGCCCTCCAGCGCGCCCTTGGTCTTGGACTTCGCGCCGCCGGAGGTCATGCCCTCCATCAGCTCGGGGAGGCCCGCGCCGCCGTCGTCGGAGATGTCGAGGCGGTTGACGGCCTCGGCGAAGCGCAGGTACGTGTCCACGCTCGCGATGACGATCCGCGCGTCGATGGTGAGCAGTTCGATGCCGATCAGGGAGACGCGCACGTAGGCGTCGATCACGAGGCCCTTGTCGAGGATCACCTCGACGACGTCGGCGAGCCCGCTCGGCTTGGGGCGTTCGAGATATCCGCCTTGGGCGGCTGCCATGTGAATTGCTCCTCTGGTCTAGGTCTCGTCGGTGTGTAGTGCCGGGTCGGGCTGCGCAGGTCGGTCGAGCAGCGCCGTCCGGATGTAGGCACGGTTCTTGGCGAGCGCCCGCGAGATCTCGACCTTGCGCAGGCCGTGCAGGTACCCGATGCACCAGTCGAGCTGCTGGAGGGCGTCCTCCGCGGCGCGCCGGTAGCGCTCGAGCTCTTCGTTGTCCTCAGCCATGGCTCACCGGCGCCCGACCGGGGTTCGCTTGCGGCTCGGACGCGGCGGGAGCTCGTCCTCGTCGATGTCGTCATCGTCGGGGTGGACCGGCGGCTCGGACGCCGCGCTACGGCGGTCGTCCTGCTCGGCCTCGGGCTCGTCGTCCTCCTCGGCCTCGGGCTCCTCGTCCTCGTCCTCGTCGTCGAAGTCCTCGTCGTCCTCGGCCGCGGGCTCCTCGTCCTCGGGCTCCTCCTCGAGCTCGTCGTCCTCGGGCTCCTCCTCGTCCTCGTCGTCGAAGTCCTCGTCGTCCTCGGCGACCGGCTCGTCCTCGAGCTCCTCGGCGTCCTCGGGCTCGTCCTCGTCCTCGAAGTCCTCGTCGTCCTCGGCGACGGGCTCTCCGTCGATCTCCTCGTCGTCCTCGTCGAACTCCTCGTCGTCGTCGTAGACCTCGTCCTCGGGCTCCTCGTCGTTGCGACGGAGGCGCTCGTTGACGAACCGGCGGCCGTTGAGGGCGGCCTTGCCGGCGGTGTAGAGGACGGCGCCGGTGGCGACGGCACGCACGCCCGTCAGCCGCGGGTTCTTCTTCGCGTGCTCCTTGCTGTCGTCGAGCGCCGCCACGAGGGCGGCGACCGCGACGCGCTTGACGTCGTCCGCGTTGGGCTTGCCCAGGATCTTGGCCATCACGTCTCCTAGCTCCGCAACGTCTTGTAGGTGATCACCGCGACCGCGACGCCCACCACGACCGACGTCACGGCCGAGCTGACCGGCGACGGCCTGTCGCCGGACAGCCGCTTGGCGAATGCCTTCTTGATCAGTCCCACGTCAGCTCCGGCTCGAGCCGCTGCGGCGGCGCGAGGAGCTCGAGGACGTCGAGCGCTTCTTCTGCGTCGAGCCCGACCCGTTGGTCGAGCCGCGCGTGCGGCTCGAGGACGACTTGCGGCGGCTGCCCGAGCCCGAGGACTTCGAGCCCGAGGACTTCGAGCCCGACTTGCTCCCGCTGCCGTTGCCGTTCCCGTTGGCCGAGCGCGAGGACGACGAGCGCGAGCTGGCGGCCTGCTTGGCCTCCTGCTTGCTGCCGTTGCCGTTGCCGTTGCGCGCGCGGGCGCCCGCGCCCTTGGTGAAGCGCCCCGTCTTGTCGCGCGGCAGCTGCTCGATCGGGACCGGCTCGTCGCGCTCCTCGTCGTCGCCGTCGTCGTCCGAGTCCGAGTCCTCCGAGCTGCCGAACTGCTCCTGGAGGTCCTCGACGTCGGAGTAGTCGCGCTCCTCGTCATAGGACTCGTCGTGGGGCTCGACGACCTCGCCGTCCTCGATGACGCCGCGCCAGGCGCCCGTCTCGAGCTCCTGCATCTCGATGAAGGCCTTGTAGCGGTGCAGGTCGGCGCGCACGGCGCGCTTGATGTGGCGCATGCCGCGGGCCGCCTTCTCGAGCAGCGAGCCCGGGGCCACGTCGAGCGTGATCTCGATCCGGGTCAGCCGCGGGGCAAGCTCGTGGAAGCTCGCGACGCCGGAGTGGGTGATCCCCTGCGCGACCTTCCACTTGACCCGGTCGTCGGGACGCTGCGTGACGATCTTGGCCTCGAACTCCTTCGTCTTGCCCCAGATCTTCGTCGTGAACTTGATCGTCGTCTCGTCGTCCTGGGAGACGTTCGTGACCCGGTGCATGAACTGCGGCCAGTCCTCGAACTGGCAGAACTGGTTGTAGGCCGTCTCGAGGTCGACGGCGACATCGACCGACTGCTGGATCGGCATCCGCCGGCCCTTGCCGACGCCCGGCATGTCGTTCTTGCCGCCGCCGCCGTCACCGCCGCCGCCGGGCAGCAGCCCGCTCGCGGCCTCCTTGGCGATGCCGCCGACGCCGCCGGCCTGCTCGACCTTGTCGCTGACGAGATCCTTCACGTTCCCGGCGACCTTGTCGCCGGCCTTCGAAGCCATCTTGGACGCCGCGCGGGTCGGGCTCGGCGTCGGCAGGTTGCCGCCGCGGATGGTGTCGAAGCCCTTCTTCGCGAGCGGCGCCGCGGCGGCCAGGCCGGCGCCGGCGACCAGGCCGCGCGCTCCGGTGAACGGGCCGGACTTCTTGGCCTTGGGCTTCACGTCGCCGACGTTCTTGACGGCCTCGCGGACGGCGTGACCGAGAGCATCTCGGACGGTGTCACTCAGGTCCTTCGCCATGGAAATTCCCTACCTCGACGTTGCTTGGTTGATAGGCCCTACCCGTGGAGCGACACCGGGGAAACAGCCCGGTGCGGGGATTTCTCCTCGGTGGGACCACTCCGGGAAGCACCGGAAAGATGGTCGTACAGGTTTTCCCACGGCCACCTCATCCGCGATTAGGGTCGGCCCACTGCGCTGCACCGTGGAGGGGGCGGCGACGACCCGGAGGAACCACATGCCCAAGGGGCTCTTGGCCGCGCTCTGCGCGACGGCCGTCCTGGCAGTTCCCGCCACCGCGGTGGCCGACCCGAACAACAACAACTCGCCCAAGCTCAGGAACGCCGTGTCGGTGGCCGGCATCCGTGAGCACATGGAGGCCTTCGAGGCGATCGCCGAGGCCAACGGCGGCAACCGCCTGGCCGGCTTCGCGGGCCACGACGCCTCGGCGGCGTACGTCAAGGAGCGTCTCGAAGCCGCCGGTTACCAGGCCGGCTACCACGACTTCACCTACAACTACACCGGGCCGCGCACCCCGTCCGTCCTGAGCTACGGCACCCGGTCGTTCGCCGGCAGCTTCGAGTTCCAGACCCCGACGAGCCTCGACCCGGGCGACAACAAGGACATCACCGCCCCGCTGACGGCGGTCGACCTCAAGGTGCCGAGCCCCGGCGGCGCGAACGGCTCGACGAGCGGCTGCGAGGCCGCCGACTTCGCGGGCTTCCCGGCCGGCAGCATCGCGCTGCTCCAGCGCGGGACCTGCGACTTCGTCGTGAAGATCGGCAACGCGATCGCCGCGGGCGCCGGCGCGATCGTGATCATGAACGAGGGCGACACGCCCGCCCGCAGCGGCCTCGCCGGGTTCAACCCCGCGACCACCGGCACCATCCCGGTGCTCGCCGCGACGACCGCGACCGGCAACGAGCTCCGCAACGGCGTGCTCAACGGGCCGACCGGCCGGACGGTGCGGGTCAAGGTCGACCTGGTCACGATCCAGAACCTGCCGACGCGCAACGTCGTCGCGCAGACGCCCGGTCGCGCGGACAACGTGATCGTGGTCGGGGCGCACCTCGACAGCGTCGATGACGGGCCCGGCATCAACGACAACGGCTCCGGCTCGGGCACGATCCTCGAGATCGCCGAGCAGATGGCCAAGGTCAAGCCGCGCAACGCGGTGCGGTTCGTCTGGTTCAGCGCGGAGGAGGCCGGCCTGCTCGGCTCGACCGCCTACGTGAACTCGCTGACGGCCGAGCAGAAGGCCGACATCGCGGGCATGCTCAACTTCGACATGCTCGCGTCGCCGAACTTCGTGCGCTTCGTCTACGACGGCGACCTCTCGGCCTTCCCCGGTCCGGTCGGCGGCGTGCCGGCGGCCTCCGCGGCGATCGAGAAGATCTTCAACGACTACTTCGCCGCACAGGGCCTCCCGACCGAGCCGACCGCCTTCGACGGCCGCTCGGACTACCGGGCCTTCATCCAGAACGGCATCCCGGCCGGCGGTCTGTTCACGGGCGCCGAGGTCCGCAAGACGGCGGCCCAGGCCGCCGTCTACGGCGGTGCCGCCGGTGAGCAGTTCGACCCGTGCTACCACGCCTTCTGCGACACGCTCGGGACGCTGACCGGCGCCCCGCCCGCGATCGCGCTGGCGAACCCGGCGAGCGCGGCGTCGCTGGTCGGCAACGGCTTCCTCGGCCTCGACCAGATGTCCGACGCCGCCGCCCACGCGACGATCACCCTCGCCCAGTCCACCGCGATGCTCAACGGCGAGCGCGCGAAGGGCAACTTCAACACGGACGAGAAGATCGCCGAGCAGGCGGCCCGCTAGCCGCACGCGGGATCGGCTCCCCGGCGACTGCGCCGGGGAGCCGCCCCGGTCTCAGGCCGCGCGCGGGAGCTCGTCGACGTCCGGCCCCGGCAGCGCCGTGGTCGCCGGCCGCACGAGCGGCACCCCGGGCGCGAGCCGCAGCGGCTCCCCGAAGTGCTCGATCGGCAGGCCGCGTCCTTCGAGCAGCCGGTACACCGTCGCCGCCGGGGTCATGTCGACCTCGATCAGCTGGCCGCGGACCTCGATCCGGAAGCGCAGCCGCCGCCACTCGCGCGGCAGCCGGGGCGCCAGCCGGACCTCGCCGTCCGCGTCGCGCAGTCCGCCGAAGCCGGCCACGAGCGCCAGCCAGGTCCCGCCGCACGAGGCGACGTGGATCCCGTCCCCGGTGTTGCCGTGGGCGTCGGCGAGGTCGACCGTCGCGGCGCGGGTGAAGTACTCCAGCGCCGCCGCGGGGTGGCCGACCTCCGAGGCCATGACGCTCTGGATGCACGCCGACAGCGTCGAGTCGCCGGTCGTCAGCGGGTCGTAGTAGTCGAACGTGCGCCGCTTCTCCTCCGCGTCGAAGTGATGCCCGACGAGGTAGGTGGCGAGCACGACGTCCGCCTGCTTGATGACCTGGTGGCGGTAGAGCTCGAGCGGATGGAAGTGCAGCAGCAGCGGGTGCTTCTCCGGCGGCGTGCCCTCGAAGTCCCAGCGCTTGCGCTCGAGGAAGCGGGCGTCCTGGAGCACGATCCCGAGCTCCTCGTGGCGCGGGACGTGCATCGCCTCGGCGGCGCGCCGCCAGCCCTCGATCTCCGGGTCGCGCAGGCCGGTCGCCTGCGCGAGCGCCGCATACGCCTCCGGGTCGGTCGCCTCCAGCCACTCGACGACGCGCGTGGCGACCTCGAGGTTCTCCTTGGCCATGAGGTTCGTGTAGGCGTTGTCGTCGACGACCGTCGTGTACTCGTCCGGGCCGGTGACGCTGTTGATGCAGAACGCGCCGTCCCTGCGCTCGGAGAAGAACCCGAGCTCCATCCACAGCCGGGCGGTCTCGACCAGCACCTCCGCCCCGCGCTCGAGCAGGAAGCCGAGATCCCCGGTGACGCGGTTGTAGTGGTGCATCGCGTAGGCGATGTCGGCGTTGATGTGGTACTGCGCGGTGCCCGCCGCGTACCAGGCGGACGCCTCGCTGCCGTCGATGGTGCGCCACGGGTACAGCGCCCCGGCGTGCCCCACCTCGCGGGCGCGGCGGCGGGCGGCTCCGAGCATGCCGCAGCGGAACTCGAGCAGCCGCCTCGCCCAGGCGGGCGTGGTGTGGACGAGGAACGGGACGACGTAGACCTCGGTGTCCCAGAAGTAGTGGCCCTCGTAGCCGCGGCCGGTGACGCCCTTGGCGGCGACGCCCAGCCCTTCGGCCCGGGCCGTGGACTGCATGACCTGGAACAGGTTGAAGCGCACGGTGCGCTGGACGTCGCCCGGCGCCTCGACGAGGACGTCGCTGCGGTCCCAGAACGCCTCGACCTCGGCGGCGTGCGCCGCCTCGATCGCCTCGAAGCCGGCCTTGACCGCCCGGTCGAGCGTCACCGCGACCCGGGCCGCAAGCGCGCCCTCGGAGGCCCAGTGGTAGGCGGCGAACTTCTCCAGGCGCAGCGTCTCGCCCTGGGCGAGCCGCACCTCGACCTTTCCAGCACAGTGGGATCCGAAGCTTGGAATTCACGTGACTTGAAGTCGCGGC
>JADMIO012720406.1_pt1 | contig 15498 bp, 15 predicted proteins | sample 8958161 | NCBI WGS metagenome assembly JADMIO01 (sample SAMN16585339, study PRJNA669376) | soil metagenome | isolation source: Crop rotation soil | place: USA: Cullars Rotation, Alabama | collected 2011
CAAACTCATTTCCTCCCGCAAAGGAGTCCAGAAAGTCGATGTCTGTGGCGGTCACGCGCACAGCGCCCGCCAGCGTGAGGTCGCCCGCGATGGGAACCGCCTGCGCTGTTGCCGGGAGGATTGCCAGGGTTGCTACTGCAATGGCTTGAAAAAGTGCTTTCTTCATTGTCGTTAGAGTCCTTGTTTCAGTCATACGTTTCGTCCTCCCGTAGGCGGTCACCTTCGTCTGTCGCCCTGACCTAAGCACATCCGATGCCCGCTTACAGTTAACGGGGTGCTTTTCATGCCTACCTTGTAAGCATCTATAAAGACACCACTTATTTAGTTGGACATAAATTCTTAGGGCCCTGTTAACCCCTAAAAAGTCTCCCTGTGGGTTGACCAAAGACGACGCGCGGAGAACCTCAATCGAATTTCCTCAAGAAAACAGTGCCGGGATGTGAAGCGAGGCCACCGTTGGGAGGATGTATTAGTTTAGTGCTGTTTCGATGAGGGTTGTCGCGTGCTGGACGCCGCCTGCCGTACCAATCGCGGCCTGCTGCCGCCTTGCGCCGTCACGGTACCGAGGGTCGTCTGCGATCTCCTCGAGGCGATCACGGAGGCGATTCGCGGTGACCTCTGTCAACGAGATCGATCGCCCGCACGCATGCCACTCGACGCGCCGCGCGATCGACGGCTGTTCGTACGTGATCGGCACCGCTACTATCGGCACCCCATGGCCCAGCGAGTCGAGCACCGTGTTCAATCCGGCATGCGTCAGCGTCACCGATGCGCGCGACAGCAACTCCTCTTGCGGCGCGTAAGGGACGACGAGCGGCGCGCCGGGCAGCGTGCGCACCTGGGCATCGGTCAAACCCCCGCCATGACTGATCACGAGTTGAACGTCGAGCGTCGCGCACGCTTCAGCAAATTTTCGGAACAGCGTCTCGCGCGTGTTCTGCAGCGTGCCGAGCGACGCATACACAACCGGCCTGCCGTCGAGCCGCTCCCATGGAAATTCGACACGGCGTGGAATCGTCCGCCGGAGCGGACCGACATAGTGGAACGTGGCGGGCAACGCAACGCGCGGGAAATCGAAGGCGCGGGGCATCTGACAGATCTGCGCCAGCGTCGAGAATGAATCATCGGGAGTCGAGAGGCGCGGCAATTTCCAGCGCTGACGATACTCAGCGACGACCTGCGTGATGGGATTCGTCAACCAGTCCGACACGCTGTAACCGATCGCGTTGCGAAGGCGCGCCCACGGTGTCTTGCGATACGACCACGGGCTGAACGGCGGAGGCGCGATCGGATCGCGGTTGATGGCCAGCGCATTACAGATCGTTATGAACGGGATGCCGAGGTGTTCGGCGACCGCACCGCCTGCAGGTTCCATTTGATCAACGAGCAGGGCATCGATATTCAGCCGGCGGATCGCGTCCGGTGCATCGCGGCATACCATGTGCGCCGTTCGTGCGACAGCGCGGATCGTGAACCGCAGTGCCGCGAGCCCTTTGAGGCGGCCCAACGCGTCCAGCGAGGCAGGGAGCGAGCCTCGCGGATGATCAGAGAGTCCGATCGGCTCGAAGTCGATTCCTTCGGAGCGGATCTTTTCCTCGAGGTCGATCATCTGAAGATATGTCACGCGGTGGCCGCGCGCCATAAGCTCCGCACCGAGCGCACTGAACGGGTGAATGTGACCAGGGACCGGCGGGCTGATGATGCCGAAGTGTCTCATCCGCCCGAAGCACGCGTCGCTTTGTTGTACAAGACGGTCAGCGATCGCCGAAGGCTCGGGCTCGTCGATTCGAGGTACGGGGCATTCTGCGGAAGTAATCCGATGATCCGGCGGTACGCCGCTCCGAGATTGTGGTACGGGATCCCCGGAAAATAATGATGCAGGGCGTGGTACCGGAGACCCACCGGCGCCCAGAGCTCCGTCCACGGACCACCGGGCGTATCGATTGAATCGCTCAGCTGCCCCTCGCGGCTCAAAATCGCGCCGCGGCTGTCGTATTCATGCGCGCCGAGAACGCGCACCGTGTTGAGGAAACTGATCAGCGTCAGCACGCCAAGCCAGACCAAAAATGTGCGTCCCGGGAGCACGCCGGCGTAGACGGCAACAATCGCCGCCGCCCAGACACCGAGGGTGGCAATTTCCCACCGCCGCATCTTCGCCGCCATTTCCGCTCCGACGGTCCGCCGGTACTCCGGGTTCATCGAGAACGATGAGGCATGCACTTCAAGCCATCGATGGAATGGCGGCCACAAGAGAGCGATCGGGGCGAGCAGCAGGAAGCGGACGACGATCGCGATCGGCATCAGGACCGTGGACTGGACGGCAAACAGCATCATCAACCGTCTGGAGCTGGCGAACGGCAGGTACTCAGGGTCGTCCTTGGTTCCATAGCTCGACAGGCTGTGGTGGCTTTGATGCACGCCCAGATAGGTGAACGACGGCAGAAGCAGGGGAATGCCGAAGAGCAGGTTCCACGTCGTTTCAAAGCCCGGCACCGCGCGCCGGCGCAGGTGGGCGAGCTCGTGCGTGAAACAGACGCCGCGATAGAGGGCCAGGGCAGCAAACAGCGCCGCCGTCCACATGGCTGCCGAGAAAGGCGGCGCGGCGACCGCGAGGGCGAACCCCGACCATCCGAGCGCCGCACTGGCGATGAGATCCAGCCAGAATATCCACGGCCTGGGCGCGTGCAGGTCAGCCACCAGCGCGTGGGATACGGCATCGAGTTCTTCTGTAGCCTGAGCCAGGGGCACGCGTAACACTCCCGAAAAGGCCGCAAAATGGCCTGAATCCAGGTTGTGGGGGAGGGCTTTATTCTAGCAGAGTTCCTGCGGCGCCACCGGTTTGGGTGCGTCGTTGGCAATACTGGGAACCGCGGCAGGCGGCGGCGTCGAACCGTCGAGGGAAGCTGCAACCGCGTGCAGCAGCTGAGTGGCGCTGAGCGGCGACAGGATGAACTGAGCCCGGTGCCGGGTCGCTTCCGCTTCGAGGACGGGATCGGCCACGCGGCTCGTCACGAGGGCGGCCATATGGGGATGGTCGGTGCGGGTCCTGAGCACCAGATGCAGCCCGTTATATTGGCCGAGTCGAAGCTCCGTAATGAGGATATCCGGACGCTCCGCCGCGAGCAGCGTTTTTGCCTCGTCAAAGCTCCGCGCCGAGCGAACCCGGTATCCTGCGGCTTCAAGCAGGGTAACGGTGTTCGTTCGGTCGGGACCATTCCCGTCGACGACGACCACAGAGCGGGGGCTCGCCATATTTTGACTGACCTTCAACTATTGATACCGTACGATAATGCAGGACTGAGGCCACGCGCGTCGGCCTTTGCACGCTGCCGCAGTCCGGCAGACGCCGGATGTCACGCGCGTGTAAATTCGAAGGAAATCTTCAAGTCGCCGTTTCTTGGCAGCCTTTTTATTGCACAATGTGGGCGGCGCCGCTGCCCGGCGCTGCAGAACAAGTCCGATATCGGGCAGACATTGGGTATAGTGACCGATCACTTTTCGTCATGAAGTCCCTCACGCAATTAATCGGCGTCAGCAGTGCCACACGCCAAGTACTCGAAGACGTAGACTGCGCAGCCGGAACAGACGCCAAGGTGCTGATTACCGGCGAGAGCGGTGTCGGCAAAGAAGTTGTCGCGCAGTTGATTCATCATCGGAGCCGCCGTTCATCCGGCAAGTTGATCGCGATCAACTGCGCGGGCGTCCCCGATTCGCTGCTCGCGTCAGAACTTTTCGGACACATGCGCGGCAGCTTCACCGACGCGCATCGCGACAAGGAAGGCTGGCTCGAACAGGCCCATCGCGGCACGATATTCATGGATGAAGTCGGGGAGATGAGCCTGCAGATGCAGGCCATCCTTCTGCGCTTTCTCGAGAACGGCGAAATTCAGCGTGTGGGCTCGGAACGGCGTTCCGCTGTCGTCGACGTCCGGGTGATCGCCGCTACAAACCGGCGGCTGATCGATCGTGTCGCCGCGAATGAGTTTCGCGAGGATTTATTCTACCGGTTGAACGTCATCCACATCGAGATTCCGCCGCTGCGCGAGCGGCCCGACGACATTCCTGCGCTCGTCGATCACTTCCTCGACATCTTCAGCGACAGCTATCGCACGGCGCGCCCGCAGTTCAGCGCCGATGCCATGGAGCAGCTGCAAGCGGCGCCGTGGCCAGGAAACGTACGGCAGCTCCGCAACGTGCTCGAGCGGCTCGTCGTCAACGCACCGCGCGGTGTCGTGACGGCAGCGGATCTGCCACGCGAGGTGCTGTCGATGATTCCCAGCGACGCCGCGAAGCGCGCGCCGACCGCCGCGTCGTCAAATGAAGAATTGTTCAAGCGCATGGTGCAGCGCGGAGAATCGTTCTGGACTGCCGTGTACGCCCCGTTCATGGCGCGCGATCTCACACGCGAGGACGTGCGCGCGATCATCAGCGAGGGATTGCGCCGCACGCACGGCGGTTACAAGGCGGTTGCAACGCTATTTAATATCGGGCAGGACCATCGCCGGCTGGTGAGCTTCCTGCGGAAGCATAACTGCCACATGCCGGAGCAGGAGCTACATCGAGCACCTGCGGTGCTGGACGATTCACGGACGAGACGAGCAATCAGCTAGAGCAATCAGCCGATGGAAGGTGGGTTCGGCTAGTAGGCCCACGAGGAATTTTTTTCCCACTGGGAAATTTTTTCCCGGTAACCGCCGTCATACGCCCGACGCATATCGTTTCGATCGAACACCGATTCGCAGTGGCCACACACCCAACTCAGCGGTTTAACTCTGTTACCAGTCAACAGTTTGCAGGCCCACACAAGGGCATGCGCAGAGCAGCGGGGGCAGATCCCGGCCGTTGTCCGTGTGGTCATGGCCCGACCTGCGCGCAATGTTGATGCCGCGAATCGTCATCCCCGCGCTGTGCTGCGTTTACGCATTGATCGTTGCCGCCGTCGGGGCCACCGCCGCCGCTGGACCGGAGCGCTGGTGGTGGGCCGGCTTCAATATGTTCCTCCCACAGAGCATATGGGCCGCGCCCGCGATCATCATTCTTCCGCTCGCAATGTGGCGTGCACGCCGCTGGGCGTGGATGCCGGTACTTACGCTGCTTGCCGTCGCCGGGCCGATCATGGGCCTGTGCTGGGGACGCCCCGGTGCGCCGCCTCCCGGCACGGCGGTCCGCGTCATGACCTACAACGTCCAGCTCTGGCAGCGCGCGAACGTGCCGGCGATCATCAGCGAAATTCGCGAAGCGGCTCCCGACATCCTTTGTCTGCAGGACGCGCGCGGGGCATCGCGCGGACAGGTCGCGGAATTTTTGCGTGACTGGCACGTTGCCTCGGCTGGTCAATACGTGATTGCCAGCAAGTTCCCGGTCATCGATTCAACCGTCGGAGATATTTCGTATCGCGGCGAAGAGCATTCGTATCTGCGCGCGCGGCTCGACGTCGCCGGCCAGCCGATCACGGTCATCAGTGCGCACTTCATTACGCCGCGCGACGCCCTGACCGTTGTTCGATCGGACTCGTTCGTCACTGACGGGATCCCGATCGTGAAAACGAATTTATCGGACCGGCTCACCCAGGCGCGCGCGCTCGCTGGCGACGTGCGCGGGCTGAGCGGCCCATTGATCGTGGCGGGAGATTTAAACGCGCCGCCGCCGGCGCTCGCGTCGCGGATGCTCACCGACGCCGGGCTGATCGACGTGTTTGCGAACAGCGGGCGCGGGTACGGATATACCTTCGGCCACACACTCGCCGCCGGGCTGTCGTTTCTTCGGATCGACCGCATCCTCGCGAGCCGGGAGTTCTTTCTGGTTCGAGCCGCAGTGGGAAGCGCCGAGGGTGCGGATCACCGGCCGGTTGTCGCGGATATGGTGCTGCCGACGATGATGTCAGGAGAGTAACCGGGGGAACTTTCGTTCGGTCAACACGCCGCCGGGGGGGAACCCGGCTGCGTGCTGACCGACACGAACAGAGAGAGGGTGATGTCGACTACGCTGCCTGGTTCTTCTTGGCACGGCGGCGCGCCATGGCGGCGAGGCCGAGTCCGACCAATGTCAGCGATGCCGGCTCGGGAACTGCGGTGACGTCTTCCTGCGCCGCAATGAACTCGAGCGAGTACGTGCCGAAGACGCCGACAAGTTCCTGAGTTTCGGGGTCCAGGAACGGTGTCGCTGATAGGAACGCGAACTGGGCCACGTTGTCGCCGATGAACGGCAGCAACGACGGATCAGTGGCCACGAACGGAGTCCCGGTGGCGACAAGCGTCCACAGTCCGGAGGCGTCAAACACCGACGTCGCAAAGTTGAAATCGAAGAAGTAGGCGTCATCCAGGCCAAAGTCGACGAACAGCGCCGTGTCCGAATCAGTAGCGACAACAACACCGCTCGTGAGGAGCGCCGGGTCGATGACGTTTGCCCCGGACGCACCTTCCACCGAGTAAGCCAGCGGATTACCGAGCAGATCGAACAAGACTGTCCCGACGACCCCATCCGAGTCCGGAATGAGAATCGGTGCTGCCTGGGCCGACGTGCTCGAGAACAGAGCCACGGCGCAGACAACTGCAACGAAAAAGCGTTTCACCACCCTAACCTCCCTGCTGAAAGACTGACTGATTGGCGGAACGGAAATGCGTGTGTTCCGGCCGGACGGATCGCAATAGTCCTGCCACGGCATAAACGTCAAAATGCGCGAAATCATTGAGTATTTCAGCGCGAACTGCGATTAACAGGTGTTCAAAATTCTGCTAAATCGCGGACTAAAGGTCTTTAGGTTCGCGAACCGTATTGATAGTCCAGGTACTTCCGGAACGCCGGATCCTGCTCCTTAATCGGCCGCCACCACCACTCGTTTTCGCGATACCACCGCACGGTATCTGCCAGCCCTTCCTCGAATCCCATTTTTGGCGCCCATCCGAGCTTCTGCAGTTTGCCGGTGTCGAGGCTGTAGCGCGCATCGTGGCCTTTCCGATCGGCGACGCGCTGGATCAGCGATTCGGGCCGGTTCGAGAGCCGCAGGAGGGTATACGTCAGGTCGACGTTGCGGACCTCATTGCCGCCGCCGATATTGTAGACCTCCCCGTGCTTGCCGGCGTGGATGACAGCGTCGACGCCGCTGCAGTGATCCATCACGTGCAGCCAGTCGCGGATATTGAGTCCTTCACCGTAGAGGGGAACGGGGATGTTGTCGATCAGGTTTGTCGCGAACAGCGGGATGACCTTTTCCGGGAATTGGAACGCACCGTAGTTGTTCGAAGCCCGCGTGATCATGACCGGGACGCCGTAGGTGGCCCAATAGCTGTAGGCAAGGCGGTCCGCGCCGGCCTTACTCGCGGAATACGGATTTCGCGGCTTCAGCTCGTCCGATTCCACGCTGGACCCTTCGGGAACGCTGCCGTAGACCTCATCGGTGGAAATCTGGATGAAGCACCGCAGATCCTTCGCCCGGCGCGCCGCTTCGAGCAGGACGAATGTGCCGATGATGTCGGTCTTGATGAATTCATCCGCCGCAAGAATGGAACGATCGACGTGTGTCTCCGCCGCGAAATGCACGACGATGTTCGCCGCCTCGACCAGCGGGCCGGCAACCGCCGCATCCGCGATGTCCCCCCTCACGAACGTATGCCGCGGGTTGTCGATGACGTCGCGCAGCGTCTCCATGCGCCCGGCATAGGTGAGCTTGTCGAGGTTGGTAATGTTCCAGTCCGCGTGCTGCGCCAGCGCGTAGCGCACGAAGTTGCTGCCGATGAATCCTGCACCGCCGGTGACGAGCACGTTAACCATTGTGAGCCCCACTCTTCTCGCCTTCGATCGCAAAGGCCGGCCACTTCGTATCGCGATCGGAGACGGTTGGTGATTGAATCGGCCAGTCGATTCCGAGCGCGGGGTCGTTCCACATCACGCCTGACTCATGCGCCGGCGCGTACTCCGTCGTCGTCTTGTAGATCACTTCGGCGGTGTCGCTGAGCACGCAGAAACCGTGCGCGCACCACGGCGGCACATACAGCATCCGGCGATTATCAGCCGACAGCACCGCGCCGACCCATTTGCCGCGCGTCGCAGAGTCGGGGCGCACGTCGACCGCCACGTCGAAGATTTCGCCGCTGACCGCCCTGACGAGCTTGCCTTGTGCGTACGGGCCGACCTGAAAATGCAGGCCGCGAAGGATCCCGCGCTGCGACTTCGAATGGTTCTCCTGCACGAACGGACCATCGACGAACGGAGCGAAATCGGATTGCTTGTACGATTCCATGAAGAACCCGCGCGCGTCGCTGAACGCCTTGGGCTCGATCAAGATGACTTCGGGAATGGCGAGTCGATCGAATGTGAACGGCATGACACCTCAGAGAGCGGCGTAATCGCGGTACCGCCGCAGTGCTTGTTGTTGTTCCGGAAATGCGAGTGTCGACGGAGACTGCAGGATGTCGCGGACGTCGTAGTACCCGACTGCGCTCGCCTCGCTGCTCCGGATGGCGCGCATGTCCGCTTCGATCGGCTGGCTCAGGAATACGAGCTCTACAACACTGACGATGGCGCCGCGAAACCTGTAGTCCACGAGGTATGAGTCCAGCAGGCACTCCACGTCGATGTCGATCAAGATTTCCTCGGAGACTTCCCGTCGCACGCCCTCATAGGGCGACTCGTGATACTTGAGAAAACCTCCCGGAAGGCCCAGCAATCCTTTGCCCGGGCTCGTCGTGCGCGTCAGCAGTACGATCTCCGACGGGCGTACTCTCGACGCGACGACGGCCGTCGCCGCGGGCGATGAATTCTGGAAGAACTCGAACCCGCAGGAAGCGCAGCAGAAGCTCGTCGTCACCGGTTGAAAATCGGCCGGACGATACCCCGTTCCGCATTTCGGGCAGAACTGAAATTGTGCCCATGAGAATTCGTTCAGGATCCGGCCCTCACTACGGAACGATAACGGCACGGCCCCCTAAGAGGTAGGTGAACCCGCCCGTCAGCGAGATCGGCAGCAGCTGTTTCACGTATTGATCCATGAACCTGTCGACTTTCGCGATGCGCGAGACGGGCACATACAGTACGTCGAACGGCTGCAACGAAATATCCGGTCCACCCTTGCTCAACAGTTCTTTGAAATTGATCTTCTGCGCCAGAGGCCGATCCTTGCCGTCGTTCCTGAGCAGGATGACGCTGTCCATTCGCGCGCTCGAGCGGAATCCCCCGACCTGAAGGATGGCTTCGAGTGCCGTCACGTCGCCCCTCAAGGACACCGGTCCGGGCTGGCCCACCTCACCGCCCACGTAGACGCGTAGATTCGAGAACGACCGCACGATGACGCTGACCTGTGGTTCGCGGAAAAACTTGCTGTAACCCGCCGTCAGCGCGGCGTCCAGGTCTGCCGCGGTCAATCCAGCCGCATCCACATCGTCGAGCAGCAACACCGTGATCTTTCCGTCCGGCCGTACGGTGACCGTGTCGAGGAGATCAGGATTGTTGAAGACCTTGATCGTCACTTCGTCGCCGCGCTGCAGCACGTATGGGGGCCGAGCCGGCGCCGGCTCGGGCACTGTCGGCGCCGTCGGTGTCGTCTGGGCGTAGGTAGTTGCGAACATCAGGTTCAACAACATGCTGACAGTCGCTGAGAACAATACAGATCTTTTCATAGCGTCAGAATGCACCCGTTCTGCGGAATACGCCGAGGAATGTCCACCATAGAATCTTGATGTCGAGCCATACCGAGCGGTCACGGACGTACTCGAGGTCGAATCCGATCTGCTCCCCGACGAGAAGGTCGCCACGGCCGCGCGCCTGCGCCAATCCGGTGACGCCTGGCGTGACGGCAAACTTCTCCATTTCCTTCCGCGAGTAGAACGGCATCATCCAGAGTCCCTCCGGCCGAGGGCCCACGAGCCTCATATGGCCGGTCAGCACCAGGAACAGGTTCGGCAGTTCGTCGAGTGTCGTGCTGCGGAAGAATCGTCCCACTCGCGTTACTCTGGGGTCGTCCTGGACCTTGTAGTAGCTGGCGAGGAATTCCTCGTGGGTCGAAAAGCGGAAACGGTACAGCTCTGGGAATCGCTTTCGCGCGTCGCTGTACATCGTCCTGAATTTCACGAACCGCAGCACCACAGGAACCAGGTAGTACGTGTCCGGATCGAATCCGGCGTCGGGAGGAATCAAGTCCTTCCTGTTCGTGAGATCGCGGCCTCGGATGACTCGGCTGCGGCCGAGGCGCGGCTGCCAGAACAGCGCCGGCCCGGGAGAGTCGAGCCTGATCAGCAGCGCTTCGATCAGCATGACAGGCAAGGCGACGATGAGGATCATCAGTGCGACAGGCCATTCGACAATCCTGTAGATCAAGCGCGCCAGCGTGAATCGCTCCAGCAGATGCTGCGGCACCGGAATCGCGTGAAATCGCAGATCACTTGGAACCGTGAAATGCGCAGTCGTGACGTCCCGTGCAGTTCCGCTGGCGGACCGGCCTTCCGTGGCGATCCGATCGACACCGCGCGGCGAGCGCTCGTGCTGCTGCACAGCAGTTTCCATGTCCCTCATCCTTGTTGATGTACTTGGCGCCGACGCAGGCGTTTAAGGCGCCAAGAAGGTCGGTACGCGTGTTGTAGCCGGTGACTGCCTGAAGGGCGAACCGGTCGCGGGCGTCAGTGCAAAATACATGCTTATCATATGCTCTTAAGGGCCCTGCCGCCGCTGGGTCGAGCGGCGGACGGACCCGATAAAATCGCCTTCTTCTGAGATAAAAGTCTGCCTCTGGGCGGGAATATAAGTGTTAATTCCGAGACGACGACCGTGAAGTCATACATCCCTGCGGCTATGCAGGACTACCGTGTTCTCAGCGCCATTCTGGCTGGCGCCGTGTTTTCGGTGGCGCTGGTGCCCATCTGGAACCTGCCGACGCGTTGGTTCGTCGTCGTACTCGCCGCCGTCGCGCTCGTGTCGATCACATTAGTGTTCGTCCGCTGGCTCGACGATTTTCTGCTGATCTCACATTTGTTCCTGTTGCCGCTGGCGACGTTCCAGAAATGGATGTTTCTCGACGGCTATTCGGAGGACGTACAGAATGTCGCCCCGATCAGCGGGGCGTTGAGCGTCGGAATCACCGAGCTCCTGCTCGTCGGAATGTATGTCAGCTGGCTGGCGCAGATTTTCATCACACGGTCGGAGCGTCTGCCGCGCCTCGGCACCCTTGATTTCCTGATCCTGATGTTCGTATTTGCGAATGTGCTCTCGGTGCCGAACGCGGCAGATCCGATGCTCAGCATTTTTGCCGTGATACACCTGCTCCGGCACTTCTTTGTGTATTTCTACTTTTCCCGGCGCCTCCAGGCACGTCACCTTCCCTGGTTGATGGCGGCGTTCGTATTCGCGATCGCGCTCGAGAGCTCTTTGGGGGTGTTCCAATACAAAACCGGCATGCTGAAAGGGCTTATTCTCGACAAGGGGCAGGGCGGCGATCAGCTGAACTACCAGTATGAAGTGCCCGGCATCGAGAACCTCACCCGGGCCACCGGTACTAGTTACGACTCGCACACATTCGGATTGTTTCTGAGCATGCTTCTGCCGTTCCCACTGGCGTTTCTGCTGTCGAACCGCCCTATCGGCCGAAGTGCGCGCCTGGGTTACCTTGGACTGCTGGCGGCCGGTGGCCTGGCGGTGTTCGTCAGCTTTTCCAGATCGGCGTGGCTCACCTGTGCTGCGACGTGCGCGCTGGTCTGGCTGGCGTTCGTCGTGTGGCGAGAGAAACGCATCGTGCTGAAGACCTGCGTGCTCGGTGCGCTGGCATTGATTCCGGCACCGAAGGCGATCCAATTTATCGCGAATCGATTCAACCATGAGGGGCATCAGAACCTGACCGCGCGATTCGACCAATATCCTGTCGCATGGGACATGTGGCGGGAGCACTTCTTCACCGGGCAGGGCATCGGGAATTACATGTACAAGCTGCCGCAATATCTCCTTCCCGGAGTTCTGGACGAACCGGTGCACAACGTGTTCTTGTGGCTCGCGGCCGACACCGGTCTCTTTGGCGCGGTGATGTTTTACATCATAATTTTCACCGCGATGTGGCGCCTGTTTCGCGTCGCGCGGGCCCGGCGCGCGCCGCTCGACCTGATCGCCCTCGGCGCGTTTGCCGCGCTGACCGCCTACGTCGTCGACGGAATGAGCAACCCTCTTTTCCGCGAGAGTCTGGTGTATATCCTGTTCTGGATCATGCTCGCGCTGTCGGTCGCCCTCCCAAGAATCCAGCGCGAGTGGGACTCGCGGATTCCTGAGCATCAAACATGACTTCGCCTCTGCTCTTGAGTGTTGTGCTTCCGACCTACGCGCGTGCGGGATTGCTCCGTACGACGCTGCAGCGCTTAGCCGATCAGACGCTCGACCCGTCGTCTTACGAGGTCATCGTTGTTGATGACGGATCGCCCGACAACACCGAGGAGGTCGTGCGCAGCACGATCGCGGCGTCGACGTGTCGAATGAGTTATCTCCGCCACGACAACAGCGGTCCAGGCTATACGCAGAACCGTGGGATCCGCGCCGCCTCCGCTCCGCTCATCCTGCTTCTCGCTGATGACATTCTGGTGAACCGTGGCGCGCTGGAAGCACATGTGCGGGCGCACGGTCATTTCAACGATCCGCGCGTAGCAATCCTTGGCAACGTTGTGCAGTCGCCCGAGCTGCGCGCAACCGCGTTCCAGCGTAAGTGGGATCCGTTCGAATTGCGCCGCCTGACCCAGCACCAGGCGCTGCCGTACTGGATGTTCTGGGCCTGCAATATTTCGCTGAACCGCGACTTCATGCTCGAGCATGGGATGTTCCTCGACGCGCGAGGAAGCGCCGGAGCAGCGGCTCACGAGGATGTCGAAGTCGGCCATCGTCTGTCGCGGCACGGCTTGAAAATCTTTCATGAGAAGGCGGCCTCTGCAGAGCACTTCCACGTCGAATCGCTCGACACGGCAATCTCGCGCAGTTATCAGCGCGGCTTGAACTGGCAGGAGGCATACGATCGGATGCCGAACCCGGAGCTCTTAATCAGGCAGAGGCTCTACGGGATCAGCACGCTGTGGGCGCACAGAAAAGCGCTGACAGGTGAGCGCCGCCCTTACCTCGTCGGTCCGGACCGCAGCATGGCGCGCCTGACCTTCGAGCTCGCATTGCGTTCGCTGCTTTTCAATACGTTCACGGTCGAGCATGGCTGGATGCCGCTCATGCGGATGGCGGAGCGCACACCTTGGATCGAGTCGATGATGCTTCCGCGCTTCTATCGGGGTGTTGTTGTCTATCACTTCCGCAAAGCGCATCGGGACCGGAGCGAACGCGGTCAGGAGGCGCTGGCGTCGATGCGGGGTGCTGCGCGTCCCAATACCGAGTGAGCGAGTCCCACGACAGTGTGCTTGTCTCCGCGGTTCAGCCCGAACACCCACAGCCCGATAGCATGTAGCCCTACCATCGTCGCGATGCGAAGCACAAGCGATCCCGCGCCCGAGCCTTGCAGAATTCCGAGCATCTCGAGCGCGTAAAGCACGCCGAGGCAGTCCAACACCGTGACGAGGACCACTCGGATGAAATAGGGGTGAAGTGTTCGCAGGCCCATCGTGTACCGCACTTCCCAGATACGCAGGACGGTCAGGATGGCGAGAGACAAACCGGTGGCGAATGCGGCTCCGGCTAATCCCCATCGAGGCACAAGGACAATTCCGAGGACAACGTTGAGGATCGCCGCGAAGGCGGCGTTCCGTGTCTCAACGTCTCGCCGACCGCTCAGCATGAGTAGATATGCGGCCGTCCCGAAACACATGCACGTACAGAAACTCAGGGCGAGGATCAGCAGGGCAGTCGATCCTTCCATGAATCGTGGGTTCAGCAGGGCGAGGAAGTCATGGCGATTCCACGCCAGGGCTATACCCATCGGCAGGTGCAGCATCGCCATCCACCGCACTGCGGTTCCGTAGGCCTCTTCGAGTTCGGCGGTTCGATTCTCGCGCGCCAGCACAGGGTAGATCGGACCCATGGCCGCATGAAAGGCGAGAACGATCATCTCGAACGGCAGGACGATCTGCAGGCACATGCGATAGATCCCGACGCTGTCGCTCCCACGGAAGACGGCCACTGTGAAGATGCCGCCGACAGCAAAGGCCAGATAGAAAATCGTATTGACCATGACGCCGGCGGCGTACCTGTAAAGGATGCCGAACTGCGGGGCCGGTCTGATCTGCCACAGGTCAGGGCCCGTCATGCGCATGATCGCCAGCACGCCCGCCGCGCTCGCGAGCATGCTTCCTGATGTGACCGCGGCGGCGATCCACAGCGGTTGCGCGTGCAGGGCGGCCATCAGACCCAGTGACGTGAGGAAGACGGTAGGCGGGATCAGGTTCTTGATGACGACGTAGTACTTCGCAAAGCCGAATCCGCGCGTGAGCGCGCCAAGAATTTCAGCCGTGGCCATGAACGGCACGGCGATCACCAGAAGCCGCACATAGCGGACCACCTCCGGGGATTTGAACACGTGGCGGGCGAGCCAGGGCGCCGCGGCCCAGACGCCGATTGTGAACGCAGTGCCAATCAGCAACGGCAGCATCGCGGCGGCATACACGATGCCGAGCACCGCCGGCGTCTGTGACGACTTTCGGTAAATGGGCAGGTAGTGGAAGATGCCGACAGGCAGGCCGAAGACCGCAACAACTTCGCCGATTCGCGCCACGGTGATACCCGACGCGTACAGCCCGTACGCCTCGCCTTTGAGCAGGCGCGCGGCGAGAACCTCTCCGAGAAAGATCATCAGCCCGCCGAGCGCACTGCCGATGAGCGTAATCCCGGCGCTTCTGATGACGACGGACTGATCAGCCCCGGTGGAAACAGCCGTCAATGCACGTTACTGCCGACGGAACGAACGGAAGGCTGGCGTTGCTCGGATGTCCGCCTCGAGCCGTCCTGCATTCCTCGAATGAAATGGTAGTAGAGATAGGCCCGGTAAATCTGGGCTGACATCCGGTCCCCGAGCCACGGCCACTTCTCGGCCAGATCGAGCGTGGGGCGCCACGCCAGCTGCTCGGTGACGCGGTTCAGCAGCAATCGCCGAACGCCCTCGCGGAAGAGATGCCAGGCCAGGCTTTTTTCACGTCCCTGAAACGGGTTCGTTCCCCGCAGCACACCGGCATACTCGCGGAACGTACCCCATCGCAGGTCGTGAAAATAGACAGTCAGCTCGGGATCGGGCGCCGCCTTTCGAAACTCTCCGAAGTTCAACCCCCGTTCGTACCATCGGCGAATCGCCTGATCGAGTGTGTAGACGTGGTAGTGATGCGCCCACGCGTCCGGCAGGTATTGCAGCCGCAGCCCATGCTTTTTCAATCGGTAACCGAGCTCCAGGTCCTCCATGGCGGCTGCGCCGAACCGGCTCAGGTCCTCGCGGAACATTCCGCGTTCCATCAGCATCCGCTTCTTCACCGAGAGATTCGCCGCGCCGAACCGGTAGGCTTTCCAGCACATTGGGATCCTAAGCTTAGAATTCCACGTGGACAAGTTGTCGCG
>JADMIO011298109.1_pt1 | contig 15495 bp, 12 predicted proteins | sample 8958161 | NCBI WGS metagenome assembly JADMIO01 (sample SAMN16585339, study PRJNA669376) | soil metagenome | isolation source: Crop rotation soil | place: USA: Cullars Rotation, Alabama | collected 2011
GTGTGCTCTTCCGATCTTGGCTGGCGCTTCCGCCAGGAGCCCGTTGAGCAGCCAGGCGAGCGCCCACAGGATGATCACACCGAGCCAGAAGAGCGCCCCCGAACTGGCCTCGCGCGTCATCAGCCAGAACAGCATGCCGACGATGACGAGCGATGCGACGATCGCCAGCGGCTTGTGCCTGAGCGAAGCGATCATCCGGGCCGCCCTCCCATCATCTTCGCGACGCCGCGCTCCACCACGCCGACGCCATAGACGAGGAGAGTGGCGGCGAACGATGCCGCCACCAGCGCCGCCCATATCTGTAGCGTCTGTCCGTAATAGGAGCCGTTGAGGAGTCTGGCGCCGATGCCGGCCTGCGCGCCGGTCGGCAATTCCCCGACGATCGCGCCGACCAGCGCAATGGCGATCGCCACCTTGAGCGACGCGAACAGGAACGGCATCGACGCCGGCATCCTCAGTTTCCACAGCACCTGCGTCTTGCTGGCGTTGTAGGTGCGCATCAGGTCGAGCTGCATGGGATCGGGCGAGGTCAGGCCCTTCACCATGCCGATGGTCACCGGAAAGAAGCACAGATACATCGAGATCAGCGACTTCGGCACGAGGCCGGTAAGCCCGATCGCCCCGAGGACGACGATGATCATCGGCGCGATGGCGAGGATGGGGATCGTCTGCGAGGCGATGATCCACGGCATCAGGCTTTTTTCCAGCGATCGCACATGCACGATGGCGATGGCGAGCCCGGCGCCGAGAACCGTGCCGAAGGCAAAGCCGAGCAGCGTCGAGGATAGCGTGATCCAGCTATGATAGATGAGCGACTTGTTCGACCACGGCGCCACCGCGAACACCGTCTTCCAGAGTTCGACGATCACCTGGTGCGGCGCCGGCAAGACTGGCCGATCAAGGCCCCAGGAGATGGCGAGGAGATTCCACAGGCCGCCGCCTGCCGCTTCGACACGCGGTTCGCTTAGCACCTGGTTCATCGGTATCGTCGCCACATACCAGATGATGAGGATCGCCAGCACGATCGTGCCGACCGGCAATACGCCGCCGCGTGACAATGACTGGAAGAGCGATGGCCGCCGGTCGATGGCGAGGCTCTGCGGCATGCTAGTCATCGTAGGAATGGCCGGCCCTGAGACCTTCGCGCACCCTGCGTGCAACTTCGAGGAATTCCGCCGTCTCGCGGAAATCGAGCGTGCGGCGGCGCTCGAAGTTGCTTTCGATGACGTCGATGATGCGTCCGGGCCGTGGCGACATCACCACGATCTTGGTCGACAGGAACACCGCTTCCGGAATCGAATGGGTCACGAACACCACCGTCTTCTTCGTGCGGTCCCACAATTCGAGGAGCTGCTGGTTGAGCTTGTCGCGCACGATCTCATCGAGGGCGCCGAACGGCTCGTCCATCAGGAGGAGCTTGGGATCGAAGGCTAGCGCCCGGGCGATCGACACTCGCTGCTGCATGCCCCCCGACAGCTGCCAGGGAAATCTTTTCTCGAACCCCTTGAGATTGACGAGTTCGAGATTGCGCGAGATCAGCTTGCGGCGCTCGTCGCTGCGAAACCCCATGATCTCGAGCGGCAGGCCGACATTGCGTTCGATGGTCCGCCACGGATAGAGGGCCGGCGCCTGGAACACATAGCCGTAAGCGCGCGCCAGCCGCGCCTCTTCCGGCGTCATGCCGTTGACCGAGATGACGCCGCTGCTCGATTTCTCGAGATCGGCGATGACCCTGAGCAAGGTGGTCTTGCCGCAGCCGGACGGTCCGATCAGCGAAACGAAATCGCCCTCGTCCACCGTGAGGCTGATATCCGATAGCGCGAAGACCGGACCGTCGGCAGTCTCGAAGGTGAGGCTCAAATCGCGAGCCTCGATCACGGCTGCTGCCGCCATTCCATCTCCCCGCGAGTTATTTTCTTGTCGCTGAACGCATCTCGCCGGCAACAGCGATCGCGCGTTGGCAGGGATGCTATGCGGCCTTGACCATCCGATCAAGAATTATGACGATGCACCATGGCCCGCGCGCGACTCAAGGATCACAAGGAAAGCCGCATCCGGGCCGCCAATACCGGGATCATCCTCGACGCCGCGCTGGAAGTGTTCTCCGCCTATGGCTATCGCGGTTCGACCGTCGATCAGATCGCCGCTCGGGCGGGCATGTCGAAGCCCAATCTTCTCTATTATTTCCGCCGCAAGGAAGACATCTATGTCGCCGTCCTCGAGCGAACCCTCGCGGTATGGCTCGAGCCCTTGAAGCTCCTCGATCGCAAGGGCGATCCGCTTGAGGAGATCTCGCGCTACATCAGCGCCAAGCTCAAGCTGTCGCGCGAGACGCCGAAGGCCTCGCGGCTGTTCGCCAACGAGGTACTGCATGGCGCGACCGCCATCGGCAAGTTCCTGTCCGGTCCGCTGAAGGCGCTCGTCGACGATAAGGCGCGCGTCATCCGCGCCTGGGCGAGGCAGGGAAAGATCGCCCCCGTCGATCCCTATCATCTTATCTTCGCGATCTGGGCGATGACCCAGACCTACGCCGATTTCGACGTCCAGGTGCGTGCCATCGTCGGCGACGACGGCAAGCGCTTCGCCGCCGCCGAGCGCGCCCTCAACCGGATCGTCCGCGACGGCCTGGCGCCGCGCCCGAAAAACCGCCGCCGGCGCTAGCCTAATTCACCCGAAGGGAGGAGATCACAGCACGAAGTCGCCATTCGTTAGCAGTGCCGGGTGATTGAGCAGCACGATCGACATTTCGGCCTGGGCGTCGGCATCGGCATTGAAATCAATCCGAAGATTGCCGTTCTGAACCGTCTGCCTGACTTCACCCTGGGAGAATGAGTTGTTCATGTCGAGGACGAAGTCGTCGTTGGCTCCGCCGGCCTTGGCGTCGATTGCATGGACGTTGATTTGGTCGCCGGCAGCAAATCCGCTGATTTGATCGCGGTGGCCGGCTGTCGTCCCCGATTCATTCAGCGCCTTGTAGATAAACTGATCATCTTCCGCGCCGCCGTTAAGCTCGTCGACTCCGCGTCCGCCGCGCAGTTGATCGTCACCACGGCCACCTATCAACTGATCATTGCCCCTGTTGCCATTGAGATGATCGGCTCCCAGCCCACCATTCAGCACGTCATTGTGAATGCTGCCGGTAACCGTGTCGTCGCTCTGCGTGCCAATTACTTTTTCAATTTCCGCGATAGTCGAAGGATCGACGAAAGTGCTGGTCAGATCCCAGGTGAACGCCGGCATATCGATGACGGCGGCGGTAGTCCTGATGTCGCTCAAATCCAGCGTGTCGAATCCATCTCCGCCGGCGATCCAGTCGATCGCATCCCCTTCGAGGGACCGGAAGACATCATCGCCGTCGAATCCCGAGATTGTGTCGGTGCCTGCGCCGCCGTCTAACGTGTCATTGCCGGCTGCGCCGTAAAGATGGTCGTCCCCTTTGTCGCCGAAGAGGACGTTAGGGCTGAGGTCGCTATCCGGGTTGGAAGCCTCGCCTCCCCTGACGGTATCATCGCCATCATTTCCATGAACGGTATCTCTGCCGAGACCGCCTTCGAGCGTATCACCGCTAAATCCACCGAAGATCCGGTCGTCATCTTCACCGCCCTGGATACTATCGGGGCCGAACGAACCCCTGATTACATCGTTTCCCGGCCCGCCGAAGATTACCGACGGATTTCCGGAGATGTTCCAGTTCGTCGGCGCGTAAGCGAAGATCGTGTCGTTGCCCTCGCCGCCGTCGAGCGTGCTATTACCCCCGCCGCCCCACATGGAATCGTCGCCGGCCAAGCCTTGCAGGGTATCGCTGCCGGAGCCGCCATCCATCGTATCGCCGCCGCTCGAGCCGATGAGACTGTCATTGCCATCATTGCCGACGATCTCGTCGCCCACGAAGGAATCGCCGGGGGCGGTTTCGGTGTAGGCGTAGATGGTGTCGTCACCCTTTCCGCCATTCAACTGGTCCTGCCCCTCGCCGCCCCAGATCAGGTCGGCGGCATCACCGGCGAAAATGAAATCTGATCCGAAAAACCCGTTGATGAAGTCGCCGGTGCCGTCTTGGAGATCGGCAACCGAGCCGCCTGTAAATCCGCTCAGCTCGCCGGTCGCGGCATTCGCAGTGTCATTCCCTGAAGTTCCAGTGAAGTCCGTCATGAGAAATTCCGTTCACGGATCGAATAGCGTCGCCCCTTGGGCAGCGATTAAAGGAGTTAGAAGGTCCAACAACTCTGTTTATGAATTCAACATCGGCTTGATCAGTGGTCAAATGAATTGTGGGCGCGGTGGTTAAATACTCGGGCGAGCCGGACGTTAGGTAAATTTGTGAACTGGGCCTGACCCCATACTCTGCGGCCCGATGCGCGGAGGTCGATTCGCGGATTTCGCCTGCCAGGGCTGCTCGATGGAGACTGTGAGGCGACTGGCAAGAGGCGGTGTAGAACCGGTTGCCAAACAGGGACGGACTGAGATGCGCTCACCAGTAATCGCAAGGGCGCATGTGACCCGCAATGTAACTCCTGAAAGGACGAGGCCGGCACTCGTCGCTGTTGTTGTTGGAACGGGCAGGCTCCTGCTCTGCGGCAGCGGGCCGCTCGATCGCTGTTGAAGCCCTCTGCTCGGTAACCCGGCTGACAGGGCTGGCAACTTCCTTTACGGCGACTTTGCGCTCGCCCGCGTTCTCGATGTTCCTGCCCTTCTTCGCTCGAGCGCTTTTCGGCTTCCTCGGAGTTTTGGATTTGTGTCGCGGCATCGCGGCCGCCGATGCAACTACCTTGGTCTTGGCTTTTCTGACTTCGGCAGGCTTTGCCTTCGCGACCCGCTTCGGAACAGGTTGTTTTTCCGCTGCTTTGGTTTTCGTCTCGTTCGTCGCAGCCGCCAGGGTTTCACCCAAGGTCTCGGTGGGAATGGGCTTCGCTTCGCGCGCCGAACTTCCGTCGACGAGAGGAACCGGCGTCATTTCCACGGCAATCCACTCGACCGCAACTTTCGCGCCCGCTGACTGATATGTGGAAAAGTTCTTCAGATTGGCGTCGCGATCGTCCCTCGCGAAGACCTGCGGGTTAGCACCCACCTCGCGATGTTTGAAAAGCGTGAGGCCATTGCGCAGGCGAGCGGGAACCTCTTGCCGCTCGGCTTTAGGAGCTATGCTGTTTTCCGCAGCGGGCACTTTCGGCCCCGGCTCCTCTTCCGGCGATGAAATCTGCACGCCAATCATACCCGCCGCGCCGCTCAACGCCAGAAATAGCGCCAAGGCGCCGGCGACATGGAGCGGGCTCACGGCTCGCTCCCGATTGACAGGTATTCTACGGGCGCTGTGGATTTCCCACTCATCTCACTGCCCTTTAGGGAAGGCTCGCCTTCCTAAAGCGTTATCGATATGCGCCGTATGGAGAACAAACTCGCGCTTCTCTCGGGCGAAATTAGGGCCGCGACCGATCGGCGACTCAACAATCCACCGCCGAAGGAAGATTTTTCGACTCCCGACTCAACCGATGTTGAAGGCAGGACGAATGAATCGCACTAAGGAACCTTGGCGCGCGCTCAGGGATGAAGCCCGGCGCTAAACTCGGCGAAATCTCCACTAGAGGACGAAATCGGCGCCGGTGATGTTGGTAGCGGTGAAGCTCTTGAGCAGGATCGACATCTCCGCCGCCGCGTCGTTATCGGTATTGAACTCAATGAGGGTATCTGAACCTTGTTGCGTCGATCGGATATCGCCAATGCCGAAAGTATTGTCGAAGGTGAAGGCCTGATTGTGGGCGATGCCCACCTTCGCATCGATGGCGGATACGTCGATCTTGTCCTGACCATTGCCGAACGCGACGATTGTGTCGCGCGTCATCGCAGTGATTCCAGAATCGGCCAAAGCCGCATAGGCAAAGCGATCCACGTCGGTACCGCCGTTGAGCTGATCGGCGCCGGCACCGCCGGTCAGTGTATCATTGCCAGCACCGCCGGCGATCGTGTCGTTGCCGCCAGCACCATTGAGCCCGTTGGCCCTGGCATCGCCGGTGATGGTATCTCTATTGCTGCCTCCGAAGACATTCTCGAAAGAAAAAACCGACTGGATATCACCACTCGGCAGCGTGAATTTTCCCGTTGCGAGATTGGCCGTGATTGGGTTGCTGAACTTCTCAAATGAGAGCGTATCGCGGCCCGAGCCGCCATGCAGCTCATCGTCGCCGGCAGCGATGATCACCTTGTCGTTATCGGCTCCGCCCCAAATAGTGTCGTCGCCTTCCCACCCGAGGAGGATGTCGTTGCCGTCGAAACCCTTGATCAGATCGTCGCCCTTGCCGCCGTTTATGTGGTTGTCGATTTCGGTGCCGATCCGAGTCACCGAGCTGTTCGCCCGATGGCCGTAGATGATATAGGTCGAGCCGCTGTTGCTTGCGCCATAATCCGCGGCAAGGGCGCCGACCATGATGTCGTCGAAGCCATCGCCGTTGATATCGCCGGCCGCGGCAACGCCGGCACTCCATCCCAATGCGTCGTTGGCGAAGGTCCCTTCGATGCGAAAGCCGTCATTGCCGTTCAGCGCTCCAAGGTCGAGGCTCGAGGGAAAACCGCCGGCCTTGCCGAAAACGACGTAGGCGGCGCCGACATCGCGCGCATCGATGCGGTCAAAGTCGCCCGCAGCAATCAGCAGATCGCCGAAGCCGTCGCCATTGACATCACCGGCCGATGAAATCCAGTTGCCGACAAAGTCGGTTGACCTCATGCCATCAATGCGAAAACCGTTGGTGCCGTTGAGACCGGTCAAGTCCGTTTGTTCGGCAAAGATGCTCTTGCCGAACACGACATAGGCCGAGCCCGTTGCCGCCATGGTGCCAAATGCGATGTCGGCAAGACCGTCGGCATTCAAGTCGCCCGCGCAATTGGCCGACACTAGCGAAGCGTTGATCGTAGGATCGCCATCGAACCGCACAAAATCGAGCAGGTCTACCCCGCCCAGATCCAGCGGGATTGGAAATCCGGTGCCATCCGACCTCCCGAACACGAGATAGACTGCACCTTCATCGCTATTGCCAGCGCCCGAATTCGGATCGGCTGAGCTGGCGACAATCAAAGCATCATCGAAACCATCGCCATTGACGTCGCCTGCGCCGGCTACGCAAATGCCACTCAAGTCGCCGTTGAAGGAGGTATCGCCATTGATGATGGCGCCGGTGGCACCGGTGATCCGCGTGAGATCGAGCTTCCCATCCTCCAGGCCATCGGCCTGGTCGATTGTCGCCAGATGGCTGCCGCCGAACACAATGTAGCTCACGCCATTGTTGGTGCCTGGGGCGGTCTCGGCATAAGGCGCACCGATGATGAGATCGGCAAAGCCATCGCCATTGACGTCGCCAGCGCCGGCCACACATGTGCCGGCTTGATCGCCCGGATTGTTGCCATCCAGCCGGAAGCCGCGCGTCATGTCCAAGTCCGCCAGAGAAATGACGCCATCATCGCCACTGGCCTGGTCGAGCGCCTCGAGATTGGCGGCGCCGCCAAACACCAGATAACTCGTACCTGCCGCTGAATGGCCGTCCGGATCGGCCTGGTAGGCTCCGATCAAAAGATCGTTGATGCCATCGCCGTTGACATCGCCGACACTGCTAACCGAGCAACCCGTGTGGTCACCGGCCTGTTCACCCAAGAAGAAATACGCACTTCCAGCTGTGACCAGGTCCGAAATAGCGCGAGTGGCCGGATTGCTGGCAGTTCCCAGCACCAGATAGGCGCCTCGGTTCGTCTCGGCGCCGATCAGCAGGTCAATGCGGCCATCGCCGTTGACATCGCCAAGGCTTGCGACGGCGTTGCCGGAATAGGTGCCGGCCGGGCCGTCGAGGCGGAAGCCGTTGTTGCCGTTGAGCGTCGAGACATTGATGATAGGTGCGAACTCGGGCATGCCATCCCCTCGGTTACTTGCCCGATCAGACTATGGAGGATACCCCGAGAGCACAATCCTGATAATAAACATCGGCGTGACCGATGCTCTTCACGCGCACGAAGACCAGGGGCTCATCTGCGCCGACGTTAGATGCCTGCCCAGGCAAACTTGCAGACGGGATTAGCCCAGTACCCTGGCGCTCACCGCGCGCAGCACCTTGATCCAGCGGATTTCACCGAGCGCCCGCGAATAGCGGCCCGAATAGGTATGGCGCACTAGGAGCACCCGCGTCGCCAGCGTGTCGTCGAACTTGACCGCGAAGAAATCGGCGCCTTCGCGCGCGATGCTGGCCTTGACGGTGCAGGAGGTAAGCCGCACGAGGATCGTTTCGCCGCGTTTCCCCGGTGCCTTGCCGATGAAGCGGGCTCCCGACCCCGAGATGTCGGCAATCGCGAAGGTCGAGGCGGTAGCGCCGGTGATCAGGATTGCCTGCTCCGCCGTATCGAAACGCTCAGCCTTCCGCTGCCGCGGCTGTTCGATGCAGATATAGCAGGCGATCGTCAGGATGACGATGTTGAACCAGCTCCAGAACAGCGCCAGCACGCTTGCTCCCGGATATTCCGGGCCGATGCCGGTGAGGAAGCAGTAGACGACGCCGACGAGCGTCAGTACCAGCAAGGTCGCGAAGGTGCGCAGCATCGTCCATTCGATGAAGCGGCGCGAGCGCTCGCCGCCCTTGGCGGTCACCTGGAATTTCTGGTTTTGCGGCTTGACGAGTCCGGAGACGACGGCGCGGATGATCGCCGGCGCCGCCACAAGCTGGACCACGTCCGACATCACCGGCATCACCCGTCCTTGTGTCAGCCAGGTGATGACGATCGCCTGGCCGATGAAGCACGGAAGGTAATGGGCGAGGAAGTCGGTCACGTGGACATTGACCGCGACCACGTTGAACAGGAGGTAGGCGACCGGCACGATCATGCCGAGAAGCCGGAAGGCATGCGCCGCCGACCAGTAGAGAAACGTCTCGATGAGGAATACGCGGTCGAGCAAGCCGATATTGGCTTTCTTCGACAATGGCCCGCTCCGTCCGCGGCAGATCTGCATGAAGCCGAGGCACCAGCGGCTGCGCTGGGTGATGTATTCCTTGAGCCCCTCGGGAGCGAGGCCGAAGCTCAGCGCTTCGTTGAGATAGACGGTGCGATAGCCGCGTTCCTTGAGCCTCAGCGTCAAGAGATAGTCTTCGGTCACCGAGTCGGTCGGGAAGCCGCCCATGGCGAGAAGCGGCTCAGCGCGGATGACCGACGATGTCCCGCAGCAGAAGGCCGCACCCCATGCGTCCTTGGAAGCCATGACGACGTCGAAGAAGAAGCGCTGCTCGTCCGGCCACACCGATGCGGCGGAGAGGTTGGTCTGGATCGGATCGGAATTGACGAAGTGCTGCGGCGTCTGGACGACGCCGACATCCCCTTCATGGAAGAGCGCCATGGCGCGCTTGAGGAAGGCGGGCAGCGGCACGAAATCGGCATCGAGGATCGAGATGAATTCCGGCGGCTCCGGTAGTTGCGCGACCTTCTTCAGCGCGTGGTTGATGTTGCCGGCCTTGGCATGGACATTGGTGTAGCGCGCGATGTACTCGCAGCCGAGCTGGTCGCACAGGCCGCGCAGCCACTCGCGCCGTCCGTCGTCGAGGATGAACACCTTGAAGTTCGGATAGTCGAGGTTGAGAGCCCCGGTGATGGTGCGCTCGAGGATCGCCTGCTCCTCATTGTAGGTGCAGATGAACACATGGACGAGCGGCAGCTTCGGGCGCGCCAGGAGTGCCGGCAAATGCGCTTCGACTTCGCTGGTGCGCTCGCGCGTCCGGCTCATCGCCGCCAGCGACACCATGGCGCCGAGAAGTGCTGCCGCCTCGACGGTGACGAAGATGACCCCGGCGATGAAATCGAGCGTCAAGCCGACGGGCGGCAGCGTCGCCCAGAATCGCCAGATCATGTAGTTCGCCATCAGCGCCAGCGCCACCGCGATCAGCACCATGCGGGTCGGATTGTGATCGCGCCTGAGCCACGGCAATACCGCGCAGAACAGGCCGCCGATGACCAGCCCCGGCCACAGCGCGTCGCTGATCGAGTCGGGCGACAGGAACATCAGCGCAGGAAACGGGCGAACGAGAAACCCTGGCCCGGCCGATCATTGAAATAGACGCGGCCGGTGCGCCCGATGTTGCAGTCCGCACCTTCGCCGATGCCCGGCACCTTGACGGTCACCCGGTAGGGTTCCTTCATCAAGAGCGCCGGCTCGATTGCGAAATTCGCCGCCGCCTGCGCCACGCCGGTGAGGTTGACGATTTCGCCGGCAAAGTCGTGCGAGCCGTCGCGCAGGCGGAACATCGCCGGCATGCCGACATTGAGATGGTTGTAGACGCTCTCGCTGACCGACGCGGTGACGAGCGCGCCGGAGCAATCGAGCACCTTGACGAGATCCTGGCCGGGAGCGACCTGCTCGCCGGGTGCGGTCATCACTTCCCACACGCGGCCCTTGCCCGGCGCCTTGAGGTCGAAGCGCGACACTTCCGCGAAATGCTGCTGCTCCTGCGCGAGCTCGGCGGCAAGGCTCTTTGCCCGCCCGTCGAGGGTGGAAAGCTCGGCTTCGAGATCGCTGATCCTGACCGCCATCTCGTCCGCCATCTGAGCAGTCGACGGGCGGTCATTGTAGCTGTCGCCGACGAAGCTGCCGGCCCGCAGCGCATCGAGTTCGACGGCAAGGGTGGCGATCCGGTTGCGGGCGAGCCCGACGCTGGCCTGCGCCACCGCCGCATCGCGCGCATTGCGATCAAGTTCCGCTTGCGGGATCGTGCCATTGGCGGCAAGCCGGCTGGCGCGGGCAAGCGCGCTCTGCGCCTCGGCATTGCGGGCATCGGCAACCGCAAGCTCGCTCTCGAGCTCGGCCTTCTTGGCCTCGCGTTCGCGGATGCGCGCTGCGGCAAAGGCTTGCGTCTGCGCGCTGAGGTCAGTGCGATGCGCCCTTGCCCAGTCGAGCTTGGCGGCGAGCGCCGGTCGCGTATTCACGAGCTCGGCAAGCGAGCGCTCGAGATCGTCGAGCTTGCCGCGTTCGGCGCGCGGATTGATGACATGGAGGACGCTCGCACCGCTGGCGAGTTCGTTGCCGGGCTGCGGCAGCTGGTCGGATGCCACCTCGCCGGCGATCGGCGATTTCAGCGTGACGAGCCGGGCGTTGACCACTGCTTCGACGCTGGCCGGCGCCACCAGGATTCTCAACGGCTCCCAGCCGACGATGGCGACGAGCGCCAGCGCCACGAAAGCCTTGAGCGCGCGGCGCATGAGCGGGCTGAGCAGCTCGCTCTTCGCCACCGCGACCGGCTCGGCGACTTTCGGCTTCGCATCGGGCTTGGGGGCGAGCGGCGCCGCGATGGCGCTCTTCAGCATGATCTGCAGGGTGGCGATATCGAGATCGTGCGCGGCGAGCGGCTTGAACTCCACAACCGCCGGCGCCTGCGAGGGATCGCTGGTCTCGGTCGCGCGCGACGCTTCGCCCGCATCGAGCAAGCGCACCAGATTGTCCTTGGAAGCCACCGTCTTCACCTGTTGTTTGACGCAAATTCTTGTCGTTGCGCCAACTCTTGGCCGATGACTCGCCTCTGATTGGTTAATTTCGCCGCGATTTGCAGGCGAAATGGAATCTTCGGTTAAGGAAGTTTGTAGGTGAATGAAGAATTAACCGGCCTTCGCCGTCACCCCGCCGTCGGCCATGTGAATCGAGCCGGTCACGAAGCTTGCCAGGTCGGAAGCGAGGTAGAGGATGACGCTGGCGATCTCCGAAGCATTGGCGACCCGTTTCATCGGCCGGTTCTGGGTAATGATCCCGTAACCCTTGGCGACGTCGCCCTCGCCGACCCGGCGGCCGAGCTCCTGCAGCATCTCGGTATCGACCGCGCCGGGGCATACGCAATTGACGCGGATATCGGGCGCCAGCGTGATGGCGAGGTCGCGCGTCATGTTGACGACGCCGCCCTTCGATGTCGCATAGAGTGCGAGCCTGCCATCGCCGCCCCGCCCGGCGACGCCGAGCACCGAAGCGATGTTGACGACATTGCCCTTCGCCTTGCGCAGATGGGGCGCCGCATGGCGCGTGCAGAAAAACGGCGCCCTGAGGTTGATGCGCATCACCTTTTCCCACTCGGCCTCGGTGGTTTCCTCGAACGGCTTGTCATGGCCGCCGACGCCGGCATTGTTGATGAGCACATCGAGGCCGCCGAGCGCCGCCGCCGCCGCTTCGACGACGCGCTTGCATTCCTCGACGCGCGACAGATCTCCCGCCACCGCGACCGCGTTCTTGAGGCCGGCAACCGCCTTCTCCGCCGACGCTTCGCTGCTGCCATTGACGGCGACGCGCGCCCCGCAATCGAGGAACGCTTTGACCGTCGCCTTGCCGATGCCGCGGGTGCCGCCGGTGACGAGGACGCGCTTGCCGGAGAAATCGATCTTCATCGCCGCCGGCTCAATCGCCGGCCCGGCGATAGCCGATGGTGGTGAGCCGCGATGCGAGGATGCGGCCTGGCCCGTGCGCGGCGGCGAACAGCAGGCCGGCCGCGAACGGGAAATGGCTGACGAAGGCGCCGAACTGTTCCTGCGTCGATTGCGCGTTCGGCATGTGGAAGGCGAAGGCGAGGAAGACCACGTAGACGGCGGCGAGCAGAGAGGCTTCCGGGAAATAGGCGCCGGTGAGGAAGGCGATGACCAGCAGCGTTTCGAAGATCGCCGCGCACCAGGCGAGGAACTGCGCCGCCGGGAATCCGGCCGACGCGATATAGCCGGCGGTGGCGTTGATGTCGGCGAACTTGAACCCGGCCGCCATGATGAACATGGCCGCGAAGATCAGCCGGCCGAGAATGACGGCGCCGTCGCGCCATGTGAAGGTTCTGTCCATGTCCCCGCTCCCCTGTCGTCCCGATTGCCGCAGTCTAGATCACTTCACTCCAATCGTCATTCCTGACATTCGTCCGGAAATTTCGGCGAGAGCCGGGGACTATCGTCCGCGTGGAGTTGCCGCAGCAAGCTCGCCACATGGGTATTCCCTCACCCTGAGGTGCGCGCCGAAAAGGCGCGCCTCGAAGGGAGGTGCGCGAAGCGCCGGCGGTGCTTCTTCTTTTCTCCTCCCCCCTTTCACGGGGAGGTGGCGCGAAGCGTTCGGAGGGGGTTGACGCCTTGAACCCCGCTCCAAACACACAATATTCCCACCGACACTATTCGCCACGGAGCACTGCAACCATGTCGCTGCTCAGCCTCATCCTCAACATCCTGTGGATCGTCACCGGCGGCATATGGATGTCGGCCGCCTGGCTCGTAGCGGCGGTGATCATGGCGATCACCATCATCGGCATCCCGTGGGCGCGCGCCGCCTTCAACATCGCGAGCTACACGCTCCTCCCCTTCGGGCGCACCGCGGTGGCGCGCGACCGCTTCACCGGAGCTGAGGATTTGGGCACCGGCCCGCTCGGCGCCATCGGCAATCTGATCTGGCTCGTTCTCGCCGGCTGGTGGCTGGCGCTCGGCCATATCGTGATCGCGATGATGCTGGCGGTGACGATCATCGGCATTCCCTTCGCCTTCGCGCATCTGAAGCTGGTTCCGATTTCGCTGTGGCCGATCGGCAAGATGATCGTCACCAACGACGAGGCAGCGAGATTCGCGGCGGCGCAGCCAACTTAGACTAGATTTTCGCTCACTCTAGGGCGCCCGTGATAGCGGCGATTAAAATGCAATAAGACATTGGGCAAAGTAAGCCCTCAGAGCATGGCGAACTGCTATCTCCGAGACAAAGCTGCCAAACGTCGAAAAGAACGCGTGTCGGTTAATCCGGGCGAAAGCTCGCGGATCTGATCAAGGGCCTCTCCCAGATCAATCGGGACAACCGCCCTCTCAGAATCGTCTATCGTCAGATCGAGAAGTGACAACAATGCAGGTGCGTCACTAGGCGCAATTACCCGAGAGATGAGTTTGGCTCCGTCCTTCTCTCCGTACAGGCCATAGTCCATCATAGACCACGCATCAAATGGCACGAGGAATCGTTCAATGGTTTTTACTACTTCTGAGAATGCACCCGGCACACCCGCAGGAACTCTGGCAAATGAACGACTTACACCTGGCGTAACTAGTGAACGTTCTTGAGGCCATACCTGTCGAAGAAACGGCGAGACCGAATTATGGAACAGCTCTTCGGCCGATGGGGTTGCTATTGCAGAATCCTCCTTGGTCTTCGAAACGTCACCAACGAATCGCCCAACTGCCGCTGCCGCGTAGGCGCGGATTTCATCTTCCACCAATCTAAGCATCTGCGTTACTTTTACGGGAGAAACTGCTGAACCTCTTTGTCGCCGAAAAGAATGGAGACACTCCACAATTATACTGAATACAAGTGACTGACGCACTTTGCGATCAAGTCTTCGATCAATTGCCCGATCGATCATTTTATCACCGATAATCTCAAGCACCTGTCTTGACTGCGTTCGACGGCCAACGGCGCGCCATAAGTCAAGATTCGCCTTATCGTCCTGGAGCAATGGGCCTATCAAATGCTCCACTGTCCATTCGCGATCCGCACCTAAGAAATAGGGGAGCCATTCGATCATCTGCTGACAGGCGACCAGTTTCGCTTCGTGAGGAGCGTGAGCAATAGCATCTCGCATAACTCTCAGCGAAGCATCGCTGTCGAATGGGCGTTCCGGGTGTTTAAAAGGCGGGCATGCGTTGAGAAACATGCCCACCAACTTACCAACCGGCGAATTTAATCTCTGGATATACCTAGATTCATCCAAATCAGGGTTTGCATTCAATTCGATCTCTTTGTCACCGGTGTTTTCTAATTCAGTCGCCTTTATTGCAAGCAACCAGACTTTCATCCACAAATCTATGCGTTGAGGGTTTCCGGCTAGTTGTTGTTGCCACGCAGAAAGCCATTGTGTAATGCCATTGATGCTTTGGAGAACAGTTTGATCTGGAAGGCCTATCAACAGACTCGCGACTCTATTTGCTTGGCTGGAAGCGTCACCTTCATTGTTAGTTTGGAATATTTGCGGCGAGTGCAACCAGCCGAACTGTTCCCATGCGCGTGGATAGTGCGCGCCGCCATCTGATGTCGATTCAAAGTCTCCGATCAGCTCCTTGAGATTCTCGGATTGATCCATCCAATCGACAGCGCCCCCTCTCAGGCGATCCGGCTGAGAGGATAGCGCGATTTCTAGGGCCTTTAATCGGTCCCTGCCGCGGATAAAATCATAGCGACTATCGGGATCGGGGGGAACCCAATGAGCCGCTGGAGTTCCTATAAAGTCAGCGTCAACTCGGTTCATCTCAAACAGATGAGGGAATAAAGACCGTTTTTCTTTCAACCAGTGTACCGCCCGGTGCGGAAGCAATCCTCCTGCAATTTCGATCCTACGCAGTTCTCGAACAGCCCAATACAATCGGGCTTCCTTCACTTGTGCCGGGTCTACATCCCTTGGCCAGTGATTTCTTGGCGGAAGTTTTCTTATTCTCTCCGTTATTTTGGACTTTCCAGCACAGTGGGATCCGAAGCTTGGAATTCACGTGACTTGAAGTCGCGGC
>JADMIO011628000.1_pt1 | contig 15493 bp, 9 predicted proteins | sample 8958161 | NCBI WGS metagenome assembly JADMIO01 (sample SAMN16585339, study PRJNA669376) | soil metagenome | isolation source: Crop rotation soil | place: USA: Cullars Rotation, Alabama | collected 2011
CCTCATAGGCCATGACCGGACCAAGGTCGGAGCCGCCAATGCCGATGTTTATTACATTGCGGATACGCTTGCCGGTGTGGCCCTTCCATGCGCCGTTGCGTAGCCGATCGGCAAAATCAGCCATGCGGTCCAGAACAGTGTGCACGTCCGGCACGACGTTGCGGCCCTGGTGCAGGATGGAAGCCTCGCGTGGAGCACGCAGCGCGACGTGAAGCACCGCGCGCTTCTCGGAAACATTGATTGCGTCACCGCGAAACATGGCTTCGATCCGGGCGCGAAGATCAGACTCTGTCGCCAGTTGCAACAGGAGTTGCAATGTCTCGGCGGTGACGCGGTTCTTGGAATAATCGAGATAGATGCCTGCGGCTTCCGCGCTCAGTCGTTCACCGCGGTTGGGCTCCTGCGCGAAAAGCTGCCGAAGATGGAGGTCCTTCATGGCCTGATAGTGGGCCTGCAGCAGAGCCCAGGCAGGTCGCTGCCGCAGAGGCGGAACGTTCATCGATCGTTTCCTCTCATGCATTGTCGCATCGGAGTGGTCCTCGGCGCGCCACTAGAGCATGTTCCGGTCATGTTGAACCACCCTCAGCGCGTCATGGCCGGGTATGCAGTCAAGCTTGCGCAGACTGCTTGAACAGGGGCTGCGCGGCCATGACGGTGGATTGGTTCGAGACGACCAAAACATGCTCTAAGACGCGCGCTGCATGGCTGCCCGTTTGGACCGAATACAGGCGAGGAGATCGGTCCATGACTTGACGAATGAAGCCGCACCCTCGTCCTGGAGCCGCTGCGCGAGGGCGCGGTTATCGATGCCGGCCTTCGCAAAGCTCGCCAGCACCGTTTCGCAATCGCCGCCGTTCAAGGGTAGCGCATCCTTGACCTGGCCATGATCGGCCAAGGCTTTCAACGTTCCTTCCGGCATGGTGTTCACCGTGAATGGCGCTGCCAGATTCTCGACATAGAGAGTGTCGGGTGCCTTCGGGTCCTTGGTTCCAGTACTCGCCCAAAGCAGCCGCTGGGCGCGGCCGCCCGCGTTCGCAACCCGCCGAAATCGCGTCGAGGCGAGCATTTCCTGATAGGCCTTGTAGGTTCGCTGCGCGACGGCGAGACCCAGGCGGTTGGCGAGTTCAGCGGGAACTTTTCCGCTCACCGCGACATCCCAACGGCTGACGAAGATCGATGCAACCGATCCTACCGCAGGGTTCAGGCCGGCCTCGATTCGGCGCTCCACACCGCGAAGATAGGCATCCGACGCGGCGGCATATTGTGCGTCGGAGAACAGCAGTGTGACATTGACGGGAACGCCGGCAAATATCGCGTCCTCAATGGCCTGCAAACCTTCGGAAGTGCCGGGAATCTTGATGAACAGGTTCGGCTGGCTGGCGCGTTCATGCAGCATTCGCGCGGCCGCCACCGTCTTTTCGGTGTCGTGCGCGAGGAGGGGCGAGACCTCCAGCGAGACCCACCCGTCGACTCGGTCCGTTCGCTCGAAGGTCGGGTAAAATAGTTGGGCGGCACGCCTGAGATCGTCGAGCGCCAAAGCAAAAAAGACATCCTCTTCGGACTGCGATGACGCGCGGCTCGCAATCTCTGCATCATAGGTTGCGCTTCTTCGGATTGCCTGATCGAAGATCGTCGGGTTGGAGGTCAACCCGGTCACGGAAAGTTCATCGATGTAGCCTTTCAACACTCCGCCGTTGAGCATCTCGCGAGTGATGTTGTCGAGCCACAGGCTCTGCCCCAGATCGTGCAGTCGGCGTGTTGCGTTCATCGGGTTGCCTCCGGAAACATGTGTTGCAGGCAAAGGCGAAAGTTTTCGCGTTCCCTTCAATTCGGTTGACGCGCGCCACTAGGGTTGTAGCCGAACGCGATGGTCCGTTCCGTCCCAGCGCGCTTCGTCGACATAGTAGAGCGTGAAGTAAACCATATGGTGACCACTTAGTTCGTCTTGCAAGAGCCGGACTCCATGCCGTCCGAACGCGAGCGGAGTGGACAACCTGTCTTCCGTCTGCTGCCAGCCGTCAAACCCGAAATGCAGTATGAAGGATGTGGGGCCTTCGACGAGGAAATCGCGCTGGTCTGGCAGGATGTCGAAGGGCGTGTCGGCACGCCAATGCCACGTTCCGGTTTTCGGTCGTTCGCCTCCGAAGTGCTTCTCGACGGCATCCAGCAATTCGAGTGGGCGGCCTTGCTCTCGGGCGTACAGAAGCTTCAGGAACTCGGCGTGTGCCCAGACGAGTGGCATGGCGCCGCCCGTTGGTTTGCCGGGCTCCAGACCGAAATCGGGCAGCGCAGGTCCGTCCCACACCTGCTCGGGCAGGAGGCCACTCGGCCCGGTCATTCGTGCCATTGTTTCGAGGTAGGGTAAGGGATCACGTCCGAGCTGCAGCTCGTAGTGGCCGCGCTCGCCGGTCAGCAGCGGCCACGGTCTCCCGATGCCGGTTCCATCAAATGGGCTTCCATCGGCGTGCTCGCCATAACCGTCCTCATTGTAGCGACGATAGGCAACGCCCTGTGGGGTCTCGACGGCGAGCAGAGCTTCCGCGATCTTCAGTGTGTTTTGAATCCTTGGATCAGTCGCGGCCCGCAAGCCTAACCGCACGAGATAGAGGAATTCCATGCCGACCATCGCGACGGCCGCAATGCTCTCGCCGGATCGATTGCGCAGCTCGACGCGGCCGCGCAGCCCGCATTGGGTGGGCGGAGGCCCGATACGAACGTAGTAGCCGTCGACGCCGTGCGGCTGTGCGAGGGGTCCTTGATCGATATAGGTCCAGTCTTCGATCCGCTCGTTCCAGTAGTCGGCAAGCGAGAGACAATACGTCCGCTCGTCCCGATCGGCGAAAAAGTCCGCGGCGCCGACGAGCGCGGCGATTTCGATTGCCAACGTAAAGGGGCTGATTCCGGCGTTTTCTTCCCACCGATCTTGCGTCGTGATGGGGCCGTTGTGGACGATATAATGGACTGCACGGCGGATCATGAAAACGGTCCGGCCCGTATCGGCAAGCGAACCGCGCTCGGAAAGCTTGGCTGCGAGGATGACGGGAAAGGCCACCTCATCGAGTTGCACGCCACCCCAGAACGGGCGGCCGTCGGGAAAAGAATTCTGAGCCCAACGGCCATCGAAAAACTGGGTCGAGATCAGATAGCTCAGCATCCGGCGGGCATCATCGGTTTGCCCGACAGCCATCAGCGCGAGGCCGGCTTCGACGCAGTCGCGCGGCCAGACAAGGTGGTAGCCTCCGGAGCTGTCATTGAAATTGCCCCACGGCACACTCAAGCTGGCAACCATCGCTCCCGGATAGGTGCGGTCCTCATGAACTTTCAGCACCACGGCCGAGAGATGGGCCTCCCGCTCGATCTCTGCGGTCGTATCGGGGAAAGTCAACGTGCGTCCCCACTCTTGCCAAGCATCGATAAATCGCTGCCGGGTTGACGCGAACCCGTCGGCCAGACTTGAGTAGGAGAGGGTCCGGGCGCCCTGCAGTGTGCCGGCAAAGCCCAGCGCCAGTGTTCCCTGGTTTGATGGGAGCTCGGCGAAGAGCGCCACGTTGCCCTCCGTCGCCTCGGCGTATGTCCAGGTCATCCGGCCGTTCTGATTGAAATCCTGCCAGCCGTCCGAAGAACCGACATAGCCGGCACTCGATCGCGAAAATCCCCCGTCGCTGGCGAGGCAGAGAGCGCTCTCTCCCCGCCAGGCGAACAACTCGTCGCCCGCCCGCGCATTGTTACGCTCGCCGCTGTTGCCGAGATGCGGCGCCAGCAAGACGTACAGCTTTAGATCCTGCCCAATGAGCTGATAGGCGATCTGAACGACATCTCTCAGGGGATCGGGGAGGATCTCCAGGACGAGCTGATAGTCTTCGCCTTGGTGAACCACGTACGGTAATGGCACAGACGGCGCGGGCGTGGAGATCGCATATCGGTTGATGCGTTTGACTTCGAACCAGCCGTTGGGACCGGCAACGATGAAACCCAGATCCCGGGTCTGCGGTGTACCGGTCGTGGGCCAATAGATCTCATTCAGAATGCCGTGACCCAAGGTGACCCATACGCGCCCGGCGCCGAGCGCTGTCGTCACCAGGTCTTTGGCACTCGAGGCCCAGGTGGGACGAATACCCGGGCCGCCTGGCGGAATGCTCAAGTCCAACATATCGCATTCGCTCCCAATAGTGTCTCGTCTGCGTGGCTCCTCTAATCTAGTCCATGTTCGCGCCAACGGCGTCCTCGACGAAAGACAATTCTTAGCCGGCAGTCACGGCATCGACCACAGGCTTCGAACCACAAGCGAAGATTATGACGATCGAACTATGAATAATTCAGCCAAAATTCTTCCAAACATTGGATCAGACCGGCTCAAGCCGCAACGCTTCGTTCCCCTGGACGAATTTCGCGTGCGACACGGGCGGGTTGGCTGTAAAGCCTGCGTTGCGCTCGCTATATGCGGCTCACCGCTATGGCTTTTTAGCGCCCTTTTTCTCAATGGCCTTGAGAGGCGGCTGCGGCAGTCCTGCAAAAAGCGCCGCAATCTTTCGTGGGACTGCTATTCGGCGCTCAACGATCATGTTGACCAGCTCAAATAGAGTGACCGCCGTCGCTTTATCGTCCCTCAGATCAATGTGGCCCGGATGCACTGCGTTATTGCCAACCACGCGCACCAATTCCAAAGCTTGCTCTACTTCGGTATCGAGCCCCTTGCGCACTTGAGAAGCAATATCCTCGCTTAGATCGTCCCCCGGCTCTCCCAATCCCTTCATCAAATTTTGAACGCATAGACGCAACAATGCCGCCGCGCCCCTCGGCGACCTGTTCACAATAGCAGATGCTTCATCAAAATCTGCCTTGACAGCAGCGGGCATCGCCTCATGGGCTGCAATAAATGCATCCCCACTTGGATAGACAATACGGTCCTCGACCCAAATCGCAAAGCCCTTGCAACTGAAGCATTCACTGACACAGAAATTCACAAATTCAAAATCAGTCCGACCAAAGGGCGTGTTAACAAAGGTGACAACGTTGCCATTCAACCGATCAAGGAACCCCTGCCATTTCCTGAGCTGATCAGCATCTTTCGGCGTTTTCGCCGATTGCATTTGCTCGTATGTTTGTATGCGGGGCCTTTCCTTGTTTTCACACCGCAAGAGGCCAAGCTTGCTCCAACTTTGATGCGCAATCGCTCCGCAATGCGGGCACGAAAATGCTTCCGCACCAAGCCGTGGTTCCATCGGGTTAGGCGTTTCATTTCTCTTCGCCAATACGTCGTCACAACTTAAAATTGTATGACACATGAAATACCCCGACGTTGCAGACGCAAAGCTTCGCTTTTCCCGTCGATTTACCAAATCAGGCTATCCAGACCAACTAAATTGACTCTGGCTAAACATAAAGAGTTCGTGACAATTGACCTGTGGGTATTGATCCACAACCTGCCGATCAAAACCGGTTTCGTTTGTTCCTAATTGTGCTTGATTTCGAAAACGTCGGATCAGGCCCTGCAACTCTGCGAGAGGATGAAAATGTCTGTCTCGGCGCTGTCCGGTTGGACGAGTGAGCAAAGGCATGTGGTCGCGGCGAGTTTCTTGGGATGGACGCTCGATGCGTTCGATTTCTTCCTGTTGGTATTCGTGCTCAAAGACATCGCGCAGGAGTTCAATACGGACATCACCGACGTCACGTTCGCTATTTTGTTGACGTTGGCGTTGCGGCCGGTCGGCGCATACTTATTTGGGCGCGCCGCCGACCGCTGGGGACGACGACCCGTTTTGATGGCCAATGTGCTGTTGTTTTCGATTGTCGAATTCGCATCGGGCTTTTCGCCGAATCTCACGGTCCTGCTCGTGCTGCGCGCCATCTTCGGCATTGCGATGGGCGGGGAGTGGGGAGTTGGGGCGTCACTCACCATGGAGTCCATACCGCCGCACGCCAGAGGCTTCGTTTCGGGCTTGCTGCAATCGGGTTATCCGACGGGATACTTTCTGGCGTCGATCGTGTACGGCCTGCTGTTCCAATACATCGGATGGCGCGGCATGTTCATGATCGGGGTCATTCCGGCGCTTCTGGTTTTCTATATCCGCCGCAGCGTTCCGGAATCGCCCAGTTGGACCCCCACGACTGCCAGCAGCAGCACAATGGCAATCCTGAAGTCACACTGGCGTCTCGGCATCTATGCGGTCCTGCTGATGACCGCCTTCAATTTCTTCAGCCACGGGACGCAGGATCTCTACCCCACGTTCCTGGAGGTCCAGCACCGATTTTCCCCACATGAGGTGGGCCTGATTGCAGTCGTCTACAACATCGGTGCCATCATCGGCGGCATAGCGTTCGGCTCCCTGTCGGAACGCTTCGGCAGGCGGCGCATCATCATCATCGCGTCGCTGCTCTCGCTGGCCGTGCTCCCGCTGTGGGCATTTGCCAGCAGCGCCATCTGGCTCGCCGTCGGCGCGTTCCTGATGCAGGTGATGGTCCAGGGCGCCTGGGGCGTGATACCGGTGCATTTGAACGAGCTGTCACCCGACGACGCGCGCGGGACTTTTCCCGGATTCGTCTATCAGCTCGGCAACCTCATCGCATCCGTAAACGCAACCCTGCAAGCCGGCATTGCAGTGCATTTTGGCGGCAATTATGCCCTGGCGCTCGCGACCGTCGCCGGCACAGTTGCGGTTGCAATCGTGGTCCTCACTGCCGTCGGTATCGAAGCCAAGGGCGTGGAATTCGGTTCCTCCCGTGTCCGCGATCGGTCAGTTCCGGCAACTCCTGCCGGGTGAGGCGGGCGCTGGGGGAACGGATCACAGGGTCCGGCGTTGGCGTCCCGCCCTTCCTTCTCTGCCGCAGGACGAAGCGGATGAGACCGAACGGCCGCAAGCAAAGGAGGCGCGCATGTCCCAAACGGTAGCGGATGTTCTGGTTGGAGTGCTCGAACAGATCGGGGTCAAACACATCTTCGGACTGATCGGCGACTCGCTCAATCCGCTCGCCGACGCGGTACGCCGTAGCAAGATTGAATGGATCGGCGTCCGGCACGAGGAAGGCGCAGCACTCGCCGCAGCCGGGCAGGCCAAGCTGACGGGCCGGCTCGGAGTATGTGCCGGCACAACCGGCCCCGGCAGCACGCATCTCGTCGCCGGCCTCTACGAAGCGAGCCGCGATCATGCCCCTGTTCTGGCTCTCTCGGGCGACATGTCAAGAAAATTGCATGGTACCGACTTCATTCAATCGACCGAGCCCGATCTTTTGTTCCGCGATGTCTCGCTCTACACGGAAACGATCTCCTCCCCGGCCCAAGCGCCGGCGGTCATTCATCAGGCGATCGCGGCCGCCTATGCGGGCCGCGGCGTCGCTCACCTGACCCTTCCGCAAGACATCATTGCGGCAAAGGCTGACGGCGGAATCGTCAGCGTCGCGACTTTGAAGCCACGGCCGGAACTTGCCCCGAGCGCAGCGGATGTTGATGAAATCGCCCGCCGGATCGATGAGGCCGACAGTGTCGTGATCTTGTGCGGGGCCGGATGCCACGGCGCCGCGCAAGAACTGCGCGCGCTTTCGGATCGGCTCAAAGCGCCTCTGGTCCACTCGGTCAAGGGCAAGGACATCATGTCCTATGACGACCCGAGGTGGATCGGCGGAATCGGTATGATCGGCACCAGAGCCGTCTACTCGGCCGTCATGCATTGCGATCTGCTGTTGATGCTCGGCACCGATTATCCGTATTCCGAGTTTCTGCCGCGCAAAGGCTCCGTCATCCAGGTCGATGAGAGGGCCCACGTGCTCGGACGGCGTGCGCCGACGGCGCTCGGCGTCGTTGGCTCAGTGCAACCGACTTTGAAACTGCTGCTCAGCGAAGTCGCGGCCAAGAGCGATACCACATTCTGGGACTGGGTGGCCAAAGAACGCCGAAAATGGGATGACATGCTGGACAAGCAAGCCGATCCGGCGCGCAGCAAGGATCGCATCCATCCGCAGGCTGTAGCGCGGGCGGTCAGCGAGATTGCCAAGCGCGATGCGGTCTTCACCATCGACACCGGCCTCAACACGCTGTGGTCGGCCAATTGGTTGCGCCAGACCGGATCGCAGCGGATCATCGGGTCCTTCAACAACGCCGCAGTCGGAACAGCGCTCGGTCAAGCCAACGGCATCCAGGCGCTGGATCGGTCCCGCCAGGTGATCGCCCTTTGCGGTGACGGTGGCTTCAACATGCTGATGTGCGAGTTCCTGACGGCCGTTCACCACCGGCTGCCTGTTAAGGTGGTGGTCTATAACAACTCGGCGTTCGGGCTGATCCCGTTGGAGGCGGAGGCCGTAGGCCTCGTTCCGTACCGGGAAAGTATCGAATTTACCAATCCTGATTTCACTGCGCTCGCTCGCGCTTGCGGCGGCCATGGATTTAGGGCCACGAGGCCTGGAGAACTGCAAGCCGAGATCAACAAGGCGTTCGAAGCGGACGGTCCGGCGATCGTCGATGTGGTTGTGGCAGCCGACGAAATGCCAAACATTCCGCATATCGAACTCAATCAATTGGGCAACTTTGCCGTGGCAAAGATCAAGGAAGCGGTGCTCGCTGCAACCGGGCGATAGCGGCATCAACCGACCCGACACTTGGAAGCGCTTTTGCCGACTCCGTCCTAACGGTTCTTGCGGAGGGGGAGGGGCGCTCATCACTTGGTGGCCGGTGAGCGCCGCTCTCCGCGCTGCATATTGGAAGCTTATCGGCTTGGATAGCCCAGATCCTCGCGGATCCCTCGGTCCTGCCAGGCAGAGCCGGGCGGGTCGTCATTGATCCGCCGTTGGGGTCGAATTGTGCCGGGCGTGACGCGGCCACGCGGTTGCTGAGCATATGCGTTTGCAGCACCATTTGGATCCGTTGGATTTGACCAACCTGGCGTCTGTGCCGAATAGGATCGCTGTTGCGCGATCGGCCACGAGTACCTCGGAAGATCCGGTTGCGTTCCGCCTTCCCGAGCGTACGCGGCGGGAGACAACCCGGCCAATAGCGCAGCGATGAGTGCCGTCTTCGTGATTGTTGACATCGTCGTATCTCCTTGAGCGTTCAGCGAGCCAGAGCGCGATGCTCTGCTGCTTGCAGCTCCCGAAATACGATCGCTTCCTTCAATTAATAATCGCCGGAGTTCCGAATGGGCCATTGCCTTTTTGAGAACAATCGAAACCATCGTATCTGTCGCCTTGTGCGGGGCCCAGGACTCGTTTTGCGTTGACATCATGCAGCATGCTCTTATATATGTGCATATGCGCCTTGTTGGCCATGGGGATTTGACGATGCCAGGAGAAACGCTGCCGAGGGTCGGGGAGTGCAACTGCTTCGCGGTCCGCTCCGCGGCCCGGCACGTGACCCAGTTCTATGATCAGTTCCTGGCGCCGACCGGCCTGCGCACGACCCAGTTCTCCGTCCTGGTGCGGCTGAAGCGGAAGGGGCCTTTGACGATCAACAAGCTCGCCGAGGATATGGTGATGGACCGCACCACGCTTGGGCGCAACATCCTGCCGCTCGAGCGGGACGGGCTGATTGCAATCGAACCGAATGAATCGGACCGCCGCTCCAAGGAGCTCCACTTGACCAAAGCGGGCGAAAAGCGCTTGCAGGCGGGGATGAAGCAATGGTCGCGGGCGCAAGCGCAATTCGAATCCGCCTTCGGTCCCGGGCGCGCCGCGGACCTGCGGACCATGCTGCAGGCCGTCGTGGCGAACGAGTTAGGGTCCGTCCAGAAATAGTTAGGGTCCGTCCAGAAAGAAATAAATGAGTCGGCGCGGGATCACGAACGCGCCGATTCCGGCCATGGACCAGATCGGAATTTCAGCTCGAAACCTGGGTGCTCACCGGATCCAGCGCACATTGCTTCAATTATTTGCCTGCGGTGAATGCTTTATTGCGAAGTCAGCCAATTAATAGACCGCGGCGCCGTTCGTATCTTCACGCTCGTCGGCGGTCAGGCATCGGCTAGATGTTGCCGGATGCCAAAAAAACCACGGCCAGTTCGGCCACGCATTCCACAGTTGACATAGGAGTATATACGCTCATATTAGCGTATATGCACGTTTTGTCTGGGCATGTTTGATGTGAAAGAGGGCTCCAATGAAGATGCTGATCCTTTTGGCGACCATCGCAATCGCTCCCGTGCTGACGGCCTGCGGGCAGAGCCAGTCGAGTCCGCAGGCCGCGGCGCCCCCGCCGCCGCAGGTCACGGTTGCCAAGCCGGTCAGCAAGATGATCGTGGACCAGGACGAATATGTCGGTCGCTTCGTTGCAGTCGAATCCGTCGAGGTGCGGGCGCGTGTTTCCGGCTATCTGGAGGCCATCCACTTTCAGGACGGCCAGATGGTGAAGAAGGGCGACCTTCTGTTCACGATCGATCGCCGGCCCTTCGAAACCGCCTTCGCTCAGACACAGGCCAGCCTTGCACAAGCGAAAGCCAATCTCGCATTCGCGGAGAGCGATCTGGCGCGGGCACAGGGCGTCGCCGTCGGTACGGTGATTACCAAGCAGACCTTTGACCAGCGTACGCAGGCCAAGCGCGTGGCGGAAGCGGCCGTCACCGTTCAAGAAGCAGTGGTGCGCCAGGCGGCGCTCGACCTTGAATTCACCGAACTGCGCGCACCGGTTTCCGGGCGCATTGGCGACCGCCGCGTATCCACGGGAAATCTCGTTACCGGCGGAACGTCGGGCAACACAAGCCTCCTAGCGACCATCGAATCAATCGATCCCATCCGCTTCGAGTTCACTTTGGATGAGGGGTCCTATCTGCGCTACGTGCACCTCTTCAAGGGCCGTGCGGACGCGACCAACCGCGGATTGACAACGCCGGTCAAACTCAAGCTCATCGACGAGCCGACGTTCTCTCATGAGGGCAAGTTGGATTTCGTCGACAACGCCATCAGTCGGTCGTCCAGCACCATCCGCGCACGCGCCGTATTCGCCAACCCGAACGGGGAGTTCACCACGGGCATGTTCGCGCGCGTTCAGCTGGCGGCTGCGCCCGCCAGGGACATGCTGCTCGTGCCCGAGGCTGCCATCGGGGCCGAACAGGTGCGCAAGTTCGTGCTGGTTGTCGACGGCGAGAATGTCGCCCGGCCGAAATACGTCACGCTCGGGCCTGTCGTCGATGGTTTGCGCGTCGTCGCCGAGGGTCTGAAGCCCGACGACAACGTCATCGTCAACGGCCTGATGCGAGCCCGGCCAGGCGCGAAGGTTACGCCACAGCAATCGAGCACCGCTTCGGCATCCACCGCCCGCCCGCAAATCAACGCCAATTGAGCGAGGACCGCGATGCGCCTCTCCCACTTCTTCATCGACCGGCCAATCTTTGCCGCGGTCGTTTCTATCGTCTTCGTCATCGTCGGCGCGGTGTCCGTGGGGCGGCTGCCGGTCGCGCAGTATCCGGAGATCGCGCCGCCGGTGGTGAGGGTCAGCGGACAATATCCCGGGGCGAGCGCAGACGTGGTCGCCGCCACGGTAGTTGCTCCGCTGGAGCAACAGATCAACGGCGTCGAGAACATGATCTACATGACCTCGAATTCGACTGGAGATGGCCGCTTCCAGATTGACGTGACCCTTGAGCTCGGCACCAACCTCGATATTGCGCAGGTGCAAGTCCAGAACCGGGTCGCGATCGCGCAACCGCGCATTCCCGCTGACGTCCGCAATATCGGCGTCACCACGGCCAAGAGCACCCCCGATCTGATGATGGTCGTGCATCTTTATTCCCCAGACAAGTCGCGCGACCCGCTCTTCATTTCGAATTATGCCACCGTCGAGGTCACGGACTTGCTGAACCGCATCTACGGAGTCGGCGGGATCACGGTGTTCGGCGCTCGCGACTACTCGATGCGAGTCTGGCTCGATCCGGACCGGCTGTACGCACTTGGGCTCACCACGGGGGATGTCGTCACGGCCCTGCAAGGCCAGAACGTCCAAGTCGCTTCGGGCGTGCTCAACCAGCCGCCGGTCGCTCAGCCGCGCGCGTTCCAAATCGCGGTGCGGACGCTCGGACGGCTGGTCGACCCGAACGAGTTCGCGGGCATTGTGGTCAAGCAGGACTCGAGCGCAGTGGTTCGCCTCAAGGACGTGGGCCGGATCGAGCTCGCCGCCGTCGACTACTCGACCAATTCCTACCGCGATCTCGACCCCGCGGTTGCGCTCGCCATTTACCAATTGCCGGGGTCGAACGCACTGGCGACTGCCGAGAAGATCAAATCGACAATGGACGAGCTGTCGAAGAAGTTTCCGGCAGGCCTCGAATACACGATCATCTATAACCCGACCGAGTTCATCCAACAGTCCATCGACGCCGTCACCGAGACCATCGCCGAGGCGATCATCCTGGTCGTCCTCGTGGTCATCCTGTTCCTGCAAACCTGGCGTGCCGCGATCATTCCGATCGTGGCGATACCAGTGTCGCTCATCGGTACTTTTTTCTTCATGGCGATCTTCGGGTCCTCGCTCAACAATTTGTCGCTGTTCGGCCTCGTTCTCGCCATCGGCATCGTGGTCGACGATGCGATCGTGGTGGTGGAGAACGTGGAGCGCAACATCGCCGCCGGTCTGTCTCCCCGTGATGCTGCGAAGCGGAGCATGGACGAGGTCGGTTCGGCGTTGATCGCCATCGCTCTGGTGTTATGCGCGGTGTTCGTTCCGGCCGCCTTCATCACCGGACTTGCGGGCCAATTCTACCGGCAATTCGCGCTCACCATCACCGGTGCGACGATCATCTCTCTCATCGTGTCATTGACGCTGTCGCCCGCGATGTGCGCGCTGCTCTTGAAACCACACACCAATCATCGGCCGGGCCGGTGGTGGGTGCGTCCGATCCATGGGTTCTTTCGCGCCTTCAATTCTGGTTTCGATGCGCTTGGGCGTGGCTATGGCCGGCTTGTGGCGCGTGTCGTGCGCTTCGCGGCATTGATGGTGGTTGTGTACGCCGGCGTGATCGTGTTCGGTCTCAACGAGTTGCGCAAGGCGCCCGTGGGCTTCATTCCGCAAGTCGATCAGGGCTACCTCATCATCGTAACGCAGCTGCCGGGGGGCGCTTCGCTCGCACGAACCGATGAAGTCAATCGGCGTGTTGCGGAAATAGCCTTTCAAGTGCCCGGGATTACCCACGCGGTCAACTTGGTCGGCTTCTCCGGCGCCACCTTCACCAACGCTCCCAACTCGGGGACCGTCTTCGTTGCCCTCGAGCCATTCGAGAAGCGAGCGAAGGATCCTGCGAAATCGGCTCCCGCGCTGCAGGCTGCCCTCCTGCAGAAGCTGTCCGTAATCCAGGAAGGCCTCGTGCTGGTCATCGCTCCGCCGCCCGTCCGCGGCATCGGCACCGCCGGTGGCTTCCGCATGATGGTCGAGGACCGCGGCGGGCGAGGGCCGGAGGCGCTTCGGGCGGCGGTGTCTGCGATGATGGGTCGCGCTGCGCAGACGCCTGGCCTGAAGCAGGTCTTTTCGTTGTTCGAAAGCTCGACACCCCAGGTCTACCTCGACATCGACCGCACCAAGGCGCAGATGCTCGGCATCAACGTGCCCGACGTGTTCAGCGCGCTGCAGACCTATCTCGGCTCCTACTATGTCAACGACTTCAATCTGCTGGGACGCACCTTCCGCGTCACGGCGCAGGCGGAGGACTCCTACCGGCTCGATCCCAAGGACGTTCTCCAGATCAGGGTCCGCAATTCGAGCGGGGAAACCGTGCCGCTCGGCTCGTTTACCACCGTGAGCGACGTGACGGGACCCTACCGCGTGCCCCGGTACAATCTCTACCCCGCCGCCGAGCTCGACGGCGCTCCGTCCCCCGGCTACTCGCAGGGCCAGGCTATCCAAACGATGCAGCAACTGGCCGCCGAGACGCTGCCCGAAGGTTTCACCTACGAGTGGACGACGCTCGCCTTCCAGCAGATGAGGGCCAGCAGCACCGCGGTCTTTGCCTTCGTGCTTGCGGTGGTGTTCGTGTTCCTGGTGCTGGCTGCCCAATACGAGAGCCTGACCCTGCCGCTGGCGGTGATCCTCATCGTGCCCATGAGTCTCATTGCCTCGATCACCGGCGTGCTCCTGCGCGGACAGGACAACAACATCCTTACCCAGGTTGGTTTCATCGTGCTGATTGGTCTTGCGGCGAAGAATGCGATCCTGATCGTCGAGTTCGCCAAGCAGCTCGAGGACCGGGGCCGTGACCGCTGGTCCGCGGCCGTGGAAGCCGCGCGGTTGCGGCTACGGCCGATTCTGATGACGTCGCTTGCCTTTATCTTCGGTGTGGTGCCGCTGGTATGGGCAACGGGCGCAGGCGCGGAACTGCGGCAGGCGCTCGGTACCACGGTGTTCGGCGGCATGATCGGCGTCACGGTGTTCGGGCTGGTCTTCACGCCGGGCTTCTACGTGATCTGCCGTTGGCTCGCTGCCCTCGGTCGGAGGGCCAGGCCCACCCCGGCGACGCAGGCCCAGCCGGCCGAATGAGCTACGTTCGGCCGAAGTTCCTGATATGTCCAAACATCCCCGATCTTCGCCGCGGGAGCGCCTCAATGCGCTCCCGAGCCAGGAGATGCCGACAGATGAGCCTTGCGTCGCTCGCAACCCTCAACCATGGGCGCTTGACATAGGTGTATATGCGCCTGATATGGGGCTGAACGTTGGTGTCGATCGAGGAGGGCAAGATGCCGGTAGCCAAGATTCACATACGCGGGGGACAATACGACGAGGCCCGTCTTGGCAAGGTGTCGCGGGCGGTTCAAGATGGACTCATGAGCGTGCTCGACATCCCGCCGGATGACTTCTTCCAGATCATTCACATCCTGCCTCGAGGCCAATTCCTCCATACGCCGTCGTTCCTGGGCCTCAAATATTCGGACGATCTGATTCTGCTGGAAATCACTTTCATCGCAGGCCGCCCCAAGGAGAAGCGTCTCGCACTATTGAAGGCACTGAACGACGGGGTGGTCGCGGCTGCCGGGATCTCTCCGGATGATCTCATGATCCAGCTCTACGAGGTCCCTGGCGAGAATATTTCTTTCGGTCGCGGGCTGGCTCAACGGGCCCACATCTCGGAACGCGATACAAAAGCAGCGTAGGCGGCTATGATGCATCAGGCCCGGCACCGCACGGCAGAGTGCCGCTAGCGGTGTCATGGGAGCAGCTGCGCACGAGCGCCGGCGCCCTCGGCTTCAAGAGGGGCGTTTCGTTGCAGTCCCAACATACGGATATCAGCGTCATGCAGGACAATCATTTTTCCAAGCTGAGCGCGTTCGTGGCAGTGGCAGAACATCGCCATTTCGCCAAGGCCGCAGCGCAGCTGCGAGTTTCTCCATCAAGTCTGACCAACGCGATACGCTCGCTCGAGGAGCACTTGGGCGTTCGCCTGCTCAATCGGACAACCCGAAGCGTGTCCATGACCGCAGCCGGTGAGCGCCTTCTTCATCATTTGCAGCCGGTCATAGCCGCGATCAATGAGGCGCTCGATGCGATGAATGACTTCCGCGACAGCCCGCGCGGAATTCTACGACTCAGCAT
>JADMIO011701152.1_pt1 | contig 15490 bp, 9 predicted proteins | sample 8958161 | NCBI WGS metagenome assembly JADMIO01 (sample SAMN16585339, study PRJNA669376) | soil metagenome | isolation source: Crop rotation soil | place: USA: Cullars Rotation, Alabama | collected 2011
GGCGCGACCCACCGCTGCGCTCGCATGGTCGGCGCTGGCAGGAGGGCTCTCGATGGGATTTTCGCTCGTGGCCGAGGCGATGTTGCGCGCTCACCTGCCTGAAGCGGCCTGGCGTTCGCTCGTGGCAAAGCTCGGATACAGCGTGGGTTTTCTGATCGTGATCCTCGGACGTCAGCAACTGTTCACTGAAAACACGCTGACGCCGATCCTGCCATTGTTGGAAAGAAAAGTCCCGGTGGCGCTTTCCAATGTGCTGCGACTCTGGACGGTGGTGTTGCTGGGAAATCTGATTGGCGGATTGATCGTCGCCGTGGTGTTCACACACACCGCGGCATTGTCGCCCGACACCATCGAAGCGGTGAAGGCGATTGCGCGTGAAAGTGTCGAGCCGAGTTTCGGGGTCATCGTGTTGCGGGGAATTTTTGCGGGCTGGCTGATCGCGTTGATCGTATGGGTAATGCCCGCTGCCGAGACGGCGCACGTGTGGGTGATTCTTGTGATCACGTACGTCATCGGCGTTGCCCATTTCAGTCACGTGATTGCCGGATCGATCAACGCATTCGCACTGGCGAGCGCGGGCGAGCTCGGCTGGGCGAAGGCGTTTGCGGGATTCACGTTGCCGGCTCTGCTCGGAAATATTTTGGGCGGAGTGGGGCTGGTGGCGTGCCTGAACCACGCGCAGGTGCGCGCAGGAGAGCACTGATCCGCGCTCAACGCTTACGCCAGCGGAACATGTCACGTATTACGTGACATGTGGTTGAGCGGCGCGGCCTATTGCGGTGCATATTCCGCTCGCGATTGTGTTCGGCGGGCGAAAATCTCGACGGCTTATGTCGTCAACGCTTCCGATCGCCGAAGCTCCATGGAAAGCAGGAGTTCGCGCTGCCCGCGCGCATTTCTGGCCGGGTCTGGCGCTGCAGGTCGTCGCGCTGGTGATCGTGATTGCGTACTACCAGCATGCGCCGACGCGCGAAGCGCTGGAACGGCTCAGCCAGTTTCGGGCGGAGACCGGATTCATCTTTGGAATTATTTCCACCGGCGTTGTCGGCGGCCTCCTTCCTCTCCTCTACCTGAAACTCCATCGGGCGACGCGGGATCGCTACACGTGGTTCGAGGGCGCGGGGCTCGTCGCGTTTTGGGCGTACAAGGGCATCGAGGTCGAGGTGTTCTATCGATTTCTTGCCGCGATGTTCGGCGACCACGCGAGCACGGCGACGATCGCGAAGAAAATGGTCGTCGATCAATTCTTCTACTGTCCGCTCTTCGCCGTGCCGGTGACCGTCCTCGTTTATGCGTGGGTGGACGCGCACTATCGCATCGGCCCAGTGCTCGAAGATCTACGGATGGGGCGCTGGTATCGCCGGCGCGTGCTGCCGGTGTTGGTTTCCAATCTCGGCGTGTGGGTGCCCGCGGTCTGCATCATCTACGCGTTGCCGACCCCGCTGCAGCTTCCGTTGCAAAATCTCGTGCTCTGTTTTTTCACCCTGATGCTGGCGTTTCTAACCGAACGGAACGACGGATGATTTTACAGGAGGAAACAAAGAGAGGGAGAATCATTCATTCTCTGACTCCGTTTCTCTCCGGTTTCCTCCTGTAAGAAATAAATCCTACATCCCGCCGCTGGTGGTGAATTCGGGGCCGGGGGATTGGTGCGGCTTGAGGACGATTTTGATGCACTCGTCCTGTTTCTCGCAAAAAATCCGATAGCCTTCCGGTGCATCCTCAAGGCCCATTCGGTGCGTAATGACGAAACTGGGATCGACGTCACCATTTTGAATGCGTTCGAGCAGCGGCTTCATGTAGCGTTGCACGTGAGTCTGACCGGTTTTCACGGTGAGACCCTTGTTCATCAACGCCCCGAGGGGAATCTTGTCGCCGAAACCGCCGTAGACTCCCGGCACGGACACGGTGCCGCCGTTGCGACACGCGCGGATTGCCTCGCGCAACGCGATCGGCCGGCCCGTTTCCATCATCGTTGCTTGTTTCACGCGATCGTAAGCGTACACCAAGGGCGCGCCGTGCGCTTCCATGCCGACGGCGTCGATACAGGAATCGGGGCCACGTCCGCCGGTCATTTCCATGAGAGCGTCGTAGGTGTTCACTTCCTCGTAGTTGATGATTTCCGCGCCGCCGTCGTCGTGCGCCATACGCAGGCGTTCAGGAAAGCGATCAATCGCGATCACGCGTTCTGCGCCGAGAAGATATGCGCTGATGATCGCGAATTGCCCAACCGGTCCGCAGCCCCACACGGCCACGGTGTCGCCGGGCTGGATGTTGCAGTTTTCCGCGGCCATGTAGCCGGTGGGAAAAATGTCGGAGAGAAAGAGCACCTGCTCGTCGGTGAGTTCTTCCGGAATCTTGACGTGGTCGACGTCCGCATACGGAACGCGCGCGTATTCCGCCTGGCCGCCGGCATAACCGCCGGTGAGATGAGAATAACCGTAGAGGCCGGCGGGGGAGTGACCGAACATTTTTTCCGCCATCGGCGCATTCGGATTGGAATTTTCGCAGAGCGAAAAAAGCGATTGCTGGCAAAAGAAACAGTTGCCGCACGAAATGGGGAAGGGGACGACGATGCGATCGCCGGCTTTGAGATTGGTGACCTTGGGGCCGACCTCAACGACCTCGCCCATGAACTCGTGGCCCACGATGTCGCCTTTTTCCATCGTCGGAATGAATCCGTTGTAGAGATGGAGATCAGAGCCGCAGATGGCGGTGGACGTGATGCGCACGATCGCGTCGCGCGGATTGAGAATCTTTGGGTCGTCGACGTTCACCACCCGCATGTCTTGTTTTCCGAACCAGCAGTTTGCTTTCATAAAGTTTGATTGGTGGAGCCCGATGTCACCATCGGGCTGGATTGGCATTTCGGAGACGAAATCGAAAAAGCCCGATGAGGACATCGGGCTCCACCGATTCAGGTCCGGATAAAATCGTCGAACTTCCGGGAGGTGCTGTGAGCACGTCCGGCCGGCTGACCTTCAGTGCGCGCGATCTCGCCGGTTTCGAGCAGTTGTTTGATGCGCAAGAGATCGACGGGAATTTGTTTTTCCGGCGCCTCGCCAAAAAGTTTCGCGATGGTCGCGCCGACGGCGCCCGCCGGTGGACGATAGCGCAAATTCACGCGCACCACAGTGCCGCGTCCCCCAATCGCCGGCTCGAAGCGCACCGAGCCCGCGTTGTCCACGGTCGAACCGGGCAGGGACCGCCACGAAATCAACTCATTCGGCTTCTCTTCGATGATCACCGCGTCCCACGAAACCTCCGATCCGGCCGGGCCTTTTGCGACCCAGTGGGAACGCGTGTCGCTTTCCACCGTGACCGACTTCAAGTGGTTCATGAACTGCGGAAGATTTTCGAAATTGCGCCAGAATTGGAAAATCTCCTCCGCCGGGCGGTTGATCGTGATGCTCTTGCGAACAGGGCGTCCATGAAAACTTCCGCTGGCGTCGCGATCCGCCCCGTTGCGGCGAAGATGATGACCATTGCGGCGCGAGAGTTGCGCCCCGCAGTAAACGTCGAGTGCGGTCACGCCGGCGACGGCGATCAAAGCGCCAATTGCGCGGCGGCGCTCGGGACTGCGTTCCTCGCTCGAAGCCAGCGCGGACCCCAAGAGGCCGAGGTCCATCACGTCGCCCGCAACGCGCGACCAAACCCATCCGGGCGCTCGCGGTTGGGTGAGAATGCCGACGCCCGCGGCGATTTCGCGCAGGCCGGCAGCGCGAAGGAGATTGCGATGATTCCTCAGGCCGACCGCTTTGCCCACGTGATCGGGCGCCAGTAGTTCCGCTAAGCCCAGTCCGAGACTGAACCAGCCCAATCCGTTCGCCAGCTTCTCTTCGTCCAGATTCATGACTCCTCCTTGTCGTGGAATTTTACTGCGACTGCTGGCGAGCGGGTTGGTAGCGTGCCGACTCGGTTGGTGCCGGAAAAAATTTCGCGGACGAAATTTTTTTTCGGGTTCAATTGAATCCGGGCCTAGTTCGGCGGGTGCTGCATCAAACTTGTGCGCCGGATTGCTTGTGCGCTCCGAGCTGAGACGATGCCTGCGATCAAACACCACGCGCGCAAGCACGCCGGCTCGGTGGGAACCTCTTTTCGTCCGTTTGCTACTGGATGACTAGCGTCGACATCGGTGAATTTTAAGTGCTTCAACCGCTTGATCTAGAGCCCCGATGTGCCGATTAAGTCTCGTGCCCCTTTCCAGTCGCGAACGGTTCCTTCTTCTTCCGATGACGAGTCGGCGCGTTTGGCTAACTCCCGCATTCATGTTTCGATCCGCCCGCATCTTGGGCTGCGCGCTGATTTGCGCGGTCGCTTTTTCCTACGCCGCGCCGCTGGCACCAATCGACAGCTTCGTGCGTTTGTCCGAAGACGAAGGCCTCGCGCACGCGGATGTGCGCGCGATCGTTCAGGATCACGAGGGTTTCATCTGGTTCGGTCTGCGGCTGGGCGGACTCACGCGCTACGACGGCTACGAGATGAAAGTGCACCAGCACGATCCGAAGAATCCAAATTCGATTGGGAATCGCATCATCTGGTCACTGCTCGTCGATCGCGGCGGCGCGTTGTGGATCGGAACCGAAGGCGGGCTCGATCGCTATGACCGGAAGACGGATACGTTCATCCATTATCGCCACGATCCGCAGCGCGCAGATTCTCTGCCCAACAACGTGGTTGTCGGGCTCTGCGAAGATTCCCGCGGGTTCATTTGGGCGGGAACGCGCGACGGCCTGACGCGCCTCGACGATCGCGAACGGGGAACGTTTACCACGTTTCGTCGTCCGGAGGTCGTGCCCGGGAGCACGGCGACCGACACCTATCGTTCGGTGACGGAAGATCCCTCGACCGGTTTGCTGTGGGTCGGAGCGACGGACGGCCTTGCGGCATTTGATCCGCGCACCGGAGCGTTCGCCAGTTTCATCAATGATCCCGCCGATCCGGAGAGTCTCAGCCGCAACGCGGTGAACAAAGTCGTTCGCGATCGCCAGGGCGTGTTTTGGGCGCTCACGGAACAGGGGCTGAATTCTTTCCAGCCCACGTTTGATCACATCGATCGCCACACGGTGCAGCAGCCGCGCCTGGCGTTTCATCGCTATCTGCAACCCGCCGATCCGCGAATTCCCGGGGTGAATTTCATCCGCGACGGAGTGATCGATCGCAGCGACCGGATGTGGCTCGGTACGCGTAACGGCCTGCAGCTCTTCGATCGCGCAACGGGCAAGTTCACGTCGTACACGCGCAAACCGGGAGGACCGTCGAGCTTGAGCGATGATCTCACGCAAGCGGTCTTCGAGGATCAGGTCGGAAATATCTGGGTCGGCACCTACAGTGGCGGCGCGAATCTTCTTCGCATCGGCGGAAAATCGTTCCGCGTGCATCGGTACGAACCGGGCAATCCTCAATCGTTGAGCGAGGATCGCATTACGGGTCTCGCGTTCGATTCGCAGGGTTTGTTGTGGGCGTCGACCGTTGCCGGACTCAACTGCTACGACGGAAAAACCTGGAAACGCTATCTGCACGATCCCGCGGATCCGGCCTCGATTCCAGCGAATGATCTTTCGAGCCTCGCGGTGGGTCCAAACGGGAACGTCTGGCTCGGCGCAAACTACGCGGGACTCATTTTGTTCGATCGGAAAAAATTTCACGCGTTTCCGACCACGAGCACGCCGGCGGCGAATGGCCTGCAGGATGCGACCGGCGAGCAGGTGCATTCGGTGCTGCCCGACGCCACGGGCGGCGCATGGCTCGGCGCGCGCTCATACGGCCTGGACTATTTCTCCGGCGGAAAATTTCTCCACTACACGCCGCAGCGCGGCGGAGAGGGAATTCCTCCGCAGCCGACGACCAATGCGGTGTTCGGCCTCCTGCAGTCCGACGGCACGCTTTGGTTTGCGACGGAATCCAACGGACTGGTTCGCCTCGATCCCGATGGAAAAAAATTCACGACGTTTCAACCGCCCGCGGAGCAAGCCGGCGCATCGCACAACCTCCACTGCATCGTTCCCGCGGGCGACGACACCCTCTGGCTCGGCGCCGCGGACGGCTTGTTCAAGTTTAGCGTGAAGGAGCAGCGCTTCGTGCGCTCGTATACGGTGGCGGAAGGACTCCCGCACGCCGCGGTGGTGACGATCGTGCGCGATCGGCGCGGACATCTCTGGCTCGGCACGGCCAACGGACTCGCGGATTTCGATCCCGCTACGGAAAAATTTCGCGCATACGAAAAACCGGACGGATTGCCGTCGAATGTTTTCTCGCAGCGCGCCGGAGCGCTTGGCCCTGACGGCCACGTCTATTTGGGAACGCGAGTGGGCATCGTCGACTTCGCGCCGGAGGAATTGCACGACAACACGAACCCGCCTCCGGTGGTCTTGACGGAATTTCGCTGGCTCGGCACGCCGCCCGGACCCGCAGGCGCGCAGAAGGCGTCCGTTTTGAACATCGGTGACACCATTCACGTCCCGCCCGGACAGCTCGGATTCACCGTGAAATTTTCCGCGCTCGATTTCACCGCGCCGGAGAAGAATCGATTTCGTCATCGTCTCGACGGCTGGGACGCCGATTGGCGCGAGACCAATGCGAGCGAACGCAGCGCGACGTACACCGCGCTGCCGCCGGGCACGTACACGTTTCAGGTGCTCGCGAGCAATTCGGATCTCGTGTGGAACGAACGCGGCGCGGCGTTGCGCATCGTGGTTGAGCCGCAGATTTGGCAGACGCTTTGGTTTCGGATTGCGACCGGACTTCTCACTGCGTTCTGCGTCGTCGGCGCGCTGCAGTGGCGGTTGAAATCCATCCGGGGACGCAACGCGCTGCTGGAAGAGCAGGTTTCGCTGCGCACCGTGCAACTGCAGCAGGAAATCGCGGTGCGTCAGAATGCTGAGGCGGCGCTGCGGGAATCATTCTCTGATCTCGAACGTCGCGTGCAGGCGCGCACCGCCGAGCTCGCGCAGACCAATGCGAATCTGCAGGCACAAATCGCGGAGCGCCGAACGATCGAGGAACAACTGCGCCAGTCGCAGAAAATGGAAGCGATCGGCCAGCTTGCCGGCGGCGTCGCGCACGATTTCAACAATCTCCTCACCGTGATTCTCGGGCAGAGCGAGTTGCTGACCGATGGACGCATGCAGGCCGAAGATCGCGCCGCGGCGATCCGCGACATCAAGGCCGCCGCGCAGCGCGCCACCAATCTCACGCGTCAGCTCCTCGTGTTCAGCCGGCGCCAGGCGATGAATTCCGCAACGATCGACCTCAACAAGGTCGTGAGCGGCATCAGCAAGCTGCTCGGTCACGTCATCGGCGAACACATTACGCTCACGACGAATCTTCATCCGACGCCCATCGGCGTCTTCGCTGATCGCGGCATGCTCGAGCAGGTGTTGCTCAACATGGCGGTGAACGCCCGCGACGCGATGCCGCGGGGCGGACGCCTTACGATCACGACTTCGGTGACCACGGTGTCATCGGCGCAGGCGCGACGCACCGCGTCGAAGCCCGGCGAATACGCGCGTTTCAGCGTGCACGATTCCGGCAGCGGCATCGCGCAGGAAGTATTGCCGCAGATCTTCGAACCCTTTTTCACGACGAAGGAAGCAGGCAAGGGGACCGGTCTCGGGCTCGCGATTTCCCTCGGAATTGTGCAGCAGCATCACGGTTGGATCGATGTCGAGAGCCCGCCCGGCTCAGGCACGACCTTTCACGTTTATCTCCCCATCCAGCCACTCGCTGTGGAAGTTAATGTTGCCGAAAGCAACACGCCGCCGCCGTCGCCCGGCAACGCCACGATCCTGCTCGTCGAGGACGAATCGGCGGTGCGTGGCGTCGTGCAGCGCGCGCTGACACGACAAGGTTATCGTGTGATTGAGGCGGTGTCGGGTGCCGACGCGCTCGCGCGCTGGACCGAGCATCGCGATCAAATCAGCGTGCTGCTCACCGACATCGTGATGCCTGGCTGGCCCGACGGCCACGAGCTCTCCGCGCGGCTCCTCAAAGAGAAGCCGAGCCTGCGGGTCATCACGATGAGCGGCTACGATCCCGGCGAAGTGGTCTCGCGCACCGGCGGCACGCGTCCGCACCTGCGCAAACCTTTCACCGGCGACGATCTCCTCCGGCTGCTCGAAGACATCCTGCGGACGAACTGACAGGAATACAGAAGGGCTCACACGGAGGCACGGAGCACACAGAGATCCAAGCCACTCGGGCCAAGGTGATCGATCTCCGTGTTCTCCGTTCTCTCCTGTAAACTGGATTGAAAAAGGTAGGGCGGGACCGCTGGGCCCGCCGTTCGCTGCGGACCACCTCAGAGCTCAGAGCTCTTCGCCGGCGCGGGCGTCTGCGTGAAGGCAGGCGCAAGGCTCGGCAGGCCGGGGAGCACCGGGACCGTTTCGGTCTCGCGCGGGCGGGCGCTGTGCGACGACGGCGTGAACGGCGGCTTGCTGCGGCTGGGAGCCGATGAGCCCGAACAAATCTGCGTCACTTCTTCGCCGGAAAGCGTTTCGCGTTCGAGCAGCGCGTTGGCCACGCCATCAAGCGCCGTGCGGTGCTTCGCGAGAATCTCACGCGTAAGCGCATACTCGCGGGCCGAGATCGCTTGAACGCGCGCTTCGGCTTTCGCGAGCGTTTCGGCGGAGCAAAGTCCCTCGTTGCCTTCCGCGAAGGAAACGAAACCGAGATCCGACATGCCCCATTCGAAAACCATCGAGCGAATGAGCTTCGTGCACTCCGCGATGTCACTCGCCGCGCCACTCGTGATCTGACCAACACCCAGCTCCTCCGCAATGCGTCCGGCCATCAGGCAGCGGAGCCGCGCAGTGATCTGTTCGATCGAGAGATTGAGGATGTCGCGCTCGGGCGAGAAGTGCGTGCTGCCCAGGCTGCGACCGCGCGGAATGATCGTCACTTTCTGCAGGCGATAACCTTCCTGCTTGCTGACGACCTGCATGATCGCATGGCCGGCTTCGTGGTAGGCGATGCGCTTGCGGTCAGCAGGCGACATCGCGCGACGACGCTCGCGGCCCCAAGTAATTTTGTCGCGCGCCGAATCGATATCCGACGACGTCGTGACCTTGCGGTGATCACGCGCCGCGTGGATCGAAGCCTCGTTCAACAACGTCGCTAGATCCGCACCGGAAAAACCCGCGGTTTCGCTTGCGACGCGATCGAGATCGACGTCTTCCGCGAGCCGGCGATTTTCCTGCTGCGCGTGAATATCGAGAATCTTGCGGCGGCCTTCGAGGTCGGGCAGGTCGAAGTAAACTTTGCGGTCGAAACGTCCGGCGCGGAGCACGGCGTCGTCGAGCATTTCGGGACGATTCGTCGCCGCGAGGACGATGACGCCCGAGTTCGCCTCGAAACCATCCATCGCAACGAGGAGCGAGTTCACCGTTTGATTGTGCTCACGGTCGCTCCCGCCGGAACCACCGCCGTCGCGCTTCTGCGCGAGCGAATCGATTTCGTCGATGAAGATGAGACTCGGCGCATGTTTGCGCGCGGCGTCGAAGATTGCCCGAACTCGTCCAGCGCCGACGCCGACGAACATCTCAACGAATTCGGAGCCATCGACGCTGAAGAACGCGGCGTCCGCGGCGTTGGCGACGGCCTTTGCGAGCATCGTCTTGCCGGTGCCCGGAGGACCGACCAGCAAAATTCCCTTTGGCATCATGCTGCCGCTGTCCTTAAAGCGCTGCGGATCGCGCAGGTAGTCGACGATCTCGGCGACCTCCTGTTTCGCTTCGTCACAGCCCGCAACCTCGTCGAGTTCGACCGACGACCGGGCAGGGCGGAGTTTGTCTTTGAAGGTTCCGACCGTGCTGCCTTTGGCGAGCGCGACCACGCTGAGCACCGCGAGCGCAAGGCCGAGGGCTGAAATCAACGAATCCATCACCGTGAGCAAAAGCGGCGGGAGCACCGAGACTTCGGTTTTGCCGCGCAGCGAGCGCAGCAGGCTCTCGACCGTTTCCTGCGGAGCGAGAATCGATTCCGGAAAATTCGACGCCGTGAGCTGTGCTTCGTCAGCCGCGGAAGGGCGGCCGCGGGCGAGAATCATCACGGAGCGGCCCTGCGTGGGGTGCCACAATCCGCTCAATGCAACGAGTTCCGAGTTCTGGGCGAAGTGGATGATCCGCACATCCGTGACTGAACCGTCGTTCACTTTGCCGAGGAAGCGCTTGAGCGTGGTCTCGGGATATTTGGTGTCGCGCTGCGAGGCCGGGTTCTCGTTGAGCCGCAGCATGAAGCTGGCGGCGAGAGCTAAGGCGAAGCAAATGGCGAGGATAACGATCGGTTTTTTCACGTGAAATTCGGGGGAAAGTTCGAATGAACGCGGAAGTTCAAACAAAGTTATCGACGTGAAACACGGCGGTTGTTGGCCGCGCCGGAAAATCACGAAATTTTACCGGGATCGGACGCCAGAGATCGCAGGTGGAGCCCGACGCCCTCGGCGGGCTTCGCGCACACGCAAACGCGTTGAGTTCCGAAGCGAGAAACGCGTCCAATTGCACTCCACTTAGTGCGGCGACTCCAGGCTTGAGTCATCGCGGCATAAACCCGCTCCGACAGGAACTTATCGTGAGCAGGCGCGGAGAGATTGACGTGGGCCAGCGCGCTTGCGCGCGCGGATCGAGCGCGCGCAAGCGCGCTGGCCCACGAACGCGCGGCTGAAGGCTATTTCTTCGCCGTCTTTGCCGGTGGCAGCGGTTTGCCGTTCACCGTCACGTTCTTCACCACGAAGTTTTCGATCGGGCCGGGGGCGAAATGCTCGTCGGTCAGCGTCAAGTTGATGTTCTCCAGCGTGAAGTCGCGCAGGACATCGCCGTTGTTGCCGCGCAGTTGTCCGAGCGCGCGGAACGAGCCGCTGACGTTGCGCACGATGATGTTGTTCACCTGACGTGACGGCGGCGGAAGTCCCTTCAGATCGAAGAACTGCGTCCAAGGCGCCATGTTCAGCATGCGGCCCGCCCCGGCGAGTTTGATGCCATCTATCGTAATGTTTTCGTAATGCTGCGGCGTGTCGGGCCGGAGCTTCAGCGTGAGCATCGTGGCGTTCCCGGAAATCACGCAGTTGCGCACGGTGACGTTGCGCACGGTCGTCGCTTCGCTGCCGCAGGTGATCAGGCCGTTGCCGTCGCCCATCTCGCAATCCTCAACGAGAATATTTTCCACCGGCGGGCTGTCGGTGTCCTTGTCTGCGAGCGGTCCTTTGCTGCCTTTGAGCGCGATGTTATCGTCGTGATTCGAGATGTAACACTTCCGGATCGTGACGTTCTGCGAGCTGTCGATATCGATGCCATCGGTGCTGGGCCCACGAATGCCGGTTTTCTTCGCGCTCGGAATCGTAATGCGCACGTTTTCGACCACGACGTCGCGGCAGCGGTAGAGGTGGAGATTCCAAAAGCCGGAGTCCTGCAGTGATACGCCGTCGAGGCGTACGTCGTTGCAGCGGTCGATGAACACGAGCCGCGGCCGCTCGACCTCGAGATTGGTGCAGCGCGGGTTTTCTTCGCGGCGTTTCCAAAACGCCTGCCAGAACGGCACGCCGTTGCCGTCGAGGATGCCTTTGCCCGTGATCCGCACGTGGTCGAATTTCTCCGCGTTGACCAAGGCCATGCGCCAGGGCTCGAAGTGGCCCTCGATGCGCGTCTCGCGTTTCGGGTAGTCTTCGATGTTGGTCGATCCGAGGAGCACGGCGCCCTCGGCGAGGAAAAGCTCGACCCCGGGTTTCAGGAAAATGGATCCGCTCAGAAATGCGCCGGCGGGAATCTCCACCACGCCGCCACCGGCCGCGCTCGCCGCGTCGATCGTCTTTTGGATCGCGGCCGTGTTGAGCGTTTTGCCGTCAGCAACGGCGCCATTTTCAGAAATGTTGAAACGTTTGGATGAGGTCACTGCGGAAGAAACGGACGGGGTTTGCACGCAGCCGGTGATTCCGAATGCGGCGGAGAGCACAGCGATCGGGAGGAGCAGCGTTCGAGGGAGGAGGGTCATGAGGCGAGCAGGGAAGCGAGCGTTTCGTCGGGCAAAAAAAGTTCAAGCCGCTCCGGCGGCTCCGGTCGCGGACAGTTCAATAACGAGTGAGCACGAGCAGAACGACGCTCGCGATCAGTGTGGCCGCCAGCATCAAGCCAGTGAGCAGTCCGGAGCATACCCATCGCCAGAGCAGGACGCCCCAGGAGCCGCCGTAGATGCGGCGGGCGGCGAAAAGAAAATAGACCATGGTCGCGAGATACCACGCATTGGAGGTGAACGAACGCGGCACGCCCGCGATTAACAGGCACGCAAACCCAATCCACACCACCATGCCAAAGGTGCTCAGGTGCAGCGCGGTGACCATGTGTTCGGCGAGGTAAGGGCGTTGCGCCCGAAACAATAGCCACAGGGAAAATCCCTGAAACAAGAGCAGGCCGATATGGATCGGCTTGAGCGCGGCCAAGGCCCGCCCATTCAGGTCCGCCGCGAATTCCGCGGGCGTTTTCCCCGCCCGTTCGACACGGGCCCGCAACGGTCCGATGTGATTGACGGTTTGAGGCGTGAGAGCCGTCGGTGATTCGATGGGTGCGCTCACGTGGGCGACGAGGAAGAAGAGCACGCCAATCAGCAGAAAAAGCCGGATCGGATGCACGTGCCGCGCGCGGCGTCCTGCAAAAAAATCCAGCGTGAGCTGCCCGGGACGCGTCAACAGCAGCCTGAGCGTGTTGAAGATTTTTCCGTCGACGTGGATCGCCTCGTGCACGACGTGATGCCAAGCATGCCGGAGGGTGAGATCGCCGGGATGAATTTTCTTTTGTCCGCAATGGGAGCAATACTCGCCGTCGTCCTCCATGCCGCAGTTCGGGCAGGTGAATCGGGAGTGATGTCCGGGCGTGGTGTGGGCTGGCGTAGCGGGAGGGGGCGCCGTTTCGCTCATCGGGGCACTCAAACGTCCGAGAGAGGCGGGTCAATGCTGAGGGTAGGGCGGCCTATTTCGGAATTTTCGCACGCGGAGGCGCGGAAAACGCGGAGGGGGAAACTGATTTGGATTTCTCTGTGTTCTCCGCGGCTCCGCGTGAGACCTGATTGGGAAATGCTGGGAAAACCCACAAACCATGGCTCACACGGAGACACGGAGAACACAGAGTCCGACTGGGCTCCACCTTCGGAGTTTCTTTTCCGCGACCGAATCGTCTAGTGAACCACAATGGAATACAGACGACTCGGCGGTTCGGGATTCATGGTGCCGGCGCTCAGCTTCGGCACGGCGACGTTCGGCGGCGGACGCGGTTTCACGGAGTGGGGCGGGACCGATGCAAAGGAAGCGACGCGCATCGTCGACCTCTGCCTCGAGGCGGGGCTCACCCTGTTCGATTCGGCCGACATGTATTCACAGGGAAAGGCCGAGGAAATCCTGGGCGCTGCGATCAAGGGCCGGCGCGATCGCGTGCTGATTTCAACCAAGGCCACGTTCCGCATGGGAACGGGACCGAACGACGTCGGCTCATCGCGTCATCATTTGATCGCCGCGTGCGAAGGAAGCCTGCGCCGGCTGGGCACCGATTACATCGATCTTTATCAGCTGCACGGATTCGACGCGATGACGCCGGTCGAGGAAGCGGTTCAGGCGATGGACCATCTCGTCCGCTCCGGAAAAGTGCGCTATGTCGGCTGCTCGAATTTTTCCGGCTGGCACCTGATGAAGTCACTCGCTGTTTCCGAGAAATACGGACTCGCCCGCTACGTCGCGCACCAGGCGTACTACTCGCTGATCGGCCGCGAATATGAATGGGAACTGATGCCGCTGGGAATCGACCAGGGCGTCGGCGCGGTCGTGTGGAGTCCGCTCGGCATGGGCCGGCTCGGGGGAAAAGTTCGCCGCAACCAGCCACTCCCGTCCGTGAGCCGGCTCAATGATCCCGGCACGGTGAAGATCGCTCCGCCCGCGGAGGATGAATTTGTGTTTCGCGTGGTCGATGCGCTCGACGCAATTGCGAAGGAAACGGGCAAAAGCGTCGCGCAGATTGCGATCAACTGGGTGCTGCAACGCCCGACGGTTTCGACCGTGATCATCGGCGCACGCGACGAGGAGCAACTCCGCCAGAACCTCGGCGCGACCGGCTGGAAACTGACTGCCGACCAAATCGCGCGACTCGATGCCGCGAGTGCAAAGCCGAAGATTTATCCCTACTGGCACCAAGCGCAGTTCCCCGAGCGAAATCCGTTTCCGACCTAGGTGGAGCCCGATGTCCCCATCGGGCTTGGGTGATGCGCGCACCAACGCCCAAAAACCGATAGCTCTACGATTCGTGTCTTTCGTGTGCTAGTGCGCAATCCGGCTCGCACACGTTGCGCCTATTCCCGAGAAGCCCGCCGGGGACGTCGGGCTCCACCTTCAGACTCAACCTTTGGGCTCCGCCTTTTCGCGTGACTCTCGCTTCCGCGGAACGTTTAGCAGTCAACTGCTCACGCCTCATGACAATCCCCCGTTCCCTCCGCATCGCGATCGTCGGCACCGGCGACGTTGCTCGCCGCAACTATCTGCCGTTTCTTGCCGCGCAGCCGGACGTCGCGCTCGCTTACTTCAACCGCACGCCGGAAAAAGCGCAGCAGGCCGCGCGCGATTTCGGGGGCGAGGCGTTTGCCTCGATTGAAAAACTCGCGGCGTGGAAACCCACGTCGGTCTTCGTGCTCACCTCGGAAACGATCCGCTACGAGCTCGGAACGCTCGTGATCGAGGCGGGAGCACCGCGCATATTTTTCGAAAAACCACTCGTGGCACGCCGCGGCCAGTCGCGGGTCGAGGAGGATGATTTCATCAAGGGACGCGAGCTGCTCGCACGCGCGAAAGTGCGCGGGTGCGAGACGGCGATGATTTTCAACTACCGCTTCTTCGCGCAGAGCATGCGCGCGAAGGAAATCGTCGCGGCGCGGAAATTCGGGCGCGTTGTCACTGTCACCGGCCAAGTGCATTATGCGTGCTGGAGTCACGCGATCGACCTGATCCACCACTTCGCCGGCAGCGTGAAAGAAATCGCGGCGCTGTCGGGGCCGGTGGAACGCCAGGGCGATCGCGTCGATCCAGCGCGCGATGTTGCCGCGGCGTTCGTTACCGGCGATGGCGCGGCTGGCACGCTCATCGGTACCGCGGGCATGAAGTGGCAGCACCCGCTCTTCGAGCTCACGTTCACGTTTGAGAACGGACGCATCCATCTGCGCGATCTCGACGGCGCGATCGAGATTCTCGACGGGGCGCGTCGCGAGCAGGAGACGATCAGTTTTGTTCGCGATGAATCGCGTTGGTCGAGCTACGACGAATCTTTCCGCCGGGCGATTGGCGCTTATCTGCAATCGCTGCGCGCAGGACAACCGCCGCCCGTTCCTGGAATCGACGGCCTGCGCGAGCTGCAGTTCGAGGCCGCGCTCAAGCGCTCGATCCGCGAGCGTCGTCCGGTGCTGCTGGCGGAGGAATTTCCGCTGGGGTGAAGTTTGCGTGGGTCAGCGCGCTTGAAGGTGGGGCGGGGCC
>JADMIO010852424.1_pt1 | contig 15488 bp, 11 predicted proteins | sample 8958161 | NCBI WGS metagenome assembly JADMIO01 (sample SAMN16585339, study PRJNA669376) | soil metagenome | isolation source: Crop rotation soil | place: USA: Cullars Rotation, Alabama | collected 2011
CGCCGACCGGGCGGCGGTGGTGGCGAGCTCGGCGGCCCGCGCCGTCTCGGGCGCCGCGGGGTGGTCGTCGCCCATGATCCGACGCAGCGCGGCGTCGACCGCCTCGAGCCGGGCCTCCCACCAGCGTTCGGGTGGTGCCGCCGCCCAACAGGCCGGGATCGCGTCGTGGACGAGCTGCGGCCGGAAGTTGAAGAAGGTGGACACGACGGTCGGTGCGGACACGGCTCCCATGGCCGCCGCCCGGGACCCGAAGTACCCGGAGAACCCCTCGATGCCGAGCGGCGCGTAGCGGGCCGCCGCCTCGGGCACGAAGTACACCATCCCGTGGTACACCTCGGTCGTCCGCCGGGTCTTCCTCGCCACGATGGGTTCCACGGGCCGAACCCTTGCACTTTCCGGGACTTGGGGCCTGTCCTGGCAGGCACCAAGTCCCGGAAAGCTCAGCTGGGTAGGTTCGGCGGCGATGACGAAGCCCGCGCCGACGGAGGACCAGGGCGACGAGCGGCTCGAGGTGGATGCGCCCGAGCGAGCCGCCGCCGGCCTGCCGGCGGTGGTGGCGTCGCTGCGCCACACGCGCGACCAGATGGGCCTGCGCCGCGGAGCCCGCACACTCCTGCGCCTGAACCAGAAGGAGGGCTTCGACTGCCCGGGCTGCGCCTGGCCCGAACCGCACAAGACCTCACGGTTCGAGTTCTGCGAGAACGGCGCCAAGGCGGTGGCGTGGGAGGGCACGGTCCGGCGCGTCGACCGGCCGTTCTTCGCCGAGCACCCCGTGTCCGACCTGGCCGAGCGCAGCGAGTACTGGCTCGGCCAGCAGGGCCGGCTCACCGAACCGATGCACCGCCCGTCGGGGGCTGACCACTACGAGCCCATCTCGTGGGACGACGCGTTCGCGCTGATCGCCCGCGAGCTGAACGGTCTGGCGTCGCCCGATCGGGCCGTCTTCTACACGTCGGGCCGGACGAGCAACGAGGCGGCCTTCGCGTACCAGCTCTTCGTGCGGGCGTTCGGCACGAACAACCTGCCGGACTGCTCGAACATGTGCCACGAGTCGAGCGGCGTCGGGCTCGGCGCCACGATCGGGGTGGGCAAGGGCACGGTCACCCTCGACGACATCGAGCAGGCCGACCTCATCCTCGTGGTCGGCCAGAACCCCGGCACCAACCACCCACGCATGCTCACCGCGCTCGAGCTCGCGAAGCGCGGCGGCACGAAGATCGTCGCCATCAACCCGCTGCCCGAGGCGGGCCTCATCCGCTTCCGCAACCCGCAGACGCCGCGCGGCCTCAGCGGGGTGGGCACCGCGCTGGCCGATCTCTACCTGCAGGTGCGGGTGGGGGCGGACATGGCCCTGTTCCAGCTCCTGAACCGCAGCCTGCTCGAAGCCGGCGCGATCGACGAGGACTTCCTCGCGCACCACACCACCGGTCTGACGGCCCTGGCCCCCTACCTGCGCCAGCTCGAGCCTGCAGCACTGCTCGCAGCCACGGGGCTGGACCGGGCGGACGTCGATCGGCTGGTCGAGATGGCCGCCGCGTCCGAGCGCACGATCGTCTGCTGGGCGATGGGGCTGACCCAGCACAAGGCGGCGGTGGCCACGATCCAGGAGATCGTCAACTTCCTCCTCCTGCGCGGCAGCATCGGCAAGCCGGGCGCCGGGGCGTGCCCCGTCCGCGGACACAGCAACGTCCAGGGCGACCGGACGATGGGCATCTACGAGAAGCCGAGCGACCAGTTCCTGGATCGGCTGGAGGCGGAGTTCGGCTTCGACCCACCCCGCGAGCACGGCTACGACACGGTCGACGCCATCCGGGCGATGCGCGACGGCGAGGTCGACGTGTTCTTCTCGATGGGCGGCAACTTCGTGGCCGCCGCGCCCGACACCGACGCGACCGCCGCGGCCCTCTCCCGGTGCCGGCTCACCGTGCAGGTGTCGACGAAGCTCAACCGGTCCCACGTGCTCGGCGGCCAGGCCGCGCTGATCCTCCCCTGCCTGGGTCGCACCGAGCGCGACGTCACCGGCGGGCACCAGCAGTTCGTCAGCGTCGAGGACTCGATGGGCATGGTGCACGCCACATCCGGCGGGAACCCCCCGGCCTCGGAGCACCTGCGCAGTGAGGTCGACATCGTGTGCGCGCTCGGCCAGGCGACCCTCGGCGACCGCCACGGCATCGACTGGGCCGGCATGGCGCGCGACTACGACCGCATCCGCGACCACGTGCAGCGGGTGGTGCCGGGCTTCGACGACTTCAACGCGCGCGTCCGGGTGCCCGGCGGGTTCACCCTGCCGAACGCCGCCCGAGACAGCCGCACGTTCGCGACCCCCAGCGGCAAGGCCGAGCTGACGGTCAACACGTTCGAGCCCATCGCGGTGCCGGAGGGCCGGCTCCTCCTGCAGACGGTCCGCTCGCACGACCAGTACAACACGACGATCTACGGGCTCGACGACCGCTACCGCGGCATCAGTCAGGGTCGGCGGGTCGTGTTCGTGCGGCCCGACGACATCGCCGCGCTCGGGCTGGCCGACGGCCAGATGGTCGACATCGTCAGCGAGTGGCGCGACGGCACCGAACGGCGGGCGCCGTCGTTCCGGGTGGTCGGTTACCCCGTCGCCGCCGGCACGTGCGCGGCCTACTTCCCGGAGGCCAACGTGCTCGTGCCGCTCGACAGCACCGCCGACCGCAGCGGCACCCCCACCTCGAAGTCGGTCGTCGTCCGCTTCGACCCCATCTGAACGTCCGGCATGGCGCGGAGCGCCAGCCGGGTCCTTCGGATTCCGAATACTGTCGCCGGGCATGGGGGAACCGATCCCGAAGATGCCCACGGACAACGTCGTCCGCTCCAGTCGCGACCCTGTGCAGATGCGCGGGCGGCTCGAGGACTGGCTCCGGACGCAGCTGCCGGGTGACGCAGATCCGAAGGTGCTCTCCATCGAGGGCACGTCGGCCAACGGCATGTCGAGCGAGACGCTGCTGCTCGCGGCGGAGTGGGCCGACGGCGACAGCCGGACCGAACACCCGATGGTCGCCCGGGTCGCGCCGGCCGGCGTCGACGTGCCGGTGTTCCCGAGCTACGACCTCGACGACCAGTTCGAGGTGATCCGCCAGGTCGGCGAGCTCACCTCGGTGCCGGTGCCCAAGGTGTGGTGGTACGAGCCCGACCCGGCCGTGCTCGGCACCCCGTTCTTCACCATGGAGCGGCTGGACGGTGTGGTCCCACCGGACGTGCCGCCCTACACCTTCGGCGACAACTGGCTCTACGACTCGTTGCCCGCCGAGCGCCGCACCCTCCAGGACGAGACCGTCGGCGTGCTCGCCGGCATCCACTCGATCGACCGTCCCGAGGAGCGGTTCGCGTTCCTCGATCACACCGCGTCCGAGGCCAGCCCGCTTCGACGACGGCTCCAGCGCACGCGCGATTGGTACGAGTGGGTGGCGGACGACTTCATGCGCTCGCCGTTGATCGACGCCACATTCGCGTGGCTCGAGGAGAACTTCCCCGAGGAGGAGGGGCCGACCGTCCTCAGCTGGGGCGACTCCCGGATCGGCAACATGATGTACCGGGACTTCCGGCCGGTCGCGGTGCTCGACTGGGAGATGGCGTGCCTCGGTCCGCCCGAGCTGGACGTGTCCTGGCTGGCGTACTCGCACCGCGTGTTCGAGGAGATCACCGCGGTCTTCGAGCTCCCGGGCATGCCCGACTTCCTGCAGGCCGCCGACCTGTGCGACACGTACGAGCAGTTGACCGGCTACCGCTGCAACGACCTCGAGTGGTTCATGATGCACGGGGCGGTCCAGTTCGCCATCGTCTTCCTGCGCACCGGCCAGCGAGCGATCCACTTCGGCGAGGAAGCCCAGCCGGACGACATCGACGACATCATCCGCAACCGCGCCGGCATCGAGCAGAAGCTCGCCGGCGTCCCCTGGAACGAGTAGGAGCCCACCATGCAGCCCGTCCCGCTCGACGAGCACCCCATCCACCAGGCGCCGCTGTCGCTCCGCCACGTACCGGCCAGCGATCGCAACTTCTACGACCGCTGCTACTACAACGCGCACGACCGGACCGGCGACATCTTCCTCATCACCGGCGGTGGGGTGTACCCGAACCTCGGCGTTGTCGACGCCTACGCCACCGTTCGCAGAGGCGACACGCAGTGGAGCGTGCGCTGCTCGGACGCGATGGACGAGCGCCCGCTCGACCTCGAGGTCGGGCCGTACAAGGTCGAGGTGATCGAGCCGCTGAAGAAGCTCCGGCTGATCTGTGACGCCGACGACCACGGGCTCGGTTTCGACCTCATCTGGGATGGCTCACACCCCGCGGTGATGGAGCAGGCCCACCTCATGCGCAAGGGGACGCGGGCGATCCTCGACGCGTCGCGGTTCGCCCAGCTCGGGTCGTGGGAGGGCGTGCTGCGGGTGGACGGCGAGGAGATCACGGTGGACCCCGAGACGTGGGTCGGCTCGCGCGACCGCTCGTGGGGCATCCGTCCGGTGGGCGAACCCGAGAACCCCGGCCGCCCCGCGGACGACCCGAACGAGGGCCTCTGGTGGCTCTACGTGCCGATCCGCTTCGACGACCACTCGGTGATCATCATCTGCCAGGAGAGCCCGGACGGGTACCGCACGCTCAACGACGCCACCCGCGTCTGGGCCGACGGCCGGGTGGACCAGCTGGGCTGGCCCGAGGTCGAGATCGGCTACACGTCAGGCACCCGGATCCCGGAGCGGGCCCACATCCACCTCACCGAGCGCGGCGGGAAGGGCTTCGACATGGAGGTGGAGAGCCTCGGCTTCGTCGCCCTGCACCTAGGCGCCGGCTACGGCGGCGACAGCGACTGGACCCACGGCCAGTGGCGTGGGCGCGATTGGGTGGAGGGGAAGGTCTACGACCTCACCACCGCCGATTCGCAGGCCCGCATCCCCTTCGGCGTGATCGACCACGTCGGCAAGGCCACCATCGACGGGCAGGTCGGCTGGGGCCTCTTCGAGCACGGCACCATCGGCCGCCACGACCCCAGCGGCTTCACCGACTTCGCAAGCGTGGCGCCGTAACACTTGGACCCTCCAGGGCGCCGATCTCGGAGGGGGTGATGCCGAGGGCGGCCTCGAGGTTGCGGTGCATGTTGATGATGCGGCGCTCCTCGTTGGAGAGGACGAGGTGGGTGAGGCCGGGCTGGCGCAGGCCGGCCTGGATGGTCCGCAGGATGCTGACGTCCTGGTTCAGCACCCAGCCCAGGTCGCCCTCCGGTGGCACCGGGAAGTCCATCGGTGGCGTGCGGGGGGCGTCGGCGTGGTGGCGGAGCAGGAGGAACGACACCAGCTCGGCCTGGTCCACGGTCGGGCCCGGCCGGGCGATGAGCACGTTCACCATCTCGCTCCAGAGCAGCACGGTGACGTTCGGGAACAGGTTGTACTGCGCGAGCCCGAGCATCGCCTCGGTGTCGAAGTCGCTCATGTCGGCCCCGAACTGCCGCTGGTGCTCGCGCAGCAGCGCGGCGATCACGTCGCGCACGCCCTCACCGTCGGGGACCGGCGGCATCGGGCACGGCTCGGCGTAGTCCGGGCCCATGCGCCCGCCCTGGGTGCGGATGAACGAGTCCCACACCTCCTGGTCGCCGACGCCGGGACCGAGCCGGGGGCTCGGGACCGCGTAGCGCTGGTACGAGACGGCGTGGCGGCCCCAGAACCGCTGCGGCGCGTGCACGTCGTCGATGGAGCCGAGCATCTCGGGGTGCAGGCCCTGCACGTGGTAGGTCTCGGAGAACCCGTCGGCCACCGCCTTCCAGTTGCACAGCACCGACGTCCGGGTGGTCGCGACGCAGCGGAGCTCGTCGAGCCGGGCCCAGGCGGCGTCGGCCGGCACCCCTTCCAGCCACTCCTCGAGCGGCACGGCGTCGGGGTCGAGCGACACGAACACGAGCGGTCCCCACTCGCCGACCCGCACCGGCAGCAGCGGCAGGTCCTCGTTGCGGAACGCGCCGAACCCGCGGCGCGACGGCACCTCGCGCAGCGCGCCCCGCAGATCCCACGCCCACCGGTGGAACGGGCAGCGCAGCTCGGTGAGCCCGGAACCCGCGCCCTGGCAGAGCGAGTTGCCGCGGTGTCGGCACACGTTCTGGAAGGCCCGCAGCGCACCGTCGTCGCCCCGCACGATCAGCACCGAGAGCGGCCCGCAGCGCAGCTCGAACCAGTCCCCCGGGCGGCTCACGTGGTCGACCGAGCAGGCGATCTGCCACACGCTCGGCCAGAGCCGCTCGTGCTCGAGCGCGAAGAACGCGGGGTCGGTGTAGCGCGAGGCGGGGATGAGCGTCGGGTGCTCGGGTGGCTCCCCTACTGCGGTCTCGGTCGGGTCGATGGGCTCACGGTCGATGATGGCCATGGCGTCGCTTCCCCCTCGACATCCTGCTGATCCGGGCCGGGCTCCACCCTACGCAGCGCGGGGTCGGGGTCCAGCGGCTCGAGCGGTTCGAAGGGATCGGCGGCCGGCTCGTCGGGACCGACGACGACGTTCGTCGGGATGCGCCACGACATCACGAACGCGAGCCCCACCACCACAGCCGAGAAGGTCAGCGCCGCCCGGGTGCCGCTCACGAGGCTCTCCTCCAGCGTGCGCCGCAGCGCGTCCGCCTGCTCGCCCACCGGACGGAACCCCGTGCCGACGTCCCGCAGGCGCTCGAGCGCCGGCTCACGGATCGCAGCCGGGAGCCCGAGGTCCTCGATGCGACCGGTGGCGGTCGCGATCGTCCGGGTCGTGAGGAGGGTGCCGATCACCGCGACCCCGAGGGCGTTGCCGACCTGCCGGGCCGTCGTGTTGGCACCGCTCGCCGCCCCGGAACTGGCCGGCGGGATGTTCGACAGCACCACGTTCGTCAGCTGCGAGCCGGAGAAGCCGATCCCCAGGCCGTACAGCGTGAGCCCGGGCAACAGCTGCCAGACGCTCATGTCGAGCGACACGATCCGCACGAGCAGGGCGATCCCGACGGCGTCGAGGAAGAGGCCGAACCGGATGACCCAGGTCACGCCGAACCGCTGGACGAGGCGCCCTCCGAGCTGCGCCCCGATGATGATGGAGATGCCGGACGGCAGCAGCCAGAGGCCGTTCTGCTGCGCGGTGAGGTGCTTGCCGTCCTGGAGGAACACGGCCAGCACGAAGCTGAGGCCGAGCTGGCCCATCGCCGTGAGTACGCCGGTCAACAGGCCGTACCGGTAGGTGCGGTGGCGGAGGTGGCTGAACTCGAACAGCGGGTCGCGGTGCTCGCGCTCCTTCCTGAGCTCGAGCAGGGTGAACGAGGTGAGCAACACCGCGGCGGCCGCGAACAGCACCGGCACGATCGAGACCGGCGCCGTGACCGGCCACACCTCCACCGAGCCGATGTGGAAGGCCTTGGTCGGCTCCCACCAGCCGTAGCGGCCGCCCTCGCTCAGGCCGAGGACGAGCAGGAACATCCCCGCCGCCACCAGCAGCGCCCCCGGCACGTCGATCCGCACCCGCCCGGACTGACGCTTCGAGGGCGCCATGAAGAGCAGGGCGCCGATGATCGTGAGCGGGGCGACGATCACGTTGATGATGAAGGCCCAGCGCCAGGAGAAGTTGGTGGTCAGGAACCCACCGACCAGGGGCCCGCAGGCCGCGGCGAGCCCGGCGGTGGCCCCCCACGCGGCGAAGGCGGTCGCCCGCTCCCGCCCCTTGAACGTGCCCGACAGGATCGCCAGCGTGGCCGGCAGCAACAACGACGCGCCGAGGCCCTCGATGATCGCCTCGCCCACGATCAGGGAGGTCACCGAGGTCGACGTCGCCGCGATGAACGAACCCACGCCGAACAGGGCGGCACCCACGATGAAGATGCGGCGGTGCCCGTAGACGTCGCCCAACCGGCCGCCGATGATCAGGAACGTCGCGAACGTCAGTGAGTACCCGGTGATGACCCACTGGAGGCTGGGCAGCGTGGTGTCGAGGTCCTCGAGGATGGTCGGGATCGCGACGTTCAGGACCGTGTTGTCGAGGACGACGATGAAGGCCGAGAGGATCGCTATCGCCAGCGCTACCCAGCGCCGGCGATCCTGATGGTCCTCCGCGTCGTCCTCCTCCACGATCGCCATACTGCCCGCGTGCACCTCGTGGTCGATCTCATCGTCCTGCTCGCGGTGGTCGTCACCGTCGCGGGCGCGGCGAGGCGGTGGGGACTGCCCGCCCCGCTCCTGCTCGTCATCGTGGGGATGGCCGGATCGTTCCTCCCGCGCTACGACGGCTTCGAGCTCGACCCCGAGGTGGTGCTCGTCGGGCTGCTCCCACCGTTGCTGTACGCGGCCGCGCTGCGCACGTCGCTCCTCGACCTGCGCCAGCAGGTCCGCCCCATCGCGTGGCTGTCGGTCGGCCTCGTCCTGGCCACGACGCTCGGCGCCGGGCTGGTCGTGTACTGGCTGCTGCCGGTGCCCCTCGCCGCCGCGCTGGCCCTCGGCGCCGTCGTCGCCCCTCCCGACGCGGTGGCGGCCACCGCGGTGGCGAGACGGGCCGGTCTCCCCCGCCGGGCCCTGACGATCCTCGAGGGCGAGAGCCTCTTCAACGACGCCACCGCCCTCGTGTGCCTGAAGGCCGCGGTCGCCGCCATCGTCGGCTCGGTCACCGTGGCCGAGGTGGCCCGCGACTTCGGCGTCTCGGCGATCGGCGGCGTCGCGGTCGGGGTGGCGGTCGCTGCCGTGGTCGGCCAGGTCCGCAAGCACGTCGACGACATCGTCACGGACACGGCCATCGCATTCATCGCGCCGTTCCTCGCCTACGTCGCGGCGGAGGAGGTGCACGCCTCGGGCGTGTTGGCCGTGGTGGTCACGGGCGTGCTGCTCGGCCACAAGGCCTACCAGCTCCAGTCGGCGCCCTCCCGCACCTTCGAGCGCACCAACTGGGAGACGATCCAGTTCCTGCTCGAGAACGCGGTCTTCGTGCTCATCGGGCTCCAGGTGCGAGCCATCCTCGACGACGTCGAGGACAGTCCGCTCGGCACCGGCCGGATCACGTTGGCGACCGTGGCGGTGTTCCTGGCCGTTCTGCTGATCCGCCCGATCGGGGTGTTCGCGACGACCTACCTGCGCCCGATCCAGCGACGCCGCGACCCCGAGGCGGCGCGCGTGCCGTGGCAGTACCCCGCGGTGGTGTCGTGGGCCGGCATGCGGGGCGTGGTGACGCTGGCTGCCGCGTTCGCGCTGCCCGCGGAGACGCCCCACCGAGACGTGCTGGTGCTGATCGCGCTGATCGTCACCGTCGGCACGCTCCTGGTGCAGGGGTTCAGCCTGCCCACGGTCATCCGCCGGCTCGGCCTGGCCGGACCCGACCCCGACGAGGACGCCCTCCAGGCCGCCGAGATCTACCAGCGGGCCGCCTCGGCCGGTCGGGCGCGGCTGGCCGAGCTCGACACGTCAACGGTGGCCGAGGAGATCGTCACCCGCCTCGAGGAGCGGAGCGTGGAGCGGGCCAACTCGGTGTGGGAGCGGCTCGGCGGCCGTGACGAGACACCGAGCCAGGCCTACGCACGCCTGCGCAGCGAGATGCTCGAGGCCGAGCGGGGGGAGGTGCTGCGCATCCGAGCCTCGGGCTCCGCGGCCCACGAGGTGCTCCAGGACGTCCTCAACGCGCTCGACGTCGAGGAGACGATCCTGGCTCGCGCCGAGACCACCACGACCGCCGAGCGGGAGGAGGACCTGCGGCCAGGTCAGCGGGCCGCCTGCGAGCACCTCGCCGCGTGTACCCGCACACCGACGCCGAAGACGCCCGAGGGCTGTGAGGAGTGCCTGGCGCTCGGGCTCACCTGGGTGCACCTGCGGCTGTGCCTCGAGTGCGGGCACGTCGGCTGCTGCGACTCCTCTCCGCAACGTCATGCCACCCACCATCACGAGGACACTGGGCACCCCGTGATCCGCAGCTTCGAGATCGGCGAGGCGTGGCGTTGGTGCTACGTCGACGAGCTCACCGGCTGAGCCCCGCCGCTCACGCCTCCTCGATGGTCGGGTCCCAGTAGTTGCCGGTGACCACGAGCATGCTCAGGAGGGCCACCGAGTCCTCGTAGTACTCCTCCCGGGTGTTGCGGACGGAGCTGTAGAGGTCGTTGAGCCACTTCTGGGCGGCGGGTCCCGCGGGACCCTGCATCGCGGCGACCGCGAACGGGGCGGCGAAGGCGATCGAGAAGTAGTCGGCGATGAGCGTGCCGTCGAGCTTGTAGCCGCCTTCGACGTTCGCGGGCGCTCCGCCGGTGGCAGCCCGCAGCCACTCGGACACCTTGCGGACCTGCGCCCGCGAGGTCGCATCGCCGCTGATCGCGGCGTCCGTCCCGATCCGCCACGGGTCGCGCAGGGCGTTGTAGTAGTACGCGCCGTCGTGGGGGCCCTCGAGGAACCCGGCCGGGGCGGGCTTGAGTGCGGCACCGGTCGCGTTCTTCCGCACCGTGAAGTCGGGCAGGAGCCCGGTGGTCGCGGCGTAGTCCGCCTGCAAGCCGGTGACCGCCTGCTTCGACTTGGTGACGACCGTCGACCACGTGCTGTCGCCGGTGAAACGGGCAAACGCCTTGAAGTGGGCCGGCATCAGGTCGGACGTGCGGGGGGTCCACTGGTTGTACTGCGAGCCGTTCGTGGCGACCCAGTCGCCGAGCTCGGGGAGCCGGCTCTGCGGTCCGATGGTCGACTGGAGCACGCCGTCGAGCACGGTCTGCGCCTCGGCCGCATAGTCGATCGCCCCGTCGCTCCCCCACTGCGCGTCAGCCAGCATCAGGCCGTAGGCGATGTCGGCGTCGCCGTCGAACGCGCTGTTGTCGGTGTCGCCCTGCTCGGGCACGAGGTAGCCCATCAGGCGCGGGTCGATCTCGCTGGTGTGCTGGCGGGAGAACCGCCAGAGGCCGTCGAAGACCGCCTGGGAGGCCTTGTCGTGGCCGGCCAGATATGCGGTGATGATCATGCCGTAGCCCTGTGACTCCGACGTGGTCTCGTGGTGGCGTGCGTGGAGCGGGCCGCCCATCGCGACGCGGTACAGCGGGTTCCCACCGGCGCTGCCCGCGGCCACGAGGTAGTCGTCCTTCCAGTCGTCGTAGGCGCGCCGGACGTCACCGTCCTGCACAGCCTGCGTGCGGTTGGTGACGCGCAACGTGCCGGAGGACAGTGTCGTGTGGTGCGGGAACGGGAGGTCCGGGCCGGCCGGACCACAGCCCGGCAACCCAGCCAGCACGACCACCGCCCCGGCCGCGACGACCGCCAAGGTCCGCTTCATCCCCTGCCCCTCGCTGCCCGCTCCCCAGAGCCCGCCACCGACGAGCGCACGGGATCGTACCGGCGCCGGTCCGCTGGTGCTGGGACGAGAACGACGAGGACCTACGCTCGCCCGATGGCGGGCGACGCGCGTGAACCGGTCTGGGTGTCCAACACCGACCTCGAGCTCGACGGCGTCACGTTCCGGGCGCAGCCGATGCACCGCTTCAAGTCCACCCGCGAGCTGTTCTGCGTCTGGAAGCGACCCGACCTGGCCCGCCGCTACATCGAGGTGTGTCAGCAGCTCCAGCCGAAGGCGATCTTCGAGCTCGGCATCTTCCAGGGCGGGAGCGCCGCCCTGATGGCCCTGCTGGCGCGGCCGGACAAGCTGGTCGCAGTGGACATCTCCGAGACCCGGGTGGCTGGGCTCGACGAGCTGATCGCGTCGCGCGGCCTCGGCGACTCGGTCTTCGCCCACTACGGCATCGACCAGGGCGACAGCGCTACGTTGCACCGCATCGCCGACGAAGCCTTCGGCGACCAGCCGCTCGACCTGGTCGTCGACGACGCCTCGCACTACCTCGAGCTGACCGAGCTGTCGTTCAACGCGCTGTTCCCCCGCCTGCGCCCGGGAGGCAAGTACATCGTCGAGGACTGGGCCTGGGCCCACTACCCGATCGGGAGCGTTCGGCCGGATGCCGAACCGCTCACCACCTTCGTCTTCGAGGCGCTGATGTCGATTCCATCCGATGCGGGGTACATCAGCGACATCGAGCTCGACCGTGACTGGGCCGTCATCACACGCGGACCCGGCGAGATCGATCCGGCCACCTACGACATCCGCACCGCGTACGACGACCGGGGCCGCAACCTCGTCGTCGCGCTCCGCGACCGCGCCGGGTCCGCATGAGGAGCAGTGGCCGCAGCGACCTCTCGGTCGACGTGGCCGCTCGTGTGGATGACCGCGTCGCCCTCACGTTCGTCGGAGAGATCGACTCGACGAACGCCGAGATCGTCGACTCGTTCCTCACCCGTGCCCTCGCGGTCGACGACCCGCCCCGGGAGGTCGTGCTCGAGATGAGCGGGGTCACCTTCATCGACTCGAACGGCCTGTCCGTGCTCGTGCGCCACCGCCGCGCCGTGGGCCGCACGGTCAGCATCGTGATCGAGAACCCGGCCGATCACCTTCGGCGCCTGCTGGAGATCACGGCACTCGACGCCTTGTTCGAGCTCCGCCCGGCCTCGATCTAATCCACACCCTGGAGGGGCACGTAGCCACGAATGGAGTCGTCGGTCACCCTCCCACCCGACGTCGACGGCCTCCCAGCCGCTCGAGCGCTCGCCGACCACACGACCGGTCCGGCTGACCTGATGGAGGCGGTCCGGGTCGTGATCGCGGAGCTGGCCAGCAACGCCGTGCACCACGCGAGGACCGCGTACACCGTGACGGTCCGGGAGGACGCCGAGGGCGCCGTGACCGTGACCGTGCACGATGACAGCCCCGAGCAGCCCGAGCTCCAGCCCTTCGATCCGCACGCGGCACGCGGGCGCGGGTTGCAGATCGTGGATGGGCTCACCGAGCAATGGGGCACGCGCGCCTATCCCGACGACGGCAAGACGGTCTGGGCCCGCCTCGCGGCGTCGGGCTGATGCCGCGCGCTACTTCGGCTTGACGGCGACCCGCACGTCGTCCGTGGACACCTCGCCCGACTGATCGGTCACCTGGAGGCGGAACGTGTAGGTCTTGCCCTTCACGAGGCCGCTGATGCGTGTCTTCGCCGAGGTCCGGCTCTGGATGACGACCGGATCACCGCCGATCTGCGTCCACGCGTAGCTCAGCGGGAGCCCCTCGGGATCGGTCGACCCTGACCCGTCGACGTTGGTGAAGGTCGCGGTCTTGGCCAGCGATTGGTCGGGGCCCGCGTTCGCGGTCGGAGCGACGTTGAGGGCGTCACGAGCGGCCAGGCAGTTGATGCGCGGGAAGGTCAGCGCACCGCGTTGCACGGCGACGCCGGTCGATTCCAGCGCCGCCTCGATCTCGCTGACCGAGGCCGAGCTCCGCTGCTTCAGGAGCGCGGCGCACCCGGCGGCCGCGGGGCTGGCCATGCTCGTGCCCGACGCGGTGGCGGTGCCTCCACCGATGCCGTCGGAGACGACGTTGACGCCAGGGGCGAGGAGGTCCGTGGTGGCGCCGGTGTTGCTGAACGACGCGACCGTGTCGCTGAGCGTGGTCGCGCCCGTGGCGATCACGTTGCGCAAGCAGGCGGGCGCGGTCATCTGGGTGGTCGACCCGTTGTTGCCCGCTGAGGCGAAGGTCAGCACGCCCGCGGCCCGCAGGTTGGCGACGGCGGTCGAGCCGGCCATCAACCACGAGGTCGCCGAGTCGCAGTCACCCGTGAAGAGCGCCGATGTGCCGAGGCTCATGTTCACGACGTCCACGCCCAGCTCGGGGTGGGCGGTGATGTGGTCGAGCCCGGCGGTGATCTCGCTGAACGTGTAGAAGCAGCCCGAGAACGAGCAGTTGTCGGTGACCTTGATCGCGACCACCGATGACTGCGGAGCGACGCCGACCGAGCTCACGGTGCCGTTCGACGTGACGATCCCGGTGACGTGGGTCCCGTGACCCGCGTCGTCCTCGGCGGCGCCGGCACCGGTCTGGCGGGTGGTTCCGTTGGGACAGAACCCGCCGGCGAAGTCCTCGCCGAAGCACGCCTCGTAGATCCCCGCCCCTGCGAGGTCCGGGTGGTCCCGGTCGTATCCGGAGTCGAGCACCGCGACGGTCACGCCGGCGCCACGCGTGCCGCCGGCGTGCAGCGCGTTCGCACCGATCTTGGGCACGACGTTGGCGAGGGTGCCGGTGCCGCCGCCTTCGTCGAGGTCGACCTTGCGTACCGACGGGTCCGCCGCGAGGCGCTCGAGGACCTCGCCCGAGGCGACGCGAGCGACGAACGCTGGGATCGTCTGGTAGCGGTGCCGGACCGTCACCCCTGCACCCACGGCGCCGAGGACCCTGTCCTGCACAGCCCGGGCGTCGGCCTTCAGGGCGGCCACCCCCGTACGGGTACGGCCGCCCCGCAGCATCACGACGACATCGACCGGCCGATCGGCCCTCAACGCCTCGCGCACGCCCGGACCCACCACCGGTGCGCTCGGCGGCTCGTCGGCCGTGGCCTGCGCCGGAGGTCTGAGACCCGCCGCCGCGGCGGCGACCGCGTGCGCCGCGGTCCCCACCAGCGTGAGCGCGATGACGCTCACCGTCAGCCCCACCCGGTACGTGTTCCGCCGCATGTTCGCCCTCCGCACCATGCCCCGACCCCCGAAGCCCGACCCAGCCCCAGCCGGCTCGCCGCAGCGTAGTCGCTGACCTGGGCGCCTGGCTCCTCGGAGCCCGCGCGACTCACCCCCTCGGCACCCGCGCGAACGCGTCCTCGATCGAGGCCACCCACGTCTACGAGGTGACCACGCAATGAGGTTGAGTCATCACTGTGAGCGTTTCCCGTCTCCCCCACCCCCTCAGCGGCAGCGACGAGCGTCTGGTCGCACGAGGAGCCCCCTCCATGGCTGGTCCCTCTCGGCCGGCACGCTGCGCGCTCGGTGCCACCGTGCTGTCGCTGCTGATCGCACTCGTCGCCGGCGCCCTCCCGCTGCTCCAGGGCGCCTCGGCTGACACGACCCGACGCCTGGTCAGCGTGTCGTTCCGACCCGCTGGTGTCCGCCCGACGTTCGGCTGGCTGTCGGACAACGGTGCCGCCTTCGATTCCCGCCGGGCCTTCGGCTGGGTGCGCGACAACGGCCGCGACGAGCCCCTGTCGATGGCCGAGCACGCCACCTCGCGGTCGCGTTCGAGGGCGCCTCGGCGCACGGAGACCTTCATCACGATGCAGCCCGCGAAGCAGGCGTGGGGCCGCTGGAACCTGACCGTCGAGCCCGGCACCTACCGGGTCACCGTGATGGTCGGCGACCCCGCCGGCGCCGCCGGGAACCAGACGCTGGCGGTCGAGGGCACCAAGGCCGTCGACGACTTCGATGTCAGCCCCCGCAGCCGCACCACCACGAAGACCGTCGACGTCCGGGTCACCGATGGGCACCTGACGCTCGACCCGATGTACCCGAACCGTGGCACCAAGACGAAGCTCATCTCGGTCCAGGTGAGCGAGGTCCTCGGCCGCGACACCCCGCCGACCACCGAGACCCCCAGCACCCGGCCGCCGACGACCCAGCCGCCGACGACCCAGCCGCCCACCACCCAGCCCCCGACCACCC
>JADMIO010970600.1_pt1 | contig 15485 bp, 10 predicted proteins | sample 8958161 | NCBI WGS metagenome assembly JADMIO01 (sample SAMN16585339, study PRJNA669376) | soil metagenome | isolation source: Crop rotation soil | place: USA: Cullars Rotation, Alabama | collected 2011
GTCGACGCGATGAAGGACGGGTCGGGCGGAAGACTCTGCCCCATCCGCGGCGTGGGCGCAGTCATCGCCGGGATGATGATCAGCCCCGCCTGCTCGGGTGTGATTTGCGCTTGCGGTTTCGCCGCCCGCACCGGTTCAGGAAGTGGTCCTACATCAAGACACACAAGCGGCGCATTCAAACCCTTCGCCGCTTCCAGGATTTTCCGCATCCGCGCCAGCGTCCGATCGATATCCGCGCCCGCGGCGAATCCTTTCACTCCCACGTCCGCGCGCAGGCCGACAAGCTGCTGATCCGCGGAGCTGAGCACGTGTCGAAATTCCCGCTGACCGGTTTGGGATAGCTCGGTCACATCGAGCGCGCTGCTGATGGCGTCGAATTCCACGCCCTCGAAGCCGAGCGATCGCGCCGCCCGCGGAGCGAGGCGCGGATCGTTTGATAACGCGGATGCGACGATGCCGATCGGGTTCACCTAGTCTTCTCCAGCACCTTGTCGATGGCCGCTAGATAGTAGGGCGCGATGTTGCCGGTCGGCGTTTTGATTTCGACGATCATCTTGTGGTTGATGGTGTGGAAATGGTCCGCCGGCCAGACGCCGAGGTGCTCGCCCCAGGTCGAGCTCTTCACCGAGACCAGGCAATCGTTGTCCCCCTCGGCGGCGGTGATCAGCCGATGGGCGTGCAGCGCGAAGGGGGGCACGCGATGCCACGGGCGCGCGGCGCTGACGGAAAAATACTGCACGCCTGCCACGTTCTTGATCTGGCGGTTGAACTTTTTGCAGCTCGCGGTGGTGAGATCGGAGACGGCCTGCACGTCGAGTCCGAGCATCTTCATCAATCGCAGCCCGCCCAGCCGTCGGCCGAGGTTTTCCAGGCACCAGTCGGCATAGGGCGATCCGCGATGCGGGGTCGTGATGGTCAGCAGCGCCGCGACCTGATCGGCCATCCCGAGCTTCGCGATCATGTACCGGGCATCCAGCCCGCCCATCGAATGGGCGACGACAACGATACGCTCGTCTTTGCTTTTCACGTTTACCAGCCCCTGGAGGATCTGCTCCTTGAGCTGGCGGGCGCGAAGCTCGATCGATCCGGTCGGATGGACGCGCGTGACGATGAGATGGTGTCCGCGTGCGCGAATAGCGCGATCGATTCCGCGGAAGTAGGAGAGCTTGAGCGGACCGACGGAGACATCTCCGACTCCCATGAAACCGTGGTGGAGAACGATGGGAAGCATGTGGACCCGCTCCGCAAGCGGAGCGGCTAAATGACGTACGTGAGACCGCTTTTATGGGAGACCGAACGTGTTCATTTTCCGAGGTTGCGCCTCGACGGGAGTGATAATGAGCTGTGGTTTTTTACCGCGCGGGTAGAGCGTTACGGATTCACCCTTTGCAAGCGCGATTTCGAGCAATCCGTTGTCGAGCTTCTTAAAGTCATGGTCAGCTTGCGGATCAGAAAGGTCCGTTTTCACCCGGCACGGTTCGCCCGCGAGGCTTTCGATGCGGATGAACTGCGTCTTGCCTCCGCGGCGTTGAGCGGAGACGAGGAACGCGCCTTCCGTGCGCATGCGATCGATCGTCACGTCTTTCCAAGAATCGGGGACGCCGGGGAAAAGGCGGATTGTTCCGCCCCAGCTTTGCAGGAGGATGTCCTGCAGCGTCCGCGCGCCGCTGAGCGGCGTCTCGATGACCGGGCCGGCCTCGGCATAATGCGTGTTCGGCAGGCACGCGTATTTGCCCGTGTTGTCGACGAAGGTGGTGAGGAATTTCACCGCATCGTCCGGCCGCTCGATCGCGGCGGCGATGGAGGATGCGCCCGTCCACGAGTACCCGCGGAAAGCGCTCGTATCCGCCAGCCAGTGGTCGAACGACTTCGCGATCAATTCGCGATCAGAAGGGTTGTCCCAGTTCATCACGTAGAGCGGATAGATCGCGAGCAAATGCGAGTAGTGACGGTGCGATTGCTTCCATGCAACTTCGTTCGAAACCTTCAACCCATGCTCATCAGTCGGATACGCAGCGAGACGGGCGAGTGTCTCTTTCCACTTCGGTACGAGCGGATCGTCGATCTTCAATCGCGCGTGCGATTCGATCAGCGCGCCGCACAGCCAGCGTATCAACGCGAGATCGATGTTGACGTCCGTGCTCGGCGTCGGCTGCTTCGGATACTCGGGTGAGTAGCCCTTGGTGGTGTGGAGCTTCCCGTCGCCGCCTTCCTTGAGGAAGTGCAGGTAATAGTTCATCGCCCGCTTCATGCGCGGGAGCAGGCGGTCGCGCAGCATCGCATCATCCATGCTGTAGCGGTACTGCATGTAATAGTTGTGCAACGCCCAGGGATAGTTGCAGATTTCCTGGTTTGCGGCGCCGCGGCAGTCGTAGCCGGTCGTTCGCCCGACCGTTTCGGAATCGTCGGCGAACTCCTTCGCGTTCGCCGACAGGTTCGCGACGTTCGCATCGATCATCTTGCAGAGTGATTCGCCAAGCTCGAGATGGTTCGATGAATAGACCGGGTAATACGTGAGCTGAAGGTTCAGATTCCACCAGATCCGCGGCCAGGGCGTGTCATTGAACCACGGCCCCATCAGATCGACGGCGGGGAGGTCGGCGCGCGTGGCGCTGGCGAGCTTGTAAAGCTGGATCCAGTACAAACTTTCCAGGCGCGTGTTGGGGACGGAGAGAAAGCTCGCCTGATAGAAGTTGTGCCACCAGTCGCGGTGGGATTTTTCGAGGTCGGGCGAAGCTGATGATGCGAGTTGCTCCCCGGCCTTTGCAAGCGCGTTTTTCGAGTGCGCCACGGTGATCAGAAGCGTGTCGCCGAACTGTTTCCAGAGGGTGGCGTATTCGTCGCCGTTGAAAACGTGTTGGATGGCGGAGTTTTCGGTGATGATGGGATCCGGACTTTTTTCCTCGGGTGGGATCGGTTGCTTGTCGCGGATCCAGCGCGGATTGGCGGAAAGACCGGGCTGGAATTGCCACGAATACGCGCGTTCGCCGTCGGTCGGCTTGAGCTCGATCACGTTGACGAGATCGATCGCGTGCGTGAAGAAGCGGATGGCGATTTCGCCTTTGTCGGTTTTCAGCGTTCCAGTCACTTCAGCGTCGTAGAGATTCTGGCGGAAGTTCCCGCCCGTGATCTTTCCGACCGGGTGAAGAACCATGTCTCCGATCGGGACGCGATATGCCTGCTTCCCGTGGATCATCACGTCGCTGCGCCCGACGCGGAAGCGCAGCGCGGTTCCATCGTCGGTGAGATACATCATCAGTCCGAGCAGGCCGTTTCCAGTGAACGCGCCTTCGCCCCATTTCGTCGGAACTTTGTTCCACGCGAGGTCGTGACGCGCGAGGAATTTCGCGTAATCGACTTCGTTCTTCAGGTCGGCAGCGCTCGCAACGCGTAGCGTTGCGGCTATGAAAACAAGAGCAAGCGACAGCGGTCGTTTCGTCTGAGTGGACATCGAATTCCTCTTGATTACATTGCTCCGACTTTGCCCAGACGCACCGACATTCACACCATCCTGATCATCGGCTCCGGACCCATCGTCATCGGACAAGGGTGCGAGTTCGACTACTCCGGCGTGCAGGCGTGCCGGGCGCTGCGCGAGGAAGGGTATCGCGTCGTCCTGATCAACTCCAATCCCGCCACCATCATGACCGATCCGGAGTTCGCAGACGCGACCTACGTCGAACCGATCACTCCAGAAGCGGTTGAGAAGATTTTGATCCGCGAAAAAGCGAACGGGCATCCGATCGACGCGCTTCTCCCCACGCTCGGCGGCCAAACGGGACTCAACACTGGGATGACCTGCTTCGACAAGGGGATCCTGACGAAGCACGGCGTCAAGATGATCGGCGCCGATCGCGAGGCGATCTTCCGCGGCGAAGACCGGCAGGTCTTCAAAGACCTCATGCTCAAGATCGGACTGAAGGTCCCGCGCAGCGGCGTCGTGCACAACATGGACGAAGCGCGAAACGTCCTCAAAGAGATCGGCCTGCCGCTCATCATCCGGCCGGCGTTTACGCTCGGCGGGACGGGCGGCGGAATCGCCTACAACGTCGAGGAGTTCGAAGAGATCGTCAGCCGCGGCCTCGATGCGTCGCCGGTGACGGAGGTGCTGATCGAGCAATCCGTCATTGGTTGGAAGGAATACGAGCTGGAGGTGATGCGCGACAAGAACGACAACGTCGTCATCATCTGCTCGATCGAGAACATGGACGCGATGGGCGTGCACACCGGCGACTCGATCACCGTCGCGCCGGTGCAGACGCTGACCGACAAGGAATACCAGCGGATGCGCGATGCGGCCATCGCGGTCATCCGCGCCGTCGGAGTCGAAACGGGCGGATCGAACATCCAGTTCGCGATCAATCCGGATAACGGGGACATGGTCGTCGTGGAGATGAACCCGCGCGTGTCGCGTTCATCCGCGCTGGCGAGCAAGGCGACCGGATACCCAATCGCGAAAATTGCTGCAAAACTTGCTGTCGGGTACACGCTGGATGAGCTTCCGAATTTCATCACAAGTCGCCGGCGGGCTGGCCACTTAAGTGGCCAGCCCACTGACGACTCGGGGGAGTGGGAATTGTACACCAGCGCCTGTTTCGAACCGACGATCGATTACTGCGTCATCAAGATCCCGCGCTGGACGTTCGAGAAGTTTCCCGATGCGGACGAGACGCTCACGACGCAGATGAAGAGCGTCGGCGAAGCGATGGCGATCGGACGCACATTCAAGGAAGCCCTTCAGAAGGGCATCCGAAGCATGGAGGTGAAGCGCTTCGGTTTCGGTCTCGATCGCTATGACAAGTGGTTGAATGCAAAGCGTTCCCCCGCGAAGGAGAGCCCAGCGGCTCCGCCGCGGGAGACTGACGATAAGACAACGCAGGGTGAGAGCCTCGACCACGAGTGGCCCATCCCCGAAGAAAAACTCCTCCGCAAACTCGCGGTGCCGAGCCAGGGGCGTCTGTATTACATCCGCTACGCCCTCAAGATGGGCTGGTCGATCGACCGCATCCACGAGCTGACGCACATCGACCGCTGGTTCCTCGCGCAGATGAAGCAGCTCGAGGAGCACGAGGACAAGCTCTTCGCCGCCGCCGCGAAGGTGAAGTCCGGCGTGTGGGATGGCAAGGTCATCGACCTGCTCCGGCAGGCGAAGCTGTGGGGCTACAGCGACGTGCAGCTCGCCAACGTCTGGGAGATGTCGCCGACCGAATTCCGCAAGAAGCGCATCGAGGTGATGAAGCCGGTTTACAAGCTCGTCGACACCTGCGCCGCGGAGTTCGAGGCGGCGACGCCGTACTATTACTCGACGTATGAATTGCCCTACCGGGTTGCGTCGCCATCACCGAGCGAGCGGACAATCAAAACGAACCTCGTCGTCGAAGACGAAATCCGCCTGAGCGACAAACCCAAGGTCATCATCATCGGCGGCGGGCCGAACCGCATCGGGCAGGGGATCGAGTTCGATTACTGCTGCGTGCAGGCCGCGTTCGCGATGCGCGAGCTGGGGATCGAGTCGGTGATGATCAACTCCAATCCGGAAACGGTCAGCACGGATTACGACACGAGCGATCTGCTCTTCTTCGAACCGCTCACGCACGAGGATGTGCTCAACATCTGCGAGCGCTTGGGCGCCGGGGCGAAGAAACTGTTGAAGGGTGTCATTGTTCAATTCGGCGGACAGACGCCGCTGAACCTCGCGCGCGGGTTGAAAGAAGCAGGAGTGCCGATCCTTGGGACCAGCGTCGAGTCGCTCGACGCCGCCGGTGATCGCGAACAATTCCGCGAGCTGCTCCAGAAACTGAACCTCAAGCAACCTGAAAATGGAATCGCGCGCAATCTCGCCGAAGCGCGGAAGATCGCGAATCAGATCGGATACCCGGTTCTCGTCCGCCCCAGCTTCGTCCTCGGTGGACGCGCGATGGAAATTGTCAGCGACGAAGAGCAGCTCAACTATTACATGACCCACGCCGTCGAGGCCGCGGGGGATTCGCCGATTCTCGTCGACAAATTCCTGGACGCCGCCACCGAAGTCGATGTCGATTGCCTCGCCGATTACGACGGCGAGCGCGGAAACGCGATCGTGATCGGCGTGATGGAGCACATCGAGGAAGCAGGGATTCACTCCGGCGATTCCGCCTGCTCATTGCCGCCGCATTCGCTGCCGAAAGAGATCGTGCAGCGATTGAAAGATCAGACCAAGTCGCTCGCGAAGGCGCTGCGCGTCCGCGGCCTGATGAACGTGCAATATGCCATCAAAGACAATGACATCTACGTAATCGAAGTCAATCCGCGGGCTTCGCGCACCGTTCCCTTCGTGTCCAAAGCGACCGGCGTTCCGTGGGCGAAAATCGCCGCGAAAGTCATGGCCGGGAAAACGCTCGCGGAGCTCGGCGTCGCCGAGCAGCCCGATCCCGCGCATACGAGCGTCAAAGAAGTCGTCTTCCCCTTCAGCAAATTCCCCGGCGTCGACGTCATCCTTGGGCCGGAAATGCGCAGCACCGGCGAAGTGATGGGGATCGACGACAATTTCCCGATCGCCTTTGCGAAAAGCCAGATCGCCGCGGGTGCGCCTCTGCCGACCAGCGGCGACGTCTTCATCTCCGTCCGCAACGCGGACAAGGAAGCGATCGTTCCGATCGCGAAAATGCTCTCCGAAGCCGGGTTCACCCTCATGGCCAGCGCGGGGACTTACACCGCCCTGTCCCGCGCCGGCGTCGCGACCATGCGCGTGCCGAAACTCTCCGAGGGCCGGCCGAACATCATCGACTACATCAAGAACGGCAAGGTGAAGCTGATCATCAACACGCCGACGCGCAAGGGGCCGGCGACGGATGAGGGGAAGATCCGCGCGACGTCGGTGCTGCACAAAGTCCCGATCGTCACGACGCTGACCGGCGCCGCCGCCGCCGCGGGGGCGATCGTCGCGCTGCAAAAATGCGGTTGGGATGTTCGACCGCTTCAGGAGTACGGTCAGACGCGATGACAGCAAGCGACGATCAACCCCGCGCGGGTCGCGCTTGGCCTTACCTCGTCATCTATTTCCTCGCCGTCGCGATGCCGTCGGCGGCAATGTTTCAGGGGCGACTGGGAACCGCCGCCGCGCTCGCGTATGTCGCCGGAGTTGCGGTTGTGGTCGCGGCGCTTCCGCGTCTGCTCCCGCTCGTTTTTCGCATTCCGCGCGGCATGATGATCGCGCTCGCCGTCGCGGCGCTCATCGCGATCATCGGCCTCTTCGCCGTCATCTATCCACGCGTCAACTTGCACGAACCGGGCAAAGGAAGCGATCGCGACGACGCGCTGAACGTCGGCGTCAACGAGCTGCTCCACGGCCGATATCCGTACCACGCCAGAACGTACCTCGGCGCCCCCATTTCCCCCGGCCCCGGCGCCTTGATGCAATCGATCCCGTTCTGGCTGCTCGGAAATGCCGCGTACCAGAACTTCTTCTGGCTCGTTGCTTTCGTCACCGTCGCATCAAAGCTGCTCGGCGATGTCCGTCCCGCGATCGCGCTCACGCTGCTGACGATCATGTTGTCGCCGACCCTGGTGGGTCTGGAGGTCATGACCGGCGGCGATTATTTTGCGAACAGTCTGTACGTCCTGACTGCGGCATGTCTGATTCTCATGTCACGCACGGCGCCGCAACTGATGATGAGCGGCGCGCTCCTGGGATTGCTCCTCTCCTCCCGCGCGAACTACCTCTTCATCCTCCCGATCCTCGCCGCGTGGACCGCTCGCCACCGCGGGATCCGCCCGGCCGCCGCTTGCGTCTTCGCGTTATTTCTTATCCTTCTCGCGGTCTCCCTCCCGTTCTATCTTCACGACCCGAAGAACTTCGGACCGCTGGCGGCGCAGAACAAGCTTCACGAAGCGGGGTTGGACACAGTCCTTCCACACGCGGATGCGGTCGTCGCGCTCACCCTGACGCTCCTCACGCTCGCGCTATCGCTGTGGTTGTGGTTGAAACGATCAAATTTGTCAATCGCGATAGCGGGGTGCGCGGTCGTGCTGCTGTACCCCTCGCTGCTCGGATTGGTGCTCGATTGTTTGAAGCAGAGGCGACTGGACTTCGCGTTTGCGGGATGGAGCGCGAGCGCGACGATCTTCGCAACGCTCGCGCTGGCAAAAGTTATTTCAGCACATCAAGCAACTGCGTCAGCTCGTTGCGCTGCGGATCGTCCGGATTATTCTTGAGGTACTTGTCGAGCCACATCGACGCGGGCTGCGACAGCCCGCAGCGGGCGAGAACCAACGCGAGATCGCGCTGGAGCTGCTCGCGCTTGGGCCAGAGGAGCATCTCCAGCTCGAGCACCGCGGCGACATCCGCGAAGTGCCCGCTGTTGCCGAACGTGTGCAGCAGATTCTGCAACGTGCGCGTCAGCCAGTGACGATTTGACACCGGCTGGAGCAGTTCATCGCTCCACTCCACATCCGGGCCGAGCATTTCCTGCATGCGACGATGGCACTCGTCGACGGTGACAACGCGTCCGCCGGCGAATGGATCGACCAGCATGATCGATCCGTCGATGTCCAGGCCGCACAGAAAGTGTCCTGGTAGCCCGACACCCCACGCGCGCAGACCCAACCGCTCGGCCACGACCTTGTAGATCAGGCTCAGCGTGATCGGAAGTCCGCGCTTGGTGCGCAGAACCTCGGGCAGGTACGAGTTGGAGGTGTTGTAGTAGTCCTCCTGATTGCCGATGAATTTTTCCTCTTCGAACAGCACGTCGTGAAGATGGGCGAGCAGCGCCTGCGGCTGACTGCCGCGAACGCGCGAGCGGACGGTGTCGGCGTAGCGCTGAAGCGTCGCGTCGATCTCGGTGACGTCGACGTTCTCAACCTGGTGCATCGCGATGGCGCAGGCGCCGTGAACAAGCGCGTCCGGGCTTTCGATGGCGGAAACCTGCCGGCTCAGCAAACCAAACGCTTGAGGCGAGCAGCAAAGGGGGAGGTTCGTTTTCATAGGTGCTCCGGTGGCTCGTCCATGCCGTCTATCGGTCAACTCCTTCCCGTCCGTGCGAAAATCCGGGATGCATAAGTCGTGCCAGAACTGCGCGTCACGCAGGGTTTTGCGCTTATGCTGCCGATAACGGTTATTCGCCACCGGCGGCGTCCGGTTCGATATAAACCCGCGGGAGGTTTGGAACGGGTGGGAAACTACAGCGGCTGGCGATGTCGCGTTGCCGCGGCAATGCGCTCGTGCCAGAACCGATGCATCGTTCGGGCCAGTTGCATCAGCTCCGTGCGGCGGAGTCGCCCGATCTTGGTGGACGATGGCAGCGCAAGCCACCCCAGCGCTTCCGCCGCCGCCTCCGGGCAGACGCCCAGCTCGCGCACTGCATGATCGATGGTCTGCGAGAGGGATTCGTGCGGCGCGAGATGTTGCCGCGCCGTCAGCGTCTCCAGAAGGTTCTCGAAATCCGCTTCCACCAGACGACGCAATTCCGTTCGATTCATCTCTGATCCCTTCGAGTGCAGGGGAGTATAGGCGCGATCCACCGGCTTGAACTACTCCCTGCCGCCTCGTAATCTTTCTTCTCGCATGGAACTGCTTCTCTCCGTGACGATCTTCCTCGCCTTCGGCGCGATCTTCGTCTTCGCCAACCTGATCCTCGGCTACTTCGCCCGGCCGAGCATTCCCAACCCGGAGAAGGCGACGGTTTACGAGTGTGGCGAGCCGGTCATCGGCTCATCGTGGGTGCAGTTCGATTTGCGCTTCTACATCGTCGCGCTGGTTTACCTGATCTTCGATGTCGAGGTCGCGCTCTTTTATCCCTGGGCCGTCGCGTACGGCAGCGCATCGGAGCTGGGCAATTCGATCGGCATGAGCACGAGCGCCCTGCGCGGCGTCGCGATCGTGGACATGCTCTTTTTCTTCGGCGTGCTACTCGTCGGCTTCGCGTACCTCTGGCGCTTCGGTTACCTCGACTGGGTGCGCTCCGCCGCGACAACGAGCCTGAAGGTCGAATACCAGACCGGCATCGACCTGAGCCGCGCCGCCCGCGTCGATCGCTCCGCATGAATCCCGCCGACGATTCCCGCGGCCGGGCGATACCGCTTCCACTTTGTTTTCTCATCCTGATCGCCTCGGTCTTCGCGATCTATGGGCGGACGATCCGTTTTGATTTCACGAGCTGGGACGATTACGAAACGATCGCGCGCAATCCCAGGCTCCATCCCCCTGCGCCGCAGAGTCTCGCCGATTTCTGGACGCGCCCGCAGATGGATCTGTACATCCCGGTGACATACACGCTCTGGGCGCTGACGGCGAACGTGTCGCAGGATCCGGGGGCGTTTCACGCGTTGAACGTGCTGCTTCACGCGGGTTCAGCGTGCGTTGCATTTCTTCTCCTGAGGCGTCTGATCAACGATCGCGTCGCGGCGCTGATTGGCGCTTGCGCCTTCGCGTTGCATCCGCTGCAGGTCGAATCCGTCGCTTGGGTCTCGGGAACGAAAGACGTGCTGTGCGGACTCCTCTCGCTGATCGCGATTTGGCAATACGCGATCTACGCGCAAGCAGACCGCTCGGGAGAACTGCTCCGATCGGATCGCATTCGCTTGCTTTCGATCGCAACGATCGCCTTCATTTTAGCGATGCTCGCCAAACCGACGGCGATTGTTATCCCGCTGATCGCCGCCGTGCTTGATCTCATCGTGGGGCGGCCACCGCGCAAGGTCGCGACGATCCTCGTTCCATGGTTTCTGCTCGTGATTCCGACGATCGTTATCACGCACCTCTCGCAACCGGCCGCTCATGCTCACGCCGCCGCCACCGCCATCTCGCGTCGCCCCCTCATCGCCGCCGACGCGATCGCGTTCTATCTGTACAAGCTCGCCTGGCCGGCGAAGCTGACCTTCGACTACGGCCGTACGCCGGATGTGATCTTTGCGCGCGGGTGGGGGTATGGGACGTGGATCGTGCCGGCGCTCGTCGCGACGATCATCTGGTTGAGCCGAAAGAAAAGTCCACTCTTCGCCGCCGCCGGGTTGATCTTTCTGATCGCGCTGCTGCCGACGCTCGGATTCGTTCCGTTTGACTTTCAGGCTTACTCGACGGTGGCGGATCATTACGTCTATCTCGCGATGCTGGCGCCCGCAATCGTGGTGGCGTTCGCCTCGACATTCCAGCGTGCTCGTGCCCCCGCGATCGTGCTGCTGATCGTGCTTGCCTCTCGAGCGTTTTTCCAAACCTCCACTTGGACGAACTCGCGCTCGCTGTTCGAGCACGCGTTGTCGATCAATCCATCGAGCTTCGCTTCGTACAACAGCCTCGCGGCTGCCGCTGCGGAAGCCCGCGACCCCGACACCGCCGCCAGGTTCAGCCGCCGCGCCATCGAGCTCCGCCCAAGCTATGCCGGCGGTTATCTGACCTACGCCGACGCGATGCGTCAGAAGGGCGATTTGGCCGCCGCCGCGACGGCACTGAAGCAAGCCCTGCAATACGAGCCCGACTACCCCGCTGCGCTCCACAACCTCGCCGCCATCCACGCCCAGCAAGGCGACCTTCCCCGAGCTATTGAGACCGCCAAGCGCGAACTCGCCGTCGCACCGGGGTCCGTCGAAGGCCACCTCAATCTCGCCCGGATGTACGTGCAGTCCGGCAATTCCGCCCAAGCTCGGCGTGAGCTTCAGGCGACGCTCCAACTCGATCCCCAAAACCAACCCGCCCGCGAGCTCCTCCAGGCCGTGCAACCTTGACACCCCGCTCGCGACTATTAAATTACCGATCCACCCTGACCGAAACTGCGTATAAGGGTGGACTCGCCACCCGGGCACGGGTGTCGCCACATTTTCGGCAGTAGCTCAATGGTAGAGCAGCCGGCTGTTAACCGGCTGGTTGTAGGTTCGAGTCCTACCTGCCGAGTGATTGAAACGGTTGCGAAAAGACGGAGAACCCCGAGAGGAACCTCTCGGGGTTCTCGCGTTTTCGCCCAATGATTGCGCTCTGTCTTCGCGTTCACCACGGAGAGTGCCGCAGAGGCCGGCGTGAGCGTCGGTGTCATCGGCGCACGGGGCGTCGTAGCCGCGGAATCCTCCTTTTCGCCGGGGCGGCCCGGCGCGCTAGAGCAGGTCGTCCCAGTCGTCCTCCTCCCGTGCCCCCGACAGCGGGAGGAGCGTCGGGGGGCTGGCGGATACCGACGCCGGAGCTTTGCCCTTTGGTTTGGTGGCGTGGACGTGGAACCTGCCGGCGGACTCGAAGCCGCTGGTGACGCCGGCGTCGTTCTCGGCGGCCACTTCCAGGACGTACTTGTGCTTCGCGGCGCCGGCGTTGAAGCGGAAGGTGAAGGTGCACGTCACCGTCGGCGCGGTGGGGCCGGCGGCGGCGAAGCTGCACTTGCCCGGCACCAGCGCGGCGGCGGCGCTGGCACCGGTGCTGCTGAGAGAGAACGCGCCGCTGGCCTCATCAAAGTGGAGCAGGGTCAGGGCGTTCTGATCGTCCTCGTCGCGCAGGCGCAGATCGATGCCGTCGAGCTGGCGCCAGCCGCCCTCGGGAACCGTCCAGGTCACGACGGCGCGCAGCTCCTCGCCAACGTCCACGTTGGAGTTCTTGTTCGAGGTTTTTACGGTGGAGGTGCCGATCTTGAAGGTGAGCTGGTCATCATCCTTGATCGTGATGCTGAGGCTGGCGGGCGTGCCGACGTCGTAGCTCGCGTCGGGCGCGATCGTGAAGGTCGCGGTCTCAGTCCCTTCCGCGCGGGTGTCGTTGACCGTCGTCAACGTGACGAAGGCGAACTGCTCGCCCGCGGGGATTTCGACGAAGGGGCGCAGGTCGCCGGCGCCCCCGAACACGGGGATATCCACGAACATCTTGTCCAGCGTGTAATCCCGGGTGCTCGGCAGGGCCAGTGGGCCTCCGACGGCGGTACCGCCGATGCTGAAGAAGACGCGGGTCGGCATGGGAAGGATCTCGGTGCGGCGGACGACGAACAGCGCGGGATCGACCTTTCCCTCGCTGGCGACCGAGTCGAACGGCGTGACCGAGATGAGGTTGGCGCCGGCCTCGAGATAGCGCGCGGTGGGCGCGAAGTTACCGCCCGTCGATACGAACCGGCGCCCGGACCCGCGGGCCAGCCCCGCGATGACGCTCGACCGGTTCGTGCCGAAGTCGGTGGCCACGATCCCGCCGTTGCCGAAGGTGCTCTTGAGTAACCCGTTGGCGTCGTAGCTCGCCACGGCAGCCTTGCCGGACGCGTCGCTGCCGCCCACGATGATCCCGCCGTCGGCGGCGCGGATGACGTCTTGCGCCGAACCCATGCCCGGCGTCTCGACGATGCCGGTGCCGTTGGGCCCGAACGTGGTATCGACCAGCCCGTCGGACGTGTAGCGGACCATCTCGAAGATCGGTCCGCCGGCGAAGCCGACGACGACGATCCGCCCGTCCGGCTGCACCAGCGCGCCCTCGGCGACGGAGAAGTTGCGGCCGGGGAGCCGGTGGACGAATTTCCCGTCGAAGCTGAAGGTGGTGTCCAGGCTGCCGTTGGCCATCAGGCGGACCGTCGCGAACGTATCGCTGGAGCTGCTGGGGTCCGGGGGGCGGCTGTGGCCCACCATCACGATCGTCCCGTTTTGACCGAGGGTGACGGCCTCCGCACTTTCGGCGCCGTCCAGCGTAACCGTCACCTTCCCGTCGCCGTTGAACGACCCGTCGAGCGATCCGTTGGGGTTGAGCCGCACGGCGAGGAAGTCGTGGTTGCCGAACTCCTGCACGTACCCGCCGACCAGCACGATCTTCCCGTCCCCCTGGAGCACCATGTCCTCTGCGCCGAAAACTTCCTTGTCGAACCCGACGGTCCGGATCCCGTCGCCGTCGAAACTGGTATCCATCGTGCCGTCGACGTTCAGGCGGACGACCGCGAAGTCCTGAAGCACGTGGACCTGCCCGGCGACGACGATCTTGCCGTCGGATTGGACCGCGACCGCGCCCACCTGGTTGCTCTTGCCGGCCGCGCCGACATGCGTGAAGACGATGCCCTTGTGGTTCGCCTGCGACGCCGGGCCGAAGGTCTGGTCGAGCGTGCCGTCGACGTTGAACCGCACGACGGCGAAGGAGTCGTCGGCGCCCTGTGTACGGAACATCCCGGCGACGACTGTCTTGCCGTCCACCCCGACCGCCACGTCGACGGCGTCGATGTCAAAGCCGTCGACCGTGACCTTGCCGTCCCCGCTGAAGGACGGGTCGAGCGTGCCCGGGGCGGCGAGCATGCGGCGAGCTTCCAGGGGTTCGATCCAACGGGCATGGCCAGTGGTGCGGCTACGGCGACCCGTACGACGGCGCAGTGTGTGGTGCAACAAGGGAGACCCTCCAGCCGCGCGCGTAGGATTGAATCGTGATTGTCACCCATTCCCGCGGGCGCGGCACGCGGGGTGTCCCGCCGCACAGGCCGGTCGTGACCCATCGCAACGATATGGCGCGCGGCAGACGCTACAACCCGCGCCCGGGGATGGTCAAGAATAAAACCGTGACTGGATGAGCTGCGTTATCAGTATTTTTGCCGGACATCCGACCAGAACCACACTTCATTACTGATACCACCACTTCCCCGCCCAACCCCCGGTGTTCTTCAGCCCCTTCACTGCCGCCAAGGCTCGCGCCAGGTCGGCGGTGTTGTCGTTGCACGGCCACGGATGCCGGCTCGTCAGAAGCGCACGCACGAAGCCCGCGCGATCGGGAAACTCGACGTGCCCATCGACGAAACCGAGGTTGATTCCCTTCTCGCCGTGGTTGTCGACCTTCTCCGGCCAGTTGTTCATCGTGTTGCCGTACCCCTGGTCGTAATCGAGGATGATAAACGTCTCGCTCGGCCGGCGGACGGTTTTGTAGGTCATGCAGTACTCTTTGGTGATCTTCACGCCGTCGGGATACTCCGCGCGGCCCGCCCAGCAGAAGATTTCGTAACTGTGCCCGTTGGCGACGCCCGCGTGCCCGGCGGGCGTGCGCAGGTGCGGGTAGTAGGTCACGCCGCCGGCGGTGGCCGTCACGCGCAGGTCGATCTGGTTTTGCGTGGCGGGGCAGATCGCGACTTTCGGGTCTTTGATGTACCAAGGGATGAGGGCCTCCAGCGAGTCGTCGCTGTAGGTCCCGGTCGTGATGTACCACCCGCCCTTGTTCTCCCTCGAATAGATCATCGCCGCGTACATGATCTGCCGCATGTTCGATGCGCACGCCGTTCGCTTGGCCTGCTCGCGCACGCGGCTGAGGGTTGGCAGCAGGATCGACAGCAGCAGCGCAATGATGCCGACGACGACGAGCAATTCGATGAGCGTGAACGCCCCGCGGCTTCGATGAACCATTTCCTCTGCGCTCCGACGTGCCCGCAGATCATACCCGAAATGCCGGAACCTCACTTTATTTCGCGGGCTGCGTCGCCGGGATGAACTTCACTGACTTCGGTGCATCCCCGACGCCCCATACCTTCACTTCGCACGGGCCGACTTTCCAGCACATTGGGATCCTAAGCTTAGAATTCCACGTGGACAAGTTGTCG
>JADMIO010996646.1_pt1 | contig 15485 bp, 10 predicted proteins | sample 8958161 | NCBI WGS metagenome assembly JADMIO01 (sample SAMN16585339, study PRJNA669376) | soil metagenome | isolation source: Crop rotation soil | place: USA: Cullars Rotation, Alabama | collected 2011
GCCGCGACTTCAAGTCACGTGAATTCCAAGCTTCGGATCCCACTGTGCTGGAAAGTCATTTCGTTGCCGCCATAGAAGTTGGTGGCAACACGTTTTATTTTTGGGGCAACCCTACCAACTCTGAACGGAACAACGCCAATATTGTCGTTTCAAATATTACCGTCCAGACCGAGACCGTGTCCAATCTCACATTGGTATCCGGCTCCCGCTCTCAGGTCGTTACCGTCGACACGATGGCGACCATCGCCACAAATTTCTATGGCGGGACACCTACGCTCAATGTTTTGGCCGGGGCGGGCGGTGGCCTCCTCACCTCCGCGCAGTTTGTCGGCAAGCCATATGACCGGTCCTTCCTGCTCACGTTCACCGCGTCCGGCGTGACCCAGGCAACCTTCACCAATCTTTTCCAGATCACTCTCAGCCGGGCGGCGTCTACGAATTTCGTGAATCCCACGTTCTCGATAACAAAGTGGGGTGCGTTCACGAACACGGCCACCGGCGCATCATCCATCATCAATAAACTGTATCTCTCGGCAGACCCGGCCAGCCCGAGCAATTCGATCATTGGCAGCATTGAAGCATCCGCGCTGTCCGCAAATAACACCTACACGATCTGTGTCCACGTGGATCAGCCATGAAGTTCGCTGCCGTCATCATTTTACTGCTCACGCTCGCCGCCGCTCCCGGCGCGACGATCCTGCTGGATTTGTTGGAATCCACATCGCCCGGTGTGACCGGTTACAATGTTTATGCCACGCGCGGCACTAATTTCAGTTGGGAAACAGCGCGCGTGTTCGCGGTCGGCCCCACTAATCGCGCAGTGATCAGCGCAGATTTTTCGGCGAGCACCTGGACATTTCGGATGACGGCCAAAACCGCCTACGCCGAGAGCGATTTCAGCAACCTCTTGCAGGTGAGTATTCCAGAAAACAAACCCACGCTCTTCGTCGTCGAAGTCACTGAAGACCTGGTCACATGGCAAACCTACCTGATCGCGGCCACCAACAATCCGTTCGGGAACAAATTCTTCCGGCTCGTAGCGCGAACGAATCTTTGATCTATGGGCGATTCAGACAGTTCATTAAAGATTGATCTGGTAATCGACCTTATTGGCCGGGGCAAAGCTGCTGAAGCCATCGAATTATTACAGGCTATTAAGGGCACAGCCAATGATGGTGGCAATGGCCTTCGGAACCTTGGAAAAAGCACTGAAGAAGGTGGGGAAAAATTTAAGCTGTTTGCCAACCATGCGGGCGAGGTCAAAAAAGTCATAAGTGAACTGACAATAGAATTCCCATTGGCTGGATATGCATTAAAGGCGTTCTTCTCTCCCATCGGCGCTTTTGTTACTGGTGCTATATTATTGTTCCGATCCCTTAAAGATCACATTCGGGAAATCAATCAAAGCCTCGATGCGATGGAGGCGGAATCACGCACACCGCTTTCTAACTTTTCCAACTCTGCGGCGCAGGCGGCTGCGTCAGCTTCTGAACTAGCGTCCAAGATGGATGAGATACGAATAGCGGCGGGGAATATTGAAACCGGCACACAAAAAGCCATTGCAGCCATCAGGGCACTGGAAACGGCAGAGTTGGAGTTAAATAATTCCGACGAAGCAAAGAAAATCGCCGCCATCAACGCCGATGAAGCTGCTGGGAAGATTGGACCGACTCAAGCGATTACAGCCCGGCAAAAAGTTCGCGATGAAGCTGCGCGGAATGAAATCGAAATCAAGAACAAGGCGGATCGGGACGAGATCGCCCGCATGCAAGATGAAAAAGCAAAACTCGAAGCCGAGCGAAAAAAGATTGGTTACCAACCCCTGACACCAGCTGAGGAAGAGCGACAGAAAGCGCGGATTAAATCCGCTCCCGAGGACGCTGATGCAATGAAGAAATCTGCGATGTCAAAGGAACTCGTAGACGCCATTGCAAAAGCGCAAAAAGAGGCCGATGCCGCTTTAGAGGGTTACGGCTACGCTAAAGACCGGATCAAGATCGTGCGGCAAAACAACGCGGGCCAGGTGCCTGAAGCAGAGCAGGATTTATTTAATCGCGCCGAAAAACGATATACTGAATCAATTGGAAACCTCGATGAACTGACTGGCCGCCAGCAAAAATTCATTGATACCGGGAATAAAATTCAGGCAGACGCTGACAAGCTTTCACAAGAGGCTGAACGGCGGCAGGCATCCGCCGCCGCGGATAAAGAGATCAGCGGCAAGATTGACAACCTCACTAGGGAAATCGCCCAACGGAATGAGATGATAAAACAAGTCGGGCCGCTCCGTGATCAGGCAGCCGAAAACCGGACCGCAACACAGCACTTAGAAACAAACACCGCATTATTTAAAGAGCATAGCGACCTACAACGCAAATTGGCTGGCTTCCAGTCGAAGGATGCCCTCACAGCTGAAGATATAAAGGAAGTGACGTCCACAATACGTGAGCTTAACCAGATTTTGCCGATGTTGATAGGTGGTGAAACCAATGCTGGAACCATCCGGTCTCTCCGCGAAGAACAAAAAACACTTTCCAATCTCATCCAGCAGGTGAAGCAGATCCAAAAGCAATTGAATTATCCCAACGGGGGAACTTAAGAATGGCTTTTACCCTTGAATACTTTCCGGTGTCGGGTGGCGCGTCCGTTAAGGATACTTTCGCGGGGTGGGGAATTCTTAACCGATGGTCTGGTTTTTTCCGATCAGCAATGCCAGATGAATTGAATCTCACTATCGGTAAACGCCGAGCCGCCGCACTCGATTCTTTTGAACCCCGTTCGCGCATCATCATCCGGGATGGTGACGACAATATATTTTTTCAAGGAATTGTTCCCGATGCTGACCGCGCGGGCGACCCAAGTACATCAACCTTGTCTTTGCAGATTCTCGGTCCGTGGTGGTATCTGGAGGGGTTGCCTTTCGTCCGTATAGTCCACACGGATTATTGGACCGGCGGCGCGGTGAACGTTGGAGATCATGTCGTGTTCGATACCGAGGACGGTGCGTTGAATCTCAATCGCACACCAGACGGAACCTATATGAAAACGCGGGCCATGCTGATTGAGATATTGAATTATGCGATCAGCAAGGGTGCCAATTTTCAATACATCGCTGGCGAGATAGCTGATTTGGCCGTCCTACCACAGCCTTTCAAGAATGGAACTTGCGCCAACGCGATTCGCGCGGAACTGGCAGATGTGGATACGGCCGTATGGTTCGATCATACTACCGAACCACCCACCTTGCACATCAAACAAAGGTCGGAATGTGTCTCGATTTCCCGCACGCTCGGCGAGGCGCATCAGGTCCAGGCTTTCAATCTTCGTCGTCTGGACACGTTGCGGGTGCCTTATGTGCAACTGACGTTTGAATCAGCCCTGGACCTTAACGGGATCAGCTACCCCAACCATGTTACCTATGTCTATCCCGACCCCCGCCCGGCGGGCACGGTCAATAATTTTTATCCGTTCGTGGAAACTATCCCGCTCGATCCGTTGGTCGCCAGCACATTGAGCGCGAATGTTTTCACGGAGGATCTGAACCCCACCGATGTGGAATGGTGGAAACGCCAGCGCCCGGAACTGGCGGACACGACGCAATACAAAGATATCACCATTGATGTAAGTTCTGTCATTTTCGATCCTCTGGTGAACTCTCCGCGCATGTTGACCAAAAACAAGGGCGGTTACGCAACATGGATGGGCGGCATCATCGAGAAGACAAAAGTCACGGCGAAGTTCACTTATAATCGCCCACTGGCGTTAAACCTGCCGGGCAGCAAATTCCGGGAGCATGTGTTCACGGCAGAGATTATGGCCACTACGCTCGACGCCCCGAATGGAGTGACCTTGAGCAGCCCGCCCACTTTTAGTGGCGGTGAGAACCCCGGAGACTACGCCACGCTGGCGCAGACCCTTTATGAGAGCCTGAACACCCCCTGTTACGATGGCATCGTAAAATGCGTTGAGACTGGGACTGAAGGTTGGGTTGGCATCGGCAACACGTTGAACCTGCTAGGTGATGTCAAGATCTGCCGGGCGGAATGGAACACGATGAACGCCTTGGTTCAGGAAGTGGAATTCGACACGCATGGCGGGAATCAATTTTTTATAAATGTCCACGTTGGAGCAAATAAATTATTAACCCCCGATCAATTGCGGAATCGGGTTCTGGCCAAGCGGTTGACGCTGCCTTCATTGAATGTGAGTTACTCGGGGGGCGCTCTGCGAACTCCAGCAGGCTCACAATTACCAGATACCCGTGCTGACAACACACCGACACAAGGCCCGCCATTGCTTCAAGAGCAATATATTGCTTCAGCGCCTGCCCAAGATGGCAGCCGATTCATTGTACGGGTAAGTTCCGATGGCCAGAGTGGCGCTGGCCTCGCGAATGCACCTTTGGTGGAAATTAAAAAGATCGATGCTTTGGGTGTCACGGTTCCCAATACACCCCGCATCGCTTTGTCCCTCGCCGACATGGCCCCTGTGCTTGGCAGCAATGCGTTCATGCGCGATTGGGGTGGCGGCACCTATGTGTTATCTACCGGCGTTGTGCCTGCCTATTTTTCGACCTGGGACGCCACCGTGAAATATAAAGCCGGGGCCATTGTCCGGTTCCTTCAAGGTCCAAATCCCGGTGTCTACGGTGCGCGAGCGGATAATCAAAATGTGATGCCCGTTTGGCCCGAGGTGGCGAACAATCCCTGGGAGCTGATCGCCTTCACGCCGAAGGTGCAGAACGCCTGCGCGAACGGCCAGGGCCAGCGCTACGTCAACGCTTCTGACGTGTTCTAATGCCGCCCATCAATGACAACATAGTCGATGCTACGTTGATCGCCGGGGCCAGTGGAACGACGGCCGGTTCCAACGTCGGCGCGACCGTCCAGACGCTTGAGCCGGCCAGCAGTTCGGTTTGGTGGAAATGGGTCGCGCCGACCAGCGACAAATACTTTTTTTCCACGCGCGGCGGCATCACGAATTTCCGCAGCAACCTGAATCTGTTCACCAACCCCTTCAATCTAAACGCCTACAACAATCTGTTCTCGGTGCCTTACGTCGTGGATTACCGCAACGGCTTTGTCGGCATCGAATTTGGCGCATTGGTGGCGATCAACGCGGTCGCGGGCACTACCTATCTCATCCGCGTGGCCGCCCGAGCAGCGACCACCGGCGATATCACCCTGAGTTGGGGATTATATTTTCCGACCGAAGATGGCCTTTGCGCTGGCTGCCCCACCGAATGGGGACCAACGCAAACCTGCAAAGGGTTTGCTCAATTACAGACCTCACGCACACCACGCAAAGAGTCTTACGGTAATTTCCCGGCTGGCATCTACAAGATCAGGTATTGCAAGGGCACGTTCCGTTGGGGCGGCGACGGTGGCAGCACACACACGGTTTTTGCGTGGGATGACAATGCGCATTTCAATCAGATCGTGGCGCTCTATTCCTCGGGCACGACTAATTTTCTCGGCGATTGGTCCAGTGCCACTGCTTATGTGACCGGCGATCTCATCTGTTCGGAACACGCCGTCTGGCGGGCCATTTCAACCAACACAAATAAACTGCCTTCAGCCAATCCGGCCAATTGGGTGCGCGCATCGTTCGCAACGTTCCGCAACATGTCCGGCATCGTGAAGGCGACGACAATTGCCGCGACCGAGGCAGCATTCCGGTGTGCCGGGACCGGCTTCGTTCATTGCGGTGGGGAAATCGCATTGATCTTCAGTGATCTTCCACTGGCGGACAATGCTAACGATCCTGTGCTGCCACAATTCGCGCTCTATGCGTCGTCCGTTTCATTCCAGGCCAGCGGCGCATCCATCACCCGGTCTTCAGCGACCGCTCTGTCGGGAAACTTTGGCGTCAAGAATTTGACCGACATCGATATTTCGACGCTGAACGCAACGCTGCTGACCACAGGCCGCGTGACCAGCAGCGCGACCATTCCATTCACGATCAACAGCAACGAAACGAAGCAGACGAATCCGATCAGCTTTCAGACCACCGATGGCGAGACCAGGCTAATCGCCACCCTGCGGTTATCGGCCTGCTCATTTCAAACCGATCTCGTCTACGACCTCACGCCGATTCTGACCTGCAAGCTATTGCCGTTGCCCGGCTCGCCCGGCGCATGCAACGGCCTCAAATATCAGATGCATTTCACAGTGACCAATAACGGTCTTGGCCCGACGTGGGCGCTGAATGCCACGATCTCAATCACGCCAGCGATGGTTCCGTGCACGGGCACATTGCCTGCCACAATCTCGCTTGGAAGCATCAACCCCGGCGCGACCAAGGACATATTCTTTGACCTGAAAACCAAACCGGTGGCCACTCCTATCGTTATCACGGTAGCCCTTACTGATGGGCCGGTGACACATCCAACGGCGCAATTCGCCATCACCTTTCCAGCGGGATGAAATACCTCTTAAACGACCTGCGAACCGTTGCCCTGGATCACCCCGGACTATGGGATCAACTCATCGAGGCTGGCACCCTGGACGCCACGCGCCATTATATCGACATCGACGAAGGCATCTACGATCAGATCATGGCCGCTTGCACTGCGGTTAAGCCTATGCCGGTCGCTGTCCCTGAAGCGCAGCCAGTGCCCATCCTGCCCACGGCAATGCCGCGATCAGAGTGGCCTCGCATCATCCGTTTGCTGGCCCTGTTTGCCGTGCCTGAAGATCGTGGAATTGGGGATGTAGTCGCCCGGTTGATAGGTCCATTTGGCGGGGATGCGTTTAAGCTATGGACCAAACGCTTTGGCCTCGATTGTGGGTGTGAGGTGCGGCAGGCCGATTGGAACATTCGTTGGCCATTGAAATAGACCGTGTGCAGCCCTAATGCAGAACCGCTGCAACCCTTTCTTTTGCGCGCCGCGCGCCCGGTAATTCTACCCTTTTCTTGCTATTATCGAACCCTTTTCACAATCTCCGCCTTGCTCGCAATTTGAAATGCTTATGGTTAACAGGTCAATTTCCATAAGTCCCTCGCCCGCTTTGCGGGAGAGGGTGCGACGCAGCCGCGGGTAAGGGTGCTCTCCCGCGTCAGCGGGACTGATCAGGAATGGAAATTGACCCACTACCTGCTTGTGCTAAACCCCGCCCGATTTATCGTGTGGCCATGACACTTGCGCAAAATGCCCGCATCTATGTGGCCGGACACCGCGGACTCGTGGGTAGCGCCATCTGGCGCGAACTGGAACGGCGCGGCTTCAAGCATTTGATCGGACGCACCCGCACCGAACTGGATCTGCAGGATGCCGCCGCTGTGCGGAAATTTTATGCTGAAGTGAAACCGGAACACGTCGTCGTTGCCGCTGCCAAGGTCGGCGGCATTCTCGCCAACGACCGGCAGCCCGCCGACTTCCTTTTCCAAAATCTCCAGATCCAAAACCATTTGATCGACGGTGCCTATCACGCGGGTGTGAAAAAATTATTGTACCTCGGCAGTTCCTGCATCTATCCCAGGCTCGCACCCCAGCCGCTCAAGGAGGAGTACCTCCTCACCGGCCCGCTGGAGCCCACCAACGAATGGTACGCCGTCGCCAAGATCGCCGGCATCAAGCTGTGCGCCGCCTACCGCCGCCAATACGGCTCCCATTTCATCAGCGCCATGCCCACCAACATGTACGGCCCCAATGACAATTACGACCTCCAGGGCTCTCACGTTCTCCCCGCGCTCATCCGCAAATTTCACGAAGCCAAAACGAGCGGCGCTGCCACGGTGACCTGCTGGGGTACCGGCAAACCGCTGCGTGAATTTCTGTATTCGGACGACCTCGCGCGCGCCTGCGTTTTCCTGCTGGAGAATTACGATGAAGAAAATTTTATCAACGTCGGTTACGGCAGCGACCTTTCCATCCGCGAACTGGCCGAGACCGTCAAACGCATCGTCGGTTTCAACGGAGAAATTGTTTGGGACACCTCCAAGCCCGATGGCACGCCTCGCAAGTTGATGGATAGCTCCCGGCTGTTCGCGCTGGGCTGGCGTCCACAAGTCGACCTGCCCACCGGTATCAAGCTGGCCTACGAAGATTTTTTAAAGCGACACCGCTAACTCTTCACCTTCACCTCGCCGCTGCGATGTTTACGCAGCAGCTCGATGTCGGCATCCACCATGAGTTTGACCAGGCCCGCAAATTTGGTTTTGGGCCGCCAGCCGAGCACGCGCTCCGCCTTGCTGTAATCGCCGATGAGCAGATCCACCTCCGCCGGACGGTTATATCGCGGATCAAGTTCCACATACTTTTTCCAGTCCAGCCCGGCGTGGCCGAAAGCGGCTTCCAACAATTCACGCACCGAATGCGTCTCGTTCGTGGCGATGACATAATCGTCCGGCTTGTCCTGTTGCAGCATCAGCCACATCGCTTCCACATATTCTTTCGCATAACCCCAGTCGCGTTTGGCGTCCAGGTTGCCGAGGTACAGTTTGTCCTGCAATCCCGCCTTGATGTGCGCCACCGCGCGCGTGATCTTGCGCGTCACGAACGTCTCACCGCGACGCGGCGATTCGTGGTTGAACAGGATGCCGCTGCACGCAAACATCCCGTACGACTCCCGGTAGTTCACCGTGATCCAATGCGCGTACAGTTTCGCGCAACCATACGGGCTGCGCGGGTAGAACGGCGTCTCCTCCGTCTGCGGCACCGCCTGCACCTTGCCGAACATCTCCGATGACGACGCCTGGTAAAATCGCGGCCGTATCCCCGTCTCCCGGATCGCTTCCAGCAACCGCACCGCGCCCGTGGCCGTGATATCGGTCGTATATTCGGGACTGTCAAAACTCACGCGCACGTGGCTCTGCGCGGCCAGGTTGTAGACCTCCTCCGGCTGGATCTTCCCGATCAGCCGCGCGAGCGCGCTGGCGTCGCTCAGGTCGCCATAATGCAAAAACAACCGGCTCCCGCTCTCGTGCGGATCTTCGTAGATGGATTCCAGCCGCCCCGTGTTGAACGTGCTCGCCCGCCGGATGAACCCGTGGACTTCATATCCTTTGCCCAGGAGAAATTCGGCAAGATAAGACCCGTCCTGCCCCGTGATGCCCGTGATCAACGCTTTTTTTGCCATAAGAGTCAGCCCGCAAGCTTCCGCGAGCCAACCCGCCGTTGGCAAGCGGGAATGTTAGCGCGGTTTCCCATTTTTATTGGGCGTTTTCCAAAATAACGCTAGATTTTCCATATGGGAGATTTTCCCTCAAAAAAACGCTGGTTAAGCGGCCTTTGCCTGGTCATCGCGCTTCTCATGCTGATCCTGGGCCAGACCGTCTTCGTCCATTCGCTCCAGGGACGCACCTTCATCTTGTATTGGCTGGCGTGTTTTGCGCTGACGGGGCTCGCTGCCATCGTGGCCCTGGTCGATTTCTTCTCCCTGCAACGCCAGGCCCGGATGAAACAACGCGAGATCATCGAAGAAGTCTTCAGTGAACCGGCCAAAAAAGACGAACCTCACAGCCGCTCTTAGCACAGGCTCAATACATTACCATAATCTGGTAGAACAGTTGGGCGCGCTTGTCGACCGGCACCTTGAACGATTGCGGGTTACCATCCCCGAGATTGGTCATCACGTTGTTCCAGACGAGTGGCGGCACCAGGTTCGTCGTGGATTGGAGCACATAACTGGCCCCCGGCTGGGTATTGAACTGGCAGAACAGGTTGGTGCCGGTCAGCGAAAGCGATATCTTCGGTATCACCACTGCTTCCACCGCGATGATGCCCGCGCTCGCGAACTGGTTCGTGTTCCACCGCAACCCGGCCGGCAACAGCGGCAGGGTCAAACTGCTGAATGAACCGGCCAAACCACCGGCATTGAATAATTTGAAGCTGTCCCCCGCCGCCAATGCCGGCAACCCGGAATTAAAGACGATCGCCTGCCCGCCCCGGGTCAATGTTCCCAGGACGTTCAGCATGTCGTTGGTCGGCCCGTGCGCGATCCGGAAATACGTCTGGTAATTCAACGCAAGATTGTTGCTGAAAGTCAGGCTCGCGAGCGGCCCGCCGCCGCCGGGCATGACCATGCCATTGGCCGTGAAATTTCCGGCGATACTCCCGCTGCCGGACAATATCTGCGCCACGTTGAGAGTGAATCCGCTGGCGGATGCGTCAAAAACCGCGCCCGGGCCCAGGATGATCCGTGACGTGCCTGGAAGGGTGACACCGGTATCCAGGACCAGCGTGCCGCCGTTGATCGTCGTCAGGCCGGTGTAATTGAAAACGCCGTTGAGCGGGACGCCGCTGCTTTTGGAAAGCGTTTGCGAACCGGAGCTCAGCGTGAGGTTCAACTTGCCGGTGATGCTCCCGTTGTAGGAGAAATTCGTCGCCCCCAAATTCAGCGTTAATGTGTTGGTGGTCACCGCGGCGTTCATGACCAGGGCCGCGTTGCCGGGAGTGACAGTGTTTTTCAGGCCGGCCAATGTCTGGTCAAAGCCGTTCAAGTCAAACGCCGTGTACGCCGTGTCGCTGCCGTTGCCGGCCAGGTCCAGGACCGCGTTGGTGGCGACGCCGTTGGCTGCGCCAAGGCTGTTCGTGTTGGCGCGCATCTGGAGCTCGTAATAATTCCCGCCCCCGGAAAACCGCACGTTACCCGAGCGCACCACGATAAACGTCCCCGCCGGGGCCGTGATCGGCCCGGTGAAACTCAGTAATCCACCGACAACCGGACCCGCGATGTGGCCGCCCGCCGACGCATTAGCGCCAAAACCCACCGGCCCGGCGAACGTGGCGCTCGTGTTGTCATTGGCGGTTAGCAGACCCAATGCAGGACCGGGATTGACGGTGCTCGCATAGATTCGATTCGTGATGGTCACGTTATTCGCCAAAACAATGCGGGCGGTGCTCGCGCCGGAATTGCAAGCGATCAGGCCCAACCCGAACGAATCGTTCGTATTGGCCTGGATGATTCCCTGCCAGAGATAATTTGTCCCGGTGTGCCGCGATGATGTGTTCAGGACTAGTGTACCGCTCCCCGATTTCACCGTATTCACCACTGTGCCCAGCGAACCGTTAGTGATCGTTCCCGAGATAAACACGGTTCCGCTGCCGAGGAAGGTGAGCGTACGGGAGCTGCCGGTCGGCGTGGATGCCGGGAACAGGCTGCTGATGGCCAATGTCCCGCTGTCGGATTGGAACCAATAATTACTGCCGCCGGTTTGCAGGGTCAGGTTACCCGCCAGCGTGTTGCTGCCACTGATGTTCTCGAACGCCGGGCTCAATGAATTGCGCGCCGCCAGCGAGATGGGTGAATTGAGCACGATGTTACCCGCCGACCCGTCCAATTGCACGGTGGCTGAACCCCCGTTGTTATTGCGGATAGCTATAAGACCAGCGCTGGCGAGGGCATACGGATGGGCCAAACGTATAAAACCGTCGTTCCCAGTGGTGCCGGCAGTGTCCGCCCACAATGTGCCGGTAAAATTATTTGACCCGCTTAATTTCAACGTGCCACCCCCCAACTTGACGATGGCGCCGGGACCGGTGATGGACCCGCTCATGTTAAGTGTGGAGGTGACGGAGAAGGAGTTGGTGCTGTTCAACGTCACCGGGCCGGCAAAACTGTTCGCGCCCGAATAACAACGGATGGTGGCGTTGGTCAATCGCAGGATCTTGTTGAGCACATTGGTTGTCGTATCCCAGAAGTTCAGCGCCGCCCCCGACCACAGGGTCATGGTGTTGTTCGTCCGGCCCAGCGTGGTCGAATATTGAAGGCCCAGCGTGCCTTGCGTGACGTCGATATCGCCCAGGTCCGTTTGACCCAATCCCACCAGCCAGACCTCGTTCGTGCTGGTCTTGGTGAGTTTGTAGCCATTGCCGTTCAGGCTCGCGGTCGGGTTGGCCCGGAGGTCCCAGCGATTGGGGCCACCGAACGTGAAATCATTGCTCAACGTCACAAACCGCAGCGCCGTCAGTTGTGCCGCGCCACTGTTGACGATCATTCCCGCCGGCGCACCGACCAACGGCGCCCCCACGATGGGCTCGCCTCCTAGCGTAAAGCCATTGAGGTCCAGGGTCGCATTTTCGATGATCGTCCCACCGGCCGCGCTGCCGAGCGCATTGGAACTGGCCACCTTCAACGTGCCGGCCTTGATATCGGTGATGCCGGTGAAATCGTTCGCGGTGCCCACCGTGAGGATGCCGGTCCCGTTCAGGGTCAGTGCCGCCGCGCCGGAAATCTTGCCACTGCCGCTGAACGCGTAATTCTTCGACCCCGTGGTCTTGACGGCCGTAGGCATCACGGTTCCCTGCAACATCACGGGCACGTTATTGAACCCGGTGTTATCGAAGGTGACGGTGTCCAATTGATAAAACCGTTCGCTGAGTACGCCATTGAACCAATTAGAGGTCCCCACGACGTCCCATCGGTTGAGTGTGCCGTCACCGTGCCAGATAAGATCAACCGGCCCACCGGCAACATTCAGGTTGATCTGCCCCGCGGTCGCCGTGTCCGCGACGATGGTGTAGCGGGTGGAATTGGTCACCAAAAGGTTCGCCGCGCTGCCGCCCAGCGTCCCGTAATTCAAGATGGTGTAGGTGGCCGGCGAGGCAAACCCGCCCGCAAGCGGAGTGACCATGATGTAGTTCAGGCCGGCGAGGGACAGGTTGCCGTTCACGACCACCAGATCGTTTGTACCGCCGCCGGGTGTGTTGGTATCGGAAAGATTCACATTCCAAAACGCCGCGCCCGCCAGCGTCAAATTATTGCTGAAGGTCAACGTGCCAGCCCCGTTGGTCAGGCCGGGATTCAGGGTGCTCGTCGAATTCAGCGTGACATCGCCCGAAACCGCGCCGCTTCCGCCGATGGCCTGGTTGTTGGACAACACCAGGCCGCCGCTCAGCGCGGTCGCATTCAAAACCGCGCCGGAACGCACATCCAACGTCATGATGCCTGGGAAGAAAGCTGTCGCATCCAACGCCAACACCCCCCCGGCCACTGTGGTGTTCCCCTGGTAGGAATTCGTTCCGGCCAAGCCCACCAATCCGGTCCCGGCTTTGGTGATGCCTTTGGCGCCGCTGATAAACCCGCCAAGGGTCAGCCGGGCGGCAGTGCTGTTGCTGACCACGAGGTCATCCAACAACATCACCGTCGCGCTCAGTGTGTCATTCGTCCCGCCGGTCTTCACGATCCCCGCCTCCCCGGAAACCACGTCAAAACTGAGCGAACCCCCGGATCCATCCCGCACGTTGAAACTGTGCGTGGCATTCACGTCCCCCAACATCAGGTGCCCGACCACGAACGGCCCGTCCAATGGGATGGTTTGGTCGCCGATGATGTTGTTATTTATGTTCGCCGTCTCATCGGCGGCGTTGGGGACGGAGCCGGAAAGCCAGTTCGCCGGGTTGGCCCACGAAAAGATTCCCGGCGGCGTTTGGGCCCAGGTCGTCGTGCCCGGCAGCGTGACGTTCACCGTATACTGGCCCAGGCTGGCGTAATCGGAATAACCATTGATGTGCGGGTCGTCGGCCCCGATGCCGTCCACCGAAAAATAATACGTGCCCGAAGCGAGTAACAATGTGACCGACGCCGGTAGTACGCCGGCCCCGGGGTCATCGGTCGTCTGGACATTGGTGATGAGCGTCCCGCTGCTGTTATACAGGGAAAGCAGGATATGCAGGTCGGCCCCGCGTTCCCACGGCGTGACCGTGATCTGCACCGTGCCGTTGCCGGTGATGAACGAAAAGAAATCCACGTCGTTCGTGCGTGAGATGACGCCATTGGTGACGATGTTGATCCCCGAAAGAGCCGTCGCCGTGCCGATTGTGTTCCCATAATCATCGACGCGGAACGAAAGACCGTTTTGCGTCATGACGATCAGGTCGTCTTCCGCGTTGTTGGCGTTCGTATATTCACCATGACTCCATTGGCTGATCGGTTTGTAATAGCCCACCCCCATGATCGGCGCCCAATTCCCCTGTCCCGAGTAATAATCAGCGCCACCACTGACGCCGTCATGCGAAAGCCCCAAGGAATGGCCGACCTCATGGCTGATGGCTTCGGCGATATACTTTTCGTTGTTGGCCAGGTTTTCCGGGAAGATCAGCGAGGGCTTATAATAATCCGGGTTCCCGGCGAACCCGACAAAGTCGTCGAACGGCCCGATGTACGAAATGCCGCCGGGATTGCCGAAGTAACTGCCGATGGGGCTGATGAGCGCGCGGATACCGTATTGCGTGTCCCCGGCGTTGCTGCGGGTCAACGCGGCTTCGCCGGGATATTCCGTCGTCACATCCACGTCGAACGCCGCGTAATCCTCCGCCACCCGCAACCAGATGTTTTGGATCGCGGTCTGCTCGCCGCTGCTGAACGAGGTCGGGTCGCCATCCGTGTCCCACGGCGGGGCCACGATATCGACCGCACCGTTGTTGCTCACCGTCCATCCATTCATCGACAGCGTATGCCCGTCAAAATCCAGGTAAATGGTCCGGGTCGCGCCGGGCCGGCTATGCAGGAAAAAAGTTTGGCTCAACGGGACGAGCTGCGGACTGGCCCCGCCCTGCAACGCGGGGAAATTCGTGGAACCGGTGCCGACGTCAAAATTGCACCGGTAAAAAAGCCGTCCGTTGCGATCCAGCCGGATGTCTTTTTCTTCGTGCAACCAGCGGACGAATTGCTCGGGAGTTTTTTGATACGCCGTCGCGACCTCAAACAAATGGGTTCCCAGCGCGGAAATGGCCTCGTCGCCCGCCGTTTCCCGGCCAATGTTCAGGTTGGGTAAAGCCGAAATGGTTCCAGCAAAGAGAGAGCCCTGAAACGCCCACAACATGGAAAGCGTAACGACGAAAATCCCGATAACACGGCGCGCCTCGGTCATCATTAAATCTCAGAGATTTAATGGGAGGCTATATGAAAAAATGGCATTTGTGAATCAAAGAATGGCAAGTCACCACAAAGAAACAAATCGCCATCGCCCGTAACACCCGAAACCGTTTCGTAAACCTGCACAGATGAACTATTTCCATCAAAACTAATCAACTTATAATTCCCCTCTGGTGTATTAGTGAAATTTCAGCACTCATTGAAAAAACCCGCCCTCCTTCAACTCCAGCCGCCAAAACCGCCGTACCCCCACGCCACCGTTCGTCTGGATGAATTGCAGGTCGCCACCCGTCCCATTCGTCGTTCCCACCATGCTCCAATCGGTAAGATTCGTCGCGGCCCACAACCGATAGCCCCAGCTCGGCTGCGAGCGAAATGACAGCACGGCGTTTTGATTCAAGTTCGTCAGGGCCAGTCGCAACGCCGGTGATTGTTTAAAATATGCCGCGGCATTCCATTCGAGCACACCTACCTGTGAGGCGGTGTTCGCAGGCGCGGTGTAACCATGACCGGTGACCGGCTGATATAAAATATCGAGCACATTATCTTTCTTCCAACGCGCCAGGTCGATGACCGGCTCATAACTGCCCAGGTTCGCAGTCGTCAGGTCACTTTCCAGCACATTGGGATCCTAAGCTTAGAATTCCACGTGGACAAGTTGTCGCG
>JADMIO011385404.1_pt1 | contig 15482 bp, 12 predicted proteins | sample 8958161 | NCBI WGS metagenome assembly JADMIO01 (sample SAMN16585339, study PRJNA669376) | soil metagenome | isolation source: Crop rotation soil | place: USA: Cullars Rotation, Alabama | collected 2011
CCGCCACAAGGCTGCGGGCCCCGGCCGGCAACGGCTCGCGGTGCAACAGGTCGATCGGCGCGCTGTCGCCGATCGAGCGGGCGACCTCCACCAGAATGTCGGCGAACAGGAAATAATGGAGGTGAACCTCGCCGTTCCTCTTTTTCTGAGGCAAGTGACACCATCAGGCGCACTACAGGCGTTCTTTCTCGTAATCGCCGAGCGCGGCGATCGTCTCTTCGAGGTAGTCGGCAAGCAGCGGGGTGCCGATCGGATAGCGGGTCTCGGCCGCGTTGTGGATGTGACGGGCCTGCGCGAGCGCGCCGCGCCATTCGCTGCGATCGAAATCGCCGCGCGGGCGGTGCGCGCCTTGATTTGGCTCAATGGCGCCTCGCCGAACGGGGTTTGACCTGGATCAAGGCGCTGCGCCCCGCGGCTCGGCACCTTCGGGTTCGGCGTAACCCGCACCGTCCTTTCCACAACGATCGTTCCCGTTTCGATGTCGCATTGAGGCTGACATGTCTGTCAAAACCATCCTCGTTGCCGCGAGCGGCGGCGGCGCAACCAATGGCGCCGTCGACCTCGGCTGCCGCATGGCGCTGCGGTTCAAGGCTCATCTGGAAGGTTTTCATGCGATCCTCGACACCGAGGCGGCGCTCGCCGCCCTCGGCGAGGCTTGTGCGGTCGGGCTGGCGGGCAGTCTGGCGGAGACGATGATGGCCGAAGGGGCGACCAGAGCGGCCAGGACCCGCACCTTATTCGTGCAGACGGTGACGCGACATCAGATCCCGCTGCGTGACGATTCGCATGCCGTCGACGCCAAAGCATCCGCCTTTTGGCGGGAGGAGTTCGGCTATGCCCCCGCGCTCGTCGCGCGGCGCGCGCGGTTCTTCGATCTCGTCGTGCTCGGGCGCTCGGAGCGCGCGGTTGGGCAACCCTACACTGATACCATCGAAGAGACGCTCGCGTATTCCGGCCGCCCGATCCTGCTTGCGCCGGTAGAGTTGCCGCCGACCGTCGGCAACCGCGTCGCGCTCGCGTGGAACGGCTCGCCCCAGGCGGTGCGCGCCCTTGCCGCGAGCTTGCCGTTTTTGGCCCAGGCGAAAGCCGTTTCGGTGATCACCGCGGCCGATGCCGCGCGCAGCGGCGGCGCCGATTGCGTGCTCGACTATCTAGCCTGGCATGGCATCAATGCCGAGCATCTGAAGCTGACCGAGCGAGCAGGCCGGCACGTCGGCAAGCTGTTGCTCGATGGCGCCCGCGAGCACGGCGCCGATCTTCTGGTGATGGGCGGTTACGGCCATGCCCCGTGGCGGGAGGCCGTCTTTGGCGGCGCCACGCACGAGGCGCTTGGTGCGACGACCATGCCGCTGCTGCTGGTGTATTGATATCTCCCGTCCAACAACCGCAGAAGGCCGTCAAGGATCCCCCGACTGCGGCCCCAGCGCCTTGTTCCGTTCGCATCCGCGCTGCGGATGCTTCGAAAATGGCGCAAGATCTAGCGGAAAGCTGGCGGACCCGAAAGGATTCGAACCTTCGACCTCTGCCTTCGGAGGGCAGCGCTCTATCCAGCTGAGCTACGGGTCCGGCGCCGCGGTGATTACCGTCTCGCCGCGTGCGGCGCAAGCGGCAGGTTCTAACGGGTGCGGTCCTTGACGGGCGGCCAGGGCCGTTGCGCCTCGATCCGGTCCGCCTGTGACGGCAGCGGCGCCTGCGGCGACAGCACCCAATTCGCGACATCGCCGGCCACCGTCGCGCCATCGAGATCCCGCAGCAGCATATGGTAGCCGTTCGGGTAGTAGGCCAGCCGGTGTCGGCTTGCCGCAGCGGCGGGTAGCGCCTCGACAAACCGGGCGACGGCGTCGCGCGGCACGATCTCGTCATGCGCGCCGTACATCAAGAGCAGCGGCGCGGCGAGGCGGGGCGCCGCGGCGACCGCGTCGTCCATCAAATCGACAAGGCCGTAGACCGTCGTCACCCAGGCGCCCTTGATGACTATCGGGTCTTTCGCGAGCTCCTTCAGGACGGCGATGTTGTCGGTCGGCTTGATATCGAGCCCGCGTCCGGTCAGCTCCAGCCCCGGAAAGAACCGCACCGCGGCAAACAGCGCCAGCCTCGGCAGTAGGTCCATCGAACCCCGGCCCCACACTGCCGGCGCGCCGAGGATCACGCCGTCCGCTTCCGCCGGCGGCACCGAGTCGATGCCGGTGCTTGCCAGCACGGCCACCGCGCCGCCCATGCTTTCGCCGAGCAGGTAGACCGGCAGCCCCGGATAGGCGCGTCGCAACAGCCGCATCGCGGTCACGGCATCGGCCGCAAGCTGCGCGTCGCCGGCCCAGCCGCGGCGCAATGGCGCGCCGCCGAAGCCGCGCTGGTCGTAGGCGTAGGTAGCGATGCCGCGCTCGGCCCAAAGCCGCGCCGGCATGGCGAAGGCGTGGCTGTAATCGTTGAACCCGTGCAAACCCAGGATCACCGCTTTCGGCCTGCCTTTCGGCAGCCATTTGCGCAGCGGCAACACCGCGCCGTCGGCGGCAATCAAGCTGTTTTCGCCGAGCCTTGGCGCCGCCGCCCTGTTTGGCGCCGCGGTCGGCGCCCGGCGCGCCGCGGCGGCAAGCTGCGCTCCCGGCTCGACCGGCGCGACGCAGCTCGCGGCGAGCAGCAGCGCCGGCAGCCACATCGCGGCACGCCGTCCGACGGTCTGCCGTCGTTTTGCCTTGCGCCCGCTGCCGAGGAAATACCAGATCATTGATCGCGCCGCGCCAACCGCTATCATCGGCGCGGCGGCGCGGTCAACCGCGCGCCAGCGACATTCCTGGATTATCGATGACGCCTTTCGAGACCATCGAAATCGACGAGATGGTGGCAGCCTGCAACGGCGGCGGTGGGCCGCTCGGCCATCCTCGCGTGTATCTGAATTTGGGCCCCGAGGGGCGGATCGAATGCCCCTATTGCTCGCGCCTGTTCGTCAATCGCGCGATGGCGGGCCGGGTGCCGCCCGAAATCGGAGTGGCGATGCCCTCGGCCGAGGCGGCCGGCCAGGAGCGGCCGAACGAAAGCCCCGCGCCGCGCCAGATCGGGTCATGACGGGGAGGGGAGGGCGCCGTCCTTTGCCGATGCGGCAGGCTGAGGGGAATACAATTCGGATTCGCGACGCGAGCCCTTGAAACGAACATAATGCGAACATACATCGAGGAGATCCGCCGGATGGACAGTCGCCGGAACCTCCCTTTGTCCGCTACCAAACCTGCTTCGCCCTGTTCCGCCCTGCTCTTCGGCAGACGAATCGAAAGATATCAACGACTTGGTCCTGATCTCTTTTTATTTGGCGCGCGCGCTCGCGTGCGAGGGAATTGCAGGACCGGCCCGCCCGGCGAAAGGAGCCGCGCATGAACGATCTCGCGCCGGCGCTTGCCGCCGAGCCGCAGCCCGCACCGTCTGCGGCGCCGCACCACGTATTCCTGATCGACGGCTCGGGGTTCATTTTCCGCGCCTATTTCGCGCGCGCCAAGGACCCGAAGGCCGAACGCTTCCGTACGACCACCGGGCTCCAGACCGAAGTCGTGATGATCTTCAGCAATATGCTGGACAAGTACCTGCGCGAGACCGACGCCGACCACGTCGCCGTCATCTTCGATGCGTCCGGCCGCAGTTTCCGCAACGAGATTTTCAGCGAGTACAAGGCCAACCGCCGCGAGATGCCTGACGATCTGGCGCCGCAGCTGGCGCATGTGCGCCGGGCGGCCGACGCCTTCGGCGTGTGCCAGATCGAGATGGAGAATTTCGAGGCCGACGATCTGATCGCCACCTATGCCCGTCATGCGGTCGAGGCCGGCGCCCAGGTGACCATCCTGTCTTCCGACAAGGACATGATGCAGCTCGTCGCGGACGGCCGCGTCATGATGCGCGACCCGATGACCGACCGGCCGATCGGCGAGGCCGAGGTGCGCGAGAAGTTCGGCGTCGGTCCCGGCAAGGTGATTGAGGTGCAGGCGCTGTGCGGCGACAGCACCGACAACGTGCCCGGCGTCCCCGGTATCGGGGTCAAGACCGCGGCCGAGCTGATCAACACCTATGGCGACCTCGAAAGCCTGTTGGCCCGCGCCGGTGAGATCAAGCAGCCCAAGCGGCGCGAGGCGCTGATCGATAACGAGGCCAAGGCGCGGCTGTCGAAAGAGCTGGTCAAGCTCGATGACGACGTGCCGCTGCCGTGCCCGCTATCGGCGCTCCGGGTCAAACCCTATGACCCGGAAAAGCTGTTTCCGTTCCTCGACGAAATGGAGTTGCGTGCGCTCAAATCGCGCATCGAAAAGCGCCTCGCAATCGCCCCATCGGCCGCGCCGGCCGGACCGAGCGAACCCGTCATCCCGGAGATACCGCCCTTCTCGGCGCCGCATACCTACGCGGTCGTCGATACGGTTGAGGGCCTCGATCACTGGATCGAAGCGGCGGAGCAGGCCGGCACCGTCGCGATCTGGCCGGCGCCGAGCGCCTTGCCCGGCGGCCGGCCGGAATTCTGCGGGCTGGCGCTGGCGATCCATCCCGGCCTCGCGGCCTATCTGCCGCTCGGGCATCGCTCCGCGGGATTGCTCGACGCGCCGGCAACCGGCGGGGTGTCGCTGGAAGCCGCGCTGGCGCGGCTAAAGCCGCTGCTCGAAGACCCCTCCGTCCTGAAGGTCGCGCATGACGCCAAGGTTGCGGCGCATCTGATGCGCCGCCACGGCATCGCGCTGCGGCCCTACGACTGCACGATGCTGATGTCCTATGTGCTGGAAGGCGGCCAGTTCGAGCACACGATCGAGGAGGTGACCCGCCGCGCCTTCGAGCACGAGCTGACCCCGGCGAAGGAAATCCTCGGCACCGGCAAGAACCTGATCTGCTTTGCCGAGGTGACGACCGCGGCGGCGCGCGATTTCGCCGCCGAGCGCGCCGACGCCGCACTGCGCCTCCATGCCTTACTCAAGGCGCGGCTGCTGCGCGAGAGGATGACGGCGTTTTACGAGACGATCGAGCGGCCGCTGGCCGGCGCGGTCGCAACAATGGAGGATTTTGGGGTCAAGGTCGATCGCGAGGCCCTCGCCGACCTGTCGCAGGATTTCGCGCGCCGCATCGGCGAGCTCGAGACGGCGATCTGGCAGGATGTCGGCCACCAATTCAACATCGGCTCGACCAAGCAGCTCGGCGAGGTGCTGTTCGAGAAATTGCAGCTGCCGGGCGGCAAGAAGGGCAAGACCGGCGCCTACGGCACCGACGCCTCGATCCTCGAGCAGCTGTCGCCGTTGCACCCGGTCCCGGCGCGGGTGCTCGAATGGCGCCAGCTGACCAAGCTCAAATCGACCTATGCGGACGCGCTCGGCGAGGAGATCGACGGTCGCACCGGCCGGGTCCACACCTCCTTTGCGCTGGCCGCGACCGCGACCGGCCGGCTGTCCTCGTCCGAGCCCAACATCCAGAACATCCCGATCCGCACCGAGGAAGGCCGCAAGATCCGCCGCGCCTTTGTCGCCGAGCCGGGGCACTTGCTGCTCTCCGCCGATTACAGCCAGATCGAGTTGCGGCTCGCCGCGCATGTCGCCGAAGTCGCCGAGCTGAAGCGCGCCTTCCAGGACGGGCTCGACATTCACGCGCTGACCGCCAGCGAAGTGTTCGGCGTGCCGCTCGCCCAGATGGACCCGCTGACCAGGCGGCGCGCCAAGGCGATCAATTTCGGCATCATCTACGGCATCAGCGCCTTTGGGCTCGGCAACCAGATCGGTGTGCCGCAGGCCGAGGCGGCCGATTACATCCGCGCCTATTTCGACCGCTTCCCGGGCATCCGCGCCTATATGGAGAAGACCAAGACCGAGGCGCGGCGCACCGGTTATGTGGAGACGATTTTCGGCCGCAAATGCTGGATCCCGGGCATCCGCGACGCCAACCCGGCGCGCCGCGCCGGGGCCGAGCGGCAGGCCATCAACGCGCCATTGCAGGGTTCAGCCGCCGACATCATCAAGCGGGCGATGGCCCGCCTGCCGGCGGCGCTGGAGCGCGCCGGGCTGAAGGCGCGAATGCTCCTGCAGGTGCATGACGAGCTGCTGTTCGAGGCGCCCGAAGACGAGGTCGAGGCCACCGCCCGCCTGGTCAAGGAGGTCATGGAAGGGGCCTGCGCGCCGCGCTGCGAGCTGTCGGTGCCGCTCGTCGTCGAAACCGGCTGGGCCCGCAGCTGGGACCAGGCGCACTAACTCGCAGGGGCTACGACCACACTCCAATCGGCGCCGGCCCACATCCCGCCGTCTTGCCAACGCCAGGTGAAATCGATGCGAGTGCCGGCCGGCAGGGCAGCGGTCGCGAGGGGGGCGACATGAAAGCCGAGGCCGGTGTCCTCGGTCGGGATATCGGTGACATCGCCCCAGCCATCGGTGCCCCAATGAACGATCGCCGGCACCGGCAGCAGGATCGCGAGCCTCGCACCCGCCGTTATTGCCCCGATCGCCGCCTGGGGCGACCAGAAGGCATATTCCGATTTGCTCGGCCGGGCGCCGTAGCGTTGCCGCAATGCGCGGGGCTGGTCGAACGGGCGCCCGAGCCCGCGCGATACCAGCAGCTTGACGAACTCGGCATGCGCCCAGGCGAGCGGCATCGCGGAGCCCGTCGCGAAACCGGGGAAGAGCCGCCGTTCCGGTACCGGGTCGGCGTCCCATACCTGCTCGGGGATCATCCCGCCGGGGCTTGCCATCTGGCACATCGCCGAGAGATAGGGCAGGGGGTCGTTGCCGGCGCACAACTCGTAATGGCCGCGTTCGCCCGCCAAGAGCGGCCAGCCGCGGCCGATGCCGGTACCGTCATAGGCGCGCCCATTGGCCTGCTCGCCATAGCCGTCCCCGAGATAGCGGTGCCATACCGGCCCGTTCGGGGTGTCGGTCTTCAGCAGCGCGTCGGCGAGCCGGAGGGAGCCGAGGATCAGCGGGTCGTCCGCCGGGCGCAGCCCGAAGCGCACCAGCTGCAGGAATTCGGTGCCGATCTGCTCGTCGGCCCGCTGCGCGGCATCGTAGGGCTGGTTGCGGATCGGCACATAGGCGGCACTCGCCTTGTGGTCGGCGAGGATATCGCGCGGCGCCACCCGCAGGTAATAGCCCGGCACGCCGTAGCGCCGCGCCAATTCCGTATCGGTGACGGTGGCCCAGTTCTCGATGTTCGCATTCCAGAAATCGGCGACCGCGAGGGCCCAGCGCCGCGCCGGCTCGGGCAGGAAGGCAGCGCCGGCCACCAGCGCGGCGATCGTCACCGCCAGGGTGAAGGCGTTGATCCCGTCGTTCTCCTCCCAGCGGTCCTGGGCGCTGGCCGGGCCGGTGCGCGCGATAAAACCGAGCGCACGCCGCACCATGTCGGCGACCTCGATGCCGCGCAGCGCGTCGCGGTCGTCCAATCCGACCGCGAGCAGCACCGGGAAGGCGGTCTCGTCGAGCTGGATGCCGTTCCAGTAGGGCGTGCCGCCGAGCCATTGGTTCTGGAACCAATGGCCGTCCTCGGTCTGCGTCGCGATCAGGTAGCGCAGCGTATCGCGCGCCTCGCGCTCCGAGCCGAGCGCCAGCAGCGCGCCGGCGCATTCGACGAGGTCGCGCGGCCAAACCAGGTGATACCCGCCGCGCTCGTCGCCGGTGTCGCCCCACGGCACGCTGAGGCTTGCGACCATTGCCCCGGGATAGATCTTGTCGAGATGCGCCCGCAGCACGATCGCGGAGATGCCGAACTGCCCTGCGATCGCTTCCGGCAGGTCAAGCGGAACAGCGCCGCGTTCGCTGCACTCCGCCTGCCATTCCTCCCAATCGACGATCTGCTGTCGCAGCACATTTTCGAAGGGCTGAAGCAGGCTCGAAATCGCGAGCGTTGCCGCCGAGTCCGCGCTGGCGCCAAAGCCGAGTGCGAGCACCGAGAGGCGCGGCAATTCCGCCATCAGCGCGACATTGCCGGGCCCCGCGATGCCGTACTCCCATGTCATACGGCCGTTCTGTGCGAAATCCTGCCAGCCGTCGCTGGTGCCGACATAGCCCGCCGAGCCGCGGCTGATCGCGTCGCGCTGGCGCGGATCGACCGCGGCGAGCGCCAGCGCGAACGGGCCCTGCTCGGCCCACAGCACGCGACGCCCGCGATAGCGCTCGACCGCGGCAAGGTTGCTGCGCCCGGTCGCGCCGAGATGCGGCGCCAGCAACGCATAAAGCCGAAGGTCCTCGTCGCCCTCGAGCCGGCATTCGATGACCAGCACATCGCGCCTTGGGTCGGGCGTCAGGCGGAGTCGCAGTTTGAACCGCTCGTGCCGGTGTTCGACTTCGACGGCCGGCACCCCGGGAGCGAGAAGGCGCAGCGAGTAGTCGGCGTTGCGTTTGACCTCGTTCCAGAACCCGTCCGGTCCTCCGACAATGAAGCCGAGATCGCGGGTCTGCGGCAGATCGACCCGCGGATAGTAGACCTCGTTGATGATGCCGAACCCGAGGGTGAACCACAGCCGCGCCACTCCCAGCGACGTGCCCACCATGTCCTTGGCGCTGCTGGACCAAGTCGGGGCTATGCCGGGCGCGCCGGGCGCGGGTTGGAGATTGGCTTCAGGCGGGGCGAGCGGCATGACGGAAGATGCTGTGCGAACAAGAAACTTGGTTCATTTGCCCGATCCGCGCCTGACAGAACAGAGAAACCGTCGCGGATGCCGGCGATTCCGGCGGAACCGGGTACCGAGCGTGTCGTGACGGCCACGATCGGGTACGATCCCGGCCGAAATTCGCCGCACGCATGGACGCCGACCGTCTGCCTCCGCTATATCGCCTGGCAATGTTCCACCACATCTCCGATCCCGGAGCATGAAGCGGAAGCCGCTTGCCGCGGGTGCGCTGATCCTGATGGCCGGGCTCGGTCTGATCGCATTGGCGGTAACCGCCGGGTCGGGGCCGGATGCCGGGCTGCTGTCGGCAGGGCTGCGCTCATTCGACCTCGACGATTTCGGCCGGCGGCAGGCCGAACTGAAATTTCTGAAAGCCGCACTCGACCGGATGGAAAACGAGGAGAAGCGCAACCCGGGCGATCCTGCCGCTCCCTCCCTTCAGGCGGAACAACAGGCGGTGCTGGCACGGATGCGCGAGGTGGCGCGGCCGATCCCGGCGGAAGCTCTCGCACCGGAACTCCGGCCTTTGCTGACGAATGCTCCGCCTCCCAGCGCCGCGCCGCCGCAGGCGGCCTCCGGTGAGCCGCCCGCACCGGCGGCGTCGGCGCCCCCGGCAATCGCGTCGCGCAGCTTGGAAACCGGCCTCGGCCCCCCGGCGACCCCCGATATCGAGCTCGGACTCTCTCGCGACCCGACGCTTGCCTATATCGTACTGGTGGCCCGGCCGCGCCCGAAACTGGCCGAGCACGCCGCCAACGGCGAAAATTCGGCCGGGGCAGCCGACAAGAAACCGGCTGCCAAGCCGCGAGCCGCCGAAAAGCAGCCGGCGCCTCGGTTGCCTCCGCCACCGCGCCCCGTCGAGCACAGCGAACCGGCCGGCACGGCTATCGCCGCCGCACCCGCCCGCTGAGGCCGGCTGCATCTCGCCCGTCGCGGGGCTATACTCGGCAAAGCAGCAATTCAGGAAGGGCCTGTGACACCGGAACAGATTCTCGCCCGAGCACCGCGCGTCCTGACCCAGGGCCAGCGCGAGCGCTATTTCGAGACCGGCTATCTCGCGGCAGAGGGTCTGATCCCGCCCGAATGGTTGCGTCGTCTGATCGAGCTCTCGGATGCCTTCTTGGAGGACAGCAAGACCGTTTCGAGATCAAACGAGGCTTTCGATCTCGGCCCGGCGCATTCCCCGGATCGGCCGCATGTAAGACGGCTGCGCGCGTTGGTGGACCGGCATCCCGATTTCTGGGGCTTTGCGTCGGAATCGGTGCTCGCCGACATCGCCGCGGATCTGGTCGGCCCGGACGTCAAATTCCACAGCAGCAAGCTGAATTACAAATGGCCGGGTTCGGGCGAGATCGTCAAATGGCACCAGGACATCCCGGCCTGGCCGCACACCAATTACAGCCCGGTCACCTTGGGCGTGTATCTCGGCGACGTGCCGGCGGAGCGCGGGCCGCTGACCTGCATTCCCGGCAGCCACAAGGGGCCGATCTTCGTGCATCGCGACAATGCCGGCGCGTGGACCGGCTCGATCGATGACGCCGATATCGTCACCCTGCCTCTCGATCGCGCCGAGGACCGGCCCGGCCGGCACGGTCGTCGCGATCAATTGCCGGACCGCGCATGCCTCGCGCGCCAACGGCACCGACCGGGTGCGCCCGGTTGCGCTGTTCGTGTACAGTTCGGCCGATGCGTTCGCGTGGATGCCGGCGCCGACCCCGACCCGCCACACCGGCGAAATCGTGCGCGGCAAGCCGGCCGAGATGGCACATCTCGACCCGACGCCCTGCCCGGTGCCGCCCGATTGGAGCCGCGACGGATACGGCTCGATCTTCACCGCGCAGGGCGCCGAGCCGGATTAGAACGCGCATCCGCTGGCGCGCGATCTGCGCTAGACTGCGCGAAACCGATGGGAGGAACGGATGGCCCAGCTGGTCCTCGGCATGGCGACCTCGCACACGCCGATGCTGAACGCGCCGCCGACCGATTGGCCGCGCTTTATCGAGCGCGACGCCAAACGCACGAATTTGCTCGACACCGAGGGCCGGCTGACGAGCTATGACGAGCAGCTGAAGCATGCGCCGCCCAACATCATGGGCGAGATCGCGCCGGAGCGGATGCAGGCGCGCCATGCGGCGGTCGAAGGCGCGATGTCGCGGCTGGGCGACTATCTGCGCGACGCGCGGCTCGATGCGCTGATCGTGGTCGGCGACGACCAGGACGAGCTGTACCACGACGACAACATGCCGGGCATCCTTGTCTATTACGGCGAGACGATCCCGAACGTGCCGCTGAAGCCCGTGGCGAACCCCGATTGGGGATGGCGCGCCTCGGCGCGCTGGTTCGAGGAAAAGGAGCCGCGCGACTATCCGGTCGATGCCGCGCTGGCTCGCCACCTGATCGATGAGCTGATCGATCGCGAATTCGACATCGCCGCCTCGAATGCCTGCCCGGAGGGGGAAGGCGAGGGGCATGCGATCGGCTTCGTGCACAAGCGGATCATGAAAGAGACGGTGCCGATCGTACCGGTCTGCATCAATACCTATTACCCGCCGAACCAGCCGACGCCGCGGCGCTGCTACAAGCTGGGCCAGGCGATCCGGGCCGCCGTGGAATCCTATCCCGACGATGCGCGCATCGGCATCATCGGCTCGGGTGGGCTGTCGCATTTCGTGGTCGACGCGGAACTCGATCGCGGCTTTATCGACATGATGCGGCGCAAGGACGCCGAGGCGATCCAGGCATTGCCGCGCGAGAAGCTCAATTCCGGCAGCTCGGAAATCCGCAACTGGATCTGCACCGCCGGCGCCGTCGAGCACCTCTCGCTCGAATGGTCGCTCTACGAGCCCGGCTACCGCACCCCGGCCGGCACCGGGACCGGCCTCGCCTTCGCCTTCTGGTCGTGATTTCAGTTCGGAACGGGGACCCACATGCCTGCGTACGTTATTGCCGAACACATCATCACTGACCCGGCAAAATTCGAGGAATACAGAACAAAAGTGGGACCTATGATGGCCAAGTACGGTGGCCGTTATCTGACCAAGGCCGACCGCCACAAGATGCCAGAAGGCGGCCATTGGAAGCCGGAAAGAGTCGTAATAATCGAATTTCCCGATATGGACGCCGTCAACGCCTGGTACGATTCGGCGGAATATCAACCGCTCATTGCTCTCCGTAAGGGAGCCACGAGTGAATTGGACATGATCTTCGTGCTCGAGGGCGCATAGGAGACCGGCAATGAACCGCAAGGACAGTGAAGACCTGGTCCGGGTCGGCCCGGGCACCACGATGGGCAAGCTGATGCGGCAGTATTGGCTGCCAGCTGCGATGTCGTCGGAGCTGCAGGCGGACGGCGCGCCGATGCGGCTGCTGCTGCTCGGCGAGCAGCTGATCGCGTTCCGCGACAGTTCGGGCCGGGTCGGGGTCATGGACCACAAATGCCCGCACCGCTGCGCTTCGCTGTTTCTCGGCCGCAACGAGGAAAACGGCATCCGCTGCGTCTATCACGGCTGGAAATTCGACGCGGAAGGCAATTGCGTTGACATGCCGAGCGTGCCGCCGGAACGCGACTTCAAGCACCTCGTCAAGGCCAAGGCCTACAAGGCGATCGAGCGCAACGGCCTGATCTGGGTCTATATGGGCGAGCGCAAGGAGGCGCCGCCGCTGCCGCAGATCGAGGCGACGCTGCTGCCGGAGAGCGAGCTGACGATCAATTTCGTGCAGCGCGAATGCAACTGGCTCCAGGCGCTCGAAGGCGATATCGACACCTGCCATTTCGGTTTTCTGCACGCCGGCAGCATCGGCCCCGACATGCTGAGCGAGGATACGCTGCTGCGCTACACGGTGACCAACCGCGCCCCCGACTACCACGTCGCCGACACCGAGGTCGGCACGATGTACGCCGCCTACCGCGACGGCAAGCCGGGCGAGACCTATTGGCGCTTTGCCAATTTCATGCTGCCGTTCTGGACGCAGACGCCGCAGGGCAAGTTCGCCACCCATCTGCACAACCGCGCTTGGGTCCCAATGGACGACCATCACACGATGTTCGTCAGCCTGCGCTGGAAGCACGAGCCGGCTTTCGTCACCGACGACAAGAACGGGAAGCTGATGCCGGGCTTCGGGCGCGTGTTCGACTACCTGCCGAACACGACCGACTGGTATGGACGCTGGCGGCTCAACGGGCGGCCCGAGAACGACTGGTTGATCGATCGCGAGGCGCAGAAGAACGGCCGGAACTTTACCGGGATTTCCGGCATTCATGCGCAGGACCAGGCGGTGACCGAGAGCATGGGCCCGATCACCGACCATTTGTTCGAGCATCTGGGGCCGAGCGACATGATGATCATGCGCACCCGCCGCCGGCTGCTCGCGGTGGCGCGGGCCTTCTCGAAGAACCGCACGGTGCCGCCCGGGGTGGACGACCCGGAGAAGATGTACATGGTGCGCAGCGGCGATTTCATGAGCGAAGCCGGGCTCGATTGGCGCCAAGCCTACGACCGGCAGATGCAGGCCGCGACCCGGCCGCTGTTGCAGGCCGCCGAATAAAAACAGGGCCGCTCTCCAAAGCCGCAGCTGGCCCGTCCGGCTGTGGCTCCGACATCTCGCTGCTTTGTGACGTCCGCCATTCGGTTGCCCTCCGCTCACGTGCATGCCAGGGTGCCGAGGCCCTGAGCAGGAGGGGAACATGGCCCTGAAGATTTACGGTATCCCGCGCTCGCGCGCCTTCCGCACCCTGTGGATGGCGAAGGAGTTGGGGCTCGATTACGAGAACGTGCCGATCGACATGGGCAAGGGCGACACCCGCAGCCCCGACTATCTCCGGGTCAACCCGAACGGCCATATCCCCGCGATCGAGGATGACGGCTTCGTGCTCTGGGAATCGATGGCGATCAACCTGTATCTGGCGAAGAAATACAGCCCGGCAGCGCTCTATCCGGCGCGGCTCGAAGACGAGGCGCGCGCCTGGCAATGGAGCTTCTGGGGCATGACCGAGGTCGAGCGGCCGGTGCTGACCGCGATGTTCAACCGTGCGCTGCTGCCGGAGGACAAGCGCGACGCGGCGCTCGCGGACGAATCCGAACGTCAGCTTGCCGCCCCGCTCCGGGTGCTCGACGGCACACTGGCGAATAGCCCCTATCTGCTGGGCGAGCATTTCACGGTCGCCGACCTCAATGTGGCGAGCATCCTGTCCTGGGCGCGGCCGGCCCGCATCGACATGTCCGGCGTGCCGAAGGTGGCGGATTGGCTGAAGCGCTGCGCCGAGCGGCCGGCGGCGCGCGCCGCCCGCGACCTGCAACGCTGAGCGGGGCCGGATGGCGGGACGAGGCCCGTCTCGGCGACGCGTTCTGGAATTCGGCATTGCCGGGGCGGCGGCGCTCGGCGCGATTGCCAGACCGCGCATCTCGATGGGAGCCAACAAAGCGATGGCGCAGAGCAGTCCCGAGACCGTCGTCTATGTCTCGAATGCGGGCAGCCGGGAAATCTCGCTGCTCTCGATGAACCGCAAGACCGGCAATCTCGAGCTGATTGACAAGGCAGCGGTCCCGGGCTCCGACAAACCCTCGCCGACCAGCATGCCGATGGCGTTGAGCCCGGACCGGCGCTTTCTGTACGTCGCGTTGCGCAGCGAGCCGTTTACGGCCGCCAGTTTCGCGATCGACCGGACGACCGGCAGACTCAGCCATCTCGGCAACGCGCCGCTCGATGACAGCATGGCGTATGCGACGACCGACCGTACCGGCCGGTGGCTGCTCTGTGCGTCCTACCCGGGCGGCAAGTTGACGGTGAACCCAATCGGCGCCGATGGGCGGGTATGGGCGCCGCCGCAGCAGGTCGTGCGCGACCGGCCAAAGGCGCATTGCGTACTGGTCGATAGCTCCAACAGGTTCGCCTACTGCGCGGTACTGGCGCAAGACGTGATCCTGCAGCTCAAATTCGACCCCGCGACCGGCGCGGTATCGCCCAACATGCCGGAATCGGTCGGCACCAAGAAAGGCGACGGGCCGCGCCACCTCGCCTTCCACCCCAACGGGCGGTTTCTCTACCTGATCACCGAGACCACGGCGCGGATCGGCGCCTATGCCGTCGATCCGAAGAGCGGCACGCTGAAGGAACTGCAATTCGTCGACACTCGGCCCGCCGATTTCAAGGAACAGCCGGCCGCCGCCGATCTGCATGTTACCCCCGACGGGCGGTTTCTCTACGGCAGCGAGCGCCGGACCAACACGCTGACCGGCTACCGCATCGACCCCGAAAAGGGCACGTTGAGCTTTGTCGGCCGGTGGCCGACCGAGACGACGCCGCGCGGCTTCGGCATCGACCCGCGCGGACGGTTTCTGATCGCGGCCGGGCTCGAGTCGAACCACCTAACGGTCTATTCGATCGAACGGAACGGCGCGCTGCGGCCGATCGAACAGCAGGCTGTCGGCCAGATGCCGAACTGGATCGAGTTTGTTGATCTGCGGTGAGGTTGGCCGCTGCCCGCAGAGCCCGGAATTTGACGCGCGGCAGCCCGTTTTTGCCCCGCGATTGCCGCAAAGGCGGCGCTCATGATAACTGGGGGACAGCGCGAGACGGGGGGCATATGCGACGCGCAGATTCCGGATCGGCCGGTCTCGATCCGATAGCCGGTTGATCCACCATGATGTTCGTTCTGTATCTCGCCGGATTGGCGGTGCTGATCCTGGCCCTGGGGCTCGGCTTTGACCAGCTGCAGCGCTGGCGGGCGCGGCGCGCGGAGAGGCGCTCGGTTATCAATCGGGAGGAAAGCAGGGAGCCGCGCGTCGATCTGAAATCGGCGGCCGGCACACAGCCTGCATCCGCGCCGCCGCTCGCATCGGTTGCAGGTGCGGCGGTATCGCCATCCGAACCGAGC
>JADMIO011583481.1_pt1 | contig 15480 bp, 13 predicted proteins | sample 8958161 | NCBI WGS metagenome assembly JADMIO01 (sample SAMN16585339, study PRJNA669376) | soil metagenome | isolation source: Crop rotation soil | place: USA: Cullars Rotation, Alabama | collected 2011
GGCGGCAGCATGGCCGGCGCGAAGCACAGCCGCCGTCACCACCGCCGTCACCACCGCCGTCACCGCCGTCATCACCGCATGGCGAAGGCCGGAAATACCAACTCGTAAGCTCGGAGCCTTGTCGGCCCGAAGCTTTGCGCGTGGGGCCGGGCTCCTTCTTTGAAAAACGTTAGACCGAAATTCCGCGCGTAAGCCCCGGTGTGGGCGGGGCGGTACTCGTGGGGCGATGAGTGCCGCGCGCGGAGTGCGCGGCGCATGGGGCGGGCGGCACCAAGGCAGGGCAGCCCGTCCCTAAGCGCCGGGTGGAAGGGGTGCAACGGTGTGGAGAGGCAGCCGCTCGGTGCATCCCTTTCTTTTTTTTCTCGGCGGCGTGTGAACGCGCGCCGCGTAGGATTTTGTGCGTGCGTAAATGTCTGGGCGGGTTCACATCGAGGGCCGTTCGCGCGTGCGTAGCGCCCTCTTGTGGTGCGCGCCGCTCGCGGTCGCGTGCGCGCTTCTGGTCTACGCGGCGGTTCGCGTGCGGCAGGCCGCGCCCGTCGTCGAGACGGTGACCACGGCACCGCACGCGCCCGCCGCCGTGCCGACGCCCTCGCCCGTCTACTTCACTTCGCAACTGCCGCAGCGGGACGCCGAGGTCGAGCTCGCGGGCGACCGCATCGCCGAAGTCGAGGTCTACTTGAAGAAGCGCCAGAGCGCGAACGCGCTCGCGGCGCTCACGCGCGCGCGCCGGGCGACCGCGCGCGCGCTCGAAGCGAAGCAGCACAAGGGCGCGCACGCCGACGCGCTGCTCTCGACTCTGAAGGGGCTCGACGCTGTGCAGCGCGCCATCGAGCGCGGCGCGTTCGAAGACGCGCACCGCCAGCTCGTCACCCTCGACCGCAGCCTCGACGGGCTCAATAACTGATAAGTTAAAAGTTCCGAGTCGCAAGTTGAAAGTTGAAGGCGCTCGCCCTTAACTTTCAACTTGCGACTCGGAACTTTTAACTTATCACTTCATGCCGAGCTTCTTGTTTTCAGAGAGGAGGCGCGCGGCCTCTGCGAGTCTTCGCTCGCGGGTCTCGGCGCGCTTGGCCTGCGTGACCCAGTCGACGTACTCGCGTCGGTAAGACGGAGCGAGCGAGTTGAAGTTCTCCCAGGCGCGCTTCGTCTTCTTCAGGGCGTCGGCGACGAAGCGCGGGACTTCCACCTCTTTTGACTTGGGCCTCGGCGCGAACTCAGCGTCGAGCGCGCCCTCCGCGATTGCGTCAAGTCCCGCCTTCGTCATCAAGCCTTCCGCGATGAGCCTGCGCGCGCGCCGGACGTTCGACTCGCACCAGTTGCTCCTGGCTTTTCTTGGAGTGAACCTTTGCAGAAATCTATCTTCGTCGAGCTTGCGCACGGTGCTGTCTATCCAGCCGAAGCACAGGGCCTCTTCGACCGCGTCGTCGTAAGGTATGCGCGCTCGGCCCGCGTGCTTCTTGTAGTAGACGAGCCAGACCTCGCGCTCTCGCGCGTGATTCTCTTCGAGCCACGCGCGCCACTCCGCGCGCCGCGTGACGTAGAGAGTCTTCGGCCCTGACGGCCCCTGCTTCATGTCGTCGGGATTCCTCCCACCTCACTCTTCGTCGAGATTTATTCGGAAGCGCTCGGCCATGCGGTAGAGCGTGCGTCGGTCTATCCGAAGCACCTCGGCCGTGCGCGTGCGGTTGCCGCCCGTCGCTTCGAGCACATGCAGAAGGTAGCGGCGCTCCAACTCGTCGAGCGAGGGCAGGTCTTCGTAGAGCGCGGCGAGCGGCGAGCGCTGCGCGGCCTGACGGACTTCCGCCGTCTGGAGCTTCGGCGGCAGGTCTTCAGCCGCGACCTCCGAGCCGCGCGCGTGGAGCGCCGCGTACTCGACGGCGGATTCTAACTCGCGCACGTTGCCGGGCCAGTCGTACGAGACGAGGCGAGCGAGCGCCTCCTCGCTCAAACGCAGACGCCCGCGCCCCGCGTTCTCCGACGCCGCGCGCAAAAACCTTTCGGCGAGCAGGGGCACGTCGCCGCGCCGCTCGCGCAAGGGCGGCACGCGCAGGTTGACGACGCTCAGGCGGTAGAACAAGTCCTCGCGGAAGCGTCCCGCGCGAACCTCTTTTTCGAGGTCGCGGTTCGTGGCGGCGACGACGCGCGCGTCGACGTTGACGGGCTTCGTCGAGCCGACGCGGCGAATCTCCCCCTCCTGAAGCGCGCGCAACAATTTCACCTGCATCGCGGGGCTCGTCTCGCCCGCCTCGTCCAGAAAGAGCGTGCCGCCTTCGGCCTCCTCCCACAAACCTTTGCGGTCTGAGGACGCGCCCGTGAACGCGCCGCGCACGTAGCCGAACAGCTCCGACTCTAACAACGTCTCGGCGAGCGCGCCGCAGTTTACGGGTACGAAGGGCTTCGAGGCGCGCGGGCTGTGCTTATGAATCGAGCGCGCGACCAGTTCCTTGCCCGTGCCCGACTCGCCCGTGATTAGCACCGTCGAGCGCGAAGGCGCGACGCGCGCAATCTCTTTGTAAAGCTCAATCATCGCGGGCGAGCGCCCCGTCAGTCCCGCCTTCTCGTAGCTCGAAGAGAGCTTCTCCGCCTCAGCCGCGTCGGAGCCTTCGCCCGCGCGCGAGCGTTCGAGCGCGCGCCGCGCGGTCGCCACGACCTCCTCGACCTTGAAGGGTTTCGAGACGAAGTCCCAAGCGCCCTCGCGCGCCGACTCGACCGCGGCGTCGAGCGTGCCGAAGCCCGTGACGAGTATGACCGGGCACGCGTCGCGCATCTCGCGAAGGATGTCGAGGCCGCTCTGCGCCGACTCAAGATTTATGTCGCTGACGACGAGGTCGAAGCGCGTGTGCGCGGCGAGCGCGAGCGCGGCCTCGGGCGTCTGCGCGCTCTCGGCCTCCCATCCCGCGCCCGCGAAAATCTCACGAAGCAATTCGCACGAAGCCGCGTCGTCGTCAACCACGAGTATTCGTTTCGTCATAAGTCTCCGCTACTGCGTCGTCGTTCGGGGCGGTTGCCGCGGGGAAGGTCAGGCGGAAGCGCGAGCCCGCGCCCGCCTCGCTCTCGACTTCGATACGCCCGCCGTGCTCCGCTAGCGCTTGGCGCACGACGACGAGGCCGAGGCCCGTGCCGCGCCCGCGCGCCTTCGTCGTGTAGAGCGGGTCGAAGATGTGCGCGCGAACCTCTTCGGTCATCCCCGTCCCAGTGTCCTCGAACTCGACCGTGACCGCGCCGACGCCCTCGTGACCGACGAAGGCGGTCTTGACGCGAAGCTCGCCGCCTTCGGGCATTGCGTCGAGCGCGTTGTTGACCAGATTGATGAAGACCTGTTGAAGGCGATCCGCGTCGCCGACGACCGCGGGCAAGTCCTGCGCGAGCGCGTGCGTCAGGCGCACGTCCGAGGCGTCGAGCGTCGGCGCGGTCGCGTCGAAGATGCGACGCAGGAGCTGGTTCAAGTCGAGCGGCGACATCTCCGCGGCCTCGGGGCGCGTGCGGTCGAGCATGTGGCGCACGATGCGCTCGATGCGCTCTATCTGCGTGCTGATGGTCTGCAGGCGTTTGCGCTCGGCCTCGGGGTCGTGCGACTGGCTCGCCAGAAGAAGTTGGACGTGGCCGCTGATTAGGTTCAGGGGCGTGCCGACTTCGTGCGCGAGCTGCGCGGCGGTCTGGCCCGCTGCGGCGAGTCGCTCCAACTCGGTCAGCCTTCGCGCCGTTTGATAAAGCTCAAGGTTCGCCTCTTCGAGTTGTAGGTTTCGGTCTTCGAGCTCCGACGTGGCGTCGCGCACGCGCCGTTCGAGGAGCTGGTTCTGCGCGTCGCGCTCGGCGGTCATCTCGCGCAGACGCGCGAGCATGCGGTTGAAGCCGCGCGCGAGACGGCCTATCTCGTCCTCGGCGGCGGCGGGCGCTTCCGCCGAGAGGTCGCCCCTCCCCGCGCGCTCCATCGCGCCGAGCATGCGGTCGACGGGCCGGTAGACGAAGTGTCGGAAGAGTATGAAGAGCCCCGCCGTGATGAGCGCGACGGCGAGCGGCGCGAGCCAGAACGCGCCACGCCCGTAGTCCCACGCGATTGACGGCGCGCTGTCCAGGCGCTCTATGACTTCGACCGCGCCGCTCAGGCGGTCGCCGTCCGAGACGGGCGCGAAGACACGGTAGAGCGAGTCGTCCGAGCCCGCGGGCCGCGCCTCTATGACGCGCGTCTCAAGACCGCTTCGGAGCGCGGCCTTCACGTCGTCGGGCACGTCCTCCGCAGGCAGGTTCGCCGAAGACGACGCGACCTCCTGAAAGAGCCCGCCGACGCGCTCCCATACGCGCACGGTGACGGCGTCGGGCCGCCCGCCGTGTGCGAGCGTCGCGAGTCGCGCGACCTGTTCGGGGTCGCGCGGCTGGGGCATGCGGCTGATGTGGTCTGCGAGGTTGTCCGCCTGTATCTGCGCGAGAAGTTTCTGCTCCTCGCGCACGCGCTCGGCGAAGCGTACGCTGATGAGCGCGAGCACGACGCCGAGCACCGCGAGCGTAATCGCGGAGGCGAGGAGCGTCGTCTTCGTGTGGAGCTTCAGCGGGCGCATCGCGAATAAAAGTGAGCAAGCCCTGTGCCTCGGAGACGCGCTCATGATACGCGCGCGAGGCAGGTCAATACTACCCTCGGCAGCGCGTGGTACTGACCTGTGTCGCAAAGGGGCGCGGCCTTCATCAACGTTTGATGAAGGCCGCGCCCCTTTGCCCTTAACTTTTGACCTACCGCTTACTCGCTCACGCCCGAGGCTGCCTGCTGCGCGACGGCCTTCGGGTCGTACGGCGTCTTGAGGTAGTCCTGCGCCGCGTGCTGCGCGTTGTCGAAGTCTATGCCGGTGTCTACGGCTCGCTTGTACTCGTTGACGGCGCGCGCGCGGTCGCCCTTCGCGTCGTACGCGTTGCCCATCTTGATGCGGCCCCAGACCGCGACCCAGGCCGGGCGGCAGCACGCGTCCGAATCCACGGCGGCCTTGAAGCTCTCGATGGCAGGGTCGTAGTTGCGCTGTTCGAGGTATATGAGCCCGAGGTTGTAGTAGACCCACGAGTTCGACTTGTCGAGCTTCAGCGCCTCTTCCAACTGGCGCTGCGCTTCGAGGTACTGGCCCTCTCGGAACAGCTCAAGCCCGCGGCGCGCGACGACCGAGATGCGAAGCTCGTCCGAGGTGTGGAGCACGCGGCTGTTCGGGTCGATGATTATCTCGATGGGCTTACCCTTCGACTCGAAGTCGAAGTCCTCGCTGCGGTCTGCGACGTAGACTGTCGTCGTCGCGTCGTCGCCTTCGGCGCGCAGTTGAAGCTCGACGGGGAGCTTCAGTCCCTCTATGTTCTGGCGCACCGTGCCGCGCGCGCGGAACTTGCCCGTGCGCGTGCGTATGATTTGGTAATCGACCGAGAACTCGGGCACGCCCGTCCCCTCGACCCAGCGCGCGAAGAAGTAGCGCATGTTCTGGTCGGCGACCTTCGACGTGAGCTTCTCGAAGTCGTCAATCGAGGCGTTCTTGCCGCGGTACGTGTTGAAGTACTCCTTCATCAGCGCGTCGAACTTGCCGAGGCCCAGAGTCTCTCGGAGCATGCGGAAGACCATCGCGCCCTTGTAGAAGACGACGGCCTGATACGCCGCCGACTGGTCGTCGAGCGTCGAGGGCGCGCGCGCTATCGAGGCCGACTGCTCGAACATGAGCGCGCGTTCGAGCGTGTCGCGCTGCAAGGTGTCGAGCGCCGCGCCCGTCAGGCGCGTCTCCGAGAAGGCGAACGCGCTCCACTCCGAAAGCCCCTGCGAGAGCCAAGCGTCGTCGAACGATTTCAGCCCGACCGTCAGGCCCCACCACTGATACGCGACCTCGCGCAAAAGCCGCGCGTCCAGAGAAGACTGGCGGCCCGGCGTGAAGAACCGGGGCGAGAGGAACTCGATGCCGGGTGCCGCGTAGGCGTCGAGGCTCGCGTCGTCTATCTGCACGACGTTCATGCGCGTGCCGAACGCGGGCTGCCCGTACTTCTGCGTGTAGAACTGAAGCGCCTCGCCGACGAGCTGCGCGTAGGGCTCTATGAATCCTTCGCTGCCGGGCTGCACGTTGAAGACCAGCTCGAAGCCGTTCATCTTGAGCGTGCGCGTGACGAAGCGTCCGACGGCGAAGTTGCCGACGAGCGCGGGCTGGCGCGTGACGAAGCGGAAGCTGTGCAGATTCGCCCCGGCCTGCGCGGTCGTGCGCGCCGTGGCGGTGCGCGTGCCCGTATCGCCGGCGGGCGGGAGGAACTGCGTCCCGGTAGTCTCAGCGACGGCCTCGTCGCTCGCTCCCGCGACCGTGTAGCCCGCGGGGACTGTAATCGTTATGTCGGATGTGGCGCGGTCGGCGGCGTACTCGTGGAAGGGGAACCAGCGCGCGGCGTACATCAGGTATGAAAGCTCGGGGCCGACGTAGGCGAGGCGCTTGGTGAGAAGCGGGCCGCCCTCGGGCGTGACGAGCGCGCCCGACCAGCGGAAGCGAAGTGTCTGCGGCTGACCAGCCGCGACGACTTCGCCCAAGTCGACGCGCACGAACGGGCCGATTGTTTCGAGCCCTGCCTGATCCTGCACGAAGTTGGTCAGGGGCTTCCCGTTGCGCTCGATTGAGTCGACCTTGAGCGAGCCGTTCAGCTCGAAGACGACCGAGCGCGTGTTGTCGAGCGGCGTGAAGGTCACGTCGGCGCTGGCCGTCAGGAGGTGCTGGTTGGGGTCAAGCTCGGCGATGATTCGGTAGTTGTTAACGTCGAAGCGCGCGCGCTGTCCCGGCTGCAAGGGCGTTTCGGCGATGGTCTGGACGGGCGCGGGGGTCGGCGTCGGCGTGGGCGTCGGCTTGGGCTTGGCCTGAGCGGGCGCGGGCCTTCGGCCTGTGCGGCCTCTGTCCTGTGCCGAGACCGCGAAAGAGGACGCGAGCGCCAGCAGCACGAGCAGCGAAATCGTGTGATTATAAATTCTCTTCATCGTCTGAAATTTTCCTGCCGAAAACGATACGCCGACACGGCCCTTGCTGACAACCTTTTTCGGCCCTCCCCGCGGCCCTCTCGGGCAGACCGCGAGACACGCGGGCCGCTTTCTTCGAGGGGCGAATTGGGCACGAACTTGGCGAGGAGGCCGAGCCGCCGGGTCTGGCGTTTCTGCTTCTACGACAAGCTTTTGATGACTATTCGGGCCGCCTCCGTTGTACGCCCGCGCCTTCGCTTGACACGCCGCGGGCCGCGCCTTCATGCTCGGCGGACAAAGGTAAAGAGGCCCGAACTTGTTAGAGCCAGCCTGTCCGAGCGGACTGGCGGACTCAAAACCGGAGGACTTGTGGACTCATACGGCGACCCGGCCATACGCATCACGCTCCTGCCACGCGACACGAACCCGCAGGGCACCATCTTCGGCGGAATCATTCTCAGCTACATAGACATCGCGGGCGCGGTCGAGGCGCACCGGCGCACGAGCGTCGAGCGCTTCGTCACGGTCGCGATGCGCGAGGTCATCTTCCACGAGCCGGTCTTCGTCGGCGACCTCGTCAGCTTCTACGCTAGAACAGAGCGCGTCGGCACGACCTCAATCACCATCCGCGTCGTCGTCGAGGCCGAGCGCTACGGCGGAACCTCCGAGAGGATTAAAGTCACAGAGGCCGAGGTCATATACGTCGCGGTGGACGCCAACCGCCGAAAGATGCGAATCAACAAGGAGCACCTGAAGGGGCTCGAAGACGTAGAGCAGCACGAGACATCCTGAGACTCCGCGGCGTGAGAAGAGCTTGATGATTTCGTGTGACACGGAAAAGTGATATTTCGGGGAAGACGCCGCGAATTTTTGCCTGTAGTTTACGACTCGACCAAGGGGGAATGCAGCTCCGGTTTCGGGGGAACGCCGGGCCTGCAACGGTAGTCAAAAACCTTGTCTCAGGCGCAGAGGGGGAAGCGCCGGGACAAGGTTTTTGACTGTTCGGGCGACAAATCGGAAACGCGGGCTCGGTACTCGTAACGCCGAGTGACGAGCTAAAGGCGGAGAGCCTTCAGTTCAGCGTTTCTCACCGCCCGTCTGCCACCACACGCCGCTCCGTTAAAAGTGAGAGGGCCGGCTTCAGTTAAGAAGACCGGCCCTCTCACTTTAGCACTTCTACCACCTGTCGAAGGTCGTTCTCACAGGAGAGAGACACCGCCGGGGCCTTTCCGCATCCCCCGACGCCAACGACGCCGCGATAATAGACCCGCCGCGCGCGGCAGTCTGTCCCTACAAGGACAGACTAGATAATCAAAGCGCGCATATCCTCCGCGGGTTGATTCCAAACCAAACAAGACTACGGGAGGAGCTTCTATGCGAAGGACTTTGGCTCTCTTGACGCTCACGGCGGTCGCGTGTCTGTGGGCGGCATGCGGGGGCGGCGACAACACCAACATGACCAACGCCAACAACGCCAACAACGCGAACTCAACGTCTGGGAACATTAACGCGGGCGGCGCTAACATGAACGGCACGACCGGCGGCAACATGAACACGAACGCCGGCGGCAACATGAACGGCAACATGAACGGCGGCAGGGGCACGAATATGAACGCGAACTCCGGCACCGGCGGCAACACGAACCGCGGCGGGACGAACGGAAACACCAGCCGCAACGGCAACTCGAACCGTTAGCGCGCGCGGAACCCAAAAGGACAGACCGAGTGGTCGTTTGAGACCCTGCGGATTCTAAGCTCGACGCGCGTCGGCATCTGTCCGCGTAAAAGAGACGCCGCGACTTTCATTAAGGAAGTCGCGGCGTCTCCGTCTGTCTCGGAGTGTTTCGGCGTCAGGCCTGCGCGGCGGGCGCTTGCGGCGCGGGGGCCGCGGCGGCACGCGGCTCTGCGACAGGCGAAGGAGTCGTTAGCTCGCGGCTCACGCGGCGAAGGTTTTCGGTCTCGGCGGGCGAGAGCAGGAGCTTCCTGATGAGGTCTGTGCTCTTAATCTTCGAGTTGCCCTTCGAGTCGAAAGTTATCTTCTCCGACTTGACGGTCAGGGCGTTCGTGCGGTCGCAGTTCTTACAGTGATGAAGGTCGAGCCTGTACCAATCCTGCGCGCCGCTCTCCTTCGCGCCGACGGCCTTCAAACGCTCGAACTCCTTCGCCTCGAACGTGCGGCGCAGCGAATCCCCCTCCGACTGCGCGAGCGAGATGAGTCCGCGGTCTTCGTCGCACCACTCGCCGCAGTGCTCGCAGAACGGGTCGGAGGTCAGAAGGCCCCACGTGAGGAAGGGCGGGCCGACAAGGACTACCGAAGCCTCCACGAACCAGATGGCCCAGAGGACGAAGCCCGTCACGGGCGAGCTTCCGACCTTCCAAGCGCCGTGCTCGTTGATGCCGAGTATGAGGTTGAGGATTACGACTGGGTGCAGCGCGAGCGAGAAGGCGGAGACGTCAACGTCCGAGCGCCCGAACAGCGCCGCGAGCCAGACGGCCCAGCAGACGTAGTACGAGACGAGCGAAACGATTATCGCGATGAAGACCCCGACCACGGGGTTTCGCATCTTGCCCGACTTCAGGAGCCAGCCGACGACGCTGCCGAGCGCGAACATGTAGCCGAGCGTGCAGAGGAACTTGATGTACACGATGGGGACGTAGGCGAAGAAGTACGCGTAGATGAACGAGAGCACGAAGCCCACGAAGAGTCCGCCGAAGAGTCCCGCCGCGAGCCCCGTCACGGTCACTTCGCCCGAAGGCTTGTAGTAGAGGCCTCCGCCCGCGGAAGGGGCGGGCGCTGACGGCGCGCGTCCCGCGGGAGCGGCCTGCGCTCCGCCGCCGTACGTATGCGTCCACTGGCCCGCGGTCGCGGCGTCGCCCAAGGGGCTCTTGCAGCGCTCGCACACGGACTCCGTAGGGAAGTTTACGAGGCCGCATTTCGCGCATTTCTTGCTGTTCATCTTTCAAGCTCCGTGAGTGTTGCCCGCGCCCCGGCTCGTGCGTGTGAAAGTGCGGCGAGGGGAGCGTCTTCGTGGAGGTTTGGCTTTGCGACCCGCTTGTGAGTGCCTACGCTGTGCAGCGTAGACTTCAAGAGTATATGCAGCCGCGCGCTCGCGCGGCAAGAAAAAAACAGGACTGCGGGCGGGCCTCGTCGCACGCAATCCTGCTCGCGCGCAGGTCAGTTAAGTTGCGACTGAACGCGGCGGAGCGCCTTGGCCGCCTGCGGGAAGTCGGGCCGCTCTTCGAGCGCGTGGCCGTAGTGGCGCGCGGCGTCGAGGAGGCGTTTGCGCTCCTCGTAGACGCGCCCGAGGTTGAAGTGCGGGAAGGCGCGCGCCTCGTAGCGCGGCGCGGCGAGCGCGCGGCGGAACCAGCGCACGCAAGTCCAGTAGTCGCCCTGCGCGATGAGGTAGCTGCCGATGTCGTTGTACGGGTTGCCGAAGGCCGCGTCGACGCTTATGGCTTTGAGGCACTCGTCAATCGCCTCGGTGTAGCGCCCGTCGAAGCTGTAGACCCAGCCGAGGAACGTGTGCGCCTCCGCGGTCGGGTAGGTCTCAATCGAGCGCCGGTAGAGCTCGACCGCCTCCGCGTAGTTCTTCTCCACCTGCGCCTCGTACGCGCGCCGGAAAAGCTCGACCGCGCGCGTGCGCGCGTCGGAAGTCAGAGACGAGTCAGGTGTAAATTCGTCGTCCTCGAACATAAGACTCAAACTCCCGAGTCCTCAAAACTCAAAACGTACAGACTCAAAATGTCCAAACTCAGAACGTCCGAGGCGCGCCCGCCGCGCTCTGCGGCGGCGTGACTGTCGGGGCGCACGGCTTCGTCGCGTCGGCGGGCGTGTCGAGCCGCCGTATGCGCCCGTCGGTCTTCGGCGCTATCACCTTCGCGTCGGCGATTGCGCGGCGCAGAACGTCCGAGTCGGTGAGCTTCTTGTCGAGAAGATTCTTGCCGCCTTTGAGCATCGCGTACTCGTCGCCGCCGCCCGCGACGAAGGCGGTCGTGGCGAGCGTGTAGGTCTTCTTCGGGTCGAGCTTCGCGCCGCCGATTGTCACGTCGGTAATCCTCACGCCGGGGAGCTTCGACGCGTCGAACGTGTAGCGAAGCCCGGAGACCTGCGGGAAGCGTCCGGGCTCCGCGCCCGGCGCGGTCGCGGCGACGCCGTGCTCAAGAGCCTTCAGGAGCGTCTCGCCCGTCACCTCTATCTTAACCACGTCGCCGCCGAAGGGGAGTATCGAGAGCACGTCGCGCAGGGTCAGGTCGCCCGCGGGCAGAACGTCGTCCGCGCGTATCGAGCCGCCGTTGACGAGCGCCACGTCCGCGCCCGCCTCTCGGCGGAAGGCGTCCGCGATAAAGTCCGCGACGTTCGTCTCCTGGCTTCTGTTTGTGGCACTGCGCGCGTCGAGCTCTACGTCGGTGCGACCGACGGGCGCGTCGAGTTTCGTCAGAAGCTCCGCGTACCTGTTCGTCACCGAAGCGAACTCGGGGTCGTCAGGGGTCTTGTCCGTGACGGGGATGACCTTCCAGTCGATTGATTCGACCCTGCGTTGCGCGGGGTCTATGTTCAGGTCTATGCGCCCGAGCTGGCGCGCGTCGGCGGTCATCTTGAAGATTGGCGTCCCGCCCGACGACGATTCGAGCAGCGTGTGCTCGTGCCCGCCGATGATTACGTCTATGCCGGGGGCGCAGCGCGCGAGCTGCTTGTCCTGCGCGAGCGAGAGGTGCGTCAGGGCGACGACGGCCATCGCGCCCGCCGCTCGAATCTGCGGGACGATTCTGTTCGCGGTCGCGCACGGGTCGTTGAAGACCGTGTCCGCGCCGGGCTTCGAGGTCACTTTGGTCTCGGGCAGAGTGATGCCGAAGATGCCCACTTTGACGCCGCCAAAGTCGCGCACGTCGAAGAGCGGCGTCGAGCCGAAGGTCTGGCCCGTCTTCTCACTCACGACGTTCGCGCCGAGCCACTTGAAGTTCGACTCCTTCATGCGTTCAAGCAAAACCGCGTCGCCGAAGTCGAACTCGTGATTGCCGAAGACTGAGTAGTCCAAGCCTATCTGATTCCACGCGTCTATCATCTGCTTGCCCTTGTACGTTATCGACTCGACCGAGGGCGAGATGGTGTCGCCCGCGAGCAGGAAGAGCGTGTTGGGCGACTCCTTGATTATCTGCTTGCGCAGCGTAGAGACGCGCGCGAGCCCGCCGGCAGCGCCGCGGTCGGCGGGCGTGAAGCGGTACACGTCGTTGACCTGAAGCAGCGTGACGCGGACTGTGCAGGTGCGCACAGCCGGCGTCTGCGCGCGTCCGGGCAGGGCCGAGAGGAGCGAGAGTGCGAGCGCGAGCGCCAGCGCGCGAGCGCCGCGGCGTGTGAATGCCATCGGGTTAGAAGTCCCTTCCTTGAGAATGTTCGGGAGTATTTCCTGCGACGAAGCGCGGCGGTTCGTCCGCCGCCGTCGCGGTTGGGCCGCACAGTGAGCTTGAATTATACTCGTCGCGCACGCGGCGAAACAAACCGGACTAAAGAAGAATCGGACTCACGAATGAGCACGCACAAAGGTCTCTCGGTAGAACTCTCGGACAACCTACAGGCCGACGCGCGCGCGACCGTCGCGGTCGGCGTCTACGCGGACGGCGAGCGCCTGCCCGCGACCGATAAGCTCGGCGGGCGTCTGCGCGAACTCTGCGAGCGCGTCGTCACGGAAGGCGAGTTCGAAGGCGAAGAGGGCGCGACGCTCCTCCTGCACGCGCCGGGCGCTCTGCGCGTGCTGCTCGTCGGCCTGGGCGCGTGCGCTGACCTGGACGCCTCCGTGTTGCGACGCGCGGCGGGCGCGGCGGTGCGCTCGGCGCGAGCGCGCACGCTCTCGTTCGTCGTGCCCGACGCGGGCGGCGAAACATTGCGAGAGCGCGTGCGCGCCATCGCGGAAGGGGCGCACCTTGGGCTCTACGAGAACGACTTCTACCGAAACCGCGACGGCGACGAAGAGCCGCGCGTCGAGCGCCTGACGCTCGTCGGCGCGGGCGCTTCGGAAGACTTGAGCGAAGAGTTGGAGCGCGCGCGAGTCGTCGCGGAGTCTGCGAACTGGGCGCGCTCGCTCGCGGACGAGCCGGGCCTGAGCCTTCCCCCGCGCGAGTTCGCGCGGCGCGCGGCGTCGATGGCCGCGGAAGTCGGCCTCAAGGTCGAGTCGCTCACAGCCGCTGAAGTAAGCGAGCGAAAGATGGGCGGCCTGCTCGGCGTGGGCCAGGGCTCGGACGAAGAGGTCGCGCTCATAGTGCTCCGGTACGAGCCCGAAGGCGCTTCTCAAGACGACGAGCTGTGGGCCTTCGTCGGAAAGGGAATCACGTTCGACACGGGCGGCATCTCAATCAAGCACGGGCTCGACATGTACGAGATGAAGTCCGACATGGCCGGGGGCGCGGCGGCGCTCGGGGCGCTGCGCGCGGCTGCACTGCTCAAGCCCGCGCGGCGCTTGATGGCCGTCGTGCCGTCCGCCGAGAACATGCCTTCTGGCAAGGCGCTGAAGCCGGGCGATGTCGTGCGAACCTTGGCGGGGATGACCATCGAGTGCGTCGACACGGACGCCGAAGGCCGTCTCGTGCTGACGGACGGCATCGCGTACGCGAAGCACCTCGGCGCGACCCGCATCGTCGACCTCGCGACGCTCACGGGTTCAATCATCGTCGCGCTCGGCTCGCACCGCGCGGGCCTCTTCTCGAACAACGACGAGTGGGCCGGGGCAGTGCTCGCGGCGTCGGAGCGCGCGGGCGAGCCCGCCTGGCGCATGCCCGTCTCGGACGACTACAAGAAGAGAATCGAGAGCATGATCGCGGACTTCAAGAACTACGGCGGGCGGCCCGACGCGACCGCCGCCGCGCTCCTGCTCTCGAAGTTCGCGGGCGAGACGCCCTGGGTTCACCTGGACATCGCGGGCACGGCCTGGTACGACGACGCGAGCGCCTACGCCCCGAAGGGCGCGAGCGGCGCGGGCGTGCGCACACTGGTCGAGCTCGCGTGCGCTTAGGGGCGCGAAAGTTATGAGTCTCAAAAGCAGGCGTAGAGCGGCACGCTTCTTCGCGTGCGCGCTCGCGGTGTTGGCTTTCGCGTGCGCGGCGCGTGCAGCCGAGACCGTGAAGATTCAGAACGTCTCGACGAAGTACGACCTCGAAGTGCGCATCGACGGAGGCTGCGGCGGCGCGGAGCAGGACGGCGACGCGAACAGGTGCTCTGGCCCCGCGACGGTGCGCGTCTTTCGCAAGGGCTCGAAGACTCCCTTCCAAACTCTGAGGCTGCCGAACGTCGAGCTTTACAAAGACACGGCGGCCTTCAGCCCCGAGACGAACAAGAAGCCGCGCGGCCTCTACGAAGAGGAGTACAGCTTCGTCTTCCAAGACTTCAACTTCGACGGGAGCGAAGACCTCGCCGTCTGCAACGGGCGCGAAGGCGGGTACGGCGGCCCCTCCTACACGGTCTTCCTCTTCGACGGGCGCGCGGACAGGTTTACGGAGAACCGAAGGCTCACGCGGCTCGCGGGCGAAGGCTACCTCGGCCTCTTTCTCGTCGACGCTAAGAAGAGGACGCTCACGGCATTCACGAAGAGCGGCTGCTGCTATCACGAGACGGAAGTCTACAAGGTCGCCGGCAACGCGCCCGTCCTCGTCGAGAAGATAATAGAGGACGCGACCACGGAGGGCGGCGCGCCCGAGGGCTACGTGCTCGTGACGACGAAGAGGAAGGTCGGCGCGCGCTGGGTCGTCACTAAGAAGAAGCAGAAGCTCGACGCGAACGACGACAACTAGGCGCGGCCTCCGACGCGATGAAACGCCCACGCTTCTGGAAACGTCTCGACTTCCTTGTTGGACTCGCGATAAGCCTCGCGCTCCTCACGCTCTCGTGGCAGGGACGCCTGCGCATAGGCTCGGACGAGCCGATAAGTCTCACCGAGACGCTCGGCTTCGTAACGGGCGCGGCCTGCGTCTACCTGACCGTCATCGAGAACGTCTGGAACTTTCCAATCGGCATCGCCAACAGCGTCTTCTTCCTCGTGCTCTTCGCGGGAGCGCGCCTCTACGGCGACGCGGGGCTGCAAGTCCTCTACATCGCGCTCGGCTTTCAGGGCTGGTACCTCTGGCTGCGCGGCGGCGAGAATCACACGGCGCTGCGAGTTTCGCGCGCGGGCACGCGGCTGCTTCTCGCCGTCGGCGCGTGCGTCGTCGCTGGCACCGCGCTCGCGTATTTTCTCTTCGTGCGCGCGAACGACTCCGCGCCGTTCCTCGACGCGCTCACGACCGTCCTGAGCCTCGCCGCGCAGTACCTTCTCAACCGAAAGGCGATTGAGAACTGGCTGCTTTGGATGACGGCGGACGTGGTCTACGTCTACCTCTATTTCGCGAAAGACTTTCGCCTGACGGCCCTGCTCTACTTCGTCTTCCTATGCATGTGCGTGGCGGGCTTAAGGGTTTGGCTGCGCGCCCTGCGCGGCGGCGAGGGCGGCGAAGTCGATAGAAGGGGGCTCGCGGCGGGCGGGGAGGTCGGCGTTGGTTAGGCGCGGCCTCATC
>JADMIO012731240.1_pt1 | contig 15480 bp, 15 predicted proteins | sample 8958161 | NCBI WGS metagenome assembly JADMIO01 (sample SAMN16585339, study PRJNA669376) | soil metagenome | isolation source: Crop rotation soil | place: USA: Cullars Rotation, Alabama | collected 2011
CTTTCCCGCGATCGTAGATCCACAGGGCGTGTGCGCCGCTCTCGTCGCTCGAGATCCAAGCGACCGCGGTCGCGTCGTGGGCCTGCGCGAGCGCGGCGCCGTGATCGGCGGCGCTCGGCATCGTCGCGCCGAGCGACGGCTCGTCGAGCACCTGCAGCTCCACCTGCCACGGCGCGAGCGCCGCCTCGAGCGCGGTGGACAGCGCCGGGTCCGGCGTCGCGAGCACGACGCGGACGGGGGCCTGTGCGCGGGCCAGCGGCACGATGACCCAGAGCACGAGGACCCAGAGCACGACGAGCAGCGCGGCGAGCCTCGACATCAGCGGAGCACGAGGCTGACGACGAAGAGGAGGCTACCGATGAGGCACGCGCCCACGACCACGACGAGCGTGCCGATCCCGATGTAGAGGCCGAGGCGTCCCGAGTCCTCGGTCACGCCCGATCCACCCGGCGCGCGGGGCGTCTGGCCCATCCCCGGCAGCGGCGCCGGCGCGATCGGGGGTGGCAGCGGGCGGATCGAGCCCGCTCCCTGGGCGCTCGCGCGGGCGGCGTCGATGCTCGCCTGCATCTCGCTGACCGCGCGCGTGGACGGGATCCCGGTGCCGTGCCCCTCGATCTCGGCGAGGCAGTCCTCGAGCAGCGCGCGGAGCGCATCGCCGTTCGCGGGGCGCTCGTCCGGGTTCTTCGCGATGCAGCGCATCACCAGCGCATCGAGCCGCGGCGGGATGCCGGCGACCAGCTGCGATGGCGCCGGTGCGGTCTCGCCGATGTGCGCCGCCAGCACGCGCGCGACGTTGTCGTACGGGAACACGACGCGCCCGGTGAGCGCCTCGTAGAGACTCGCGCCGAGCGAGTAGATGTCGGCGCGCGCATCCACGCCGGAGCTCTGTGCTTGCTCGGGCGCGATGTACCAGAGCGTGCCGAGCGTGAGCTGCGCGCCGGTGCGCCGCTCGCCGTGCATCACGCGCGCGATGCCGAAGTCCGTGAGCTTCGCCGTCTCGCGCCCGTGATCGCGGAGGACGAGCACGTTCGCGGGCTTCACGTCCCGGTGCACGATGCCCCGCGCATGCGCGTGCCCGAGGGCCGAAGCCACGCCCATCGCGATGCGCACCGCGCGCGCCGGCGCCATGCGCCCCTCGCGCTTGAGGATCGTGCCGAGCGTCTCGCCACGCTCGACGAGCTCCATGACGATCGCCCACCGCGGCCCGTCCGCGACGAAGTCGTGCATGACGACGACGTTCGGGTGGCTCAGCTGCGCCATGGCCTGAGCCTCCTGGCGGAAGCGCCCGGCGACCGTCGCATCCGTGATCAGCTGCCCGTGGAGGAGCTTGAGCGCCACGCGGCGCCCGAGCACGGTGTCGCGCGCGGCGAAGACCTGGCCGTTGCCGCCCTCACCGAGCTTCTCTTCGAGCGCGTACTTCCCGACTCGGGATCCGGTCTCCATCGTGGTACGCGTCCGCAGGATACTCGGGCTGGCAGGGATGCGCTTCGAATCGACGTCACGGCTCGCGCCCTTCGTGGCTGCGCTCGCGACCCTCGCGGTGGGGATCGCCAGCTGGCCGTACACCGTGGACGACGCCTACATCGTCGCGCGGTACGCGACGCGTCTGGCCACGGGCCACGGCTACACGATGAACGACGGCCCGGCGACCGACGGCATCACGGGGCCGCTGTGGATCGTGCCCGGCTGGCTGGCGCGCCTCGCGGGGGGCGATCCGGTCGTCGCGGCGAAGATCGTGGGCCTCGTGTGCGCGGCGCTCGCCGTCGGGATCCTCGTCGCGCAGGTCCGGCATCGCGCGGTCGGCTCGCGCGCGGTGTGGACGGCGACGGCGTTCCTCGCGGCATCGTCGACGATCGGCGTGTGGGCGGTCGCCGGTCTCGAGACCGGGGCCGCGACGCTCGCGACGACGATCGCGCTCGTCGCGACGGTCCGCCGGCCCGCACCGAGCGGCCTCGCGCTCGGGCTCGCCGGCGTCGCGATCGCATGGATGCGTCCGGAGGCCGTGCCGGGCGTGCTCGTGCTCGCCGGGATGGCCGCACGGCGCGATGGACGACAGGGCACGATCGCGCTCGTGCTCTGCGTGCTCGGCCTCGCGAGCGTCGCAGCGTTCCGGATCGGGATGTTCGGCACGGCGCTGCCGCTGTCGTTCTCGGCCAAGCCCTCGGATCTGACGAACGGCGTGGGCTACCTCGGCCGCGGGGCGATCCTCGCGCTCGGCGTGGTCGGGATCGCGCCCGCGTTCGTCGCGGTGCGGCAGTCGTTCTCGCTGCGCATCCCGGCGGTGTTCGTCGTGGTGCACCTCGCGTGCGTGCTGCTCGCGGGCGGCGACTGGATGCCCGGCTTCCGGCTCTTCGCGCCCGCGCTGCCGGCGTACGCGTGGCTCGTCGGCGTCGGTGTGTCGGATCTCGCGCGCCGCCCGCGCATCGGCGGGCGCGGCGCTCTCGCGATCGCGGTGGTCGTGTGTGCGATTCCGGCGATCGATCTCGCGATCGAGGTCCCGGCCGCGCGCGAGGCCGGCCAGACGCGCGAGACCGTCGGTCGCGCGCTCGCGGAGGATCTGCGCGCCCACGCGCACCGCGTCGCGCTGATCGACATCGGCTACCTCGCGTACGCCTCCGACCTGCCCGTCGTCGATCTGGCGGGCGTGACGGATCCGTCGATCGGGCATCTCGAAGGCCGCCACGGCGAGAAGCCGGTCGAGCTCGCGCTGCTGCTGCAGCGCGACGTGGATGCGATCGTGCTCCACTCGATCACCGAGCCCCGCGTCGAGGACGGCCGCCTGCGAACGCTCGCGGGCTTCCGCGTCGAGCGCGAGCTCGCGGCGGACGAGGCGCTGGTCCGCACGTTCGCGGTCGACCGCGTCGTCCGTTACGGGCCGGCGTACTGGTACGTGGTCCTGCTCCGGCGCTGACCCAGCTCCCTCTCCACTTCGTGGGAGATCGGATGCACCGCGCAGGCGCACCTGCGGTGATGAAAATGGGCCGGCCGTGCCGCCCCCTGTGTCAGAGCAGTTGTCGCCTCCTGATCGCGCGAGATGTCGCGTGATGCGGTTCGTCACGAATTGGGCGGAGGAGACGATGATCGGATGCCGGAGTACTCGGAGAAGTTCAAGCGGAAGATGGTCCAGCGGATGAGCGGACCGGTGCCGGTCTCAGCGACCCGCCTGGCGCATGAGACTGGAGTCGGACAGGCCACGCTTTCGCGGTGGCTGCTCTCGGCCGCTACGATCGACCGCATGGCGAAGAAGCAGAAGCCGTCGGACGAGCGGGAGCCGGTTCGAGGCGAGGAGCGCAGCCCCGACGACAAGCTCCGCCTCGTGATGCAGGCAGCGAGCCTGAAGGACGACGAGCTCGGTGCGTTCCTGCGACGCGAGGGGCTACACGAGGCCGAGCTCGCTGCATGGCGTGAGTCGATGCTCGGCGCGCTGAAGCTGTCGACGAACCAGCACGCGAAGACGGCCCAGCTGCGCCGCGTCCGCGAGCTCGAGACCGAGCTGCGTCGCAAGGACAAGGCGCTCGCCGAAGCCGCCGCGCTGCTCGTGCTCCAAAAAAAAGTCCGGGACCTCTGGGGGGACGAGGACGACGACACGAAGAAGGAGAGCGACGAGTGACGCTCGCGCTCATCGACGAGGCCGTCGCGTCCGGCGCGCGGGTCGCGAAGGCGTGCGACGTGATCGGGCTCAGCGCCCGCACGGTCGAGCGTTGGCGAACCGAGGAGAACGGCGGCACCGATGGCCGCGTGGGACCGAAGCACGCGCCGCCTCACGAGCTCACGGCCGCCGAGAAGGCGAAGATCCTCGAGGTCGCGAACAGCGCGGAGTTCCGCGACAAGAGCCCGAAGCAGATCGTGCCGACGCTAGCGGACCGCGGTGAGTACGTCGCGAGCGAGTCGAGCTTCTACCGTGTACTGCGCGAGCACGGTCAGCTCGCGCATCGGGGGCGCGCGCGGCGTCCGACTGCGAGCAAGCCCAAGGAGCTCATCGCATCTGTGCCGAATCAAGTCTGGTGCTGGGACATCACGTACCTGCGCGCGGCGGTGCGCGGGACGTTCTACTTCCTGTACCTCGTCGTCGACGTGTTCAGTCGGAAGATCGTCGGCTGGAGCGTCGAGGTCGAGGAGTCGCAGGACCTCGCGGTCGACATGATCGACGCCACGATCCGCCGCGAGAACGTGCCGGAGCACACGCTCGTGCTGCACGCCGACAACGGCGGACCGATGAAGGGCTCGACGATGCTCGCAACGCTGCAGCGGCTCGGCATCGTGCCGAGCTTCTCGCGACCGCGCGTGAGCGACGACAACGCGTACGCCGAGGCGCTCTTCCGTACGCTCAAGTACCGGCCGGAGTACCCGCGAAAGCCGTTCGCGACGATCGAGGCCGCCCGCGCCTGGGTCGGTCAGTTCGTTGCCTGGTACAACGACGAGCACCTGCACAGCGCGCTGCGCTACGTGACGCCGAGCGACCGCCACGCCGGCCGCGACGCCGCGATCCTCGCCGCGCGTCGCGTGGTCTACGGAGCCGCGAAGACGCGCACGCCGAGGCGCTGGACCGGCGCCACGCGGAACTGGACGCCCGTCGGCGAGGTCGCGCTCAACAGACGACATCCCGAGCTCGGACGGAGGACGACACTCCACTGAGCTGGTTCAGGCGACAACTACCTTGACGCGGCCCGGGTCCGTGGTCGACATGAAAGGGCACTGATTCGTCGGCGCCCCGGGCGCGACGAATCAGCCTCCGGACCACCAACGCGCGCGGGCCGCGAGAAGGCCCGGCTCGATCACGACGCGACCGTCCTGATCGACCGTCGCCATCGCGCCGTCGCGTCGTGACACGAGCTGGAGCTTGGCGTCGCGCACGACGACACCCGCCAGCGGGAAGTCCTCCTCGAGATACAGCGGCCCCGCGTTGCGAACGACCACCACGTCGCGCCGCGTCTCGCCGCTTCGTTCGAGCGCCACGCCCACGATCGTCTCACCAGGGCGGCATGCGAGGTATGGCGTCCAGTGCACTCGGTTGGCCGCATCGCTCCGGCTCATCGTCGGGAAATGGTGGACGAGCGGCCACTCGGACAGCGCGGACAGGAAGCTGCGGAGCGGAGGCGACGTCCATCCCACGTCGGTCTGGATGGCGTCGAGTGCTTCGCCGACGCGCGCGACCCCGAATGCCAGCTCCGTCGCCCCCTGCACGATCTCGTCGTCGCTCGCGAGCAAGGTCACCTCACAGACCTCGTCCACAGCGAACACCCCGGTGCGAAGCCCCTCCCGTGGCGCGGCGAGCCGGACCGCGATCTTCCGAAACGGCGCCTCGACGCGAGCGTCGCGAATCCAGAGCCGCGCTCCCTCCGAGAGCGCGAAGAGCGCCTCGTTGCTCGCGCGATGTCGCGAGGCGTTGGCGGCAATCTCGAAGTCGGTGAGACGCACGAGGGGGCAAGCCTCGCATGCCCGTGTGGATGGTGCGTGGTCACGTGAGCGTATCGGTACGACGGAAGCGACGAAGCCCGCGTCGCCCCACTTCCACCGTTCGGCGGAGTCTCGGGCACGCGGGCAACGTCAGGCTGTTGGTAGAGCGGGAGCGCGCAGCTCAGGCGGTCGCCGGCGGCTGGGCGGGCGTCTCGATCTTCTCCGGCCGGCCGTGCTTGGCGGCGAAGCCGAGGCGGCGACGCGTCGTGCGGTCCTGGATCGCGACGCGGGCGATGCCGCTCCACTCGAGGTACCAGGCCCAGAGCGCGCGCTCGGCCACGTCGCTCGTGTCGGGCGCCGGCGCGGGCGTCTCGTCGAGCGACTTGACGCGCGCGAGCAGCGCCTTGGCGCGGTCGAGCTCGGCCTGCGTGAGACCGCGCTTCGCGAGCAGCTGCTGCGCGCTCTTGCCCGCGCGGCCGAGGCCGCCTTCGCTCGCCGCCGCGTCGAGCCGCTGGACGCGCTCGACGAACGTGCCGACCGACACGACGACGCCGGGGCCCTGTGTCTGCACGAGGTTCGCGAAGACCATCGCGGCCGCGGCCGGAGCCTTGGACTCGAGGGTCGCCTTCGCCACGCGCAGCCACGTGTTCTCCCACGCGTCGATCTCGGCGACGAGGTTCGCATCCGCGGGAGGCGCCGCATTCAAGCGGCCATGGGTCAGGCGGCTGAGGAGATCCCAGCCTTCCTGGAGGTCTTCCGCCGTGAAGCCGAAGCGCGAGAGGGTGGTGGCCACCGCCGGGATTCGAAGACCGAGGAGGAACGTCAGAACCCTCGCCGCCTTCTGGCCAATCGTCTGCTTGGACATGAGACACCTATCGAACGAGCCCGCCGCGCTCGACCCGGAGCACCCGGATTCCGCGCCACGTACCCGCTTCTCGGCGCGGCCTCCGAGGCGTTGCGCGCGGTGGCCTCGATTTTCTTTCTCCGCCCCGCCACTTTCCGACGTCGCCCCCCGACTTTCCCGTGCGGGCCCCGGTTGGCCGCGGGGCAGTCGCCGCCACGGATTGGTCCAGAAAACCGAGGGATGCGAGTCGTCCGCGGGGGGCCTGTCGCTCGCGAGCGCGCGAGCCGGCCGCGGGACGACGGGGATGCACACGCGCGGCGGCCGGGGCGCGGTCGGAGAACACGGGGAATCCGCGGGAAAAGGCGGGGGCCGGGGCTCGGAAAGTCGGGGGGCGAGCTCGGAAAGTCGGGGGGCGAGCTCGGAAAGTCGGGGGGCGAGCTCTGAAAGTCGGGGGAGGACAACGCGACCACCGTCGATGGCAGCAGCGGGTCACCTCTAAGGCGTCGGCTCGACCACGGTGCTCGCGTCGAGGCTCACCGCCGTCTGCGCGAGCAGGCGACCGACCACGGATGCGCCCGTGCCGAGCGTGATGGACGTCTGCGTGAGCACGACGCCCTCGCAGTGCGCCGTGGTCCCGACCTCCACGCGGCCCGCGACCTGCCAGAACACGTTCTGCGGCAGCGCCCCGCCCGTGAGGCTCACGCGCACCCCGTTCGCGATCGTGAGGTCCTGGGCGACCTGGAAGATCCAGACGTCGGTCGCGTCGCCTTCGAGCGTGAGGTCCGTCGGGATCAGCAAGCCCGTGCCCCACGCGTAGACTCCGTGCGGCAGCGTCATGCCGCCGACGTCGCCTGCGCCGAGCTCGGTCACGTCGGGGGCTCGCCCCGCGGCATCGGTGAACGCGAGCTGCATGGCCGACACGGCCGCCGTCAGGTTCGCGGGCGTCGGCACACCGTCGTCCGCGGCGAACGCGCGACCCGTGATCTGCGTCGAGGTCGAGAACGTGCCGGTCGCGTCGGCCGTCAGCGAGAAGCCCGTGATGAGGGTCCTCGCGCCGGGGCTCACCGCGATGTCGCCGGTGATGGCGGAGATGGGGACGGTCGAGATGCCGCTCATCGCGAGAACGACGTAGTCGCCGGCGGCACCGAGATCCACGGCGCCCGGCTGCGAGTGGCCGCCGTCGCTGCGGGGGCCGCCGTCGCTCTGCGCGCCGCCATCACTTCCACGGCCGCCGTCGGTCCCGGCGCCGCCGTCGCCGCCGGTTCCCGTGTCGGCTCCGATCGCGGGCGAGGAGCATCCGACGAGCGCGAGGCACGAGAGCGCGAGCGCACGAATCAAAGCGCCACCTGCGCCGGCGCGTCAGAGGGGGCGGTCCGAGCGAGAACGATTCCGAGGCCGAAGACGAGGCAAGTGAGGACGAGAGCGATGGTCATGTAGGTCTTTTCTGGGCTCGAGTGAGCGCGAATGGCTCTGGTGCATGCGACGAGCCACGCAGTTCCGAGCCCGTGGTGCAGGCGATCGGGAGCGCGCGACCGAAACGGTCTCCCTCGGAACGAGACGTGGACCCGAAATGTCCCAGCGGCGCGCCCGTGCGAAGCTCCTCACGATGCGCGCGCTCCTCGCTCTTTCGCTCGCGGTCGTCGGGTGTGCCCCCGCGAGCGCCATCGAGGCCGTGGACGGCGGCGCCGATGCACCGGGCGCACCCGATGCGGGCCGGCCGCTCCGGGTGGCCAGCGTCGTCGATCTCGGCCAGCTGGCGCTTCCGTCTGCCACCGCCGTCGGTCGCGACGGGGTGAGCTCGGGCGTCGTCGACGGCCAGCTGCTCTGGACGTTCGGCGACACGTTCGTCACGGACGCCGCGACCACCGTCGACGGTAGCAACGTCGTGACGGCCACCGGCGCATGGGCGACGCCGTCCGCACCGCTCGTGCTCGAGCAGCCCGTCGACGCACACGGCATCCCCGCGCAGCTCGTGCCGTACACGCCGGCCGAGCTCGACGCGAACCGCATGGACGCGACGAACGGCTGGGCGCTCTGGCCCGGCGCGGTGATCGACACGGGCGCGCCCGCGCTGCTGTTCCTGTTCCAGCGCATCCGCCGCATGGGAGGCAGCGGCTTCGAAGGGCAGGGGCTCGCGACCGCGCGCCTCGCGCCCCACGAGACGATCGCGACGCGCGCGCCGGCCGATCTCTTCACGCGGCCGGAGCCCCTCTACGGCGTCGGCGGCGTCTCCGTGATCGGCGACACCGCCTACTGGCTCGCCTGCGAGACGCTCTCGTGTCGCATCGCGCGCACGCCGCGCGCGCGCGCGGACGATCGCGCGGCGTTCGAGTTCTGGGACGGTCACGCGTGGGTCGCCGACATCGCCGCGGCGGCGATCGTCGCGCGCAACGTCGCGTCGGTCATGAGCATCAGCTGGAACGCCTGGCTCGGGCGCTATCTCTCGGTGAGCAGCCAGCTCGGCAGCAACGACGTCGTCCTGCGCACCGCGCCCGCACCCGAAGGACCGTGGCCGGCGACCGGCCTCGTCGTGCACGCAGCCGACGGCGGGATCCTCGCGGCAGCCGAGGGCGCGAACTACCTCGCGCAGGAGCACGTCGCGCTCGGCTCCACCGACGGCCGCGCGATCGTGATCAGCTACGCGCGCCCGCTCGGCAACTTCCGCGGCGAGGTGCGCCTCGCGCGCATCACGTTCGATTGAGCGGAGGAGAAGCGCTCAGCGAGTCGGGGATCGGCAGCTCCCGGGGACGCGCGCAGAGGCGACGCTGCCATCGGTACCGAGGAACGTCACGCGATCTTGGTGGGCGACGACGATGCCGATGCGGCCATCCGCGGCGAGCGCGAGCTCGCGGCGCGAAGGTGCCCAGCCGACGACGAGCTGGAACGTGCTCATCGTCCCGTCGATCGCGAACGTCACGACGACGTCGGTCGGTGGCGCGTGCGTGCTGCCTTCGGTGCGCTCGCTCGAGACGAGCAGCGCCATGCGGCCGTCCTCGAGCGCCAGCGCTCCGGTGATGTCGGGATCGGTGGCGAACGTGTCCGCCAGCAGGCGGAGCATCGGGATCACGAGCGCCTGGCGGGGGCCACCGAGCCACACGGCGTCGCACGGGACGGAGCGCGCCCGGCCTTCGCAGCGCGAGACGACGCGCCGCGTGCCGGAAGCGACCTCGGTGCTCAGCGCGATCGGGTGGCTCTCGACCAGGTCCGCCTCGGGGACGTGCGCCTCCGCGAGCATCTGGGCGAGCTCCTCGCTGGCGGCAGGCCGCTCACCACACGAGACCACCACCTCCAGGTCCGGCTCCGGTAGCGCAGCGCGCGCGGGCACCTCGATCTCGAGCGGTGCCGTGTGGAGCGTGCCCTCGTACGCCTCGAGCGCGGCGATCACGTCGGGCGGGGCGGTGGGGCGGTCGAGCGCCGGCTCGGCCGTCAGGCGCTCGACCTCGCCGGCCGCATGCACGAGGAACCGCTGCTCCGAGGGAGCCGCCCGCACGAGAACGTCGGCTCCGGCATCCGTCACCTCGTACGGCAGTGCGCCCGCCGGTAGCGTGAGCGCCGTCCACGTGCGCCCCCCGTCCGTCGTGCGCGAGAGGCGGCCCGGGAGCTCGATGCGAACGCCGAGCGATGCGCTCGCGAACGCGGCATCGACGATCGGCACGTCGCTCGGCGCGCGCGCGACACCGTCGCCGTCGCCCACCCAGAGGTCGCCACGGTAGTCCACGATCGCGAGTCGGTGTCGGTGCGCGACGACGAACCCCACGCCGACGCCGTCGAGCGTGCTCACCACGTCCACGTCGCCGAGCGGGTCGCTCGCGCGCAGCACTTCCTCGCGGGTGACGAAGAGCCAAGCGGAGCCCAGGTGGGTGATCCGCACGATCTCCGATCCGAACGCGAACGCGGCGACGCGTACACCGGACGCGTCCGCGCGCAGGCGGAAGACCCCGCGGGCGCCGACCCAGCCGTCGCCGTCGGCGACGAGGTAGCGGGCGCGACCCTCGACGAGGGTCGGGGCGGCGCCGGGCGACCGCAGCTCGGGCTCGGGCTCGGGCGTCGCCCGTACGGTGGGCGGGGGCGTGCCGCCGCATCCCAGCAACGTCACCAGCACCAGCGTGCATGTCCACCGCATCGGCGGCCAGGGTGGATCGAGATCCCCACCGAGGTCGAGGTCCCCCTCGCGGCGCGACGGCCGCTCTGGCACCATCGGGGGGTGTCGAGCCCGCTCGCACCGGGGTTCCTGGTCGCCGCACCCGCGCTGCGAGACCCGAGCTTCGTGCGCACCGTGATCCTCGTGGTCGAGCACGGCGAGAGTGGCTCGCTCGGATTCATCGTGAACCGGCCCTCGCCGGTTCGGTTCTCCGAGGTGGCGACGGCGCTCGGGATGAACATGGCGCGCAGCACGAAGGTGCCAGTCTTCGTGGGCGGGCCCGTCTCGCCGCAGTCCGGCTGGGTGCTCTTCGACCCGCGCGACGTCGCGCAGGACCACCTCGACGACGCCATCGTCGTCAGCGAGTCGCTCGCGGTCAGCGCCTCGCGGAAGCTGCTCTCGTCGATCGCTTCGTCGGGTCGCTCGCGTCGCCAGGCGCTCGCGCTCGGCTACTCGGGCTGGTCCACGGGCCAGCTCGACGAGGAGTTCCGCCGCGGCGTGTGGCTACCGGCGCCGATCGACCCGAAGGTCGTCTTCGAGACCGAGCCCGAGGATCGCTGGGAGCGCGTGCTCCGCGATCTCGGGATCGAGCCGGGGCGCATCGTGAACCCCTCGCGGGATCTGAACTGAGGGCCGGTCCGCGGATTGCTCTCGGCCGGCCGATGAATTTCTCGATGCTCGCGCGCTCGCTCTCCGTCGGCGTGTTCCTCGTGGCCTGCTCGGCGTCCGCGACCACACCGAGCGGACCGGCGCCCGAGGTCCCGTCCAGCACGGCGCAGCCTCCGCCGCCGCCACCGTCGACGGCAGGATCGGAGGCCATGCCCGCGTCCCCCGCGCCAGCGGTCGATGACGACGACCCTGGGCACCCGCTCGCCCTCGCGCGAGTCGTGCTCGGCCTCGAGCGATTCCACGCCATCGGTGGAACCACCATCGATTGGCTGGAAGGCCCGGAGATCGAGCCGCTGAGGGCCGCGATCGGGGCCTGCTTTCGCGCGATCCCACGGGCCGAGCGCGCTCCGCGTCGGCCCTACGTCGTTCGCGTCGGCGAGGCGCGGTCCTCGGCATCGAGCCGACGCGGCCCGGGCGCGCCCGAGGAGGTCGAGGATGCGCGCTTCACGGCCTGCGTAGTCGCCGCTCTGCCGACGCTCGCGGAGCTCGCGCGCGAGACCGACGAGCGCAGCCCGCCGCCGCGCGGAACGATGCCGGCGAGCGCCTACGAGGCCGTCGCCTACACGCACTCGGCCGATGACGCGTACCACGGCACCGTGCGCTTCCGGCACTGACCGGGCCGCCCGCGTGCCCATCGCACGGGGGCTCGAGGAGCCCGAAGGGCCGCCGCGCGAGCGGAGCCAAGTCGTACGGGGGCTCGGGGAGCCCGAAGGGCCCCCGCGCGACGCGCCTGCGCGTCGCAGCAAACTCAGCGCGGGACGTTGTCGGCGGCCTTGCGCTCGACGATGTACTCGTTGACGGCGTCGTCGACCGGGCGGTTCCAGTGGACCTTCTGCGACGCGATCTCGCGGAGCGAGGTGACCGCCGGGCGGTTCTTGCTCGAGACGAGCGCCGGCGCGCCCTTCATGATCTGCCGCGTGCGCTGCGACGCCAACACCACGAGGGCAAAGCGGTTTTCCTCGTGCTCCAGACAGTCTTCGACGGTGACGCGGGCCATAGTGCTCCTGAAGGGGCGCCGACCGTAGCCGAAGAGAGAGGTGTGAGCAAGGCCGGCTTGCCCACCCGAGCCCACCATGGTACCTGGCACATCCCGTTTGGTCGGGACTTGCCGCGTTTCGAGCCCGTGGGCTCTTGGCGGCGAGAAAGACCTCTCGGGGGGCCGGCTCGCGGCTCGACGCACCGGTGCGATCTCCCCTCTCTCTCTCTCCTCCCGAACGATGCTCGACGACCCGCAGACCCAGCCCCTGACCGCCGTGATCGAGCCCGTGTGCCTGGCACACGGGGTCGAGCTCGTGGACGTGTCGGTGTCGCGCGAGCCGGGTGGGGCCGTCCTCCGGGTGCTCATCGATCGCGAGCGCGGGGATCTCGAGGGCGAGCAGATCGGCAGCGGGGTCTCGCTCGCGGACTGCCAGGACGTGAGCCGCGATCTCTCCGTCGCGCTCGACGTGAACGAGGCCGTCGCCCCGAAGATCCGCTACCGCCTCGAGGTGAGCTCGCCCGGTCTCGACCGGCCGCTCACGCGCCGCAAGGACTTCGAGAAGTACGCGGGCCGCGAGGTCCACGTCCAGACGCGCCTGCCGCTCCCCGGCGAGGTGCCCGCGCCCGGCGCGAATCCGCGTCGCAAGTTCCACGGCGTCCTCGAGGGCGTCGAGGGCGAGACCGTCCGCGTCGTGGACGGCCCGGCGGTGTTCCAGATTCCTCTGGCGGCGATCGCGAAGGCGAACGTCGTCCATCGGTTCGCACAGAAGAGCAAGCGTTAAGGAAGGTTGGTCGAGATGCAGAGCTCGTCGCTGCAACAGGGTATCGAGCAGGTCAGCAAGGAAAAGGGCATCGACCCGAAGGTGCTGATCGAGACGGTGGAGCAAGCGATCCTCACGGCGGCCAAGCGGTCGTTCGGGATGGCGCGTGAGCTCGAGGCCCGCTTCAACGCGGAGACCGGCAACGTCGACCTCTTCCAGTACATGATCGTCGTCGAGACGGTCACGAACGACGAGCGAGAGATCGCCGCGGTCGACGCCAAGCGCTACGGACTCGAGGCCGAGCTGGGCGAGGAGCTGGGCTTCCAGATCTTCTACCTGCCCGACGACGCCGACAAGGCGCGCCAGCAGGACAAGGACTTCGGCGACCTCTTGAAGATGCAGCAGCACCGCCGCGGCTTCGGCCGCATCGCGGCGCAGACGGCCAAGCAGGTCATCATCCAGCGCGTGCGCGACGCGGAGCGCGAGCTCGTGTTCAACGAGTTCAAGGACCGCCGCGGCGAGCTCATCAGCGGCGTGGTGCGTCGCTTCGAGCGCGGTGACGCGATCATCGTCGACCTCAACGGCCGCACCGAGGCCGTGCTGCCGAAGCGCGAGCAGACGCCGCGCGAGAACTACCGTCCGGGCGACCGCATCGTGGCGCTCCTCAAGGACATCGACCGCGAGGCGCGCGGACCGCAGGTCGTCCTGTCGCGCAGCGACGTGGGCATCCTGGTGAAGCTCTTCGAGATGGAAGTCCCGGAGATCTACGAGGGCATCGTTCGCATCGTCACCGCGTCCCGCGAGCCGGGTGCGCGCAGCAAGATCGCGGTCACCAGCCGCGACAGCGACGTCGATCCGGTGGGCGCCTGCGTCGGCATGAAGGGCTCGCGCGTCCAGGCGGTCGTGCAGGAGCTCCGCGGCGAGAAGATCGACATCGTCCCGTACGACCGCGATGCGGCGCGCTTCGTGTGCAACGCGATCGCGCCGGCCGAGGTGTCGCGCGTGATCATCGACGAGGGCAACCACTCGATGGAGCTCGTGGTGCCGGACGCGAAGCTCTCGCTCGCGATCGGTCGCCGCGGCCAGAACGTGCGGCTCGCGTCGCAGCTCACGGGCTGGCGTCTCGACATCATCAGCGAGTCGCGCTTCCGCCAGATCGAGGACCAGGCGCTCGAGTCGCTCACGCTCATGCCGAGCGTCGACGAGAACCTCGCGAAGGCGTTCTACCGCTCGGGCTTCCGCACGGTGGACGAGGTCGCCGAGGCGAACGAGCAGGAGATCGGGGCGGTCGACGGCGTCGGCCAGCGCGCCGAGAAGCTGCGCAACGAGGCGGCGGGCGCGATGGACAAGCACCGTGCGCGTCGCATCGAGCAGCTCGTCGCGCGTGGCGACCTGGTGGGCGAGCGCGACCTCATGGTGCTCGCGAGCGGCGTCACGGAGCGCATCGCCGATGCGCTCGAGCGCGGCGGCTACCGCAGTGCCTCCGACGTGATCCGCGAGGGCGACGTCGACCGCATGGCGATCCGCACCGGGATCGGCAACGCGAAGGCGCGCGAGATCAAGGACGCGATCCAGAAGTTCGTGAACGAGGATCTCGAGCGCATCCGCGCTGCCCAGCGCGCGAACGTGTCGCGCGCCGAGGCGCCCGCGATGGGTGAGAACAACTGAGGAGAGAGGCCGACGTGGAGGCGATCGTGGCAGCGGACGACAAGGCGAGCGCGAAGGAGGCCCGAGAGGTCTCCGAGCGGACGTGTGTCGGCTGCCGCCAGGTCGCCGCGCGCGAGGAGCTCGTGCGGTTCGCCATCGACGCGCACGACGGCGTCGCCGAGATCGTGCCCGACGTGATGCACAAGCTCGGCGGTCGTGGCGCATCCGCGCACCCGACGAAGGCGTGCATCGAGGCGGGCGTGCGACGCGGTGGTTTCGCGAAGGCGGCGTCGGCACGCGTCGACGCGGATCCGGCGGCGCTCGTCGCGCTCCTCGACGGGCAGCTCGTGCAGCGCGCCAAGGGCCTCTTGCTCGGCGCGATCCGCAGCAAGCACGCGGTCCTCGGCGCGGACGCGACCGAGAAGGCGATCGCGGCGCGAACGGTCGTCGCGCTCGTCCTCGCCACCGACGCCTCCGGCCGTACGGGCGAGATCGCGGCAGCGATCGGACGCCTCGGCGGTCGCGCGATCGTGCTCGGAACGAAAGCAGAGCTCGGCGCGCTCGTCGGTCGTGACGAAGTCGCCGTGATCGGGATCGGTGACCAAGGGATCGCGGCCGCGCTCGCGCAGGTCGCCAAGCAGGTCGCGGGCGTCCGCGGCGACAACCTCAATGTCTCGAACGGTGAACCGTCGCCGTCGAAGGTGGGATGAACTTGCGCGTTTACGAAGTGGCACGTGAGCTGGGGCTCGAGAACACCGAGCTGATGAAGCGGGTCGAGCGGCTCGGGATTCCCGTTCGGAATCACATGAGCTCGCTGGAGCCGGCAGACGTCGATCGCGTCAAGCGCGCCATCGACAAGGACAAGCTCGAGAACACGGTCGAGGAGCGCATCCGTCCGACGGTCGTCCGCCGTCGCACGATCGCGCAGCCGGCCGCACCGGAGCCGCCGCCGCCCGTGGTCGCAGCGCCCATGGCGCCCCCGGTCGTCGAAGCGCCGCGCATCGAGAAGCCGGCACCGGCGAAGCCGGCGGTCGAGGGGAAAG
>JADMIO010838998.1_pt1 | contig 15476 bp, 15 predicted proteins | sample 8958161 | NCBI WGS metagenome assembly JADMIO01 (sample SAMN16585339, study PRJNA669376) | soil metagenome | isolation source: Crop rotation soil | place: USA: Cullars Rotation, Alabama | collected 2011
CTTTCCCGCGGCAAGACGCATTCTTCACGCGTGTCACATTGGCGCGTACTGTGGTGCCCGGCGGGCGCGGGTCATGCGCTGTTCATGAAGTCGCCGCTGATCGACGACCACGTGCAGATCTACAGCGACAACCCCGCCGTTGCGCGCTGGCTCCAGCGCACGATCGAAACGCTGTTGTATCCCGCCTTCGCGGACATTGCCCTCCCCGTTCACGATGCACAGTTTGACCGTGCGGGCGATCCGCGTTCGACGGTCACGGAAATGGTGGTCTCCTCCGCGCAGCACATCGTGCTCACGTGGTACGACTGCATCGACCCCTTCGTGCTGACGATGGCGCCCGGTATGGGCAACCGTCCCATCGGCGTGTTCAGCACCTTCTTTCCCGCGAAATCTGCGCAGATCGAGCTGAATGGTCACTTCGCACGCGACACGCCGTGGCTTGAAATGCGCGGAGACCGTCAGTCCTCCAGCGCGTGTCTCGCGTGGTCCGAAACGTGGGTAAAGCCGCGCGGATAACGCGTTTTACTGCGGCTGGTAGCCGATCGCCTTAACCAGCTTCGCATATTCCGCCGCCTCTTTCCGGATGCGGGCGGACAGCTGCTCCGGAGTATTACCCACCGGCTCGAGGCCTTGCGCGAGAATCGCATCGCGCACGACTGGCGTGTTGAGTGCCTTGACGATCTCGTCGTGCATCTTCTTCAGGATCGGCCTCGGCACACCGGCAGGAAACGCGAAGCTGTGCCAGGTTACGTTTTCATACCCGGGGTAGCCGGACTCCGCCACGGTCGGCAGGTCAGGCAACACCGGATTGCGTTTCAACGAAGTCACCGCGAGCGCGCGCACTTTCCCATTCTTGATGTTGGGCACGGCGATCAGCGGGTTCTCGACGAAGAATTGCACCTCGCCGGACAGCAGCGCCATTTGCGCCTGACCCGTGCCTTTGTAGGGAATGTTCACGAGGTCGATTCCGGCTTCCTTTTTGAAGCGCTCTGTCGCGAGCAGCGGCCCGGCGCCTGTGGAAGCGAAGTTCATCTTTCCCGGCATGGTCTTGGCGAGCGCGACGAACTCCTGCAGCGTATTCGCATTGACCGAAGGATTGATGATGATGATATTTCCGCCGAGCGTGAGCTGAGTGATCGGCTGCAGCTCCTTGAACGGATCGTACGGCAGCTTCTTGTACACGTAGGGGTTGATCGTGTAGCCGCTGTAAGCCGCCATCAGCATCGTGTAACCGTCCGGCGTCGCATGCGCCGCCATCTCGAACCCAAGGATGCCGCCCGCGCTGCCGCGGTTATCGGGGATGATCTGCTCGCCCAGGTTCTCGCTCAGCTTGCTCCCGACGAGGCGTGACAGAAAGTCGCTGGGCCCGCCGGGCACAAACGGAATGACGAGTCTTATGGGCTTGGTCGGATACGCGGCCTGAGCTGCGTTGACGCCGGACACCGCGAACGTCAGAAACAAACTGCCTGCGACTACTATAGCTGCACGTGTCATCGTCTCTCTCCTCGTGTTCGATCACATCGAACCAAAGACAAATCACCCGTTGCGCTGACGCCGTCGAATACGCTGAAATCCTGTGTGCTTCCCTTACCACGCGAAATGTTGTTATACACCTTCGGCGAACCGACATGAGGCACGCACCATGAAAATAGCGGTACTTGATGACTACGCCGATGCATTCCGGAACGTGTCGGGCTTTGCGCGACTGAAGGGTCACGACGTCGCGATCTATCGCGACACGGTAAAAGACGCAGCGAAGCTCGCGGAGCGTCTGCGCGATGCGGACGCGGTCGTCATCACGCAGGAGCGCTCCTCACTACGGTGGGACGTGATCGAAAAGCTGCCGAAGCTGAAGCTCGTCGCACAGACCGGCAGTCACCGCAGTCACATCGACATAGACCTGTGCACCGAGCGCGGCATCGCGATCGCGGCGCTCAACGACGGCGGCGGCAGGAGCCACTCCACTGTGGAGCTGACGTGGGCCCTCATCCTCGCATCGCTCCGGCGCATCCCGCAGGAAGTGGAGCAATTGAAGCGCGGCGTGTGGCAGACGGGCCTCGGCATCGGTTTACGCGGGAAAACGCTCGGCGTATACGCGCCGGGAAACATCGGCGAGCAAGTCGCGCAACTCGGCAAGGCATTCGGCATGGAGGTGACGTGCTGGGGACGCGAGCCTTCGAGGCAGAAGGCGCGCGAGGCCGGCTACATCGTGCCGGAAAGTCGCGAGGCGTTCTTCGCCGGCGCGGACGTCCTCAGTCTGCACATCCTGGCCAGACCGGAGACGCGCGGCATCGTCAAAGCCACCGATCTCGCGTGCATGAAGCCTACGGCGCTGCTGGTCAACACGAGCCGTGCGCGAATCATCGAAGAGGGCGCGCTCGTAGCGGCGCTGAAGAAAGGCAGGCCCGGCTTCGCGGCAGTCGACGTGTATGAAGAGGAACCCGTCGTCGGCGGCGCTCATCCTCTGCTCGCCTTGCCCAACGCGCTGTGCACGCCACATCTGGGCTACGCGGTCGACTACCAGTTCGAACGCATCTACAACGTCGCGATCGACCACATCCTCGCCTTCGCTGCGGGGAAACCCGAGAACATCATCAATCCGCAGGCGTTGCGTTCGTAACTTAAACGCAACTGGGATCCTCGCGAGGATGAAGCTCGGGCGCCTCGAAGGGCTCCAAGCACGCGCTCAAACCGGCGCGGCGTCTTTGTTGCAGCCGACGTTAGAATTGCGGGCCTGTCTAAATCACTGAGACTGGAAGATCGTGCTGAGACGGATTTGTGCTTTGATCGCGTGCGTCGCGCTTTGTATCGTGGATGCGTCCGCGCAGACGTACCCCATCAAACCCATCCGCGTGATTCTCGGAACGGCGGCGGGCGGCACGGGCGACATCTCGGTTCGCATCCTCGCGCAAAAGATGTCCGAGAGCCTCGGGCAGCCGATCGTCGTCGAAGCGCGTCCGGGCGCAGGCGGGGCGATCGCGGATGAAGCGGTCGCACGATCGCAACCGGACGGCCACACGCTTCTGTATGCGGCGGGCGCGATTACGATACTGCCGGCGCTTCGCGCCAAGCTCCCGTACGACGTCGAGCGCGATCTGGCACCGATCTCGCTCCTCGTGCTCACGGTATTCACTTTCGCCGTCCACCCTTCGGTGCCGGTGCGCGACGCGCAGGGGCTGATTGCGCTCGCACGCGCGAAGCCCGGCCAGCTTACGTTCAGCTCGCCCGGAATCGGCACGTCGGCGCATCTCGCAGGCGAAGCTCTCGCGATGATGTCGGGCACGAAGATGCTGCACGTTCCGCATCGAGGCGCACCGGAGGCCATCGTCGCGGTGGTCGCCGGCGAGATCGACATTGGCGTTCCAACTGTCACCGTCGCGCTGCCGCTCGTGAATCAAGGGAAGCTCAAGGTGCTCGCGGTGAGCACGTTGAAGCGTTCAGCGCTCATGCCGTCGGTGCCGACGCTCGACGAATCCGGCCTGAAGGGTTACCAGCGCGTTGGATGGAACGGCTTCCTCGCACCCGTGGGTGTACCGCGCGAGATCATCACGCGGCTCAACAGCGTGGTCGTGAAGACCGCCAACACCCCGGAAATCAGGGACGCCATGGTGAAACAGGGTCTGCAGGTACAGACCACCACACCGGACGAATTCGGTGCATTCATCCGCAATGAGCGCGCGCAGAACGCGAAGCTCGTGAAGTTCGCGGGCATCAAGATCGAATAACAGGAAGGGCGAATATGGCGAGACGTGTCGAATACGTATCTGTCGAAGAAGCCCAGCGTCTGGGGCGCGACATCGGCATCGGAGAAGCACAGGCGAGCCGCAGCGCTTTTCGCATGCTCGCGAACCATCCCGATCTCGTGAAGCACGTCTATGGGTTGCTGACGATGCTTTCGAGCCGCAACAAGCTGCCGACGCGTCTGCGCGAGCTCATCATCATGCGGCTCGCGTGGAAGGCTCGCTCCGAGTACGCGTGGTTTCAGCACTACCGCATCGGCACGCAGGCCGGCATCACACCCGACGAGATGCTCGCGGTTCGCGATTGGAAAAAATCGAATCTCTTCGGCCCCGCGGAGCGTGCGGTGCTCGCGGCCGCTGACGATACTACGGAGCGCGGGATGATTTCCGACGATGTGTGGGCGGAATGCGCACGGGAGCTCAAGGAGCCCGCAGTGCTCGTGGAAATGGTCGTCGCCATCGGCAACTGGACGATGTTCGCGCAGTTGCTGCGCTCGCTCGAGGTCGAAATCGAAGAAGGCGCGAGGCCGTGGCCCCCCGACGGCAAGGCGCCGAAGTGACGTAACGTTCGTCGATTGCGTCGCGGGAACGTTCCCGAAATGGTTACACGTCCATTCCGAAGTGCAGGCGCCGATAAGGGATGCTGACGACGTTGCGCGATATGCGCACGTCGACCACCATCGGACCTTTACCTGCGAGAAATTCGTCGACTGCAGCACCCAATTCGTCGAGCGTTCGCGCGCTTGCGCCGCGGCATCCGAAGTCGCGCCCGAGTCCCGCGAAATCCGGTGAAGGCACGACGGAGAGATTGGGATCGCGCTCGTGCGCACGCAACTTGTGGTATTCGGCCCCGTACGCTTCATCGTTCACGACGACATACAGGAACTTGAGACCGAGACGCGCCACGGTATCGAGCTCCTGAATGTTCTGCAGCGCGCTGCCGTCGCCCTCGATGCACACGAGCGGCCCGCCCGCGCCCACCGCAGTCCCGATGCCGGTCGCAAGCGCCTGGCCGATGCATCCAAAAGCGGTGACATAGACCTGTAATCCGCGCCGGCGCTTCATGTGCATCGCGCGAAACGCACACGCATGCGCGTTGCCGGACGATACGAGGTTCATTTCCGCAGGCAGCTTTTCGTCCAGCAAATGCATCGCCTCGCGAGGATCCACCGTACCGGGCTCGATCTCGAATTCGGCCGGATCGCGTCCTGCGTGGCGAAGAATCCTGCGCACTTCGGAAGTATGGAATCCCTGGCTGCGCACGCCGTCGCGTTCGAGCAACTCGACGAGCTCCTGCAGCGTCGCTGCGGCGTCGCCCTGCACGTAGCAATCCGCACCGCGATCATTCCCCATCATCACGTGCGGTGCGATGTCGATGTGGATGAAGCGCGCCTTCGGATACATGTAGCCACCGGAGAGCGTGTGCGTGCTCAGTCTCGCGCCGACGGCGATCACGCAGTCGGCTTCGCCGCAAAGCTCGATCACCTCGCGTGACGCGAAGAGTCCCGACACGCCGACGTAGTAATCCAAGTCGGCAAGCGTGCCTTTGGCAACGAGCGTGGTCGCAACCAGCGCACCGGTGCGCTCCGCGAGCCGCGTCGCTGCCTCCTTCGCCGCCGGCGACATCGCTCCGCGCCCCAGAACGATGACCGGCTTCTTGCTGCTCTTGATGATACCGGCTGCTTCACGCAGGCGTTCGAGATCCGGCCGGATCGCCTGCTGTCCCGAAAACATTTCACTCGAAGGTCTGTAGTCTTCGCCGTCGGCCTCGCACTCCATCTGCTGCACGTCGAGCGGCACGCACAGCACGATGGGCCGCGATTCGCGCCGCGCGCGATAGAACGCGTCTCGCACCGCGCTCTCCGCGTACGACGGCTTGAGCACTTCGATGTAACCGGCGCCCGTCGCAGTAACGAGCTGATCCTGGTTGAGGTACTGAACGAGATGCTCGTTGTTGAGCGACGTCCGACTCGTGTACACGACCAGCGGCGTGCGCGAGCGCGTCGCAACGATGAGCGCAGTCGTCATGCGTGCGAGCCCCGGCCCCTGCGTCGCGCTTGCGACGCCGACCTTGCCTGTCGCCACCGCCCAGCCTTCGGCCATCGTGACGGCCGAACCTTCGTCGCGCACGTCGATGATTTTGAGCTCCGGATATTTTGCGATGGCCGACCACCATGTCATCTGTCCATCACCGAGCAGGCCGAAGAGCGTCGTGGTGCCTTCCTTGATGAAGGCATTCGCCATCGCGTCGTACACTTTCATCGGTCCTCCTGTGATTTCCAGAGCCGCGGCAGTTTTCGATCCCGCCTGGCGTCCGACTCAGGACGCTTCGCTGGCCGTGTACGCCTCGCGGTGAAAATAATTCGAGTTGTAAAACTCGAGGATCAGATCGCGGTAGACCGCCGGCGGATAGTGCGCCGGGTCGCCCGGGCCCGTGCAACTCGGCAGGCATTCGATCGTAGATGCAGGATTCGGGCTGTAGAAGAACGCGATCGAGTAGCGATCGACTCCGGAATCGTTCAGCACACCGTGCGGCGTCGACAGGAACCTGTCGTTGGACCAGCGCTTCATGATGTTGCCGAGATTGACCAGCAAAGTACCCGGGATCACGGGCGGCGCGAGCCACTCGCCGCCGGGCAGCCGCACGGCGAGGCCCGGCACCTCCTCGCGCGCGAGGATCGTGATGAACGAATTGTCGGTGTGCGGCGCCTGACCGAACTGCTCGTCATCGTCCGAGTGCTGCGGCGGATAATGAAGGAAGCGCAGATTGATGTGCGCCTCGTTCGCAAAGAACGGCGCGAAGTAGCCGGCGGGCATGTCCAGCGAGCGCGCGAGCACGGGCAGCATACGCTCGCCCACGCTCTCGAGCGTCTTGAAGTACTGCAGCATGGCCGCGCGCATCCGTTCGTGGCCGTGCGGCCACTGGTTTTGGCCTCGCAGCGGCATCCGCGCCACGACGTCCGCGTGGTCGGCGCTCCGGTCGTGGCTGATGAAGAAGCTCTCGTTGTAGTTGGGCCGAGTCGCCTTGTGCACCGTCGAAGCGCGCTGCATGCTCTGATTCGGCGGCAGATAGCCGATGTTGTTCTCGTTCAACTTGAGCCGCATTTTTTCTTCTAGCGGGACGGCATGGAACTCGCGCGAGGCGTCGAAGGCGGCGTCGATGACGGCCTGCGCGACGCCATGGCCCGCGATGTAGAAGAAGCCGACGTGCTCGCAAGCGTGCCGCACCTCTGCCGCGACAGCGTCGAGTCCGCCGCTCTCGCCGCGGAACGCCGGTCCGAAGTCGATCACGGGAATCGCCCGCATCGCCTCCTCGACGCTCCTCACGGCCAGGGCTTTCAGGACATTCATCGGATCACTCCGGCGCTGAGTTTCCACACCTTATGTCCTGCTGCACGTGATGTAATCGTACAGAAAGACAGAGGTGAATGTTCAGCCACGGCGACGCGATGGTCAATCCTGTAGCACGTGCGACGGCAGCGCTGGCGGCGTTGTAATGAAGAACGATGTACAGCAGAAAGGGCCGCGGCATGTGCCGAGACCCCTTCGGTGATGCGCCGATCAGAGAGTGCCGGTCCCGCCTCCGGTCCCCGTGTTCGCATTGTTGTTGTCATCGCCACCTCCGCCCGCCGCAATTGCGACGATAACGCCGATGATGACAGCGATACCGACTGCAGCGCCTGCGCTGATTCCCGTTTCGGGAGCGCCGCCGGCAGGTGTTGCGGGCGGCTCCGCCGGATCGACCACCGCAGTATGAGCAAACGGAGCGAGGCCGATCATGACTGCAAAGAGAACTGCTTTTAACTTCATGTATGTCTCCCTATGGGGTCGAAGCGCGCTGGAATGCCGAATGCATAGTAGCAGATAGCACACGTGCGAACTATGCCTTTCCGAGATACGCGACCGTTTCGATTTCGACCAGCGTTTCCGCGCCGGCGAGCGAGCGCACTTCAACCAGCGTGGAAGCCGGAAAGTCACCGCTGAAGAACTCGCGGCGGGCACGCCACACTTCGGTGTTGTTGCTGATGTTGACCATGTAGATCGTCATCTTGACGATGTCGTCGAGGCTTCCGCCCGCGCCTTCGCAGATCAACTTGATGCGCGAAAAAATCTGTTTCGTCTGCTCGTACTCATCTTTACCCACGAGCGTCTTGCCGCCTTCGAGCGGACGCGCGACCTGGCCGGAGATGAAGAGCAGATCTCCCGCGCGTATGCAGTTCGACCAGAGTCCCGGGCCTGCTTCAGCCAGCTTCGGGATGGTGACCTTGGTTCTCGGCATGGCGGCGATCTCCTGTAATTATGGGAAGACGAGCGCCGTTTCATTATGGGGGAAGGAAGGTTACGGAGGGAAACCGTGGAAGGTTTCTCTCTGTTCGTGGAGCGGCGAGGCCCGAGCCGTAGGCGAGCGCCGCTCATCCACTAATAATCCGGTCGGCGCGCATTTCGTTCCAGAGACGCACGAACATCTCGTCGGTGTCGACGCACTCGTCAAACCCGTAGCGCCGCGCCTTCATGGTGCTCGAGATCACATCGTATTCGGGCGTGAAGACAAAGTCACCGTAAGCCCACGAGACGATGTCGCGGTAAGCAAACGGCCGCAGGTGATGCTTGGCAACGATCCGGTCCCACACGGGTCCTTTGTCTGCCATGAACTTCACCAGACTGATATGCCGCCGCGGACCGACCTCCATGCCGAAATATCGCGCGATCTTCGGCCAGCTATGCTCCCAGCGTATGAGATCGCCATTGGTGATGTTGAAAGCCTCGTTCGCGCAGCCCGGCGTCGTCGCCATCCACACCATTGCTCGCGCGAGCAGTCCTGAATCGGTGCATTGATACAGCGCAGTGTAGTTCCCGGGCGCGCCCGGATGAGAGAGCGGCAGCCCGAGCTCCTTACAGATCGACGCATAGATCGCGATCACCATCGTCAGGTTGCTGTGATTGCCGAACGCGAAACCGCTGATGCCGTGCGGTCTCGACGACGAATACGTCCAGCGCTTTCCTTTCTGGCGCTCGACGAGGTAGTCCCACTGGTCGTAGTAGAAGTTCGGCGGCAGGTGGCGCGGGTCATCCTCTCTGGCGGGCGTCTTGAACGGTCCGAGATGCATGCCGTACCACTTCGTGCCGTGCACCGCGTGGATGTGCTCAAGATCGCGGGCGATCGGTTCGACGGCTTCGACGAGATTGCGCAGCAGCGCGAGATTGTCGATCGCCGCCTGCGCAAGGTCGCGGTTCGCTGCGAGAGCGGCGAAGAAAACGTGCGTCACATCGCTCAGGTGGCCGAGCTTCGCCTTGCACTCGTCGGCGTTCATGAGATCGACGGCGATGTGCTCGTAGTCGCCTTCGACGTCGGGCGTACGTCGCGACAGCGCGACGATGTCCCACTCGCGGGTCTTCAGAAGATGTCTGAGCAGGTTGCGTCCGACCACGCCGGTTGCGCCGGCGATGAGCGCTTTTCTTCGGGTCGTGCGCGCGGAAACCACGTGCTGCGGGAAGTTCCCCTATGAGGAGCGCGTTTTTCGCTCGACCAGGTTGCTCTTGAGCCAGTTCTGCATGTCGCGCCAGACCTGCGCCAGCTCTTCCTCGTTGGGCATGTCGAGCGAGTGCGGCAGCTCCAGTGTCACGACGGGGATCCCTTCTTTCAAACCACCAAAATTTCCGAGCGATCCGGGATAGACGCCGAGGCGATGCAGGTGCAGCCGGCCGAACCGCGCGGGAGGCTTGATTCCCTTTGGCGGCCCGTCGAAATCGAGCACTGAATGCGGTGCGTGAACCGAGATGATCACGTCCGGCTTGAAAGCTTTGATTTCGCTGTGCAGCCAGCTCGACTCGGGCTCCGATCCGGGGGCCGTGCCGGGAAAGCGGCGCGGATCGCGACGGGTGGAAACCGACCAGTAGCGTCGGGCCTCGTTCGCCCAGTCGTCGGTCGGAAAATTACGATTGAGGTCCACGCCGCGGGCGTTCACTCGTGTCGCGGGTTTTGCGAGCAGGCCGTCGGGGTTCAGCACTGGAATCACGCGCCACTCGTACCAGGCGGCCTCGTCAGTCGGCTGCTTGAGCCGCTCGATCCAGCGAAAGACGATCGACACCGAAGTCAGTTCGTCTCCGTGGATGCCTCCAATGACAAGGACGCGCGCCATCGACTTCTGGCTCGGCGTCCATTCGTGAATCATGATGTGGCGGCCGTTCACGGATTTGGCCCACGGCTTCAGGTTTGCCGATACGCACGTGTTCAGTTTGATCTGCGGGATGACGCGCGTTATCTCTCCACACCAGTTGGACAGCTCGCCCGACGGTGCGGCCGGGACAGCGCCCGCGGCCCAGGCAGTGGCGTGAAGTGACAGAAAAACAGACAGCAACAGCAGATCGAGTCGCATCTTTTCCATGGTTACGGCTTCGGAGACCGAACTTTACCCGACGAGCGCCCCGGCTACACAACTGACATGACACACACACGTCGAATGTTGCTCAAAAATGCGTGCGGGACCCCCGCCGGCGAGCCCGTACCCGAGCCCGAGCGCCCGTTTTTACCGCGCGGTGTGAAGCCTGGTGCGCTACTGCGCTTTGACCCCCGCGGCCTTGACGACCTTGCCCCAGCGCGCCGTTTCGGTCCGGATTTTCGCGCCGAGCTGCTCCGGCGTGAGCGGCTCCGGATCGACGCCGCCGGCCACGAGCTTCGCGTTGACGTCAGGACTCGTGATCGCCGTCGCGACTTCGCGGTTGAGGCGGTCGACAATCGCCCGCGGTGTACCTGCGCGCGTGAGGATCGCGTACCACGAGATCGCTTCGTAGCCCGGTACCGTTTCGGCCACCGCCGGCAGATCGGGAACCTGCGGTACGCGCTTCTCGCTGGTCACGGCGAGCGCCCGCACCTGCTTCTGTCTGATATACGGCAGCCCCGACGCGAGGCCTGAAATCATCAAATCGATTTCGCGGCCGACGAGACCGATGAGCGACGGCCCGGCGCCCTTGTACGGGACGTGCGTCATTTTCACCGACGCCATCATGCACAGGAGCTCCGTCGCCAGATGTCCTGTTCCACCCTGCCCCGATGAACCGTAGTTGAGCGCCCCAGGCTTCGCCTTCGCGAGCGCTAGCAGATCCTTCATCGATTGTGCCGGCACGGACGGATGCACCATGACGGCGAGCGGGCTGTTGCCGATCAGTCCGACCGGTGTCAGGTCGCGGCTCACGCTGTAGGGGAGCTTCGTAAACAGGTTCGGCGCGATCGCAATCGTGCCGTTTGCGCCCGCAAAGAGCGTGTAGCCGTCAGGCGGCGCGGTCGAGACGATCTCGCCTGCCACGCTGCCGCCCGCCGCCGCGCGATTGTCGACGACGACCTGCTGGCCCAGCTGCTCGGAGAGCTTCGCGGCGGCTACGCGCATGACGACGTCAGTCGGTCCGCCGGCCGCAAGCGCGACGACGAGACGTATGGGCCGAGTCGGATAAGCCTGCTCCGCCGCGTAGGCCATCTGTGCCGAAACGATCGCGCCCGCGATCGCCAGACCTGCTTCCATCAGTTTCATTGTGTTCGACCTCCTCCTCGTATGGGCGCAATCATGTCATGCCGGGGCTGCATGGCCTAATTGGGAACGAAACGCTTGCGGCGGTCGATTGTGCACACACACAGGCCAGCATGAAAGACCGCGACAAAGCGAGCCGCGAACACGTCTCCGGTTCGCTGAAGCAGCGTTTCACCTACCAATCAACGTGGAGCGCAGCTTTTGAAGCGAGGTGTTCTTTCGGGATAAGGGCGCGCTGCCGTCATCGGCTGGACGAACCGTCAAGAGATTCGTCACGCAGGAGCCGATCACGCTTACCCGAAAGTGAAAGCGTAGGCCTCTACGCCCGGATCGAGGAACTCGATGTCGACCTGTCGATCGACAACAGGCTTGCGTTGCCGGATCAGCTGGTAGAGCCGCTGTTCGGACACGGTGCCGTTGCCTTCTGCGTCGACATCGATGCCGTGATCGTCACGCGGGGGCTGTCCGTCGATGAGCACACGAAAGCGTACCGATTGTCCTCGCGCTGCCGGTCCCATCACGACATGCACATCGCGCGCGTGAAAGCGATATACGATCCGACCGTTCGGCGCATTCAGTGCAGCGGCGTTTTTCTGCACGGTCCAGTCACCCGTAAGCGCCCAGTGATTCACCGTCAAGCGCGGGGGTGCGGCATAAGTGCGACGCTTGTCCGTTCCTATACCGCCGGGCGACGCGAAGTTGTCGGTACGCTGATAACCGAGATAGTTTTCCGGCGAGCCCAGGCTCGGCCAGTCAGCCGCAGCTTCCAGACCTTCGGCCACGATCGGAACGGAATCGCGAGTGAGGTTGGTCGCACCGGCCTCGACCAGCAATTGACGAATGATCATTTCCGATTGGTCGTATTCGCCTTCGCCGAAATGATGATGGCGAACGCGGCCTTTCGCATCGACAAAATAGAGCGCGGGCCAGTATGCGTTGTTGAAAGCACTCCATATCGCATGCTTGCTGTCTACGACGACCGGATAATCGATGCGCATGCTCTTTACGGCTCGCCGAACGTTGTCGACGTTTCTTTCGAAATCGAATTCCGGACTGTGTACGCCGATGACGACCAGTCCGTCCTTCTTGTACTTGTCGGCCCAGGCACGAACATACGCAAGTGTCCGCAGCCAGTTGATGCACGTGTATGTCCAGAATTGAACGACGACGACTTTGCCGCGCAAGGCGGCGGCGCTCAACGGCGGCGAATTGAGCCACTCGGTCCCGCCGCCGAACGAAGGCAAGTTACCTTCGACCCGCATTTGCGTTGAGCTTTGGGCGTGAAGAAACGGCAGCCCTATGCCGCTCGCGCCGACTGGCTGCAGGACACGCTCGTCGGTGGAAACAGCTGCGATCAAAACTGCAATGGCGCTCGCAGCGATCGCAATGCGCATGAACTTATTGAGTTTCATGCCAGTACGTCAGGTCGATGCGCTTCCGAGGCAGTGCCCTCCACACCGGCATAGCACCTGCGGTGCGGAGATCAACTTAGAGGCACACAGCGCATGCCGCGCCCATTGTTCCCTGTGATGGTCAAGGTCCCATCACGTAGCCGGGGAACGTCGTTCTCATCATCTTCTTGTCCATGAATTCCGATCGCGACAGCTTGCCATCCTTGTTCTGATCCATCTTGTCGTACTGCTCGCCCATGTAAGCGAGAAACTCGTCTCGGGTCACCATTCCGTCGTTGTTCTTATCCATGGCCTTCATCATGTGCTCACGCCAGAAAAGATCCGGGAATTGCGTGCTGTCGCCTGAAGCTCCTGTCGCCGGCCCTGCCAGGCCTGCCAGGACGAGAACACAAGCTGCTGCCGTTGACGTCTTTTTGAACATGTCTGCCTCCACTTATTGACTCGACGTTTGCTTAGATTGCTTCTACGGATCGGAATGTCTGCGTGCGTAACACGTGACACAGCAGTTGCGATGAGACCAGAAGCATGGAAGCGAATCTATAGGACGATGGTATCGGTTGGGTCATCGACCCTGGGGCGCATTGATGGCGACCAGATACGCGGCGCGACCAAGAAGACAGGGGCAGCGCGTCCTGGCGCAACAGAGGCTCGCACACCTCCGCGACTTCACTGCGGGGACGACGCGCTGCCGGAATCTCAGGGCGAGATATGCGAGGTGAGATCGAGCCGCGCGGCCATGTTGACGAGGTCGGGCAAAGAGCGCGCTTTCATTTTTTCCATCATCTTGCCGCGATGCGCTTTCACCGTGATCTCGCTGATGCCAAGCTCGAAACCGACCTGCTTATTCAGTAGCCCCGACACCACCAGGCCCATGACCTCGCGTTCGCGGCGGCTGAGCGAGATGTAACGTTCTCTTAACGTCCGCGTCGCAGCCGCGTCACGGAGTGCACTGCGACTACGCTCGATCGCTTGTTCGACCGCCCTGAGCAGCACGTCGTCCTTGAAGGGCTTCTTGAAGAACTCGATCGCGCCGGCCTTCATCGCCTGCACTGTCATCGGCACGTCGCCGTAACCGCTGATAAAGATGATCGGCATATCGCCTCGATCGGCAGCGATGCGCTTCTGCAACTCGAGCCCGTTCAGGTCCGGAAGGCTGACATCAAGGATCAGACAACTCGGAATGGGAACCCGTGGATGCTCGAGGAATTCATGTGCGGACGCGAATGTCTGCGGCTGCCAGCCTGCGCTGCGGATCAACAGCTCAAGCGACTCGCGAACGGAGACGTCGTCATCAACAATAAATACGTGGGCGCTGGCATCCGATAGGGCTGACGTCGACAGATGCTCGAATAAGGTCGATGACTTCATGGCTAGCCCTGTTCAAACACGTTCTCAACGCGATTCACGTTATCACTGCTCTGATGGCAGTCGTGGTCAACGAATAATGCTCCACTTCGGACACACGCGTCTATACCACTTTTGTAGCAATCGTAACGTCGACCCGATCCGATGAGCCTTGCGCCTGCCTACGTACGAACCCGCAGACCAATTAAGCGTCGTGGATTGCGTAAGCCGGTACGGTTCTCCACGTAGCGAAAGCTGTATGACAAAAATATGACAATTGAAATACGGATTCATGGCCACGTCAGCGATCGCTGGCGAAATTCGTCCGGTCTATCGTCCAGACAAATTTCGATAGCGAGTCGTATGCGATGGACCCGCCGGCGCCGCCAAACAATACGTCCGTCGACGTGAAGGCGAACGATCAGACTAAATCAAGAAAAAGACGCGCAGGCGATACCAAAGTATCGCCGACACCATCGTGCAATAGATTCGGACGAATGCTTCTGCAACCATTCATTCAGTCGTGCTCGTCTCTTCGCACGGGCAATGATCACGTCTGCGTCGGGTCAACGCTCAATGGAGATAGGCCATGCCCTTCAGCATCAAAATCAACGGCAAACCACATAACGTTGATGTGGACGACGACACGCCGCTCCTTTGGGTGCTCCGCGATGTGCTCGGTATGACCGGGACGAAGTTCGGATGCGGCGCCGCGCTGTGCGGCGCATGCACAGTGCATGTGAACGGTGCCGCCGCGCGTTCGTGCGTCACGCGCATCGACAGCGTCGGAGCCTCGGAAGTCACGACGATCGAGGCGATCGGCGCAACGCCGGCAGGCGCAAAAATTCAGAAGGCCTGGCTCGATCGGGAAGTCGTTCAGTGCGGATATTGCCAATCGGGTCAGATCATGTCTGCGGCAGCGCTTCTCGCGAACAACGCAAATCCGACTGATTCCGACATCGATCGCGCCATGTCGGGGAATATTTGCCGCTGCGGCACTTACGTTCGTATACGAGACGCGATCAAGTACGCCGCGAACTCACGGGCAGCCTGACCATGAGTGCCGATCACGTCGTATCGCGGCGACGGTTCCTCCAGGCCGGAGCGGCTGCCGGCGGCGGTTTGGTGGTGAGCATCACTCTGCCGTTTGCCAAACGTCGGGCCGAAGCGGCCGGTGGCGATCGATTCACGCCGAATGCCTTCGTGCGAATCGGACGTGATGGCGAGATCGCTTTGACCATGCCTTACGTCGAGATGGGCCAAGGGACATATACATCGGTCCCAATGTTGATCGCCGAAGAGCTCGAAGTCGATCTCAATCAAGTGCGGCTCGAGCACGCACCACCCAATGAAAAGCTGTACGTAAATCCGTTGCTCGGCGTACAGGCGACTGGCAATTCGAACGCGGTGCGTGCGTCGTGGCAGCCGTTACGCGAAGCCGGTGCGACAGCGAGGAG